>Ga0265338_10011031_pt1 | contig 10488 bp, 11 predicted proteins | sample 42126metaG_FD_193579 | JGI IMG/M metagenome (GOLD analysis project Ga0265338, IMG submission 193579) | Rhizosphere microbial communities from Carex aquatilis grown in University of Washington, Seatle, WA, United States - 4-21-26 metaG | ecosystem: Host-associated > Plants > Roots > Rhizosphere... | reverse complement strand
GAGCCCCGGAGGTCGACTCGGTTGCGACGAAGAGCTTGCGTGGGCTCGATCTCAAGGCCCGGAACCGAGGCGACATTTCGAGCGCGATGCTGTCGGCGGGTTACTACGCGCGAAAACTTGGCCATCCGATGTATGGCTACTCAGGAAACTCTTACGGGAGCCGCGTGTGGCGAGTGTCCGATAAGCCGAGCGAGTACCTGAATCCGATCAACAACACCGGCGGGTACGTATTCTCAGTGACGCCGGAGTTGACCGTGGCTCGTCATGAGGTAAAACGTCCGGAAGGATTAGAGCCCAACGCCTCCCCGAAGCTCGAATGGGTCAAGGGCGACGGCGTCGACAGCGACGGCCACAACCTGACCTGGTGGAAGAACAAGGTCGCCAAGTGGAAGAGTCAGTGGGATCGGCCGACGGTGTTCATCCGGGTCACGACCTGGGATCGCGCAGGGCAACGCGACAAGTCGCGCTGCGGGGAATTCGATGCAGGCGATCTGAAGGGCGCCAAAGAGTTCGCGAGGGAGGCGACCCTCGCGGGAGGATCCTCTCAGATCGATGCGCGCATCGACATCCCTCACCAGAATGGCGTGACGTTCAGCATCGGCGAGTGGAGAAACCCCGCCTCGAACGGCTACTACGTCTGGTCGGTCGACAGGGAGTCGTACGTGCCGGTCGCTCGGAATGGCCCCTTCGAAAACCCCGACGACGCCATCGCGCTCGCCAAGCGCAAGGCCGCGAGTGGCCAGACCTATGACGAGGTCGTGACCTTCGGTGGTGATCCGGAAGCGGGCGACTTCTCGATCTGGAGATCGTTCAAGGCGTGGTCGGGCGAGGTGCACTACACGACGGATCTCCCGAAGGTCGCGGGCCGCCTCCGGGAGTACCGCTAGCCCTCACCAGGGCCGCTCAGTGAGCCGATCGAAGCGGGGCAGCCCCTGCAGCCGCGTCACCTCCGCAAGCTCGACATCGAGCTCGGCGGAGCGCTCCCGCGTCGCGCAGGAGGCGTGGTAGTTGTACACGCACAAGATCTGACTCACGAACGCCTGATGCTCACCGGCCATCTCGAGCAGCGGGTACATCACGGCCTTGTCCGTCGCGTGCTCGACCCATGACCCGTCGGGACGGAGTAGGCACCTGGGGACTACGTTGGTGATGGGCTCTGAGCGGAACGCCGAGTCCCGAATGAGCCGCTTCACGAGCCCCGCCCGGAACGTTTTCAGGTGAGTCGCCCGCCAGGGGCTATTACGCGGCTCTTCTCCCGGGTGATAGGGTCCGGCGAACCCCACCTCTCCGTCAATGAGCATGAAGCTCCCGTACGTGACCCAGGGCTCCGCGGGTGATTCGTACACCTTGGCCAAGACCGCGAGCGCCTCGTCGTGCGCGAGCCAGTCGTCGCCGTCGAGCCAGACGATGACTTCGTCATCGGGGAGCGTCTTCCAGATGTTCCAGCAGTTTTCGAGAGAGGAGCGGCGGATGTCGTTTCGGATCAGGCGGATGTCCTCACCCTGACGTCTGGCACATCCAGCCGTCTTCGATCCGAAGCCCACCTGCCCGTCGCCGCACACGATCGTCTCGGACAGCTGGCCCGCACGAGCCCGGTGTGCATAGGTGCGCGCCACCGCGTGGGTAAAGTCCTCGCTCGCAGCGTCGATGACCACGTGCGTGAAATTCCGGAAAGTCTGACTCTGCACGCTCTCGATGTGCTTTCCGATCCACTTCTCAGCGTTGAGCGCTGTCCCAACGATCGTCATGTGGAGAGGTTTCTGCGGCACGAGCACGAAGAAGTTTTCGCGCCCGTACCAGTGCTGCGCTTGGCGCTCGAGCATGAGCTGCTTCAGCTCGGCTGATCGCTTCTGATCGACCACCCAACCCTTCGCCTTGAAGCGATCGAGCCAGTAGGGCGGATACTGCAGGTTGATGTGATAGGGCTCGACTTGCCAGGGGCAGGCCGCCGACCAAACGATGGTGTTCAGGGCGTAGCGCGTGACGTTGTCGACGATTGCGTCCGCGTGAGCGTGCGGGATGTGCTCGGCGACCTCGGTGCAGATCACGCACGAGACGGGCTTGGCTTGCGTAGCGTGCGCCGTCAGATCGAAGGGCAAGATCTCGACCCCAGACTCCCGCATCTCGCGGGCCGCTGGAGCAAAGTCTGCGCCCTCGATAGCGGTCCAGCCGAGCTCTCTGAGGCGAGCGGTCTGGATACCGATCCCGCAGCCAATGTCGAGCGCCGAGCAGTGAGCCCCCACGACTTCGTGGATGCAGTCGGCGAGCTTCCGGTAGTTGTCCCGGCACGACCGCATGAACTCGTAGAAGGCCTCCGTATTATCGACGGGCATCAGCACGAAGAAGTTGTCGGCATAGGCCGCGTGCTGCGCCCGAGTGATCCGCATGGCCGTTCGGAGCTTTTGGGTGCGCGGATGGCTCACTGCCCAGTTGAGGGCCTTGAAGCGCTCGAGCCACGCTTCGGGCGGCTGCAGATTGATGTGCCCTGTGCCGCCTTGTCCGGGAGGGGCCGCCGACCAGACGACGAATTTTCTCGCAAGCGAAGCGATGTTCCGGACGACGACATCGGAGAACTGCTCGGGCACGTGCTCGGCGACCTCGGTGCAGATCACGCAGTCGACCGGCTCGAGCATGCCGCCTCCGCCTCCGAGCACGGTGAGATCGAAGGGGAGGACGTTTACGTCGGGCTCGCGCAGGGTGCTCGCGAGCGGCGCGAAGTCTGCGCCGACGATGCTCCAGCCGAGCTCCTTCAAGCGCGCGGTTTGGATCCCGATCCCAGATCCGAGATCGATCGCTAGTTGAGGCTCGCCGATGACGTTGTGGATGCAGTCTCCAAGCCGCCGGGAAGCCTCCCGGCCTGCTCGCATCTCCCCGAAGAACGCTTCCCCATAGAAGCCGCGGGTGTCGATCGCCGGCTTCACCCGCGCGCACCAGGACGGATACCGGAGGCCCATCCCGTCGCGATTCTCGAACACCCGCACGCCGTCTCCGAAGAAACGCTCCCCGGGCCAGACTTCTACGCGATCGAAGCGCTCCATCACGGCTTGGATGACGCCGTAGCCTGGGTAGGGGCAGAAATCGTGGCCGCAAATGACGCCGCCGGGCTTGACCTTCGGGAGCCAAGCGTCGATATCGCGGCAGACTGCCTCGTACGAGTGATCGGCGTCGATGTAGACGTAGTCGAGGGAGGCGTTCGGGTAGAGAGCGGCGGCGTCCCACGAGAGGCACTCGAGCATGTCACCGATGACGGCGGCGACGGGTGAGAGCAGCTGACGCACAGCGGGGGCGCCGCCGGGCGACGCCTTGAACGTGTCGACCAGATCGAGCCGGCCGGGAAATGCCGCGCCCCCGAGGTTGAGGATTTCGGTCGCGAGGTAGGCGGCTGACCGCCCCATGAATGACCCGACCTCGACGCCGTGGCCGTTCGGGAACTCCCGGGCAAGCCAGCTGTAGAAGTCCTGACCGGTGAAGTAGCCCGGGATGGTTTGATAGAAGTGCGGGATCGGTGCTCTCTCGGCTTGATTCATTGGGGCAAGACAGTACACGGCTGTCTTTCTGAAAGGAAGGGTCTCTCAGCTCGAAAAGTCGCGCTCGCGGCAGCTCACTGGTAAGATCTTGGCCGCGCATGGGTAACCACCGATCCTCCGGCTCCTTCTGCTCGCTCGTCGTCTCGACGACGACGGGATTCTTCGATTCGGTCGCTGCCCTGAACCCCACGGCGCTCGGCGACGGCGCCGAGTGCTACTGCATCGCGAACCAGTCCGTCTACCGTCTCAACATCCTGAACTCGGGCTCGTCGATCGGCGACCTGTTCATTTCCCCGAACTCCGGACCGGGGCGCTGGGCCAAGCAAGACGCGCAAGCGGGGTACTCCGCAGCCTTCACCGGCACGAACTCCTTCATCGGCTCCACCGTCACGCCGACGGCGAGCCTCTGGGCGGCGCTCCCTTCGTCGGCGGGGTTCTACGGGGTCACACAGAGCTCGCTGCTCTGGACGATCGACACGACCGCCGGGACCATGACTTACAATGGCCCGACCGGGAAGGTTTATTCCATCACAGGCATCCTCAGCCTAGCAGACAGTGTGGGGACGCCCAGCACGAGCTTTCAGGTGGATCTGGTCGATCCATCGATCATCGGCACGCCCACCGGATCGCTCACGAGCACATTTGGGTCGCTCCCATCGGCCCCAACCGTGGTCCCGCATCAGATCATGGTTACCGTCACGAGCGGGCAGGTATTCCAGCATGCGTTCCGCACCTCGACGGTGATCGGCCCCTTCACGTTCTCGCGGTACCAGGCGCTCATCGAGTGCATCGGGTAGCCCGCTCGCCTTGAAAAGTTGCGAGCGGGCCGGCTCCTCCCGTAGGATCTGGGGGCGATGGGTAACCACCGATCCTCCGGCGCCTTCTGCTCGCTCGTCGTCGCGACGACGACGGGGTTCTTCGACTCAGTGCAAGCACTGAATACCGCCGCCCTGGGCGACGGCGCCGAGTGCTACTGCGTCGCGAACGCCTCCGTCTACCGCCTGAACCTCACGAGCACGCAGGCGACGGTCGGTGACATTTTCCTGGCGCCGTTCTCGGGCTCCGGGTGTTGGTTCAAGCAGGACGCGCAGAGCCAGCTCTCCTCGAACTTCACCGGGAACTTCCTGGCAGGATCGGACTTCGTTCCGACGGTGAATGTCTGGCACGCTCTGCCTGCCACATCGGTGAGCTACTCGGTCGCGAAGAGCTCACTCCTTTGGACGATCAACGCAGCGACCGGGACCATGACCTATACTGGTCCGGACAATAAGACGTTCTTGATCTTGGGACAAGCGAGCATCATTGACGGCGCAGGTACCCAGAACTTGCAATTTGATCTGACGGTGCCGTCGGTCATCGGCACGAACACCGTATCCCTCACGTGCGTCCAAGGCACGGTTGGCCCTGGGACCAATAACGCGGCGGCGCTCTCTCACCAGCTGCTGCTCACGGTGCTCCATGGAGATGTTTATCAGCACGCGGTGCGCTGCACGACCGCTTCCCCGGGAGATCTGTTCTTCCTGTTTTACTCGGCCACCATCGTGAACGTAGGGAACTGACCCTTGCTCGTCGCCCAGAACCGCTCCGAGTACGGGCAAGCCGCGGTCGATCTCTACACGCCGCTCCACTTCGGCCTCGGGCTCGCAGCAGGCATCGTCGGTGTCTCGCCAGTGAAAGCCGCACTCTTCTTCACGGTGCTGAAGATCGGCGTCGCCTCTCTCGAACGCGGCATGGGCCACGCGCTCCTAGCCCGCATCCCCGGCGAATCGAACCTCAATGAGCTCTGCGATCTGCTCGCTGAAATCGGCGGGGTCGACGTGGGAGCGAAGATCCGATCTCGCTGGGCCTCGGCCCCCACAGTCCCCGTGAGCGGACTCCGCTAGTCCTCGTCTTCTTCTCCAGTGAAGAGATCGTCGAAGTCCCCGAGGTAATCCCGCACGTCGGCGACCATGGCGCAGTACATCTTCTGCTCGACCGTGGGGTTCTCGAAGCCGAAATCTTCGTAGGCTTCGTCGTTGTCCGTGACGAGCATCCCGAGCTTGGCCTGGAACGTGTAAATCACGCGAGCCGATCCGTCCACGTCCTGGTTGATGCGCTCTTCGAGCTGCTCGGCGTCCGCGATGTCGCCGCTCTTGATCTCGTCCTTCAGGGAGTCACCGAGGTCGCGCACGTCCTGGTAGTAGTCGCGCTGGATGATGGAGACGGCGGCGTTCACGTCTTCCTCGGTGACGCGATCGGATCCGGGTTTGGTAGCGGCTTTAGGTCGGCGAGCCATGGGTTAGCGTTCCTTTACGTGAGCGGTGTAGGTGAGCAATTCCGTTTGGAGGCCGTTCCAGCGGCCGATGTGAGGCTCTTCGCTTGCGTCCACGACCCAGCCGAGCTCGGGGTTCTCGCGGCACCACGCCTCGAACTCCTCGAGATCTTCGTCTTCGAGTCCGGACGTGTCGCCATTGATGAACGCGCTCGCCCAGACTGCCGGCGCATCGAACTCTTCGATGGTGATGCCCTGGGCCTTGAGGCCGTCGGTGTTCGGGGTGAGGGATTTGTTCCCGAGCCGGTACTCCTCGTAGAAGGTCGTCGCGAATTCGTACGCCACGAGCTCGCGCGTGGGTTTCGAGAAGATCTTCGACCACTCGCCCGGTGACGCATACTCCTTCGCGTATTTCTTCGCGCCTGCCTCGACCAGGTACATCCAGGCCTTCTCGCTCAGCTTCAGATCGAAGGAGCCGTTCTTGATCTTCCTGAGCAGGTTCTTTTCGATGCTCTGGCCTTGGGAGTTTGGAGCCCCGACGAGGGAGTATTCGTTTTCGATGTAGAGGCTGAGCTCGCGGGCGGCAGTCTCGTCGGCTTGCTCGCGGGCGTTCTCTTCGAAGTCCATGCCCGTCCCGCGCTTCACCTGGCCGATCTGCTTGAGATCGCCGTTGACGTTCTCGAAGATGATGCCGCTCGTGTAGCCCCGGCGGAGGGCCTCTTTGCGGACCTCCGCGACGGCGCCCTGCCTGCTCTGGGCGGCCTTTCCGATCGCTTTCACGGCCTTGCCATCGGCGCTGACGCGATCGACGTAGTATAGGCCGTTGTTACCATGGCGCCAGATGACGTAGTCGTCCTCCTGCGCTGCGGTGTCCGAGTAGATCCCGCGTCCGTTCTTGCGCATGTCGCCCGCTTCCTCCAGGGCGCCCGCCCCGATGTATTTCCGCAACTGAAAGTCAGTAAGACTGCTGAGCGGCACGAGCGTCGTGCCCTCGGTCGTGTTGATCAGCACTTCGCGCCGGCTGCCGCTCGAGCCGCGGTAGTCCGCCGGGGTCTTTGCCCAGGCAATCGCCTCGAGCTTGCTCCGGGTGAGGGCGCGGTTCGGGGTCATGTCCCGCCCGAACGCCTCGTAACCATCGTCGCCATCGGGGACCCTGTCGCCGTCGAGGATGTCTCCGTCAAGGACTTCGCGCTGGACGTAACGTCCGCTCTCCCGAAGCCGAGCGCGTCCACGCGCCGTGAGGCGCCAAGTCCCGGAAGTGTCGATGAGGCCCGCTCTCGCCAGTTCATGCGCACGTTCCGTGGCGGGGCCCGTGAGCATGTCGCCGTCGCGTACCGAGGTGAGCACCATCTCGTCAGTCCAGTGGGTCTTGGGCATGTTCTAAGGGTCCTACGGCGCCCGGGGCGCAGATCTTCCTCCCCGAAAACTATCAGTCTCGCCCGGCGGGTGCTACTTTTCGGGCTGAGAGGCCGACCGTCCCGAATGCCCCCCTCCCCCCGCTCGATCCTGCCCGTGACCCCTGGGGGGCTCGCCCTGACCGCGCTCGGGGCGCTCGGGGCCGCAGCAAGCGTCTGGGCGCTCTGGCCCGTGTCGCCCCGCGTGCGCGTCGCTCGCGCGGCCCAGGGCGCGCTCGGGAGCTCGGACGCGAGCGTGTACTGGGCGGACGTGCTCCCCGGAACCCCGCCTTCCGGGTACCCGAAAGACTGGTGCGGAGCGTTCGCGTTGTGGGCGCTGCACCAGGCGGGACTCGCGAAAGATCGAAACTGGATCATCGGAGCTGGGTTCCTCGATGGGCTCCCGACGACGCCGACCCCCGACGTCGGCGACGTTGCCTACTTCACCACGAACGAGCACCAGGCCGTTGTCGTCGGCGTCGACCTCCCGGGCGGCACGGTCTCCCTCGTGAACGGCAACGGGACCGGAGGCGCCGTCAGCCCGAGCGTGACGCCGATGTCGCACGTGGCGGCGTTCTACTCGATCGCGCCGCTGCTCGCGGAGGCACCGAGCGACGGGAGTCTCCCCTGGATCGCGGCGTCCGCTGTCGTCGTCGGCGCGGGCGCCTGGGTGCTCTTGCCGTCATCGTGATAAGCTCAGGAGCAGGAAAGAAAGCTGCCAATGCCCCATCTGGTTTACTCTCCGATCCCGAATGTTCCGGTCGCCACAGGAGCGATAGGATCGCCGCATTTCTCGAACCCCAAGGGGTGGACGCTTGTCGCGGCGATCGTCGCCGCTGGCTATTACTGGCGCGGGGCCAAGGGAGCCGCGCTTCTCGGCGCTCCAGCGCTTGTCGTCTTGGGGTTCACGTCGGCGTCCGCTGGGGACGCGATGTTTCAATTTTTGCCTCCGAAGCAGGCATGATAAGGGAAAGTCCATGGCCAAACACCAGATCCGGAACCACTCCACCAGTTCGAAACAGACGTTCGCGCGTCGGGCGGGGAAGCATGCAGTGGAGCTACTGATGCAGTCGAGCTCGGCGGCCATGCGCTCGATGCGAGCGCTCGACTACGAGGTGCAGTCGGAGGGCTCGGACGACGTGATCGCGATGCGCGTGGCGGAGGTCGTATCCGAACTGGCGAAGGTAGTCCGCAATGTCGGCTACAACCCGGAGGCCGCTCAGATCGAGTCAGCGGCGAAAGACATCCTGGCGGAGCTCGGCAAGCGCTACGGTATGAAACCGAACTCCCGCCGCGAGCGCTCGCTCGACGGTCTCTCGGACGATCCGATCCTGCTCAAGGCCTACTGCGAGATGGCAGCCGAGAGCATTGAGCTCAAAAACTGGAAAGACGCCGAGCCGAACGACGAAGTGCGCGCGCTCGCGGCCGAGTACGACGAAGAGCTGAAGAAGGCCCTGGCGGATCTCGTCGAGAAGTACCCGCCCGACAACGACGCCACGGCCGAAGATCTCTGGGCCGCGAACGCCGCTTACCTCGTCCTGATGACGCTGCGCGGGGAAGGCGTCGGGATCTGGGACGGCGACTGGACCGACTTCTACGAAGACACCGACAAGGCCGAAGCCTTCCTGAAGAAGCGGCTTGGTAAATACGCAGACGACACCGGCTCGGGCAAGCTAGAAGATGCATTCAGAGAGGCGGCCATCGAGTCATGCGGCGAGCCGGGCGACGACTCGGATGAGGATGACGAAGACGACGAGGACTGACTTCTGCTAGGCTCCTCCCCGGTGGCGGAGGGGCCTACCAAGGAGTCATTCAATGGCGTTTCGAAACTACCTCAAACATCGTCACTTCCGGCACAACACCGCGGGCGTCTCCTACACGCCGAAGCAGCTCGCTCAGATCTACGGGTTCCCGAAGGAGTTCGATGGGACGGGCCAGAAGGTCGCCGTCATCGAGCTCGGCGGCGGCTACGTGCAGGCCGATCTCGACAAGTACTTCGCTTCGCTCGGCTTGAAGGTGAAGCCCGTCGTCTTCCACAGCGTGAACGGCGCCCTGAACGCCCCCGGTGACCCGAACGGCCCCGACGGCGAAGTGATGCTCGACCTCTGCGTTATTGGCGGCATGGCCCCGGGCGCCGAGCTCCACTGCTACATGGCGGGCAACACCGACGCGGATTTTCTCGCCGCGATCAAAGAAGCCATCGCCGACAAGATGACGGCGATCTCGATCTCCTGGGGCGCGGCCGAAAATCAATGGGCCGCTGCCTCCATCACGAGCTTCAATGCGGCCTTCGCGAATGCCATTGCGGCCGGCGTCACGGTCACGGCGGCAGCGGGCGACAACGGATCAGGCGACGGAGAAGCCGGTCAGCACGTGGACTTCCCGGCCTCGAGCCCCTACGTGCTCGGCTGCGGCGGCACCTCGCTCCCGAGTTCGAGCCCGCTCACTGAAGTCGTCTGGAACGATGGCTCGACGGGCGGCGCGACCGGCGGCGGTACGAGCTCGGTCTTCCCGATCCCCGACTACCAAAAGGCCTCGAACGTCCCGGGCTCGACCCATCGCGGCGTCCCGGACGTGGCGGGCTGCGCCGATCCCGAAACCGGCTGGAACATCATCGTGGACGGCCAGCAAATGGTCATCGGCGGCACGAGCGCCGTCGCGCCCATGTGGGCCGCGCTCGCGGCGGTCTTGAGTCAAGCCGTCGGCAAACCCATCGGCTTCATCAACTCGCAGATCTACGCCCTCCGCGGCTGGAACCGCGACATCACGAGCGGCAGTAACGGGACGTTCGTGGCGAGAGCGGGCTACGACTGTTGCACCGGCAACGGCGTCCCCGTGGGGGCAGCTCTCCTCGCAGCGCTGAAGCCCGTCGTGGCGCCGCCCCCGCCGCCTGCTCCGGCCCCCGCGCCTCCGCCACCAGCGCCCGCGCCGGTGCCGCCACCCGCCTCGCATGTGCACACGATCGTCGTCACGGGAGCTGCAAGCGTGACGATCGACGGTAAGCCCGTCTAAAGACGCGGCTCGTCGCCCGTCTCGTCGATGACGGTGAACGATACCAGGCTCGGCGGATCGACGTAGTCGCCGAGCCAATGGAGGATGATGCCCTTCACGTTGGCGGCGGCGCTCCACGCCGCCGTCGACCGAGACGAGATCATCCCCGCGCTCGTGTCTGCGGTCGCCAGGATCGGCAGAAGCGCGTCGTGGTCCGGGCTATCCGGATCTTCGATGATGCAGGTGATGGTGAAGTGCATTGGTCTTCAGGCGCCGAGACCGGTCATGTCGAGCTGCTGCTGAGCGAAGCTCGGTAGGTACACGG
>Ga0265338_10011028_pt1 | contig 10493 bp, 14 predicted proteins | sample 42126metaG_FD_193579 | JGI IMG/M metagenome (GOLD analysis project Ga0265338, IMG submission 193579) | Rhizosphere microbial communities from Carex aquatilis grown in University of Washington, Seatle, WA, United States - 4-21-26 metaG | ecosystem: Host-associated > Plants > Roots > Rhizosphere... | reverse complement strand
ACGATCGCGGAAGGCGTCGCCATCGGGCCGGTGTCGGTCGGCGGTTTCACGCTCGAGCAGGCGACGCAGGCCATCCTCCAGAGCTACCTCAGCCCGCTCACGCTGCGGATCGGGAACGAGAAGGTGACGGTCTCGCCACGCCGCTTCCACACCGTGGCGCCGGTCGCGGCTGCAGTGGCGCAGGCGCTGGCCGCGGCGCCGGGCACTGCGCTCCCGCTGACGGCGACCGTGGACATGAGTCGCGTCGCGGCCTTCGTGCAGGGGCTGGCCAAGCGCTTCAACACGGAGCCCGTCGCCGGCAGGCTGCTGCTCCTCCATTGGCGCCCCGCGTTCTCGAAGGCGCAACCCGGCCGCACGATCCAGCTGCTGGCGACGCGGATGCTGATCCGGAACGCGATCCGCGACGACCTGCGCGAGGCGATCGTCGTCCCGACGCGGCAGGTCGCGCCGACCGCAGCGCACCTCCAGGTCGGGCCGGTGATCGTGATCAAACGCGGCTCGAACCGGCTCACGCTCTTCAGCGGCACGAAGCTCGCGCGCGCGTTCAAGATCGCGACCGGGCAGCCGCAGTACCCGACGCCGCTCGGCCAGTTCCAGATCGTCGTCAAGTGGAAGAACCCGACCTGGTACCCGCCGACGCAGGACGCGTGGGCGAAGGGGCTGAAGCCGGTGCCGCCGGGCCCGAACAACCCACTCGGCACGCGCTGGATGGGGCTGAGCGTGCAGGGCGTCGGCATCCACGGGACGGACGAGCCGGCGTCGATCGGCTACTCGCTCTCGCACGGCTGCATCCGGATGCAGGTGCCGGACGCCGAGTGGCTGTTCGACCACGTCACCGTCGGGACGCCGGTCTTCATCGTCGCCAAGTAGCGTTTCCGCCGTGCCGGCGCGGCTGAAGCTTGGGGCGCAGGCGGTGGCGCTGGCGGGCGTCGCCGCGCTCGCGACGATCCTCGTCTGGCGGCTGACGCATCCCGCGCCCGCACCGAAGCCGGGCGCGCTGGCGCCGGTGTTCGTCCTGAACCGGCTGGACGGGGGCGGGCTCGTCTCGCTCGGCTCGCTGCGCGGCAAGACGGTCGTGCTCAACTTCTGGGCCTCCTGGTGTGGGCCGTGCAAGCGCGAGGCGCCTGCGCTCGAGTCGATCTGGCAGGCCTACCGCGCGCGGGGCGTCGTCGTGCTCGGCGTGGACAGCGGTGACGCCGCGACCGACGCGCGCCGCTTCGTCTCGGCGCACGGGATCACGTATCCCGTCGTCAGCGACCCGAACCAGGAGCTCGCCGCGAACGGCTACGGCGTCCCTGGCCTGCCGGTCACCTTCGTGATCGACCGGGAGGGACGGCTGGTCGGCGCGGGCGTGCTCGGGCCGGTCAGCGACAAGCCCTTCGCGGGCGACTTCCACCGCGACCTCGAGGCGGCGTTGACGTCGTGAGCGGGCGGCTGAAGCTCACGGGACAGGTGCTCGCGCTCGCCTGCGTCGCGGGCCTGCTCGCGCTGCTCGTCTGGCGGCTGACGCACCAGGAGCATGCGCCGAAGGTGGGGAGCGAGGCGCCCTCGTTCACGCTGCGCCGGCTCGAGGGCTCCGGCTCGGTCTCGCTCGCCTCGCTGCGCGGCAAGACGGTGGTGCTCAACTTCTGGGCCTCCTGGTGCGATCCGTGCAAGGCGGAGGCGAAGACGCTCGAGCGCGCCTGGGAGGCGTATCGCGCGCGCGGCGTCGTCTTCGTCGGCGTCGACTTCCACGACGTGACCGGCGACGCGCGGCGCTTCGTCGCGGTGCACGGGCTGACGTTCGCGATGGTCCAGGACGGCTCCGGCGACGTGACCGGGCGTTACGGGATCAGCCAGGTGCCCGAGACGTATGTCGTCGGGCCGGACGGGCGAATCGTCGCGCACATGGCCGGCCCGGTCACCGGCGCGCCCTTCGCGGCGGAGTTCCGGAGCGCGCTCGCGAAGGCGGCGGCGTGAGAGTCCTCGCGGTCGCGGCGCTTGCGCTGGCGCTGGCCGGGCCCGCAGCGGCAGCGGCCTGCGCGCACCCGCGCACGTCGCTCGGCTATCTCGAGGGCCAGGTGATGTGCCCGACCTGCCACACGACGCTCGACCAGTCCGACTCGGACGCGGCGCGCCAGATCGAGGCGTTCATCCGTACACGGATCGCCCAGTGCGCGACGGCGAAGCAGATCGAGGACGAGCTCGTCGCGAACTTCGGCGCCGGCATCCTCGCGGCTCCGCCGAAGAAGGGGTTCGACCTGCTCGCGTGGTGGCTGCCGATCGCCGGCGTCCTCGCGGGGGCGCTCCTGCTCGCGGCCGGCGTCTGGCGCTGGAGCAGGCGCCATCCCGACGAGCCCGAGCCCGCCGCGAGCGGGCTCGACCCGGACGAGGAGCGGCGCGTCGACGACGCGCTCGCCCACTGGGAATGACGGAGCTCGACTGATGGGCACGAGGCTCGCGGTCTCGTTCGCAGCCGGGTTCGTCTCGGTGCTGACGCCGTGCGTGCTGCCGCTCGTGCCCGGCTATCTCTCCGCGGTGTCGTCGGTCGACCCGGGGCGCCTCGGCCAGCGCGGCACGGCGCGGCGCGTGGTCGTCGCGAGCCTCCCGTTCATCGCCGGCTTCACGCTCGTCTTCGTCCTGCTCGGCGCAGGTGCGGCCGCTATCGGCAGCGTCTTCTCCGCGACCGCGCAGACGGACGTCGCGGGCTTCGTGCTCGTCGTGATCGGCCTCGCCTTCATGGGGCTCCTGCCGGTACCGGAGCGCATCGTCGCGCCCGGCCTGCTCGCCGGCGCGCGCCGGCGCGGCTCCGGGGCGTTGCTCGGCGGCGCGTTCGCGGTGTGTGCGGCGCCCTGCATCGGGACGGTGCTCGCGGCCGTGCTCGTGCTGGCGAGCGACACGGGTACCTGGCTGAAGGGCGCGGTGCTGCTCGCGGCGTATGCGCTCGGACTCGGCGCGGCGTTCCTCGCCGCGGGCGTCGCGTTCACGCAGGCGATGGGCGCCTTCCGCTGGGTGCGCGACCGCTACACGCTCATCCAGGCGGTCAGCGGCGCCGTGCTCGTCGCGCTCGGGCTCCTGCTCTTCTTCCACCGCGACTGGTGGCTCCACGTGGCGCTCAACCGCGTCCTCGTGGACGTCGGTTTGACGAGCCCCTAGAGCGGCGGCGGGCCGAGCTCGAGCGAGCCGCCGATCACGGTCGCGTAGGCGCCGAGCAGCCGCGCGCGGAGCGCGGCGACGTCCACGCCGCGATGCTCGGGCTCGAAGGGTTCGAGCCTGCGCAGCGCCTTCCGCAGCTGGCTCTCCGTCGCGACGGTCCGGCCGTGGCCCGCCTGGTACCACGCGACCGCGACATGCACGAGCCCCTGGAAGAAATCGCGCTCCTCGGGTGCGGCGGCGCGCCAGGCGAGCTCCAGCTCCTCGTGCGCCTCGAAGAAGCGGCTCTCGCCGATCAACTCCAAGCCGCGCTTGAACGGGTCGGCCACTCTGCTTAACCTTCCCCCGTGGCGACGATCCTGCTCTGTGGGGTCGACCTCTTCATGCGAGGGAAGCTCGACGCGCTCCTGTCCGGCCATCGCCTGATCACGGTCGACAATACGGACGAGCCCGACCTCGTGATCGCGGACATCTCGCGCATCGATCCGCAGGAGGTGGCCGACGAGTACCCGGACGTCCCGATCGTCGGTTTCACCAACCACACCGACACGGCGGGCCTCCGCGCCGCGAACGCGGCCGGCTTCGACCAGGTGCTCGCGAAATCGGCGCTGGTCGAGCGAATCGGTGACCTCGTGGGGGAGCTGGCGCCCTCGTTAGAGTAGGACGCAATGACCTACATCATCGCTGAACCCTGTATCGACATCAAAGACCGCTCCTGCGTGGACGTCTGCCCCGTGGACTGCATCCACGAGGCCGACCGGATCCTCGTCATCGACCCGGAGGAATGCATCGACTGTGGCGCCTGCGAGCCCGAGTGCCCGGTCGAGGCGATCTTCCCGGAGGACGCGCTTCCCGATAAGTGGAACGCGTTCGTCGAGATCAACTACGCGTACCCCAAGGGCATGGCCGTCGTCGACCAGCTCACCGAGACGTACGCGACCGAGAACAACGTCCAGAACGAGCCGATCGAGTAACGCGTAGGGCTCGGCGCCGCGGGTACGTTGACCGCGTGAACCCGCTGACGCTCGACCATGTCGCGTACTGGCTGATCGATCGCGACGCGATCGCCGACTTCGCGACCGCGCAACTCGGTATGCACGTGATCGACCGGACGGACCGGTTCACGCTCGTCGGCGTAGATGCGCGGCGCGGCAAGCTGACGCTCTTCGCGGCCGAGAGCGAACGGGAGCGGGGAGCGTTGGAGCACGTCGCGCTCCGGGTGAGCGACCTCGAGGCGGCGCTCGCGCGTCTGCCGGAGGAGCTCGAGGTCGAGCGGCCGCGCGACGGCGAGGCGTACTTCGACCTCGCCGAGGGCGTCCGGCTCGGGCTCGTCGAGGCGGAGACCGACTCCGAGTACGACCTCGACCACGTCGCGCTCCGTTCCTCGGATCCCGAGGCTGCCGCGTCGGAGTACGGCTCGCTCGGCTTCGCGCCGGCGCCGCCGGGGCCGACCGGCTGCCCGCGCGTCGAGGTGGGCGGCGCCTGGATCGAGTTCCAGCCCGGCGAGCCGGGCGCTCCGCAGCGCCCGCTCCTCAACCACGTCGCGGTGCTCGTCGAGTCGGCGGAGGAGCATGTCGCCGCCGCCCGTGACCTCGGCATCGAGGTGGAGGACGTCGTCGACGCGCCGAACACGCTGGCCGCCTTCCTCCGCGGGCCGGAGCACGTGCGCATCGAGTACGTCGAGCACAAGCCGACGTTCTCGCTCACCTAGACCGTGCCCGTCACGATCGCCGGCGCCGGCATGGCCGGGCTCGTGGCGGCGGCGCGGCTGCGCGAGCTCGGGCAGCCGCATCGGCTGCTCGAGCAGGGCACGCGCGCGGGTGGCTCGATGCTCATCTCCAGCGGCGTCATCTGGCGGCACCTCGAGTGGGAGGAGTTCCGCCGCGAGTGCCCCGACGGCGACGAGCGCCTGCAGCGGCTGATCTGGGAGCGGCTCGACGACGCGCTCGCCTGGCTCGAGTCTCTGGGTGCGGAGCCGGTCTGGGAGGACACCGAGAACCCGCTCACCACCGGCCGGCGCTACGACCCGCGCGCGCTCACTGCGCTGCTCGCGCGGAACGTCGAGCTCGAGACGAAGCTGCCGCCCGACGCCGAGCCGCCGCTGCTCCTCGCCACCGGCGGCTTCCCCCGACGGCTGGCCCGCGAACAGGGCCTGCTCCTGCGCGCCAACCCGTGGAGCAACGGCGACGGGCTCGACCTCGCACTCGCCCGCGGCGGTCGCAGCACTGCGGGGCTGGAGCAGTTCTACGGCCGCGTCATGCCCGCACCGCCCGCGCGGATCCGCGAGGAGGACTTCGTCCCGCTCGCTCAGCTCTACGGCCGCGAGGCGCGCGTCTTCACGGACGACGGCACCGAGATCACGCCTGCGCACGTCGCGTGGCACGAGAACGATCTCGCGCAGCGGGTCGGCCCGAGCGCGTGGTACGTCGTCGAGCGGAAGAACGAGCGGATCGAGGCGGCGCGAGCTGCCGGTGGCACGGTGGTGGAGCGGGACGACGGCACGATCGCCGTCCACGTGGCCGCGGCGGTCACGCACACGCTCGGCGGGATCGAGGTCGACGAGCAGGCCCGGGTCGTCGGGGCCGACGGGCTCTGGGCCGCAGGCGTGGACGCCGGTGGCGTCGCAACCGGGGGATACGCAAGCGGGCTCGCGCAGGCGCTCGTGCTCGGCCTCGCGGCGGCGGATTCGGCCGCGGGATCGTGATTCGCTCGACAGCGGCGTACGATTCGCGCGGCAATGAGGGCTGGCCTCGCGCTCACCGCGCTCGTATTCGCGGTTCCGTCTCAGCTGCCCGCGCGCGGGCAGCAACAGCCTCTGCCGCGAACAGGCTTCGCGGTTCAGACGGCCACCGGCGTCGTGCTGGTGGATCCCGCAGGGCATGTCGCTCGTACGCTGACCGGATACCGGTTTCGCGACCAGGGCGTCGAGCGGGCGGGACAGATCGAGCTGCGCGACGCGAGCGGCCGCGACTTCGAGTTGCGCGGCGGCCAGATCGTGCGCGTGCCCGGCAACTCGGTCACCTTGCCGTACGGCTGGTCGCTCGAGTTCGCCTCGCAGTGGATCCTGCGCCAGGGCGCGCGCGTCGTCGTCCGCTACGCCGGCGGGACGCACCTCGGGCTCGACGCGTCGGGCGCGCTTCTCAGCGCTCTGCCGCCGAAAGGCGGTCCGACGGTCCTCCGCGACCTCCGCAGCGGCACGCGCCGGACGCTCCCGGCCGGCTGCCGTGCAGGCGCCCTCGTCGGCACGACCGAGTACGACCTCTGCGGCTACCCGTACGCGAAGACCCGCGACTCGACGATCGTCAGGGTCGATCCCGCCGGCGGGCGTCGCGTCCTCGCAGGGCCCGCGCAGGCCAGGCAGACCGACCCCGCAGGGTGGTGGCGCCAAGTCGTCCCAGGCCCGCCGGGAACCCCGCTTCTCGCCCAGTGGTCCGGCGTGTGCGAGGTGCCGAGCGCGTACCTCGTCGACCGCGATACGGGGAAGCGGTCGCTCCTTCGCGATCGCGGGGGACACGCCGTCGAGGGGCGCATCCTCGGCTGGATCGGCGGGACGCCGTTCGCCGCGCTGCCGCACTCCGTCTGCACCTCGTCGGCCGAGCCGCCGGGCATCTATGAGTTCGACGCGACCGGGCGGCCGCTGCTCGTCTACCGGCTGCGGTCCGCGGCCTCCGTCCCCGTCGCGTTCTGGCGCTAGGAGGCTTTGGCGAAGGGAACTAGCTAGGCGACGAGGTACGCGCAGGCGCGCTTGTCGCCCGGGAGCGGCGACGGCGCGAGCTTCGTCACGTGGAGCGTCGTGCCCTCCAGCTCGACCTCGCTGCCCACCGCAGGCGGTTCGCCGTCCTGCTCGACGAGCTCGTACCCGGACGGCTTCCAGACGAAGAGGAGATGCCCATCGGCCATGGCGGCGAAGACTAGTGCTTCTTCCGGCGATGCCGGTCGACTTCCCGGTCGCGAGCACCAAGCGATGCAAGGACGCAGGGAGCGCTCGTAGCCAAGGCTACGGGCGCGACCGAGGACGCGGCAGCGCGCCGTGTGATCGCGGGCGAGAAGCGAGCATGTATTGCTGGAAGGAGCACTAGCCGGACGTGGCGTAGCCGGGCAGATCGAACGTCATCTTCGTTCCCGCGTCGCCGTGCTCGACGGAGAGCGTCGCCCCGAGTGTTCTCGCGCGCTCCTCGAGCACCTCGATCGAGCGTTTGCGGCGTTCGCTCGGCGCGTCGTCCTGGACGACGACGCGCCAGCGGCCGGGCGTCGGCTCCTCGACGGTGACGCGGAACACCGACGGCGGCCCGCGGCGGATCGCGTTCTCGAGCGCCTCGCGGACGATCTGGTAGAGCGCCGCCTGCGTCCGCTCGCTCAGCTCGTCCGCGCGGGCGACGTCGAGCTCAATCTGCATCTCGTGCTCGAGCGCGCGCGTCTGCGCAAGCGCGTGCACCGCCATCCCGAAGCCGTGGTCACGAAGAATGACCGGCTCGAGGTTGAAGGAGAGGTCGCGGAGCTCGCCGACCGTCGTTCGCGTCCGCGAGAGCGCACGCCCGAGCACGTCGTGCGCGTGCTCGATCTCGCCGCGTTCGAGGAAGTCGTTCGCGGCGTCGAGCATCAGCGCGACGCCGGCGAGCGACTGCACGGGCCCGTCGTGGAGGAAAAGGGCGATCCGGCGCCGCTCGTCCTGCTCGGCGGCGAGAACCTGCTCGGTGAGCTCGCGCGGAGCCTCCGAGTCGCTCAATTACCCGCTCCGGCGGCGGCCGAGCCGCCGCCTCCGCTCGCTGCTGAGCTCCGTCAAGCCGACGCTCAGTCGATGATCGCTTCGCGGAGGGCGATCGCGACTGCGTGCGTTCGGGTGTCCGCCTCGAGCTTCGCCAGGATGTGGCGCACGTGGCTCTTCACGGTCTCCTGGCTGATGAAGAGCTTCGTGGCCACGTCGGCGTTCGACATGCCGTCGGCGAGCAGCTGCAGGATCTCCCGCTCGCGCGTGGTGAGCATGTCGTCCTTGTCGCGCCCGGTCAGGAAGGCCGGCATCAGCGCGGGGTCGACGTAGCCCTCGCCGCCGGCGACCTTCTCGATCGCGCGCAGCAGTGTCTCGTGCGGCGCCTCCTTGAGCACGTACCCCTTCGCGCCCGACTCGAGACCGCGGCTGAGCAGGCTGCGCTCGCTGTACGCCGTGAAGATCAGGACGGCGGCGTCGGGAACCCTCTCGGTGAGGAGCTTCGTCGCCTCGAGCCCGTCCATGCCGGGCATGCGGACATCCATGATGATGACGTTGGGACGGCGCCGCTCGGCCAGCTCTACCGCCGACGCACCGTCGGCCGCCTCGCCGATCACGCGGATGTGCGGCGCCCGGCTCAGCGACAGGCGCAGGCCTTCGCGCACGACCTCGTGGTCGTCGACGATCAGTACCGTGATCTCGGACGCACTCACCCTCGGTTCCGAATCATAGGGGCGAACCCGGAAGTCGGGGCCAACCCGGAAGTCACATCGCGAGGCGGAGTTGCTCGGCGCCGGGAGCGGGCTCGAGCCGGACGCGGCGCCGGTCGCGGACCCCGTGTTCCCGCGCCAGCTCGCGCACGCGTGCGCGTGTCGGTTCCGTTGCCGCGGCCGGGAGATAGGCGCGGCCGCCCGCATACAGGCGCTCGTACTCCGGCAGCTGCTCGGGCCAGTCGCGCTCGAGCGCGGCGAGGAAGTGCTCACGCGTGCCGGGGCGGAGGTGGAGGAGGTTTGCCCAGATCCCGCACGCGCCTGCGGCGCGCGCGGCGCGCACGACCTCCGCCAGCAGTTCCGGCTTGTCGCTCAGGCCGGGCAGGAGCGGCGCCATGCCGACGCTCGTCTCGATCCCGGCCTCGACGAGCTGCGAGAGCGCGCGCAGGCGCTGGTGGGGAGGAGGCGTGCCCGGCTCGGTGCGGCGCCAGATCTCCGTGTCGAGCGTCGGGACGGAGAAGGTGACGGAGACCCTCGCGCGCTGCGCTGCCGCCGCGAGCACGTCGGCGTCGCGGACGACCAGCGGCCCGCGCGTGATGATCGAGAACGGGTTGGCCGCCTCCCCGAGCGCCTCGATGCAGGCGCGCGTCAGCCGGTAGCGACCTTCGGCGGGCTGGTAGGGGTCGGTCGCGGCGCCGATCGCGACCGGCTCCCGCTGCCACGACAGCCGCCCGAGCTCGCGGCGGAGCACGTCCGCGACGTTCGTCTTGACGCGGATGCTGGCGCCGTAGCGGTCGTCCCAGGGCCGCTCGGCGCGCGCCTCGAAGGCGCGGACGTAACAGAACGTGCAGCGGTGCGCACAGCCCATGTACGGGTTGAGCGACCACGAGAACGGCATCCCGCGCACGCGGTTGAGTGCAATACGGCACGGTTCTTCGCGATACTCGGCTCGCATCCCCGTGCCCGAGTCTATCGAACATACGTTCGCTACGCCCGTCGAGGTCGAGCCGGGGATCCTGCGCGTCACGCTGCCGCTGCCGAGCGGCCCACGCCACGTCCACAGCTACCTGCTCCGCGGCGACGACGGCTGGACGCTCGTTGACACCGGGCTGGGCTTGCCGGATTGGCCGGCAGTGTCGCCGGCAGAGCCGGCGACACCCAGCGGAAGACCCCGGTCGCCGTCGGCGACCGGAGGGCCGTGGGCGGAGATCGCGGCCGGGCTCGACGCGCCCGTCGTCCGGATCTTCATCACGCACATGCACCCGGATCACGTCGGCGGCGCGGAGGCCGCGGCGGCCGCGACCGGTGCGCCCGTCCTGCAGGGCCGCCTCGACTACGAGCAGTGCGAGCGCGTGTGGGGGCACCCGGACTGGCCGCGGCAGATCGCCGACTGGTTCCTCCGCCAGGGCGTCCCGCCGGACGTCGCAGAGGAGCTGCTCCACTCCGGTCACGTGTTCGCGGACTTCGTCCGCTTCGCCTGGAACCCGACGCCGGTCGAGCCCGGCGACGAGGTGGACGGCTGGCGCGTCGTCGCGACGCCCGGCCACGCGGACGGGCACCTCTGCCTCCTCCGCGACGACGGCGTGATGATCGCCGGCGACGCGATCCTGACTCCGATCACGCCGGCGGTAGGGCTGTGGCCGGAGAGCCGGCCCGATCCGCTCGGCGACTACCTCGACACGCTCCGGCTCGTCGGCGAGCTCGCGCCGCGGGTCGCCTACACCGGCCACGGCAACCCCGTCGAGGCTCCCGCCGAGCGCGCGCTCGTGATCGCGGGCCACCACGACGAGCGGCTCGACCGGACCGAAGCGTCGCTTGATCGGGAGCCGCGGAGCGGCTTCGAGGTCTCGCACGCGATCTTCGGGCGCGAGCTGCCGCCGATCCAGCGGCGCTTCGCCGTCGCCGAAGCGCTCTCCCATCTGGAGCGGCTCGTGCGCCTCGATCGC
>Ga0265338_10011024_pt1 | contig 10495 bp, 11 predicted proteins | sample 42126metaG_FD_193579 | JGI IMG/M metagenome (GOLD analysis project Ga0265338, IMG submission 193579) | Rhizosphere microbial communities from Carex aquatilis grown in University of Washington, Seatle, WA, United States - 4-21-26 metaG | ecosystem: Host-associated > Plants > Roots > Rhizosphere... | reverse complement strand
ATCTCCACGCCCACCATTCTCGTCCCCCGACTCACTTCCATCCACGTCGGATACCAATACCCCTTCACCCACAACGTCACCGTCAGCAGGCAGATGGCCAGCGAAACCCCCGCCACGACGTGCAACAACCATCGCCTCATTGCATCCCCAGCAGCCTCAGACCGCCACACGCGCTGTAACGCGGGCATCCTGCCCGCCCCCCGCATTCATGATGGCGCCCTGCCCGCACGACGAACCGCCGGAACAAGAACCCGGGCCGCGGACCACTGACAACGCCCTGGGTGTCACATTGCCTTAGTGCCTTAGTGCCTTCCCCTCACACAATCGCATCCGCCTCAATCTCAATGAGCGCCTCCCCATCAATTAGCCGGGCCACCTCGACGATGGTCGTCGCCGGCCGGATTTCGCCGAAAACATCGCCGTGCACTGCCGCCACCTTCTCCCATTCCGTGATGTCGGTCACATACATGCGCGTCCGCACCACATCCGTGATCTTCCCGCCCAGCGCCTCGATCGCCCCGCGCACGATTTCCAGCGACCGCCGCGCCTGTGCCCCCACATCCGCCGTGTAGGTCTTGTCCGCGTTCATCCCCACCGTCCCCGTCACCGCGATCACGTTCCCCTTCCGCACCGCCCGGCTGTACCCCAGCTTCGGTTCCCAGGCGCTCCCCGTCCCGCAAGTCTTCTTTCCGCTGCGTTCCTCGATCGTATATTTCGGCAATTGCCCAGCCATAATCGCTCTCCAAAAAAGGGTCGCATCCAACAAGTCGGCTGTTATAGTCTCGCCGGCCCCTTTTTTCGAGTTCCCACATTGCTGAACTGGAGCGACATGCCGTCGTTGCAGTGGCTATCGCGATAGCAGCTCGCGCCCCGCAGGCCAGCCGCAGCAACGAGTCCCCTCTATTTCTGCGTCGGCGCCGACTGGCCGGCCCACCCGTCAAACAGCATCTTCCGCACCAACATGCGCCGTTCCTCCACCGGAGCGCCGATATCCATATCCACCGGGGTGCCCCGCAACTTCTCCAGACGTGCCTTGGCCAAAGCCGGAATCTCCTTGTCGTCCAAGGCAAGACAGAGCAGCAGGAATTCCGCGTTCGAAAGGCGCGGATCTTCCGTGGCCGCGCCGGCGCTTTCCAGATAGTTCCGCAACATGCTTCTCGTCTGCAACGGCAGCTTCGACAGATCGAGCGCCTGCACAGGCGCCACCCCTGCATCGCCCAGCGCCGCAAGTTCACGGGCCGCGGCTTGCCGTACGTCCGGCGCATCATCATCCAACCGCGGCAGGATCGCCTGGACCCTGGCCACGATGGCCGGATCCGGCGGAGCTTTCGCGGCAAAGGCGTGCTGGGCGTCCTTCAGGTCAACAAAAAACACGCCGCCAAGATCCAGATCCCGAAGGAGCGGCTCGACGTATTTTCCGACTTCGACGGGGTGTTTGGCGCACAGTTCGGCAAACGATGCGGCCTCCAGTTTGAGAATGACCGTGGCGTCTTTCGGGCCCATGGCGTTATCCGTCTTCGTAACAACCAGCGTCACCCGTGCTGCGGCTTCGACATTGGCACCCGGCACCAGGCCCGGACCGTCCTGGAGGACCACGCCGTCCGCGGCGTTCGTGTCGGTGTCCCGCGCCACATCGGAAAGGCGCAACGACGTGAGCTGGCGCTGCGCGATCTGCGTGCGCCTGATCTTGCCTTCCGTCCTGACGCGATACGCGATCGCCGGCACGTCCCGCAAGCCAGTCTGCACACGGACCGCACCGGAAAGGCCGGCGAACGTCGGGAGGTCCGTCGAGTCGGCAGGCTCACTTTTCGCCGGGGTCAGCACCAATTGGCCATTGACGACTCCCGCACGGAGAAACTCCCACATGTACACCGTGGGTCGAGTTGCCGGCTGGGAAGCGGGGGCCGAAGCCGGTACCGGCGCATCCGCAGCCAATAGCGGCACCGCATCGCCCCGCACGATCAGCACTCCGGCGGCCAGGGCAAGGTAAGGCCAGACCCGGCGCGGGAAATGATGGACTTTCATGGCGACCGCCTTTCCTAATCTGGTCCGATCCAACCGTTCCTGCCCCGCATTGTTACCCCGCCGGTTATTTCTGCGGCGGCGCCGGCAGGGCCGCGGCCCACCCGCCCATCAGCATCTTCAACACGACCTTGCGCCGCTCCTCCAAGGGGGCGGCGCTATCCACATCCACCGGCTTGCCCCGCAACTTCTCCAGCCTGGCCTTGGCCAGCGCTGGCAGCTGCTTGTCATCCAGCGCGATGCATTGCAGCAGGAAATCCTCATTCAAAAGCCGCGGATCTTCGACGCTGGCACTTTCCAGGAACGTCTTCAACATGCTTCTCGTCTGCAGCGGCAGCCTGGACAGATCGATCGCCTGCACCGGCGCGACGCCCGCATCCCCCAGCGCCGCCAGGTCGCGGGCCGCGGCCTGGCGCACCTCCGGGGACTCGTCATCCAGCCGCGGCAGGATCGCCTGCACTTTTGCGGTGACTGCCGGATCAGGCGGAGCGTGGCCGGCAAAGACATGTTGGGCGTCCTTCAGGTCCACAAAGAACACGCCGGCCAAGTCCATATCCTGCAGGATGGGCGCGACGTATTTCTTGACTTCTTCCGGGTGCTTGGCGCATAGCTCGGCAAACGATGCAGCCTCCAGCTTAACGATGTCGGTACCCGCCTTGATGTCCGTGGAGTTATCCGTTTTCGAAACGGTCAGCGTAATGCGCGCGGCCGGTGCGGGGAATCCCGGGACCGGGCCAGAGACATCGTGATAGAAGACGTTGTCCACGGCGTTCGTTTCAGTGTTCCGCACGACATCGGCAAGGCGAAACTCCGAGCGCTGCAGCAGCGCGGTTTGCGTGTGCTTCATCTTGCCGTCCGTCTGGACGCGGTACGCATATGCCAGCACCTCGCGTAAGTAGGTGTGCACATGAACCGTTCCGGGCACCCCGGCGACGTTGGTGATTTCCCGGGTGTCGATGGGTTCGCTCCTGGCCGGAATGAGCATTAGTTGTCCGTTCACGACACCCGCCCGGACGAAGTTCCACATGTACACCGTTTCCGCCGCGGCCGGCTCAGTGGCAGGCAGGGCCGCGGTTCCCGGAGCCGTTGCCGGCGCCTCCGCGGCGAGCAGGGGCACCACTGCGGCGAGCCCCGCGACTACCAGCGCGAGGACCGGTAAGGAGCGGCACGAAAAGGGGCGGGCGTTCACGGGGACAACCTTTCATTTCGATTTCAGACCGACGCGATGTGCGGTGATGTACGCTTCCGCACCACTTCCTATTTTTGCGTCTGCGGTTGGCCGGCGGTCCACCCATCCATCAGCATTTTCCGCACCACCTTGCGCCGTTCCTCCACGGGTGCGGCAAGATCCACGGCCACCGGCTTGCCCCGCAGTTTCTCCAGCCTGGCCTTGGCCAAAGCCGGAATCTGCTTATCGTCCAAGGAAAGGCACAGCAGCAGAAAGCCCGGGTTCAGCAGGCGCGAATCTTCGGTGCCCACGCCCAGACTCTCAAGGTAGGTCTTCAACATGCTCCTCGTCTGCAGGGGCTGCTTGGACAGGTCGAGCGCGCGGACTGGCGCCGCGCCCGCATCCCCCAGCGCCGCCAAGTCGCGGGCCGCGGCCTTGCGCGTCTCCAGCGCATCATCATCCAGCCGCGGCAGAATGGCCTGCAATTTCGCGACGACGGCCGGATCAGGGGGAAGATCCCCGGCAAAGACGTGCCGGGCGTCCTCCACATCCACAAAGAAAACGCCGCCGAGGTCCAAGTCCTTGAAAATCGGCTCGACATACTTCTGCACTTCGCCGGGGTGCTTGGCACACATCTCGCTAAAGGATGTGGCTTCCAACTTCACAGTTTCCGTAATCGCCGGCCTTTCAGTGCCCACGGGCTTTTCCACGCGCGAAACTACCAGCGTGACGCGCGCCGCGGGCGGCGCCGCAAACGTGTCGGTATAGAAGACACGCTCCCAGACGCCGGTTTCGGTGTCCTGGAACACATCCGTAAGCCGAAACTGCGTATCCTGCAATGAGGCGGTCTGGGTGTGGTCCTTCTTCCCTTCCATCAGCATGCGGACCACATACGCCTTCGCATCCTGCCCGAAGGTGTGCACGTGAACGCCGCCGGGAACTCCCGCCATCGTGGCGATGTTCCCAATGTTCACGGGCTCGCTCTTGGCCGGGACGAGCACCAACTGGCCATCGACGACATCTGCATGGACCAGTTCCCACATCGACATGGTCGGCTGCATGACCGCGGACGCGGGCTGGGAAGCAGGTGCGGGTGCCGACGCCGGCGCATCGGCGGCCGGCAGCATCGCCCCGGTGCCGCCCAGCACACCCGCGGCCAGAGCAAGAACCTGCCAGGATCGGATCGCGAAGGGGGTGTTCATAAGGATGGCCTTTCCTAAAGGGATGGACGGACAACGTTTCATGAACCCTGCCGCCGGCTATTTCTGCGGCGGCTGGGCAGCCCATCCTGCATACAGCATCTTCCGCACCACGTTGCGCCGCTCCTCCGCCGGCGCGGCGATGTCCACATCCACCGGCTTGCCCTGCAGCTTCTCCAGCCGGGCCTTGGCCAACGCGGGTATCTGCTTGTCGTCCAGGGCGACGCACAGGAGCAGGAAGTCCGGGTTCGACAGGCGCGGATCTTCGGCTCCCGTGCCGGCACTTTCAAGGAACGTCTGCAACATGCTCCGCGTCTGCCGGGGCTGCTTGGACAGATCCAGCGCCTTCACCGGCGCCACCGCCGCGTCCCCGAGCGCGGCCAATTCGGCGGCCGCGGCCTTGCGCACCTCCGACGAGTCGTCATCCAGCCGCGGCAGGATGGCCTGCACTTTTGCGACGATGACCGGATCAGGCCGAGCATTCGCAGCAAACACATGCCGGGCGTCCTCCGGCTCCACAAAGAAAATGCCGCCGAGGTCCAGTGCCCGGAATATCGGCTCGATGTATTTCGTAACTTCGTCCGGGTGCTTGGCGCACAAGTCGCCGAACGATGCGGCTTCCAGTTTGAGCACGACTGGGTCCGGCTTGCCTTTCGGCGTGGACACTTCGCGCTTGTAAACGGTCAATGCCACGCGCGGGGCCGGCGCGGTGGCGGTGCCCGCGGCCGCAGCGAATTTCTCGGCATAGACGACGACGTCCGCGGCACCCGTTTCCGTGTCCCGCACGGCATCGTACAGGCCAGACTCTGTGTCCTTCAGCAGCGCCGATTGGGCGTGCGTCACCTTGCCTTCCGTCAGGACGCGATACACAAACGCTTTCTCGCTGCGGGTGTTCACCTGGACGCTAGCCGTCCCGGCGACGTTGGCCATCGTCGCGATCTGGCCGGTGTATAGCGCCTCGGTCTTTACCGGGACCAGCATCAACTGCCCGCCGACAACCTGTGCGTTGACCCAATCCCACATGAACTCGGTCGGCTCCAATGCCGGCCTTGATGCCGGCTGGGTTGCCGCGGCCGTGGCCGGCGCATCCGCGGCCAGGAGCGGCATTCCGCCACCCGCAACGGCGAGGGCCAGGGCCTGCAACGAGCGGTAGGCGAAACGGCGGGCACTCATTTAACAGCCTTTCACAGTACAGTCAGACATGACGACGTAAGGGGGACGTTGCCGCCGGATTGCGTTCCGTTTCATAGTGACCGGACAACGTCAATCCGCGGCATCGGCATTTACGTAGCGACCAGTATGCAGCTACCGGCCATTCCTTCGCAAACCCGGCCGCCGGTGATATAGTCTGCCCTGCACCCTGCACGCAATGGCAACTGCAACTGGTAGTAGACCTGGCAGCGATCAGCAACCTCTCACGCTGGAGACACCCATGCGCCTTTCCCTTTACGCTACCGGCCTCGCCTCGCTTCTCTTTATGGCCCTGCTGGCCGGCGCCCAGACCCGCCCCGCGGAGCCGGCTGCCGGACCAGCCATCGAACCACTCAGCCTACACGCCGCGGTCTTGCAGATGGACCCGCCCGCGGGAACCCCGGACGATGCCGCCTGGCAACGCCAGATCGCCACCTGCGCCGCCAAGATTCGTCTGCGCGGGCCTGTCGAAGCGCTGCGCACCAAGCTGCAGGCCGACAAAGCGAAAATCCGCCCGGAACTCCTCGACTCCCCCGAAGCGCTTGCCGCAGCCATCCGCGTCCGCCTGTTTCCCGGCACTTCCGTGTTCGAAGTCTGGGCCGATGTCTCCGCTGATCCCCAGGTCTGCGCCGCGAAAACCAACGACCTCGTTCAGGCCTTCGTCGATCAGCAAGCGGATGAAGTTCGCACGATCCAAGCGAAGCACATCGAGCAGGCGCGAACCGCGCTCACAGTATTGCGCGAACAGTACACGCTCCAGCGCGCCAGCGTGGACGATTATCGCAGCGCCCACGGCACAGATACAGCGCTGCCCGCCACCGCCCCGGCAGACGCCCAGGTGGATCGGACCAGGGTCCTTCGCGAATTAAAGGAGCGGGAAGACGATCTGGCCGCCACCCGCTCCCAGCTTGCCGAAATGCGACGCCATGTCTTCAACCTGCAACTGGCAACGGTAGCCGACGCCGTCCCCCTCCGCGTCGTCCAACCCGCCAAGTAGCTCCATGCTGTCCCCTGTCCTCTGTCCCCTCAAGCGTGCAGTTCGGCCGATCCCTTGACACCCAATCGCTGCGGGATATACAAGCGTAGCAGTTCTGCCCTTGCCCACCCCTCAAGAGGAGTCTGAACCCATGCGACTACACCTGCTTGGTGCCCTGCTTGCCGTCCTCCTCGTGGCTCTCCTGCCGACGGCCGGCTACGCGGCCAACCTGGATGACCAGACGACGACCTATTACCTCGCCGCGGACAAAGACTCCTCCTCCGGCCTCGCCCTCACCCAAACCCCCGGCACCGACAAAGGCTTCGCCCCCACCGCCTTCGTCAGCGAAAAGCCGCTTACTTTCGTTGGCCCCGCGCTGACCACCGACATCGCCGGCGGCACGTGGGTGTTGAACCTGTGGACCGCCCGGCTGAAAAGCCTGGCCTCGGTGAAGGTTGAAGTCCTCAAGATCCATGTCAAGGGCGGACAAGAGACCGTCCTGGGCTCCTCCGAATCCGCGCTGCGCGCCACCCCGCATCACCATGCACTGTATACGGTGAGTGTGAAGGTTCCCGCCACATCGCTGAAAGATGAACGCCTCGCCCTCCGTCTTACCCTCACCGGCGGCGATGTCATCACCATCGGCTTCAACGGCAACGATTATGACTCCAACCTCGTCATCGTCGGCCCCAAGCCGACCACCCCGCCCGAAGGTTCGCTCATGACCTTCACCTTCCGCAACTGCACGAACAAGTACAAGGACAGCGAGATCTACTACACGTTTAACAGCGGCAACCCCGATAGCTGGGTCTCGCTGGACAAGGGCCTCGTCGTCCCGTGCACCGAAAAGCACTCCGCCCGCATGTATATCTCCCTGGGCGGCAAGCCAACCAGTCCTGGCGACCATACCTATCCGCAGGATTTTCTCGAATACAACCTCGACAAATCAGGCATGTACGTCAACACGTCCCAAGTCGATGCCCTCGTCATTCCCTTCACCATCGAACTGATCGATGTCTCCGGCCGCACCCAGAAAATGGGGTTTTCCGAATCGATGCCCAGCATGATGGCCGCCTTCAAAAAGGACGCCCCCGATGCCTTCCAACGCTGCCTCAACGGCAACCGCATCGTCCAGCCGCCCGACGGCCCCGGCGTCATCCAGACCAACAGCCCAACCATCTGCGCCGGCACCAACCGCGGCGTCGATCCCAATTCCCCCGATGCCAAGAACCCCGACAAGTGGTATCAGAAGATGCCCTACAACTGGTACTCCAAGTTCATGCACATCCACAGCATCAACGACTTCTCCTACGGCTTCGCCTATGACGATGTGTACGCCCAGTCGTCCTTCATCGTCTCCAACCACCCGCGCGATATGATCGTCGCGCTCTATTACAACGACGCCCCGGGCGCCAAGCCCGTCCCCGCCACGCCCGAGCCGCCGAAAGAGCTCAAGGCCCTGGGCACGCCCAAGGTCTGCGATGTCGTCGTCACCGACATTACCTGCACCCCCGAAAACCCCAAGCCCGGCGACAAGGTCACCTTGAACGCCATCGTCAAGAACATCGGCACCGCCCCCACGCCCGAGGGCGTCGTCATCGGCGTCGCCTTCAAAGTCGATGGGAAAGTCGTGGCGTGGTCCGACAACGTGAGCACCGCCCTGGCCCCCGGCGCCACCGTCACCTGCAGCGCCAACGGCGGCCCCGGCTGGACCGCGGGGGAAGGCAAGCACAACGTGCTGGCCGACGTCGACAATGTCGATCGCTTCCCCGAACTGGACAAAACGAACAACCAGCTCGAAAAGACTATCACCATCGCGGCGCCGTAGCGCAAAGATCGGGGCACTGCACGCTGAATTGCAGACGTTGAAATCCGAGACGAGATTTGAAATCCGCTCTTCAGCGGCCGCGTAACGAGCCGGGTCTCGTGGGGCGCGCCCGCTTCTTGCTGCGCCTCCCGGCCGGCCGGCGATGCAAGTTTCATTCATCACGCCAGAAATGCGAATTCCAACTTCAGGTAGCGCCGTTGTGGACAACTTGGCACAATGATGCCCCGCTGGCACCCCGTCATTCGGTCATAGAACAGTCCCTCATTTCGTTCGAATCGGCCGCAATGGACCGTATTCTGTCGCGACGAATTTCACGAACTCGCAATGGCACGGTAATTGTCTACTCAATCAGCAGGATCACCGCATAGCGGGATGATCTCCGCTTCTCGAACTTCGAACCTAACTTAAAGTTCAAATAGTTCAACTAAAGGAGAACGCCATGCTTTACTGGGCAGTCGTATTCCTCCTGGTGGCCCTCATTGCTGGATACCTCGGCTTCTTCAGCATCGCCGGCTTGGCCGCCTTGTTCGCCAAAGTTCTTTTCGTGATCTTCCTGGTGATGTTCCTGCTCTCGCTGATCACGGGCATAAGAGGCCGCCGTTGACATCGGATTGGCCGCCATAGATGGAAACATGGCGCCGCCGCACAAACGTAGGAGGCTCATAACGAAGGAGGCTCATCATGTTAGGAACGATCCTCATCGTCGTGTTGGTCCTCATGCTGATAGGGGCAGTTCCCGCGTGGCCTTACAGCCGGGGCTGGGGCTATTACCCCAGCGGCGGGCTAAGCCTGGTTCTGGTTATTCTCCTGATCCTGATTCTCCTGGGACGGGTGTAGGCATCCCTCCGCAGTTGAACCGGGCACTATCGCGATAGCCCTCAATCATGATGTGCACAGGGCTACCTGTTGGCGGCGGGCGGGCATGGCCTGCCCGCCGCCCTTCTCCGGGATGTGCACGAACCGCGTCCACTCGGCATCAGAAGGAGACCTGCTATGATTCCCAACCGCATTGTCGGTATCGTCCTGGTCATCATCGGCGTGAGCCTTTTGGTGGTCGGCCTGAACGCCTCCCATTCGATGGTAGATCAAGTCAGCAATACGATCCGCGGCCGTTTCACCGAGGCGACGGTGTGGTACATCATCGGCGGCGTGGCCGCGGGCATTCTTGGTCTTTTGATGTTGCTATTCGGCAGGCGGGACAAGAACGCGTAGCGTCCTGGTTCCAGCGAGCATTCTTCACCCCTTACGTTGCCGTATTGTCGCGCGAGCCGGTCAGCCGGCCGCGGAAGGCTGTGTCGACGCAGAAGGAGCTACGCGCTGCGCGAGGAGTGCAACGATCCAACATGCCAATCCGCAAACCAATGTAATGGCGACCCATTCCCACGTAAGCCGGGCGACAGACGTCTGGCCTAGGAACATGCACCAGCCAAGGCTGTATTGGTCTCCGTAACAAATCACCGTGAAACCGGACGAACAAACCGCGCCAAAGGCAAACATGTCGGACCAGCGGCAGGAGAGACGACCGGCCAGGAAGGCGCCGACCGGAACAAGGGGCATCAGGCAGTAATCGTAAGTGAGCAGACCGCCTTCTTTGGGATAAAACCTCGGAATGAGCGATTCCAGCGCCAGGAGAAGTCCTACGAATGACGCCAACACCGTAAGCGCACGGACGCGCGGCTGGGAACGTATACGATCGGGAAGTAACCGCAGAAAAACCGACGGCAAGAACGGCGCGAGAATGATGAGCAGGATAAGCAACAACATGCTACGCACCTCGCCCGGGAATCTGCGCGACCCGCATGAGACCACACCCAGGGCACGCATCCCTTCAAGAGATCGGACCAAGTCTTCATCAACTTAAATGGGCGGAGTGGCATCGTCACCCCTCTTTCGGATGCCACGGGGCGGGTGGCATGGCCACGTCGGGTGCCACGGGCCGTTTCAAACGGGGTGCGTGGCATGGTCAAGCCTCGTTGGGTTGCCGCGGCCGTTCCCAACGCCAACGTACGATCGCCCCCACCCCCCCCTCCGAGAATGGCCAAGACCCGCGTAAACCTTGGCTCTTCCTCTGGCCAGGAAGAACGGAGGGCGGATGCTTTCCCGGAACTCTC
>Ga0265338_10011023_pt1 | contig 10495 bp, 13 predicted proteins | sample 42126metaG_FD_193579 | JGI IMG/M metagenome (GOLD analysis project Ga0265338, IMG submission 193579) | Rhizosphere microbial communities from Carex aquatilis grown in University of Washington, Seatle, WA, United States - 4-21-26 metaG | ecosystem: Host-associated > Plants > Roots > Rhizosphere... | reverse complement strand
GGCGGCTCCACAGCGCGCCGCCGCACGCGGAGCAGAAGCACTTCCACGCGCCGCTCGGAGGCTCCCAGCAGCGGACGAGATCCTTCCCCGAGACGATGCGCAGCGATCCCGGCACGGTGGTCGCCTGCACCGACGCTGCCGTCCCCGTCCGGCGACGGCAGCGCGTGCAATGGCAATAGCCGGCCGAGACCAGCGGCTCCGTCACCTCGTAGCGGACGGCGCCGCAGAGGCAACCGCCCTTCAGCGGCAGTTCCGGCATGCCGGAACGATTACCACTTGGAGCGGCGGCCGCGGCGGCTCGTGTACACGAGCTTCGGCCGCGCGGTGACCATTCCCGTCTCCTCGAACTGCTCGCGGTGGCCTGCCATCGCGGCGACGCGGCTCATGTCGGCCTGCTGGTCCGGCAGGACGAGCGTGATCCCCTGGCCGGAGCGGCCGGCGCGGCCGGTGCGGCCGACGCGGTGCACGTAGCCCTTGTGGTCCTCCGGCGGGTCGTAGTTGATCACGTGGCTGATGTCATCGAGGTCGAGACCGCGCGCTGCGACGTCGGTGGCGACGAGCGTCGTCAACTTGCCCGAGCGGAACTTCTCGAGCGCGCGCTCGCGCGCGGACTGCTGCATGTCGCCGTGCATCGCGCCGGCGCTGACGCCGCGCTCCTTGAGCTTCTTGACGAGCCGGTCGGCCCCGCGCTTCGTGCGTACGAAGACGAGTGCGAGCTCGCGGTCCTTCTCGAGCAGCTCGATCAGCCGGTCGAGCTTGTCGGCCGGCGTGACGGAGACGAACTCATGCCCCACGACGCCCTCGTTCTCGTCGGCGTCGAGCGCCGGGAGTTGAGCCTCGAAGTGGGACGGATTATGTGTGTACTCGCGGGCCAGCTCGCCGACCTCGCCGTCGAGCGTCGCCGAGAAGAGCATGGTCTGGCGCTTCGCCGGGAGGAGGCGGAGGATCTTCTCGACCTGGGGCTTGAAGCCCATGTCGAGCATCCGATCGGCCTCGTCGAGGACGAGCGTCTCGATCTCCCTGAGGGAGACGAGCCGCCGGTCTGCGAGATCCTGGAGACGGCCGGGCGTGGCGACGACGACGTGGGCGCCCTGCAGCCGCTTGGCCTGCGCGCCGACGGGCGCGCCGCCGTACGCGGCCTCGACCTTGATGCCCTTGGGCTTGCCGATCAGGGCGAGCTCGCCGCGCACCTGCGTCGCGAGCTCGCGGGTCGGGACGAGCACGAGCGCGCGGGGCGCGCCCTTGCCGGCGGGCGTCCGCTCGACGATCGGAAGACCGAACGCGAGGGTCTTGCCCGAGCCCGTCGGCGCCTTCGCGAGGACGTCACGTCCTGCGAACGCGTCCGGGAGGACGAGGGTCTGGATGGGGAACGGCTCGACGATGCCGCGGCCTGCGAGCTCCTGCTCGACAGCCGCGCTCACGCCGAGCGCGCGAAACGAATGGGACAAACTGTTCAACTCCTTCTGGAACTTCGGTCCGAGATGCTGCAACTCAGACCGCCGAAGGAGGAACGAGAAGCCATCTCACGGGACGACCCAATGCCGTCCGTACTCAGCACGGTAGCAGCAGAGCCGGTCGAGCCGGTGGCGGGGGTACCATCGGAGGCCTATTTGCACAGGCGTGAGAACTGCGCCAAGGTGAGGATACGTCGGGAGTCGCCCGGACGTATACGCCCAGGTACGAGAGGGAGAACCAGGTGTCCGGACTATTGAAGAGGCCCTTCCGGGACGTCTCGCTTCCGCAGCGGCTCATGGCCGCGTCGGTCGTCGGCTTCGCAGCCGTCTTCGCCCTCGTCCTCGCCTACGGGCGTCCGGGTCTCGGGCTCGGGCAGTGCTTCTACGTCCCGGTCGTGCTCGCGGCGCTCGCCACCGGTCCGGTCATCGGCGGGCTCGCCGGGGTCGCCGCGATCGTCCTCTACGAGGCCGGGCTCCTGCTGAACGGCGCCGCCGCGTGGACATCCCTCGACGCGGCCAACACGCCGATCCGGCTGATCAGCTACGTCCTCGCCGGAGCGACGGTCGGCTACTTCGCCACGCAGGGGCGGCGGATGCTCGCGGACTCGCTGCACGTTCTCGACGACCTGCTCGACCTGTCGCGCCGCGAGGTGATCACCGCCTCGCTGACGAGCGAGGGGCTCGAGCAGGCGATCAACCGCCGCATCGGCGCGAAGAAGCCGTTCGGCCTGCTCGTCGGCGAGACCGTCGGACGCCGCAAGGCCGACGAGGAGCTCCGCCGGACGGCGCGGCTGCTCTCGGCCGAGCTCCACCACGACGACCAGCTCGCCCGCCTCGGCCCGAGTCGCTTCGCCATCCTCGTCGCGACGCGGTCGCCGGGCCGTGCGCGCGAGACGAGCGAGCACCTCGAGCGCACGCTCCAGTCCGAGAGCGTGCCGATCACGTTCGGCTGGGCGGTCTATCCGCAGGAGGGTCACGAAGCGCTCGAGCTCTTCGGCGCGGCGGTCGACCGCCTCCAGGCGCGCCGCCTGATCCGCGGCGAGTGGGAGCCGACGGCGGCGAGCGCCGAGCTCGTCGACGAGCTGCCGATCGCGCGCTTCGCGAACGAGTAGCTCTGGAAGCTGTGCTTGCCTAGAAGCTGTGCTTGCTTAGAAGCTGTGGGCCTTGACGAACTCGACGACGTCGGAGAGCTTTGCCTCGGCCATCGAGATGCACGTGTCGGCGCAGCCGTAGTAGAGCCGTAGGTCGTCGCCCTCGACGACGGCGGAGCTCGGGAAGCAGACGTTCGGCACGTCTCCGACGCGCTCGTACAGCTCGGTCGGCGCGAGCAGGTAGTCCTTCGTGCGGTGGAGCACGCGCCACGGTTCCTCGAGGTCGAGCAACGCCCCGCCCACGTAATACAAGTAGCCGTTGCAGCTCTGCCAGACGCCGTGGTAGATCAGCAGCCAGCCCTCGTCCGTCTCGATCGGATGCGGGCCCGGGCCGACCTTCAGCGACTGCCAGCCGTCGAGCGGGCCGAAGACGAAGCGGTGCCGTCCCCAGTGCACGAGATCCGGGCTCGTCGCGTAGAAGATGTCGCCGAACGGCGTGTGACCGCGGTCGGAAGGCCGGTGGTAGACGGCGAAGTCGCCGTCGATCGTGCGCGGGAAGACGACGCAGTTGCGGTTGGCCGGCGGGAGCATGTTCTCCCACTGCGTGAACGTCCTGAAGTCCTCCGTCGTCGCCAGGCCGATCGTCGGCCCCTGCGGGCCGGCGTTGCACCACGTCAGGTAGTAGACGTGGTCGAGCCGCGTCAGCCGCGGGTCGTAGCTGTGCGCCGTCATGACGACATCGGTGTCGTCGCTCTCCATCGTCAGCGGCTCCGGGTCGATGGCCCAGTCGATGCCGTCCTTGCTGAAGCCGACGTGGAGCGTGAAGTCCATGCTGATCTCGTCCACGCGGAAGACACCGGTGTAGTCGCCGTCGCCCCGCTTGACGATCGCCGAGTTGTGGATGCTGTTCGCCCGAGGCACCGCCGCGGCGGTCACGATGGGGTTCCCCGGGTAGCGCGTGAAGACCGTCTCGTTCGCCATCGCCCTTCATCGTGCTTCCCGCGTCGGCCGCCGCCATCCGCAGGGACACGGATCCCCTCGCGTTCGGCCGCAGCCGGGGCCAAGATAGGAGTGGATGACGACGCTCGCAGCAGCGGACGCGGCGGAGCAGGCGTTCCGCCGGGAGCATCCCGGCTACGCCGCCACCGCGGTGCTCGACGAGCTCCGCGCCGCCGACTACGCGCGGCTCGACGCCACCGGCGACGTCTACCTCGACTACACGGGCGCCGGGCTCTACGCGGAGTCGCAGCTGGCGGAGCATCTCGAGCTGCTGCGGTCGAGCGTCTTCGGCAACCCCCACTCCGTCAACCCGACGTCGTCGGCGATGACGGAGCTCGTCGAGCGCTCGCGCGACGCCGTGCTCCGGTTCTTCCGTGCAGATCCCGCGGAGTACGTCGCCATCTTCACGCCGAACGCAACAGGAGCGCTGCGGCTCGTCGGCGAGGCGTATCCATTCCGTGCGGGCGACCGGTTCCTCCTCACCTTCGACAACCACAACTCGGTGAACGGCGTGCGCGAGTTCGCCCGCGCCCGCGGCGCCGAGACGACGTACGTGCCGAGCGCCGCACCCGAGCTGCGCGTCGACGAGAGCCTCCTCTCCCGCTATCTCTCAGAGCTCGGCGGCGCGAACCACAACCTGTTCGCCTATCCGGCCCAGTCGAACTTCTCCGGCGTCCACCATCCGCTCGACTGGATCGAGCAGGCCCACGAGCACGGCTGGGACGTCCTCGTCGACGCGGCCGCGTTCGCCCCCACGAACCGCCTCGACCTGTCGCGGTGGCACCCGGACTTCGTGCCGATCTCGTTCTACAAGCTGTTCGGCTGGCCGACCGGCGTCGGCGTGCTCCTGGCGCGGCGCGAGGCGCTGGACAAGCTGGAGCGGCCGTGGTTCTCCGGCGGGACGATCGTCGCCGCGTTCGTGCAGCGCGACTACCACCAGTCGGCGCCCGGCGCCGCGCATTTCGAGGACGGCACCGTCAACTTCCTCAACCTCCCCGCCGTCGAGATCGGCCTGCGCCTCCTCGACAGGGTCGGGATCGAGACCGTGCACGCGCGGGTCGAGGCGCTCGGGTCGTACCTGCTCGAGACGCTCGCCGCGCTTCGCCACTCGAACGGCGCGCCCGCGGCGACCGTCTACGGGCCGTGCAACTGGCACCGGCGCGGCGCGACGATCGCGTTCAACTTCCTCCGTCCCGACGGCGTCGTCGTCGACGAGCGCTACGTCGACCGCGTCGCGCAGAAGCACCGGATCTCGCTCCGCACCGGCTGCTTCTGCAACCCCGGCGCCGGCGAGGTCGCGTTCACGATCTCGCGGGAGACGCTCGTCGGCGGCGAGTTCGGCGACGGGATGACTCTCGACGACTACGTCGAGGCGATCGGGCTTCCGTCGGGCGGCGCCGTCCGCGCCTCGCTCGGCCTCGCCTCCAACTTCGCCGACCTCCGGCGGTTCGCCGCCTTTGCGGCCGAGTTCACGGATCTCGCCGGCATCCCCGACGATCTCCCGCCTCGCACCGGCTGTTGATAGTATTTGCGGAGTCAAGTAACTGACCACGAAGGACACCATGAGCGAGACAGTGACCACCCCCAAGGCGTACGGCGGCCGGCTCCAGCCCCTCGAGCGCAGCGAGCGCCCGATCGACGGCCGCGTCGACATCGGCCACGTCCACCTGAAGACCGCGGATCTCCAGCGCGTGTACGACTTCTACGTCGGCATCCTCGGCTTCGACGTCGTCTTCCGGACCGACGACGCGCTGTTCGTGTCGGCCGGCGGCTACCACCACGACCTCGGCTTCAACACCTGGACCTCCCGGGGCGGCACCCCGCCTCCCGCCGGCACCACCGGCCTCTACCACGTCGCCATCCGCTACCCCACGCGCGCGGCGCTGGGCGACGCGCTGAAGCGCCTCGCCGACGCCGGCTGGCCGCTCGACGGCGTCAACGACCACGGGACGCACGAGGCGCTCTACCTCCGCGACCCCGACGCGAACGGCCTCGAGCTGTACTGGGACCGCCCCGAGGAGGAGTGGCCGCTCGACGCCGAGGGTCATCTCGCCTACTTCCAGCCCGACGGCCGCGACCTGAACCGGATGGTCGAGGAGCTGCTCGAGCTCGGCGCGGCCCCGGCCGCTTCCTCTCCCGCCTGAGTCATCCGGATGGGATGATGCGCGGAGCGGCTCGACCGGACAGCTTAGGACCGGTGCGGTCGGCAACGCGCCGGCCGCGATCGAGCCGCAGGGCAGGACAACTTCTAGGGAGGCACCGTTGATTGCATCGAGTTACCCATTCCTCAGCGTCTTTTGGACGCTGCTGGTCATCTTCGCCTGGGTCATCTGGTTCTGGCTGCTGATCACCGTGTTCATGGACCTGTTCCGCAGGCACGACTGCTCGGGGTGGGCGAAGGCCGGGTGGATCATCTTCGTGATCATCCTCCCGTTCCTCGGCGTGCTGGTCTATCTGATCGCCGAGAGCAAGGGGATCGCGGAGAGGAGCCAGCGCCAGGCGCAGGCGCAGCAGTCGCAGTTCGACGACTACGTCAAGACCGTCGCCGCGCAGTCCGATCCGGCCGAGCAGATCGCCAAGGCCAAGGGCCTGCTGGACAGCGGCGCGATCACGCAGGCGGAGTTCGACGCCATCAAGGCGAAGGCGCTCGCAGCCTGATCTGAGCCTCTGCGGCCCTTCGACCGGGCCGACCGCATCGAGAGACCGTCCGCCCGGCGCGCACTTCGGCGCCGGGCGGACGTCTTTCGCGGCTCTACTTCGAGCGCCCGAGTGCGCCGGCGAGGGCGATCATCACGAAGACGACGAGCAAGACCGCCCACCAGGCGACGCTGAGCGTGCCGTTGTGCCATTCCAGGACATCCCACATGGTGCGACTCTAGTCCCGATCGCCCCCGCGGTACGCAAGGAGCTCGGGTCGCGGGAGCGCGGCTAGCTCAGCCGCACTGCGTGGCGCCGGCGACCGCGAAGGCGGACTTCGCGCGGCCGTCGTTCAGATACTTCTTCAGGATCGTGACGAACTTCGCCGCGCTGCCCTGGTTCCACGCCGTGATCGCGGACCCGATCTCGTTGATGTCCACGACGACCGCCTGAAGAGCTGCGGTGCCGGCGGCGGTGCGGCCGGGGATCTTGACGAGGACGCCGAGCTCCTGCGTCTCGAGCGCCTTCGCCTTCTGCGCGAATGCGTAGAGCTGCGCCGGCGTGACGGGCGAGCCGAACTCCTTCTTCGCCTTCGCCAGCCAGACGGTGCAGACCTTGTTCGCCTGAGCAGCCCACGGGCTCTGCGACGCGTGCGCCTTCGGCGCCGCGACCGCCGGACTGACCGCCGTCACTGCCGCGCTGGCCGCGACCGCTGCAAAGAGAAGAACCCGCCCGTTCATGGCTGGGAGTATCGGGACCGAGGAACGCCGTTCGGACCCCCGGACGGGGGATTCCCGCCTACAGCAGCTCCGCGGCAAGCCGCTCGAGCGCGGCGACGTCGCCCGGCGGCGTGACGTAGAGGATGAAGTACGTGATGCCGGCGGCCGCCAGGTCGTCGAACAGCTCGCGCCCGACGTCGGACGCGACGGTGAACGACGCCGTCCGCAGGATCGAGTCGTAGTCGCGTCCGAGCTCCTCGCAGTGCCGGCGCAGCACGTCGAGCTTGTGCCGGTAGAACCCCGGCTCGAACGAGTCCGTCAGGTTGCAGGCGTCGGCGTGCTGCGCGACGAGCCGCAGCAGCACGCGCTCGCCGGCGCCGCCGACGAGAACCGGCCCGTCGAACCGCCGCCGCACGACCTGCAGCGTCTCGTCGAGGTGGCGGAGCCGCTCGGCGATCGGCGGCAGCTCCGCGCCGTACCCGAACGCGCGGTACTCGTCCTCGTCCCAGCCGGCGCCGAGACCGAGCACGACGCGACCGCCGCTCGCGGCGTCGACGGTCGCCGCCATCTGCGCGAGCAGCCCGGGGTTGCGGTAAAGCGCGCAGGTGACGATCTGGCCGAGCCGGACGCGCGACGTCTCACGTGCGAGCGCGGCGAGGCTCGTCCAGCACTCGAGCATCGCCGGATCTCCGTCGCGGGTCTGCAGGTGGTCGTACAACCAGATCGAGTCGAATCCGAGCCGGTCGGCCGCCTGCGTCACCGAGACCATGCGCTCGAAGTCGCGGCCCGGGAGGTCGTCGCGCCACCCCTGCGGCACGACGACCCCGAACCGCACACCGTCGTTCTCGGCCCAGCTCACGCCGCAGACGCTAGTCGACCTCCGATCTCGTCGCGACGAAGACGAGGAACTCGTCGTCCGCGGTCGGCTCCGCGCCGTTGTGGTCGCCGAGGACGACGATGTCGCCGAACCCGGCCTTTTCGAGCATCAGCACGAGCTCGTCGCGGAAGTAGCAGCGCATCGAGATCGGCCGTGCGTCCTCCACCGCGACGAGCTCTCCGTCACGGCGCTTCTCGGCCCGCATCTCCATCGTCACCGTCTGGTCGAGCGGATCGACCGCCGTCGTGCGCGAGCGAAGCTCGAACTCCGTCCCGTCCTCCGTCTGCCTGCACGCGCCGGACTCGGGCCACGGCGCGGGCAGCCGGTCGCGCTCCTCTCTCGTCCACCTCCGCCAGAGACCGGCATTGGCGTACGGCACCTCGTTGTCAAGCAGCAGCGTGCCGCCGGGCTCGAGCGCGCCGTGGAACCGGCGCAGCGCCTCCTGGTCCTGCGCACGCGTGCTGCCGAGGCCGAAGCAGCCGCAGGCGACGATGGTGCGGTAGCGCCGCGGCAGATCGAGCTCGTCCAGCGCCTGGACGAACAGCGTCGGCTCGAGCCCTTCGCCCTCTGCACGGACTCGGCAGAGCTCGATCATGTCGGCCGACACGTCGCAGCCGTCCACGTCGAGCCCGGCCCGGAGCCACGGCACGAGCAGCCGCCCGGCGCCGCAGCCGGCGTCGAGCGCGGGCTGGCCCTCCTTCACGAACTTCCCGAAGTAGTCGATCTCGGGACCGTCGAGGTTGAACTCGGCCCACCATTCGGCGATGAGGCCGTAGTGCCACGTCGGTGGCGTCGCCACGTTCACTCCTTGTGTCGTCTCTCGCTCGCCCGGCAGCTCCCGCGGAGCGCCGGCGAAGGTCATTCAGATGCGGGCAAGTGACTTACACGCGGCGAAGCATCGCCCTGCGCTCCGCGATTGTCAATGCGCCGCGGCCGTACGATGTCGCGATGCACATCGTGCGCCTCGGCCCCGGCGACGAGCACGTCGTGCTCGCCGGCGCCGGTCTCTTCGACGCTGCTCCGACCGACGACTGGACCGCGAGATTCCTCTCGAGAGAGGGCCATCATCTGCTCGTCGCGGTCGACGACGGCGACGATACGCCGGTCGGCTTCGTCAGCGGCGTGGAGACGACGCACCCGGACAAGGGCACGGAGATGTTCCTGTACGAGCTCGCGGTCGACGCCGGGCACCGGAACCGCGGCGTCGGGCGCACGCTCGTCGAAGCGCTCGCCGAGCTCGCGCGCGCCCGCGGCTGCTACGGCATGTGGGTCGCGACGGAGCCCGACAACGCCGCCGCGCTCGCGACCTACCGCGCCGCCGGCGCTGCGGATCCCGAGCCATGCGTCACGCTCGCCTGGGAGTTCGACGCGTGAGACGCGCCACCGTCGCCGGCGCGTGCGCCGCCCTGGCGCTTCTCGGCGCGGGAGCGCGTGCCGGAACGGCCGGAGACGGAGGATCGGGCACGTACACGTCGTCCGGCACCAGCTACTACATGATCCTGTTCAACGCGGGCACGACGCGGTGGATGTACTTCCACCTCGTCGGGCCGCCGGGCACGGTCTTCGTCGCCGGCGAGACCGCCGCGGAGACCAGCGCCCGCTGCGTCGTCGGCCAGCCGAACGGAATGGCAAACGAGATCGAGTGCGGTCCGCTGGCGATGAGCGTCGCACCGGCCGGCCTGCACCTCACGTTCGTCGCGACGACCACCGCTCCCGTTGCGTGCCGCGCGCCGTTCGAGCTCGACGTCAGCTCCACGGGGATCGCACCGTTCACGCGGGTCGACGACGTGACGTACGCCGGAAGCTGTGCGACGCTCAAACCCGGGGTTGTGACGCGTCCGGCGATCCACGGCACGCCGACGGTCGGAAGCGTCCTCACGGCGACGGCGCCGGTCTGGAGCGTGCAGCCGACGAGCGTCGCCTATCGGTGGCAGCTCTGCACGCACGCGCGCTGCTCCTCGATCAGGGGCGCCACCAGGCTCACGCTCAGGCTGGACCGGCGCTACGAGGGCCACAGCGTCCGCATCGTCGCGACGGCGACCGTGGGCGGCGTGACGATGACCAGCGTGTCGAAGGCGATCGCTGTCCGATGACGGGCGAACCGTTCCACGTCCGCCCCGCCGTCGAGGACGACCGACTCCCGATGGCGGTCGTGTTCGCGGGCGTCGCGGAGGAGCGCGACGGGATCGCCTCGGAGCCGCCGGTCGACATCGAAGCGCGCGCCGCGAGCTGGAAGCTCGACGGAACGTTCGTCGCGGTCGCTGGCACGGAGGTCATCGGCTCGATCCACCTCGACGCGACCCGGCTCGGCTTCGCCGAGATCGGGATGGCGGTCGCGCGCGAGTGGCGCGGTCGCGGCGTCGGCTCGGCCTTGATGGCAGTCGGGATCGAATGGGCGCGCGAGCGCGGACTGCACAAGCTGTGCCTCTCCGTCTTCCCGCACAACGACGCCGGGATCGCGCTCTACAAGAAGTTCGGTTTCGTCGAGGAGGGCCGCCGCGTCAAGCAGATCCGGCGCCAGAGCGGCGAACTCTGGGACACGGTCGAGATGGGCCTGCTGCTCTGACCCGAGTGAGGCGTCAGCCCATCTCGATCTCGAACGGGAGGCCGACCCGGCCGAGCGCGCGGAGATGCCGCTGGTGTGACCGGATGGCGACTCGGAGCGACGGCTGCGCGGTGTAGCGGACGCCGTGCTCGGCGGCCTTGCGGCTGACGATC
>Ga0265338_10011022_pt1 | contig 10495 bp, 5 predicted proteins | sample 42126metaG_FD_193579 | JGI IMG/M metagenome (GOLD analysis project Ga0265338, IMG submission 193579) | Rhizosphere microbial communities from Carex aquatilis grown in University of Washington, Seatle, WA, United States - 4-21-26 metaG | ecosystem: Host-associated > Plants > Roots > Rhizosphere >... | reverse complement strand
GATGATCTGATCAGCGCGGGCTTTGCGTTCTCCGATCGGTTTGAGCGCCATAAAAATGAATCCGCCATTGGCGGCGCCGCCGCCGCCGGTGAAGGCAACGACATTTTGCACGGCCGGATCATTGGTAATGGACCGGACAAACCGCAGGGCCGCCGATTGCATTGCCTGAAATGAGGCGTCCTGCGAACCCTGAATCCCGCCGGCAATCGTGCCGTTGTCCTGTTGCGGGAAAAAACCCTTCGGCACGATGACGAAAAGATAAAGGTTCACGGCAATCGTCAGCAAAAGAATCACCAACGTGATCGCCGGATGTCGCAGCACGACCGTCAAACTGCGCTCATAGGCGCCAAGCAATTTCGAAAAAAACTTTTCGCTCGCGCGATAAATTTTTCCATGTTCCTCCGGTTTCCGGTTCCGGAGCAAACGCGAGCACATCATTGGCGTCGTGGTGAGCGAAATGACGAGCGAGACGAGAATGGCCGTGGACAGCACAACGGCGAATTCGCGGAACAAGCGTCCGACAATGCCACCCATGAGTAAAATCGGGATGAACACCACCACCAGCGAAACGCTGATGGACAGCACGGTAAAGCCGACTTCGCGCGCGCCTTTCAATGCCGCTTCCAGCGGCCGCAGGCCCAGCTCCAGATGGCGCGTGACGTTTTCGATGACGACAATCGCGTCATCCACCACGAAACCCGTGGAAATCGTCAGCGCCATCAGCGAAAGGTTGTCCACACTGTAACCAAACAGATACATCACGCCAAACGTGGCGATCAGGGAAACCGGCACCACAACGGCGGGAATCAGCGTTGCGCGCGGGCTGCGCAGAAAAACAAACACCACCAGAACGACGAGCGCGATGGAGATGAGCAGGGTGCGTTCGATTTCGCGGACCGACGCGCGAATGGTCGTCGTGCGGTCAAGCACCACGTCCATGTTGATCGCCGCCGGGATGGAGGCCTTGAGGGACGGCAGCGCGGCCTTGATCCGGTCCACCGTGTCAATGATGTTCGCGCCCGGTTGGCGCAGAATGATGATCGGGATGCTCGGCTTGCCATTGAGGAAGCCGGCGGTGCGGATGTTTTCCACGCCATCCTGCACGCTGGCGACGTCCGAGAGCCGGATGGCCGCCCCGTTGCGATAGGCGACGATAAGCGGCTTGTAATCGGCGGCCTTGAGCAATTGGTCGTTGGCCAGGATGTCCGCGGTGGTGTTGCCGTCGGCGAGCTGGCCTTTCGCCAGGTTCGCATTTTGCTGGCTCAACATCGCGCTCACGTCGGTAAGGCTCAGACCAAAACTGTTCAACAAGACCGGATTGACTTCCACGCGCACCGCCGGCAACGCGCCGCCGCCGATGTTGACCTGGCCTACGCCCTCAATTTGCAGGAGCTTTTGCTGAATGATCGTGGAGGCCGCGTCGTAGAGTTTACCGCGATCGTAGATATCGGAAGTCAGCGCAACGATCATGATTGGCGCGTCGGCGGGATTGACTTTGCGATAACCGGGATTGCTCGGAAGATTGGCCGGTAAATTTGCGCGCGCGGCGTTGATGGCGGCCTGAACATCGCGCGCCGCGCCGTCAATGTTGCGGTTCAGATCGAATTGCAGCGTGATCGAACTCGATCCGAGCGTGCTCGAGGAAGTCATTTCGTTCACGCCCGCGATATGGCCGAGCTGCCGTTCGAGTGGCGCGGCGACCGACGACGCCATGATTTCCGGACTGGCGCCCGGCAGCGAAGCGCCAACGCTGATGGTCGGAAAATCCACCTGCGGCAGCGGCGCAACCGGCAATTGCAAATACGCGACCGCACCCGCCAGGGCGATGGCCGTGGTCAGCAGGGCCGTGCCCACGGACCGGCGGATGAATGGCGCGGAAATGTTCATGCCGTTTGCGCCATCACAACTGCATTTGTGGCGGATTCGGACGAACGGGAAAACTTCGCGGCCAGCCGGCCGAAGAAAAGATAAATGACCGGCGTCGTATAAAGCGTGAGCACCTGACTCACGATCAATCCGCCGACAATGGCGATGCCGAGCGGCCGGCGCAATTCCGAGCCAACGCCATTTCCCAGCGCCAGCGGCAATCCGCCGAACAGCGCGGCAAAGGTGGTCATCAGAATCGGCCGGAAACGCAGCAGGCACGCCTGGTAAATGGCCTCGTGCGGCGGCTGGTTGCCCCTCCGTTCCAGGTCGAGGGCAAAATCAATCATCATGATGGCATTCTTCTGCACGATACCGATCAGCAGGATGATGCCGATGAGCGCCACCACCCCGAGTTCCGTGCCGGAAACCAGCAGCGCAAGAATCGCCCCAGCCCCCGCCGATGGCAGCGTCGAAAGAATGGTGATCGGATGAATGTAACTTTCGTAAAGGACGCCAAGGATGATGTACACGGTGACGATCGCCGCGAGAATCAGCAACGGCTCATTCGCCACCGAGGCAATGAACGCCTGCGCCGTTCCTTGAAACGAGGCCTGCACGCTTAACGGCAGGTTCAAATCCTTTTGCACGGCTTCGATGGCCTTCGTCGCTTCGCCGAGCGCCGCGCCCGGCGCGAGATTGAACGAAATGGTCACCGCCGGGAATTGCCCCTGGTGATTGATGGCCAGCGGCGCGACCCCGGGCTCAAAATGCGTGAACGCACTCAACGGCACGGCGCCGCCGGAGGATGAAAGCACGTAGATATCGTTCAGCTTCGACGGATCATGTTGAAATTCCGGCAACGTTTCCAAAACGACGTGATACTGGTTCAACTGCGTGAAGAGCGTGGAAATCTGCCGCTGGCCAAACGCGTCGTACAGCGCGTTGTCAATCGCCTGCGGGGTGATGCCGAGCCGCGACGCCGTCACGCGGTCAATCACCAGCATCGTCTGCGCCCCGTGCGTTTGCTGGTCGGTCGCCACGTCGCGGAGCTGCGGCAGCGTTTGCAATCTGTCCACCAGCCTCGTCGTCCACGAATTCAATTCATCCGTATTGGCGTCTTCGAGCGTGTATTGATATTCCGTCCGGCTCACGCGGTCTTCGACGGTCAAATCCTGCACCGGCTGCATATAAAGCGTGATACCGGTCACCTTCGCCAGTTCGGGTTGCAAACGCCGGATCACATCGCTCGCGCTGGTTTTCCGGTCCGCGAGCGGTTTGAGATTGATGAGCACCCGCCCGCTGTTGAGCGTGGAATTAACGCCGTCCACGCCGATGAACGACGACAAACTTTCGACCGCCGGGTCCTGCAAGATCACCCGCGCGAGCGCCCGTTGCCGTTCGGCCATGGCGGGGAAAGAGATATTTTGCTCGGCGTCGGAGATGCCCTGAATCACCCCGGTGTCCTGCACCGGGAAAAATCCTTTCGGCACGATGACATAAAGCAAAATCGTGAGCCCGAGCGTCCCGACGGCCACCAGCAAGGTTGCTGTCTGGCGGTTGAGAACCCATCGCAGTGTTCGTCCGTAAAACTGAATCACGCGATCATAAACGCGTTCGGATGCTTCAAAAAGACGGCCCGGCTTTCTTTCATCGGCCTTCGCTTTGAGCAGGCGCGAGCACATCATCGGCGTGAGCGTCAGCGACACGGCGGCGGATACAAGAATCGTCACGCTCAACGTCACGGCAAATTCGCGGAACAACCGCCCGACGATGTCGCCCATGAACAGCAGCGGAATCAGCCCGGCAATCAGCGAAATCGTCAGCGAAATGATCGTGAACCCGATTTGCTCCGCGCCTTTCAGCGCGGCCGCCAACGGTTTCTCGCCTTGTTCGATGTAGCGAAAGACGTTTTCGATCATCACGATGGCGTCATCCACGACAAAACCGGTGGAGATCGTCAGCGCCATGAGCGTGAGATTGTTCAGGCTGTAGCCGAGCAGATACATCACGCCCAGGGTTCCAACGAGCGAGAGCGGCACGGCGACGCTGGGAATGATAGTCGCATAGACATTTCGCAGGAACAAAAAGATCGCCAGCACCACGAGCGCGATGGTGAGCATCAGCGAAAATTGAACGTCGCGCACCGATGCGCGGATCGTCGTCGTCCGGTCGGTGAGAATCGAGACGTCCATGGCTGCCGGCAGATTGGCCTTGAGCTGCGGCAGAAGTTTTTTCACCCGGTCGACAACCTGGATGATGTTTGCGCCGGGCTGCCGCTGAATGTTCACAATGACCGCCGGGGTGTCATTCATCCACGCAGCCAGCTTGACGTTTTCAACGCCATCAATCACGTGAGCCACATCGGACAGAACCACCGGCGCTCCGTTGCGATACGCGACGACGAGTGATTGGTAATCCTTGCTGCTCAAAAGCTGGTCATTTGCGTTGATTTCGTAAGCCTGGCGCACCCCGTCGAGGTTGCCTTTCGCCAGGTTCACGCTGGCCTGTTGCAGTGTGGTGCGGAGGTCCTCCAGCCGGATGCCGTAAGATGATAGTTCAGTCGGGTTGACCTGAATGCGAACCGCCGGCTTTTGCCCGCCGCTGATGGTCACCAGCCCGACGCCCGTGACCTGGGAAATTTTTTGCGCGAGCCGCGTATCGGTGTAATCCTCGACCTGTGAAAGCGGAATAATTTTGGACGTGACCGCCAGCGTCATGATCGGCGCGTCGGCGGGATTGGATTTGCTATAAATTGGCGGCGAGGGCAGACCGGCGGGCAGATACGTTTGCGCCGCGTTGATGGCCGCCTGCACTTCCTGCTCGGCCACGTCAATGTTCAGGTTCAGCTCGAATTGCAGGGTGATGATCGAACTGCCGCCGGAACTGATCGAAGTCATCTGATTCAAGCCGGGCAATTCGCCGAATTGCCGTTCCAGCGGCGCTGTGATAGCCGAGGCGGTCACATCGGGACTCGCGCCCGGATAGAAAGTGACAACCTGGATTGTTGGATAATCGACCTCCGGCAAGGCGGAAACGGCGAGCTGCTTGTAGGCGATAAAACCCGTCAGCAAAACGGCGATCATCAAGAGCGAAGTCGCCACCGGCCGCAAAATGAATGGGCGTGACGGACTCACGGGGAATCTTTCTTGCGTCGCCCGCCTTTCCCCACCTCGCCGCCGGCGGGACGAACCGTCACTTTCGCGCCGTCCGCGAGCTTGTTGAAATTATCTGCGGCGACCACCATGCCTGGTTCTATTCCATCCACCGCGGAAACATTGCCGTCGGTTGTTTTTACGTTGATGGTTTGCATCGCCACGATTTGATTCGTGCCGGTTTGATCCGGCTTGATCAGATAAACGAAGGCGCTGTCGGTGTTGCGCTGAATCACGGCATTCGGGAGGAGGACCACGTCTTCCAGCGTGTTCACCAGCAGCCGCGCGTTGACAAACTGGTTTGGAAAAAGGGAGTCGTCGTTGTTGGTGAAAACGGCCTTGAGCTTGATCGTGCCGGTCGTCGGGTCAATCTGGTTGTCCAGGGTCTCCAAAGTCCCCGTCGCAATTTTCCTGGTTTGCGCCCGGTCAAACGCGTCCACGGTCAGCGTATCTGCCGCCCGCAATTGCTGCTGGATTTGCGGCAGATCATCCTCTGCCACGCTGAAAACCACGGCAATCGGCTGCAATTCCGTGATGACGAGCAGAGGATTCGTATCGCTCGCGTGAACGATGTTGCCCGCGTCAACCAGGCGCAGCCCCACCCGTCCTGAAATCGGCGCGCTGATATGGCAGTAGGCGAGTTGCACCCGGGCGCTCTCCGCTGCCGCCTCATCCGACTTCACGGCGGCTTCGAGCTCCTTTACCTGGGCGGCAACCTGGTCGTAGGCGTCCTGCGAATCAATTTTGGCGGCGAGCAGGTCGGCTTCGCGTTTCAATTCGACCTGCTGAAGATTTAATTGCGCCTGATCCTGATTTTTTTTTGCAGCCGCCTGGTCCAGCGCCGCCTGATACGGAGCCGGATCAATTTCCACCAGCGAATCGCCCGCGTGAACCAGTTGCCCCTCCTGATAATTCACCTTTACGAGCTGTCCGTCCACGCGGCTCTTCACCGATACCGTATTGAACGGCGTCACAATGCCCAACGCATTGATATAGATTCCGATGTCGCCCCGTTGCGCCGTCGCCGCACTTACCATGAGCGACGGCAGGGACAAAGCTGTTTTCGACCGGGTTGATGGTGATGACGAACGATGCCGGGAAAGGAAAATCGCCCCCATGGCGAGGAGGATCACCAACACAGCCAGAATCCATGCCCAATGGCGGCGATTTCCACCCAATCCCGGTCCCGGAGAAATGCTTGGGAATTCGTCAGAGGGCTTTGGCTGTGGCGCTGAATCGGACATCTTTTTCTCCATGCGATTTTGGTTTCAAATCATACCCTCTGAAAAAAGATTGATCAATGTTATGCCGGATTGAATCAATGTAAGTTGGGTTACTTTGCCCAGGTCGGGATTGCGCGACGTTCAACGTGATTATTGTCCTCCGCATCGCATTCGCTTGATCATCGAATGGAATCTGGTCCGGACCGGGATTGGGCCGCACTCAAGTTCCATCGGTTTCTTCCCTGGCTAAACAATCTAATCGAGCGTGGGCGGGCGGCTGGATTCACCGCTCGTCGTTGCGGACTTGTAGTGGAATTCGGTCTCCACGCCAACCAGCCGTGCCAGCCGTTGCCTGGCTGACTCCGCCAGCAGTTTAGCCACGCCCGCAACAGGGTCGGGATATCCAGAGGTTTTTCGAGCAAGGCGCCGGCACCGGCACCGATCGCTGTGAACAGTTGGTTCGGGCGCGCCGTGGTGATGATGATGGGAATGAGCGGATGTTCGGCGGTGAGTTGCTGAAATGTGTCCCACCCATTCTTCACTGGCATGTTCAGGTCGAGCAACACCAGGTCAACCGGCAATCGGGCGGCGAAATCCAGAGCCTCCTCCCCATTCCCGGCTGGAATGACGCAGTAACCCTCGCTCACCAGCACTTCTTTGAGGGAATTGCGCACCGCCGGATCATCGTCCACCAGCAGGATGTGCTTGCCGGCATGGGAACGGTCGGCTGGATGACGGCTGGCGGCTTGCCCGGAGCGACGCGTTGAGCGCGTGTGATTAACAGGTTTTGAAACCATGGATGATTTCATAATCGTGGCATCAGGAGTCATTGCTGCGAAGCAACTGCGTGACGTACGCACGGTCAGTGATGCGGCGCACATGGCGATTTTTGTCTTCGTTGGTAAGGCGTTTGACCGCTTTCACCAGAATCGGGATGTTCAACGGCTTCTCCATGAAGACGTCCACCCCTGCGCGGACGGCTTCCGGGTATTGATTGGGACGGGCGGTGATGACGATGACCGGCAACAATGGAGCAACGCGGTCCAGCTGATTGAATGCGGTCCAGCCATCCGCATACGGCATATTAAGGTCGAGCAAGACCAAATCCGGTTTGTGATGAATGGCGTGGTTAACGGCTTCGATGCCATTGCTCGCCTCGTCCACCACATAACCCTCGGATTCCAGCACGGCGGCCAGGCTGCCGCGCACCGTGGCGTCGTCGTCGGCAATCATAACATGGTAGCGGGCCGGTTGGCCTGCCCGGGTCTGCGCCGGGGCGCACGGCACCGGCGAGCCGGCATGAGTTCCGTGGCCGGCATCTCTCGCTGACATCCGCAACGCAATGCCAGCCATGGTTTGAAATTCCCAAATATCCAGGGGCTTCGGGATCACCGCAGTGATTTGAAGTTTCGCAAAGCCCTGCGCGGCCTCAAGGGAGAGACAACCTGAAATCATGATGACGGGCAGACTCATGCGTGCATCACGAATCCGCCCAATGAGTTTTATGCCCGCAAGACGTGGCATTTCATTGTCGGTGACAAGCAGGTCAAATTGCTCCCGCTGCAATTTGTTCCAAACCGCCTCGCCGTCGGAAGCTTCGTTCACATCGAAACCCGCCCGCTTGAGTGTCCGGGATATGAATTTGCGGACACCCTCGGTGTCCTCGGCCACCAGTATTTTTTGCCGGCGGGCCATGGCTGGTGGACGCCAGAGGCTGATGGCATTTGAATCAGCACGTGATGATGCCGGGGTGAAGGCTTTGTTTTTCATACTTTTTGTCCGTTGTTTCAGCCTGCGCATGGCCTGATTGACGGCCATCCAGGAATGACCTATGCACCTGCAATGCCACCGGCTGAAAATATTGATTTGGAGGGTTTGAGAACAATTCATGCCGGCATAATCAATTGATGGGAAAATGATTTACCATCCCGGAGATCAGCGACTTACCTCCGGCGATGGCCCCTGAGACGCGGCTTCGGCAAACGGGCTTGATTTTCAAGGTGCCGCCCCTCGGCAATGCTGCTATTTCTTCCGGCATGGCACTTGCGTAACCTATGAACCAAGCGCCCGTCGCGGATCATCCAGGAACGACACAGCGCACTCGAATTATGAAATTTCCATTTGGCCTGCGTCTCTGGATCTTGATCGCCGCCCTGTTTCTGGTGGCCGGTGGCACCATCGGCGCACTTTTCTCCGCGTGGCATCGGGTGCAACAGCTTCAGACCAAATTCACGAGCTCCCAGTTCGAGAGTTTTCAACTCGCCAGTGAAATCCGACGCGATTTGCTGACCCTGAACAATTCCATGCTCAACTACGCCCTGGTGCGGGACCCGCAGCAATGGGCGGAGTTCGACAAGACCAGCAGCGACCTCGATCGTTGGATTGACGACCACGATCCCAACTTGAACCCGCATTCGGTGCTCACCACTGAAAACGAGCGCAAGGCATTCAAGGAGCTGAATCAGGCCTACGATGATTACCTGAATTCCGCCCGGGCCGTGCATACCAATGCGATGCCCGCACTGGCGACGGCCGGGCAGCTGGCGCAACTCGATGCCTTCAATGCCCAGGCTCAACGAATGCGTGATCTCGTGCGCGAATTATCCGACGCTCACCGCGGCGCCGAGGCGGGATTTCTTGCCAATACCACCGCTTCGCTTGCCGGTCTTCAGCACATTCTCATTGCCAGCATCGCGATGCTGTTGGTCCTGGTCGCGGCGCTGGGCCGGGTGATCTACCGTGACATGATAGCGCCGCTACGGACCCGGCTGGTGCATAGCCAGACCCTGCTTGAAAGGCAGGAGAAACTGGCCACGCTGGGCACTTTGGCCGCCGGGATTGCCCACGAGATTCGCAACCCGCTCACCTCGCTCAAGGCGCGTCTCTACACCCTGGAAAAACATCTGCTGGTCGTGCCCGCCGCGCGCAAAGACACAGACATCATCGGCGCCGAAATTTCCCGGCTTGAACACATCGTGCAGGACGTATTAAGTTTTGCACGACCGGCGGAACCCAAGCTCGAAACCCTCGCCGCTGACATGCTTCTCCGGGAGGTTCAGGGGTTGCTGGCTCCAAACCTGGAGAGCCGCGAAGTGCAACTGGTGGTTGAATCCAGCCCGGAGTTATTCGTTCGCGCTGACAGCGGCCATTTGAAGCAGGTGCTGATCAACCTCGCTCGCAACGCCACTGAGGCCATCGCCGGTTCAGGCACGGTCACGCTGCGCGCGCGCGCCGTCGGCGCTCAACTCGGCGGGCGGGAAACCGACGCGGTTATTTTTGAAGTGGCCGACACCGGCAAAGGCATTCCACCCGAAGTCGAGATGCGCCTGTTCGACCCGTTCTTCAGCACGAAGGAAACCGGCACCGGCCTCGGACTGCCGATCTCCGCCCGCCTCATTGAAAAGCAGGGTGGCACGCTCCAGTATCAGACCCGCCCCGGATACGGCACGACCTTCGGCGTTGTTTTGCCGCGCGAAATCAACAACAATGCCAGGAGTGCGAATTCGAACGCGAACATTCAAACTGGCGGCGGTCAAACCAAGCGCTGATTTCAGCCTGGCCTGCCGGACGAATGGTTGGGCAAGGTCCGATTTGATTTCATTGCGATAACCCCTCATGCCCAAGGCCGCGCACATACTTCTGATTGAAGACGACACCAGTCTGGCCGCAAACCTCTGCGACGTGCTCAAGGAGGATGGTTTCAAAGCTACTGTGTGCCATCGCGGCGACGACGGGCTGCGCTGCGCCGGCAAAGACGAATGCGACGTGGTGTTGACCGACCTGCGCCTGCCCGGACTGGGCGGTCTGGAACTCGTGCGGCAACTTCACGAGACCCAGCCGCGTTTGCCGGTCGTGCTGATGACTGCACACGGCACGATTGAGACGGCCATCGAGGCCACCAAATTCGGCGCTTACGATTATCTGCAAAAGCCTTTTGAGATGCGGGAACTTCTCAAGGTGCTTCAGCGCGCTGTGAATGCCAGCCGCCTCATGCGCGAAACCGTGGCTTTGGCCGGTGCCCCGGTTGAGAGCCGAACGGCTCTCGTCGGCACGGGCCGCGCGATGCAGGACGTGTGCAAAGAGATCGGACGCGTTGCCGCCAAGCCCGTCACCGTCCTCATCCGGGGCGAAACGGGGACGGGAAAAGAGTTAATTGCTCGCGCCATCTATCAGCATAGCCCGCGCACCAAAGCACCGTTCATCGCAATCAACTGCGCCGCCATCCCGGAAAATTTGCTGGAAAGCGAATTATTC
>Ga0265338_10011021_pt1 | contig 10497 bp, 11 predicted proteins | sample 42126metaG_FD_193579 | JGI IMG/M metagenome (GOLD analysis project Ga0265338, IMG submission 193579) | Rhizosphere microbial communities from Carex aquatilis grown in University of Washington, Seatle, WA, United States - 4-21-26 metaG | ecosystem: Host-associated > Plants > Roots > Rhizosphere... | reverse complement strand
CAGTCGGGCGGGGTTTCGCTCGGGCTCCTGTTCGGGCTCGTGTTCCTGATTTCCGGGCTTGCGTTCAAGGTCTCCGCCGTCCCGTTCCATATGTGGACGCCCGACGTTTACGAGGGGGCGCCCACGCCCATCACCGCCTTCTTCTCCGCCTCGCCCAAGATCGCGGCAATGGGTCTTTTCGTGCGCGCGATGGTGGAATCCTTTCCCTCCGCCACCGACCAATGGCGGCAGATCGTCATCTTCATCTCCATTCTTTCGATGGTGCTCGGCGCGGTGGCGGCCATCGGCCAGACCAACATCAAGCGGCTGATGGCCTATTCCTCCATCGCCAATATGGGATTCATCCTCATCGGCCTGGCGACGGGAACCGCGCAAGGGGTCGAGGGCGTCCTGATTTATCTGGCTATTTATCTCGTCACCAATATCGGCATCTTCGCCTGCATCCTCGGCATGCGCCGCGGCGACCACATGGTGGAGAATATTTCCGATCTTTCCGGCCTTGCCCAGACGCGGCCCGGTTATGCCTTTGTCTTCGCCATGCTGATGTTCAGCCTTGCCGGCATTCCTCCGCTCGCGGGCTTCTTCGCGAAATTCTACGTGTTCCTCGCCGCCATCCGGGCCGGGCTGTATCCGCTTGCCGTCATCGGCGTCGTCGCCAGCGTGGTAGGGGCGGTGTATTATTTGAAAATCGTCAAGGTGATCTATTTCGACGAACCGGCGCCCGCACTGGAGCGGGACATCGGCCCGAGCCTCAACACCATCATTGCGGTCGCCGGCGCGTTCACCGTGTTCTTCCTGTTGGGCGCGGCCCCGCTGGTGTCGGCCGCTACGGCCGCGGCGGCTTCGCTCTTCCCGTGACGCAAATCCCGGCCTGGCCGCAAGGGCTCGGCCTTGCCATCCACGACACGCTCGATTCCACCAACGACGAAGCCGGCCGTTTGGCGGCCGGCGGCGAACGGGGGCCGCTCTGGATCGTAGCCCGCGAACAGAGGGCAGGGCGCGGCCGGCGCGGTCGGGCCTGGGTTTCCGAACGCGGCAATTTGTTCGCTACTTTGCTGACCCGCGCGGCCCCGCCCTCCGCGCCTCAGCTTGCGTTCGCGGCGGGGCTCGACGTTGCCGAAACGCTAGCGGCCTTCGCGCCCGTTGTCGCCGTCACGCTGAAATGGCCCAACGACGTGCTGCTCGATGGCAGGAAAGCCGCCGGCATCCTGCTCGAAGCCTTGAGAGGGGACACGCTTGCCATCGGCATCGGGATCAATCTCGCGGACCATCCTCTGGACACCGAAACACCTGCGGTTTCCGTTTCGGCGCTGACCGGGTCCGCGCCGGACGCGGATCGGGTGCTCGTCCGCCTCGCGGGGGCCATGGCCGCATGGTATGAGGTCTGGTCAAGCCGCGGCTTTGCACCCGTGCGTGAGGCGTGGCTCGCGCACGCGGCAGGGCTCGGCCAGCCCATCCGGGCGCGCCTCGAAGGACGCGAGATGATGGGCGTATTCGAAGCACTCGACGAAGACGGCGCGCTGCTGCTCCGCGATGCATCCGGCGCGCTCACCCGCATCGCCGCCGGCGACGTGTTTTTGGGAACATGACAACGATGCTGCTCGCCATCGACGCCGGCAATACCAACATCGTTTTCGCGGTCTGCGACGGCGAGAAAATCCTCGCCCAATGGCGCGCGGCGACACGAACCACACGGACCTCGGACGAATATGCGGTCTGGCTGGCCCAGCTCCTCAGCCTGCGCGGGATGAGTTTTGCCGATCTCGGCCAGGCGATCATCGCAACCGTCGTGCCTGCGCTGCTGTTCGATTTGCGGGATCTGTGCCGGCAATATTTGCGCTGCGAGCCGCTGCTGATCGGGGATACCGCGTTGGAGCTTGGGATCGAGGTCCACGCCGACCGGCCGGCGGCCGTCGGCGCCGACCGTCTGGCCAACGCGGTCGCGGCCCATGAGCGCTATCCGGGCGCCGTCATCGTGGTCGATTTCGGCACCGCCACCAATTTCGATATCGTCAGCGCCGACGGCAATTACGAAGGCGGCGTCATCGCGCCGGGCGTGAACCTCTCCGCCGAGGCGCTTCATCAGGCAGCGGCCCTGCTTCCTCGGGTTGCCATCCATCGGGCGCAGGCCGTGATCGGAAAGGATACCGTTCCCGCCATGCAGTCGGGCCTCTATTGGGGCTATGTCGGCCTGATCGAAGGGCTGGTTGCGCGGATCAAGGCGGAATATGGGAAGCCGATGACGGTGGTGGCCACGGGGGGACTTGCGCATCTCTTCCAGCGCGACATTGGCGCAATCGATCACGTCGATCCCGATCTGACCATTCTCGGCCTCATTCTCATCCACGCACGCAATGCCGGACGCCGGGCGCCTGTTTGATGCGTTATCAGACCCGGTTCACGGCAGCTCGCACATGACGACAGACACCGACGGCGCCGAACTTGTGTTCCTGCCCCTGGGCGGTGCGGGCGAGATCGGCATGAATCTGAACTGCTACGGCTACGGCCCGCCCGGCGAGCGCAAATGGATCGTGGTCGATTGCGGCGTGCTGTTCGGGCGGGAGACCTCGACCCCGGGCGTCGATCTGATCATGCCCGACATCCGCTTCCTCGAAGAGGTGCGCGACGATTTGCTGGGGCTGGTGCTGACCCACGGGCATGAGGACCATATCGGCGCGGTGGCCCATCTGTGGCCGCTTCTGCGCTGCCCGGTCTATGCGACGCCCTTCACGGCGCGGCTGCTGCACGACAAGCTGGAGGAGGCCAGGCTCGCCGATCGCGTGCGGGTTAGAATCGTGCCCTTGAGCGGCCAGGTAAAGCTCGGACCGTTTGCGCTCGAATTCATCAGCATCACCCATTCCATCCCCGAACCCAACGCCATCGCCATCCGTACGGGGCTTGGCACCGTCGTGCATACCGGCGATTGGAAGATCGATCCCGATCCGCTGCTGGGCGAAGTGACGAACGATGCCGCGCTTCGCCGCCTGGGCGAAGAAGGCGTCCTCGCCATGGTGTGCGATTCCACCAACGCGCTGGTCAACGGCGAATCCGGTTCGGAAGGCGAAGTGCGGCGCTCTTTGATCCGCCTGGTCGGCTCGCTGAAGGGCCGCGTCGCGGTGACGGCGTTTGCCTCCAACGTGGCGCGGCTGCAATCGGTGGGCGAGGCGGCGGAGGCCGCCGGGCGTTCGCTCGTGCTGGTCGGGCGCGCCATGCACCACATGGTCAATTGCGCGCGCGACACCGGTTATCTGACGAAATTCCCGCGCACCGTTTCGGACGAGGACGCCGCCGACATTCCGGCCGACAACGTGCTTTACCTCTGCACCGGCAGCCAGGGCGAGCCGCGGGCGGCGCTCTCGCGCATCGCATCGGGCGATCATCCGACCGTCGAACTCGGCGAAGGCGATACGGTGATCTTCTCCTCGCGCATCATTCCGGGGAATGAACTTTCGATTTTCGAAATGCAGAACCGTCTTGCGGAGCGGGGCGTGGCGGTGCTGACCGAGCGCGATCATTTCGTGCATGTGTCGGGGCATCCCGCGCGCGATGAGCTGGCGCAGATGTATTCCTGGGTGAAGCCCAAAATCGCGGTGCCGGTGCATGGCGAGCTTCGCCACATCACCGAGCATGCGCGGCTTGCTGCCTCGCTGCAGGTGCCCCAAAGCGTGGTGGCGCTGAACGGGCAGATGGTGCGGCTGGCGCCGGGACGCGCGGAGATCGTCGATGAGGCGCCCTCGGGCCGCCTGCATCTCGATGGCCGCATGCTGGTGCACGAGGATGACGGCTATGCGCGATTGCGGCGCTCGCTCGGATATGCCGGCTTCATCGGGGTGACGCTGGTGCTCGACCGCAAAGGGCGGCTTGCGGCCGAACCCGTGCTGCACATGGAGGGGATTCCCGACGACGTGCTCGCGCCGGTGCGCGAAGCGGTGGCCAAAGCCGCCAACGGCAAGCGCAAGCGCGACGACGATCTGGCGGAAACGGTGCGCATCGCCGCCCGCCGCGCCGCCAACGAAATCTGGGGCAAGAAGCCTGTCGTCCGTGTACAGACGGTCGAGGTGTGATTCGTTATGATCCTCCCCCGTTTACGGGGGAGGTGTCGCACCGCGACGGAGGGGGCGTTATTCCTTCGCTCCCACCACCACACCGGCGCGGGATTCGAGACAGCGTACGATCTCCGTGTAATCGGATTCCGCCCCCAGTTCGGCCTCCGCCAGCCGCCAGGCGGCCGTCACGGCCCTGCCCAAATCGAGCGGCACGCCCAAGGCTTCCGCCTCTTCCAGATAGAGCCGCACGTCCTTGTGCATCAGCCCGGTCGCGAACCCGTATCCGAATTTCCGCGTCAGGATCGAGATCGGAAACTTCGTCTCGGTCGCCGTGTTGCGGCCCGTGCCGGAATTGATCACGTCGATCATCAGCTTCGGATCGAGCCCTTCCTTCACGCCCATGACCATGACTTCGGAGGTAATCGCGAGGGCTGCCGCCGACAGCAGATTGTTCGCAAGCTTCATCGCCTGGCCCATGCCGGGCTTGCCGCCGACCGCGAACACCTTCCCGAAAAGGCGCAGCAGCGGTTCGACGCGCGCGAGCGGCTCTGCCGCCCCCGACGCCATCACCGCGAGTGTGCCTTTCCTTGCTCCGCCAACGCCGCCCGATACCGGCGCATCGACAAACGTGATTCCGACGCGAGCCAACGCGTCGGCCACGGGAACCGTGGTGCGCGGTCCCGTCGTGGACAGATCGACCAGGACTTTCGCGCGCACTCCCGCGATCACTCCGTTCTCGCCCGTGGCTTCGCTCTTGACGTCCTTTGGCTCGGGCAGGCTGAAAAAAACGATATCGGCGGCGTCGGCCACCGCGCGCGAAGACTGCGCAACCTCCGCCCCTCGTGCCGCCAAAGCCTCCATCGCTTCGGTGCGGATGTCGTAAACCGTGAGCGCGTAGCCGGCGTCCATCAGGCGTCCCGCCATGGGATTGCCCATCCTGCCCACGCCCACGAACCCGATCCTGTCGGCCATCGCTCAATTCCCGTTTTGCAACCATCAGCGTAGCACGGCTATGATCGCCCATGACCTGGACGCTCGGCCTTGCGCTTTATTTCGTCATCTGGTGGGTGGTGCTGTTCGCGGTGCTGCCCTTCGGCGTGCACAGCCAACAGGAGATGAACGACATCGTGCCCGGCAGCGAACCCGGCGCCCCGGCGCGGCCGAGGCTCGGGCTGAAGCTGCTGGCCAATACGGTGGTCGCGGGCGTCGTCTGGGCCATCGCGGATTATGTCTACATCCACTACTACCTGCCGCCAGGATAGGAAAAAATTAAGCCTCGGCGCGCATGCTGGCCGGCGAAACAGGGATGTTCCGCCGATGCGGCCCATAGCGATCCTTGCGGTGTTCTTCGTGGGCAGCGGTCTTGCCGATGCGGCCGTGCCCGCCGTGATTCCGCTCCCGCCGCCCCCGGCCGCGCAGGCTCAGCCGCCCCAGCCCGCCTGCAGCGAGCGCAATTCCGCCGATTACGTTCCTGGGGTGGATGCCTATGGCCGCGCGGTTGCCCCCGCCGATCTGCCGGGTAGCAGCACCGACGTTCAGGTCAGCACACAGGTCTTCGCGCAAGTTCGCACCGCCAATCCGCAGCTCAAAGGCGTGGGTGTGGCGGTCAATCTGCCCGGCCTCCAGGCGCCGCCCCCCTGTCCCGCGAAGGCAGCGGCGAGCTCAATCACCATCCACTGAATCCCCTCATCCATCGCACTTGACCCGGCCGCTTGCGCCATGGCCCCGTGCTGCCATGAGCGACCGGCTGACATCGCGCGCGGCAAGCGTTTTTCTCGCCAGCGAGAATTTGCGCGGAATCATGCTGATGGTCTTCGCCCGGCTGGTGTTCGCGGTCAGCGACACTTTCACCAAGCTTGCAAGCGAAGGGCTGCCTGCAACCGAAGTCGTGGTGCTGCGCAATCTCGTCTCGCTTCCCATCGTGCTTGTCATGGCGTGGCAGTTGGGCGGCCTTTCCCATCTCGCCGCCATCCGCGACAAGGTCGTCGTCTCGCGCAGCGTGCTCGAAGGCACCGGCACCATGGCGTTCGTGGGTGCGCTTCCCTTCATCACGCTTGGCCAGAGCGCCGTGATCCTTTTGACCGTGCCCATCATCCTGGTGGCGCTGTCGGCGTTCATCTATCGCGAGGATGTCGGCTGGCGCCGCTGGACGGCCATCGTCGTCGGCTTCATGGGCGTGGTGCTGGTCGCCAATCCGTTCACCGGCAAATTCAATGTCTTCCTGCTGCTGGCGCAATTCACCGCCATCACCTGGGCGTTCCGCGATTTGATGACCTCGCGCATTGTCGGCCGCATTCCGACCATCACGGTGGCGCTGATCAACACCGTCATCGTGGGGCTGATCGCGGTGCCGGGTGCTGCGTTGCAGACCTGGCGCGGCTTCGGCCAGCAGGAGGCGCTTTATTTGTTGGGATCGGGCGTGTTCGTGGCGTTTGCGAATTATCTCTACATCGACGCGCTTCGCACTGGCGCGATCGCGGTGGTGGCGCCGTTCCGCTATACGGCGGCGGTGTGGGCCTCCATCGCGGGCTTCCTGGTGTGGGGCGATATTCCCGACATGTTCGGGGTGGCCGGCACGCTCTTCATCATCGGCTCGGGGCTATACACGTTCTACCGCGAATTCGAACTCGCGAAAGCGCGGCGGCTGCGAACATCGCCCCCACCGGTCCGTCGGACCACCTCCCCCGTAACGACGGGGGAGGAAAGCTGAAATTCAATACGCGCGCGCGATCAGGATTTCCTGCGTCGCCGGAGCCCCGGTAAAGATGCATTTTCCGAGCGATGCCTCGCTCTGACCCATCGGCGCATTGCGGATGGAGAGCTTCAACGCCTTCAGCCGCTGCTCCACCGCATCGAGCGCCGCGCCTGACGGCTGCGACCATCCCACCCGCGCCCAGCCTTTGAATTCGGACGCCTCGTCCTCATCGCCCGCGGCGCCGAAATAATCGGCCAGCGCATCGAATGACGCAATGTCGCTCACGATGTTCGAATCGAGCCGCGTCTTGGCCTCCATGAACAGCCGCGTCTGAATCGCGGTCAGCAATTGGGCGGCTTCGCTTACGAACTGTTCGCGCGCCATGCCGTGCGACTTCACCTTGTCGCCGTCGCGCAACTGATCGCGCCGCATGAAGGTGACTTGTCCGTTCGCGACGTCGCGCGGGCCCACCTCGACGATGACCGGCGCGCCGCGGCGCACCCAGTTCCAACGCTTGTCGGCGGATTTGATGTCCTTCATGTCGAGCGTCGCCCGGATGGGCTCGTTGAACGCGATCTCACGCGACAACTGGCTCGCCAGCGCCTGGCAGAACCCGAGCACGTCGGCGTCTTCCGGCTTGTTGCGCAACATGGGCACGATCACGATCTGCTTGGGCGCAATCGCGGGCGGCAGCCGCAAGCCGTCATCATCGCCATGGGTCATGATGACCCCGCCGATCAGCCGCGTGGAGACGCCCCAGCTCGTGGTGTGGCACCAGACATGCTCGCCTGCCTCGTTCTGGAAGCGGATGTTCTGCGCTTCGGCGAAATGGGTGCCCAGATAATGCGAGGTGCCGGCCTGCAGCGCCTTGCCGTCCTGCATCATCGCTTCGATGGAATAGGTGTTGACCGCGCCGGGGAAGCGTTCGTTCTCGCTCTTCTCGCCCGCGATCACCGGCATGGCGAGTGTCGATTCGGAGAACTCGCGATAGAGGTCGAGGATGCGCATGGTTTCCGCCATCGCATCGCTCGCATCGGCATGGGCCGTGTGTCCCTCCTGCCAGAGGAACTCCGACGTCCTTAAGAACAGCCGCGTGCGCATTTCCCAGCGCACCACATTGGCCCATTGGTTGATCAGCAGCGGGAGATCGCGGTGGCTCTTGATCCAGCGCGAGAACGCATCCCCGATGATCGTCTCGGAGGTCGGCCGCACGATCAGCGGCTCCTCCAGTCTGGACTCGGGGTCGGGCTGCAATTTTCCGTCGATCATCTTCAGCCGGTGATGGGTGACGACCGCCATTTCCTTGGCGAAGCCTTCGACATGGCTTGCTTCCTTGGCGATGAAGGAGAGCGGGATGAACAGCGGGAAATAGCAATTGTCGTGTCCGGTTTCCTTGATGCGGCGGTCGAGTTCCTTCTGGATCTGCTCCCACACCCCATAGCCCCAGGGCTTGATGATCATGGAGCCGCGCACGGGCGAGTTTTCCGCCATGTCGGCCTCGCGCACCACAGCCTGATACCAGTTGGGGAAATTCGAGCGGCCGGACACGCTGCGGTGCTCGCTCAGGGCTCTCTGCATGGGAAGGCTCCAAATCGCCACATTGGTGTTATGAATATGTTGCTAGACCTACCCCAAGCGATTCGCCACCAAAAGAGCCATCATGGCCAGTCTCTCCCGACCCTTTTCCGGTTTCGAATGGATGGTGGCCGCGCGCTATCTGCGCGCCAAACGGCAGGAAAGCTTCATCTCGGTCATTTCCGGCTTTTCGCTGATCGGCATCGCGTTGGGGGTCGCCACCCTCATCATCGTCATGAGCGTGATGAACGGGTTCCGCGCGGAACTTCTGGGCCGCATCCTGGGCCTGAACGGGCACCTGATCGTCCAGAGCATGACCGGCAGCATTCCGGACTACGACGCGCTGGCGAACCGGATCCGCATGATCCCGGGCGTCACCAATGCGATGCCCATCATCGAAGGCCAGGTGCTGGTGAATTCGGAAGGCGCGTCCTTCGGCGCGCTGGTCAGGGCGCTCGAAACCAACGACCTGAAGAAACTGACCACCGTATCCTCGACCCTTTCCGCCGGCGCGCTCGATGCCTTCGACGAAGGGGATTCCGTCATCATCGGGGCGCGATTGGCCGACCGGCTGAACCTCGTGCTGGGCGCCATGATCACGCTGGTTGCGCCCAAAGGTGCGGTCACGCCCTTCGGGACGACGCCCCGGGTCAAGGCCTATCGCGTGGCCGGAACCTTCCGAGTCGGCATGTCGGAATACGACCAGACCTATATCTTCATGCCGCTGGCCGAGGCGCAGGCCTTTTTCAATCTTCCCGATGCGGTTCAAGGCATCGACATCATGGTCGCCCAACCCGACCAGGTGGCGCAATGGCGCGTGCCGGTGGGGCGCGTCGCCGGGCCCTATGCGCGGCTGACCGATTGGCAGCAGTTGAATTCGAGCCTCTTCGGCGCGCTTGCCGTCGAGCGCAGCGTGATGTTCCTGATCCTCACCCTCATCATCGTGGTGGCGGCGCTGAACATCGTTTCGGGCCTCATCATGCTGGTGAAGGACAAGGGCGGCGACATCGCGATCCTGCGCACCATGGGCGCGACGCAAGGGGCGGTGATGCGCGTCTTCTTCATCGCGGGCGCGTCCATCGGGGTCATCGGCACGCTTTCGGGGGTGCTCATCGGCGTGGTGTTCTGCGCCTATATCGAAAACATAAGGCAGTTCCTCTCCAGCATCACGGGCACGACCCTGTTCGACCCGACGATCTATTTCCTCTCCCAGATGCCGGCGAAGATCGACCCCTATGACATCGTCTCCGTGATCGCGATGGCGCTCGGCCTCTCGTTCCTGGCCACACTCTATCCGTCGTGGAGGGCAGCACGGCTCGATCCGGTGGAAGCGCTCCGTTATGAATGATGTGGGGTTTCGCGCAGCACCCTTGAGGCTCGAGCGCGTCACGCGCATCTACCGCCAGGCGGGGCGCGAGCTGGTGGTCTTCCGCGACGTGTCGCTCACCCTCTCGCAGGGCGAGATTGTCGCCCTCGTCGGACAGTCGGGCGCGGGCAAATCCTCGCTGCTGCACATCGCGGGGCTTTTGGAAGCGCCGACCTCGGGCGAGGTCTATATCGCCGGCGAAGCGGCGAGCGGGTTGCCCGAACGCCGGCGCACGGAGATCCGGCGCAAGGACATCGGCTTCGTCTATCAGTTCCATCATCTGCTGCCCGAATTCACAGCGGAGGAAAACGTCGCCATGCCGCGGCGGATTGCGGGTGTGGGCCGAGAAGCCGCCATGGCCGAGGCGCGGCGGTTGCTTGCGGCTGTGGGATTGGCCGAGCGCATGACCCATCGCCCGGCGCAGCTTTCGGGCGGCGAGCAGCAGCGCGTCGCCATGGCGCGCGCGCTCGCCAACAACCCCCGCGTGCTGCTGGCCGACGAGCCGACAGGGAACCTCGACCCGCGCACGGCCGACGGCGTGTTCGAGATGCTGATCGCGCTGGTGAAGTCCGAGGGGCTTTCGGCCCTGATCGCCACGCACAATCACGATCTGTCGAAGAAAATGGACCGGACGCTTCTGCTCGACAAAGGCAGCCTGGTCGAACGCGTCCCCGCCTGATGGTCCTCCCGTTCACGCGGAGGGGGACCGCGAAGCGGTGGTGGGGGCGTAATCCTCCCCCGTTTGCGGGGGAGGGGGACCGCGAAGCGGTGGTGGGGGCGTAATCCTCCCCCGTTTGCGGGGGAGAGGGACCGCG
>Ga0265338_10011020_pt1 | contig 10499 bp, 16 predicted proteins | sample 42126metaG_FD_193579 | JGI IMG/M metagenome (GOLD analysis project Ga0265338, IMG submission 193579) | Rhizosphere microbial communities from Carex aquatilis grown in University of Washington, Seatle, WA, United States - 4-21-26 metaG | ecosystem: Host-associated > Plants > Roots > Rhizosphere... | reverse complement strand
CTGGAGCACGAGCACGGCGACGAGCCCGACTACAAGTGGCCGGTCGAGGTCCAGTACATCGGCCCCATCACAGAGGACCACCGCGAGGACGCGAGGAACATGGGCGGTGGGGAAGCGCTGACCGATGACCAAGTGCGGGACTTCTTCGGCGAGACGCACGCGCTACTCGAAACGAGTGGCCTCTCTATCGGGGTTGCCACCACCCTGTACGAGCACTGCCGTGCCACGTGGGACATCCAGACTGGAATGCTTCTTTCAGGTCCTTCCTGGCTGAAGCCAGGCGAGTGGAAACTCGTCAGCATCGAACGACCCGTGGGGCCATCATGAGCGACACCGGCTTTCAGATGAGGGTCAAGAACTTCGCGGGCATCGAGAAGACCAAGTCCAGCTCGACGCTCGGGCCTGATGGCTTGCGCTACATATTCTACATGACCGCCGGGGAGGTGCCCGCCGAGTGCGCCGACGTGCTGCCCGATGGGAATGCCCTCAAGGGCCATGCTGTCGTGGACGGCTTCTACGACCTGCTGCTGGCTGATTGCCGGCATTGTGGGCGCCTCAAGGGCAAGCACGTGCACCCTGGCTGCGAGGTGCAGCACTGGCTGGGTCAGATGCCAGAGGCGTGCAAGGAGTTCTGGCGGCAGACCGGCTGCAACGGAGAGACGTTCATCCTCATCGGCGGTGACGAAGTCCAGGGCTACGTCATGGAGTGTGAGGGTTGCCCGGCATGCCAACCCACGGGCGACAAGGCCCCCTCGACGGATTGATTCGACCCGCTACCCCGGTTCGGTGTACTGGTTAGGTATGGCCAACCCGTCAACCCTGTCCGACTCCGAGCTGGTAGCCCTCAAGCAGCTCATCTCCGCCGTCACGGACGTGCTTGGACTGCCTGGAGAAAGGCGTGAACGTCTCGCGGAGTATGTGCTCGCACACGGCACGAACGACGTCGCGGGTGAGGACCCCCGACTCGACGGGGCTGTGGGCGACTGTTTGGACGTTCTCATCGACCTGGGATGACCGTGGACGCGCACACACGCAGCATCGCCCTCATGAAGTTCCTGTCGGCCCTGGCCATCCGGCTCGGGGTGGCGGATCACGTGTACGTCGTGGGTGGGGCGGTCCGCAACTTCCTGATGGGACACCGCATCAAGGACATCGACGTGGTGATCGACACAGTGGGGGCCGGGAAGAACTCCGAGTGGTTTGCTCTGGAGGTTGAGAAGGCGATCCCCGTCACGACCAACCTCACGACCAACCAGTATGGCGTCGCCATCCTGACGATCGCGGGCGGAGGGTGGCACATCGAGAAGGGTGTGACGGTCGGCCGGGAGGTCATCGAGATCGCCAACGCTCGTCGGGAGAGCTACGGGGCGCCCGAGGGCAAAGGCTACAAGCCACACCTGGTCGAGCCTTGCACCATCCATGAGGATCTGCTGCGTCGCGAGTTCACGTTCAACACGCTCCTGTGGCGTATGTCCGATCTCACCGACGGGCCAGAGAAGGCCTCTGTACTCGATCTCACGGGACGTGGGCGCTCCGATCTGGAGAAGCGCCTGCTCAACACTCCCTCGCCACCCGACAAGACCTTCTCAGACGATCCGACGCGTATGCTGCGCGCCGTGAAGTTTGTGGTCCGGTACAACTTCCTCTTCGACCAGGATGTCTACCAGTGCATCCGCGCAAACGCGCCGAAGCTCCGTCAGATGCCGTGGGAGGCTGTCCGCAAGATCCTCGTCGAGGACATCCTTCAAGGGCCCGACCCGCAGGTGGCCATCGCGCTGCTGCGGGCCCTCAACCTCGCTCCCGTGATCAAGACATGGCTCGACGAGGAGCCCGGGTTCGCAACAGCGCTCGGTCGGTCGCTCGCAGAGGCCGACGTGGACGTCATCCTAGACCTCCACCAGCTGGGGTGGTCGATGAAGAGCCCCCTGGGGTTTCTCGATGCTGCGGGGTTCTCCCGCGTGCGCGAAATCCTCAACAGCCTACCGCCCGAGGACCGAACGCCTTTCGTCGAGGCGCTGAAGAAGCCGCCTGTCGATCAGGGTGCGCTCTTCTCGAAGTACCAGCTCGAAGGCAAGGACCGGCAGCGTGTCGTGCAAGAAGCACGAAAGGTTCTACTGCTGGCTCCCGAGTCCATCGGTAAGCTGCACTCGGTCGTGGACCTGGCTCTCAAGCTGCAACGTGATGGCGTAACCTAGAAAGTAGAACGCCGTCGAGAGCTTCTTCATCGTTGTGTCCCGACAACAGCAGCGCTTCGTGCGGCCGTAGTGCCCTGGGCCACACGAGATGATGACGCCGAGCGTTCCACCGCATTCGTGACAGGTCCAGTGCCTTCTCCTCATGCGTCACCCCTAGAGTAGACCCGACCGTAGATGGTCTTGCCATCGGGCCCTACACCATCGGCGCTCTCATCGACACGGCGGTACCCGGGCCAGCATTCGTTTCGCTCTTTGAACGGCGACACTACAACGATTCGCTTGACCCCTGCCTCATACAGACGGAAGCCGACCATGTGGCAGCGGGACTCGGGACACAGATGCAGGCAGTAGACAAACACCGCACTGTCCGCCTGAGGCAGCTTGTCCCAGAAGTTGCCGACCACGCCATCATGCTCCGTCTCGGTCTTGTAGCGCTCGATCATTGCGGGCTCGGCGTCCACGCCGACGATTGTGTTGCGCAGGCTCCAGAGAACCTGTGTGGCAAGGCCGCTCCCACACCCGAGGTCTAGGATCTTGCCTTCGAGCCAGTGGATGTGACGGTCTAGAACGAGGCGGATGCCATCTGCATGCGGGTTGCTGTAGTCCCCAGATCGGAGCTTGTAGTACTCCGCAGGGTCTAGTTCGGTTCCGAGGTACCGTCCCACGCCAGTAGGAGTACACCAGAGGATTAGTCAGTCAGGAAGTTGATTCTGACGCCTCTTGGGGTGTAGTACCGGTATGAACACCGACACCGCCATCCGCAGCGCCCTCAAGACCCTCCGTCTCGCCCGCCGCAGCTTCCGTGGGGCCTGCTGCCCCAAGGGCTTTGGCAAGCGCGCCGCTGCCAAGGCGGAGCGTCGCCTCGGCCGTGCCCTCACCCGCGAGGTCTGAACCATGAAGCTCCAGGAGATTGCCTCACGCATCCACGCGCATTTGAAGCGCTTCGAGGGCGATCCCAAGATCAACCGCATCCAAGATCGGCGGGCCACCTACTTCAACGCCCACTCGATCGCGAGCGGGCGTTACGTCTCAGTGCGCTATGTCGAGTACATGGGCACCGCACACTTGAGTAAGGCCGACGCAGAGACGTACCTCGCGTGGCTCGACGCGGGCAATGTGGGCATGCACCACAAAGCGTTGGGGATCGGCGGACTTGCCCGTTTGAAGGCCAAGGTCATCGCCAAGTAGCTCGGCGCGTGTCAAACTCTGAGGTTCAATGGTCTCCGACTACTTGCGCGGGCTCGCCAGAAAGTACCTCGACATGCCCGTCAGTGAGCCGGGAGACGCGCTCTTCACGCAGATCCGTGAGGAATGCGACAAGGAAGGGGTCTCGACGCGAGAGGCGTTCGAGTTCGCGTTGCGGCGTCCATCCCCCACGCCCCCTGTACCGGTCAGCGGCGACCTCGGAACAATCACCTTCGAGGTCGTGATGCTGTGGGAGTCGCCGGAGGGATCCTGGGTCGAACTGAGGGTCCCCGGCACGGCGGATCGGTTCAAGATCTCTACGGATTCCGACACCTTCACGAAGGTCTTGAAGCCCGCCATCAAGTCGAGTTGATTCTGGCCGGGCTTGGGTTGTAGTACCTCCCAGAGAGGCTCAACATGCCCGGTAAGAAAAAGGTTCGGAAGGCTGCCATCAAAAGGGGCCGCTTGTACTCGGAGTTCGTCAAGATGATGGCTGCGGCCAAAATCTTATCATACATCGAGCACGAGAACGATCCGGAAGAACTCGAAGCATGGGAAGCGGACGAGATCATCAGCCTCGATAGCAGTGCGATCTACGTCGCCCAGTGCGGCAAAAAGAACGTGAAGGCGGACCACAAGAACCATGCCCACCCTGGGGTCTACTACATCGTCTACATCAATACCTACTCCCCTGGGTACCGCGAATGCCCTCCGGACTCGGAGCCGGTCGATCTCGGGCACTTCGACAGCATGCAGGATGCCTTCAAGAAGGCGGCCCAAGCCCTCATCGACAGCCGCGTGAACGAGATGGGGAGGGCCTGATCATGGTCAAGTGGACGTACATGACGGGCAGCGGACCGCGCGACGTGGATGCCATCTACGAGGTCCCAAACCCGATTGAGGCGGAGTTTCCGGTCAAGCTTCGCCTGACCCTCTACGACCTCAAGAGCAGCGATCCGCGAGAGAAGGTGCCTTCCCCAGAGAGCCGGTGGCGTGCGCACGCGAACCTCGGCACCTACGAGATGTTCCGCCTCTTCGCCCCGACGCGTGAAGAGGCTCAGCAACGTGTCGAGGAAGGTCTTCGCATGCTCTTCGGCGCGCTACTGGCGGTCGTCTCTCCGCTGCCGGAGGACGTCAAGCTACTCGAAGCGGCTGTCAAGTTCCCGGCCTTCAACGATCGGCCACGACGCGGCCGCATCCCGTTCGAGTGGATGGCCCTCCAGGAAGGACAGCAACATCGCGCGGCGGCCGACCGCCTTGCCGAGCAGGGCTTGGCCCAGGTCGATGGGGAGCTTCCCACGCGCATGAGAGTCACGCCCGCCGGCAAGCGGGAGCTGGCACGCCTCGGGCTCATCAAGCTCGACGCAGAAGGGCATGTGGTGGACTGATGGCCGCGAAGAAAGCCAACAAGGTCACGGTGGTCGTGCGAGCTGCGAAAAAGATGTCCCCCAAGGTTGCCGCAGCGGTGCTGCCGCCCTATTCCTTCTGCGAGAGCGCGACGGCCACCAGCATCTCCCCCTGGTGCATCCGCAAGGTCACCCCCGAGGTCGGGCAGAAGTTCGGCGGCGGTGTGGACACGCCCTCCCTCTGCCAGCGCGTCAAGGTCAGCCGAGGATGGGATCTCCAGGTGCCGCTCGACAGCAAGACGTTGAAGCCTCGTCCGGAAGGTCGAGCATGTCCCGACTGCCTGCCCCTCTACCGCTTCGAGCTGTGGTACGTCGAGTGCTCCGACTACCTCAAGGAAGTCCTGGGCATCCCGGACATGCTCGACGCGAACGATCCGTACGAACTGCGGGACGTGGCCGTCGATGCGTTCCACAGCAAGCAGACCCCCAAGGAGTTCATCGACGAGATCTTCGGGGATGAGATCGCGAGTCAGGAGAACGACATCCAGATGGCCCACAGAGCGGAGTTCGAACCGTGACCTCAAAAGTCCCAGCAACAGGGCGGACGTCGTAGATCCGGCTGAACCCCTCGTCCCAGGTAGGCTCACAGTAGTGCTTGGCCTTCGTGTAGATGGCCACCAGCGGCACACGCTTCTTGCCCTCGCGCTGCCGGTTGCGCAGGACGCAGCTGCCCACGTCGAACGGGAAGACGTACACGTGCACGGGTGAGGATCCCGCTGTCCGGATCGTCGCCTCACGGTCCGCTCGGGTCACGTGGCAGTTGTCCACGACCACCGGCACCCCCTCGTCGAGGAACTCGGCGATGCGGAGCTGGACACGCTCGTCCCGATGCCGGCGTCCCAGCAGGTCCTTGCTGACGAGCACGTGCGTGCTGGAGAACCGCTCCTCGTAGAACGTGCTCTTGCCTGAGCCCTGCAAGCCGACCAGGACGATGAGTTCAGCCGCCATCCCTCAGCGACATCGTAGCGAAGCCCACTCCGCCTCGGCAAGCGCATCTTGCACGACCGCCAGGTGCCCCTGACCCATGTCCGCCAGGAATCGAGCAGCATCGCGGACCTCGCATGGGGCCATGATGCCGTCCTCCTGCTTCTCGAAGGCCTTGGAAGTTGTGGTCCACACCCCAGTAGCATCCGTGTCGCACCGCTTGCGAGCCTTGTAGATCTCCTCGTAGGGCTTCAGCATGTTGGCCTGGTCGAGGCACTGCAAGATGGCGACGCCCGTTGCGTGCGAGACCAGGACCGCAGCTCCGAAGATCCTCGCCCGGTCTTGGGGGACGGACTTCACGTGTGCGCATGAGGAGAAGGACACCAGGACAGCGACCGATAGGATGAAGGCTCCGTAGAGGCCCCAGGCTCGTGCGAGTGGATCTTCGAGGAAGCGCCAGAACATACCTGGCCCGTACACCGAGCGGTGTAAGGCTGGTCGTGGAATCAATCGACCCTATGAGGTCCACATGAGCGTCGCGGACCTTCGCGCCGTGAGCCTGATCGTAGGCAAGGCAATTCTCCCCGAGGACCTGTACGGCGTTCTTGCGGGTTCCAGGGATGAGCAGCTCGTAGGCCTCAAGCACCAGTATCGGCGACTCATCGAAGTGGTTCACCCGGACAAGTTCACGGGCACCCCCGAGTGGCGGACCGCACACGCTGCGTTCCTGAAAGCCACCACGCTGAAGAACGCGGCAGAGCTGAAAGTCCAGGCCGGCACCTACGGGGACCGGAGCAAGACCGCTCAAGCGCCGGACCCAGATCCGCCGCCTACCATCGTCGAGGTCAAGAAGCGAAAGTACTACCTGAAGCGTCGCTTCGCGCAGGGAGACCTTTGCGACTTCTACGACTGCACGTACAGCATGCCTCTCCCCAAGAAGCCTGCTGCGCCGAAGCCCGACAAGAAAGACCCCACCATCTGGTCTACCCTGATGGAGCCGGACGAGGACACGGTGGACCTCGGGCCCGAGAGCCCGGCCGCGTTCAAGATCGCGCAGTCGGCTGCCGACAACGATCTCGTGGAGAACGAGTCCCGTGTGCTCGGTCGTCTCTACCCGGCGTCGCAAGAAGTGGACGACAGGTACTTCCGTTACCTGCCTCGGCTCATCGACTCGTTCATGTTCAAGAACAAGAGCGGGTCCAGCCGTCGCGTCAACGTGATCCCCAAGTTCGACGACTTCTTCTCGATGGCGGAGCTGCTCGACGTCTACCCGGGCGGTCTGGACTACCGGGACATGGTGTGGATGTTCAAGCGTGTGCTCGTGGGTCTCGGCTATGTGCACACGCAGAAGGTCGTGCATGGGGCCCTCATCCCGCCGCACGTGCTCCTGCATCCCGTCAACCATGGGGCGCGCATCATCGACTGGTCTTACGCTGTCATGGACGGCAAGAACAAGGTGGCGGCTCTGAGCACGCCGTGGAAGGCGTACTACGCGCCGGAGATCCTGGCCGGAAAGATCCCCACCCCGGCCACCGACATCTTCATGGCAGCCAAGTGTGCCATCGGCTTGCTGGGAGGAGACCCTGTGTCGGGACAGATGCCCGACACAGTTCCCAAGCCGGTCCAGAACCTCCTTTCGAGCTGCATCATCGTCAGCCCCTCGCGTCGTCCTGATGACGCCTGGGGTGTGCATGATGACCTGGAGGCCATCCTCCGCGACGTTGTGGGCAAGCCTCGCTATCGCCCACTCGACATGCCCCCACCCGGGAAAGCATGAGTTACGAAACATCAGACCCCTGAGGATACAATGGGCGGATCATCTTGGAGCGACGACCACTACAGAGACCGCGCGGCACACCGCGTGGCCACGCATGCCCCAACCTTCGCACACGACACGGCCGTGCGGTCGGGCACGGCAGCAACCACCATCCACGCCTCGCTTGATCCACGCAAGATCAAGAACGGGGTTCGTGAGAGCCGGGACTCGGATGCGCATCCGAACTCGAAGGCCCTCACGGTCTTCTTCGACGTGACGGGCTCGATGGGAGGGATCCCTCGCCGTCTCCAGACGGAGCTTCCCAAGCTCCAGGCCCTCATGCTCCGCAAGAACTACTGCGTCGATCCTCAGATCCTCATGGGAGCGATCGGCGACTGGCACGGCGACAAGGCGCCGCTCCAGGTCGGACAGTTCGAGTCCGGCATCGAGATGGAAGACAACCTGACCAACTTCTTCCTCGAAGGTGGAGGGGGTGGCCAGAACACAGAGAGCTACCAGAACGCCCTCTACTTCCTGGCCCGCAAGACCAGCACGGACTGCTTCGAGAAGCGTGGACAGAAGGGCTACGCCTTCCTGCTCGGCGACGAGCATCCGTACGCGGTCTCTACGAAGCGGGAGATCAAGGAGATCTTCGGCGACGACGTGGAGGCGGACATCCCGCTCGCGCAGCTCGTCAGAGAGGCGCAGGAGAAGTGGGAGATTTTCTTCATCATCCCCAAGGAGTCCAGTACCGCCGCCAGTGATCGACGGCTGGAGTCCCACTGGCAGGAGATCATCGGCGCAGAGCACGTCATCCTGCTCGACAAGGTTGAAGCGGTCTGCGAGGTGATTGGCAGCACTGTCGGTCTGCTCGAAGGCAGCGTGGACCACGCCGGACTCGTTGCCGACCTCAAGGATGTCGGTTCGACGGACGCTTCAGCCAAAGCAGCCGCGAAGGCTGTCAAGTCCGTCAAGGCCATCGTGCCTGCTGGACACACCGCGGGCAGTGGTCTGCCGGAGAAGAAAGGGCGCTCGTCAAAGACCGAGAGGCTCTGACTCACACGGCCATCGCTTGGGTCACAAAGGATCGTTTAACCCAAGCGATGGCTGCAAGCATGAACTTCGGTTCGTCTCGGAACTGTCCCAGCCCTACATTGCAAAACTGGCATAGTCGGCCCCGGATGCACTTCGGGCACCCGTTCTTGCAGCAGGTGTGGTCGTGGTCCGTGTTCCAACGCCCATGACCCCCTGGAACCCCCGCTCCGCAGATACCACACCCACCATCCTGGGTTCGAGGAGGGTGCGTGACCCACTCAATAGCTCTTCGAAGAAGGGTTGGGTTGTCGCGGAAGTTGCCGAGCCCCACGTTGCACCGGAAGCAAAGGATGCCTCGAACGCACTGTGCACAACCAATTACATCGGTCCCGCCACGTGGTCTCCCAGAACAGCATGTATGGTCGTGATCGATCTGCCACGCACCTTTGCCACCTGGCTCCGTTGCCCCGCAGATTCCACATTTCCCTCCTTGTTTTTCGAGCCAGTCTGGTGGTAGACCAAGCTTCCTCAAGCGTCGGTTGAGGAGGGCTCGTCTCCGGTACTCTCGATCTGCACTGGGGACCTGTGTACGTCGAAACGCCCTTGCCGGTTCGACGACTTCTGTGTGCTTGTCTAGGCAATCGAGGCACACAGGATCCCTCAGCTCGTTCCGACGCTTCTCATACGGTGTTCCACAGTACTTACAGGTCTTGAAGACCTTTCGGCCAGGCGTTCCAAAACGCACACCGTTGGCGTCATAGTGTTTGGGGTTGACCCTTACCCTTCGGCACGCTTCACAAACCGGTGTCTTACCCCTACCCGGTTTTCGTACGGACAGGTTCACTTTGCACTTGGGGCACGGAGCGGTTGACATACAATGGTGGTTCTATGAGTGCATCATCGTTTTTTGTCGCTGGTTTGGGGTACGGGGATGAGGGCAAGGGTAGTTGCGTGGACTTTTTGTGCCGTGAATACGACTCAAAGTTGGTCGTGCGGTACAACGGTGGTAGTCAGGCTGGGCATACGGTAGTCCTCGACGACGGGATCCATCACACGTTCGCGCAGTTCGGTTCGGGTACCTTCGCGGGTGCCCGAACCCTGCTGTCTCGCTTCATGCTGGTCAACCCCATCACCCTCATGCACGAGGGCGCCGGCCTGAAGAAGGTGGGCATCACTGATCCCTTCCGCATGGTGACGGTCGAGCGCGACGCGCTCGTCACCACACCCTTCCACGTCTCGGCCAACCGCATCCGTGAGATGATCCGTACCGGACGGCATGGCTCGTGTGGCATGGGGATCGGCGAGACGATGCAGGACTCAGTGGAGGGCAAGGAGTGTCTCTATGTCCGGGACCTCGTGGGCGACCGCGAGGACCTGCGCCGAAAGCTCAAGAGCATCCAGGCACGCAAGCGTGATGAGGTTGAGCAAGCAGAAGGGTGTCAGCACCCCGAATGGCAGACGTTCCAGGGGGTGGGGTACATCGATCGCGCGATGGAGTTCTACGAGGCCTTCGCCGATCAGGTGGAGGTCGTCGGTCCCGAGTACCTTGAGCAACATCTGAGGACGCAGAAGGACCATGTGATCTTCGAGGGGGCCCAGGGAGCCCTGCTGGATCAGGACTTCGGCTTCCAGCCTCACACGACCTGGACCGACATGACCTTCAAGAATGCTGAAGCGCTCGTGAACACGATCGTGCTCCCCTGCCGGATCGGCGTGCTGCGCGCCTACCACACGCGTCATGGTGCGGGGCCGTTCGTCTCCGAGGACAAGCGTTTCGATGTGTTGTCGGCTGAGGACCACAACCGCACCGGGGACTGGCAGGGCGTCTTTCGCTCGGGGGCGTTTGATCTCGTGGCGGCTCGCTACGCGATGTCAATCATGGGGAAGCTCGATGGGTTGGCCATCAATCACCTGGACCGGCTCGAAGCTTTCGATCAACCGTCCGGCATTTGCCACGCATACGACATCGACGGCATCGAGGTGAAGGCTCTAGAGGTG
>Ga0265338_10011019_pt1 | contig 10499 bp, 10 predicted proteins | sample 42126metaG_FD_193579 | JGI IMG/M metagenome (GOLD analysis project Ga0265338, IMG submission 193579) | Rhizosphere microbial communities from Carex aquatilis grown in University of Washington, Seatle, WA, United States - 4-21-26 metaG | ecosystem: Host-associated > Plants > Roots > Rhizosphere... | reverse complement strand
TCTTAATTTCCATACTTTGGCCGTAATAAGATTCCAGAAAAGCTTTGAGCGTGGCAATTAGGTGGCCGGCATTGATGCCCTTGTCTACATAAACACCCTCTAATTGGTAGAAAGTGTGCTCGTGGCGAGCGTCTAGGTCTTCGTTGCGAAACACCCGGCCGGGAATCACTACGCGGATGCCTTTGCCGGCTTCCAAATCCTTTTTGTACTGCTTCATCACTCGGTTCTGCATAGTGCTGGTGTGGGCCGGAGCAATCAAGCCGTCTTCGGTCATAAAAGTATCGTAATCGTCGCGCGCCGGGTGGTCCGGTGGGAAGTTCAGGCTGGTAAACATGTGGTAATCATCATCGATCTCCGGCGAGCCTTCGGCATTGAAGCCCATGCGGTAGAAAATATCCAAGACGGCTTCCAGCTCTTGGTTGATGGGGTGTTTGCTGCCGTCTTTGGCCGGCAACACGCTTGGATGATTATCGGTCGGTGTATTTACATCAAATGGCGCGGTTACGTCGATTGTTGTAGCGACAGATTCTTGCGAAGTTGCGGCGGCTTTAACCATAGCTTCCAGCTCGGCCTTAAGCATGTTTACCTCTTTACCGAAATCGGCCCGGGCTTGGCCGGCCGGTAGGGTTTTTAGACGCTCATACAGCGCCGCCAGTTCCGGCGCGCGCAAAATCGCCCGCTTTTCTTCGAGCTTTTCAAACTTGTCGAGCAGCTGTTTGGCTGCCTTGGCAATCTCGGCGTTCTTGTACTCCATTTGCCTAAAAGTATAACAGATACAGCGACTTGTATTAACGGTCTTGTTATACTTAACCAATATGGATGACAAGGCCGCCGCCAGCTTATTGAAAGAAGCCCGGGATGTTCTAGCCGACAATGACCGCCAGAGTTGGACGGTACCGGCTGGCGACCTTTACCCTCACCAGTGGTTGTGGGACAGCTGTTTTATCGCTATCGGCCTGCGGCACCTGGACATCGAGCGGGCCCAAATTGAACTACGCAGCCTGCTACGCGGCCAGTGGAGCAATGGCATGCTGCCGCACATGATATTTAATCTGGAAGCCGATGATAAAAAAGACCGGCTCAAGGAAAGTTCGTTTTTGAGCCCCTACTCGCCCGATAACATCGCTACCAGTGGGCTGACCCAGCCGCCGATGCTGGCCGAAGCCGTAGCCAGGATTGGCCAGAAGCTAAAGTTGCCGGAACGCCGCAGCTGGTATAAAGAAATGCTGCCGGCGCTGGTACGTCATCACGAATGGCTGTATGCCGATCGCAACCCGCACCAAGAAGGTTTAGCAATTCTAATTCACCCCTGGGAATCGGGCCTAGATAACACCCCGCCCTGGATTAGCGAGCTGATGAAACACAGCACCCCCAAATGGGTCAGGCTTATTGAGCGGGCACACTTTAGCGGTGTCGCCAATTTAGTCCGCCGCGATACCCGCCACGTACCGCCCGGCCAACGTATGAGTAATATTGAGGCCATGGCCTATTGGTCGGCCATGCGCCGCCTGCGCCGCAAGGCTTATAATTCCGAGGCTATTTTGTCGCGCTCGCTTTTCGCGGTCGAAGACCTGGCTTTTAACTGCATTTTTATCCGCGCTAACAAAATCTTAAAAGACATTGCTAAAACCGCCGGCCAAGACCTGCCCGAATATCTGGTTGATGATATGTCCAAGACTGAAGCCGCCCTGGAGCAGCTGTGGGACGAATCCGCCGGCCAGTACTTTAGCCGCAGTTTTGTCAGCCATAAGTTAATAGAAGAACCGACCATCGCTACCTTGTTGCCACTTTATGCTGGCAGTATCACCAAAGACCGGGCCGCCCATTTAGTACAGCTGTTAAAACGGCGGCGGCTGTTCAGTACCAGCTGGCCGGTGCCCAGCGTGCCTCTGACTTCGTCCTATTTTGACCCGTATAAATACTGGCAAGGTCCTACCTGGGTCAACACCAACTGGCTGATAATTGACGGACTTAAGCGCTACGGCTACCACGACGAAGCTAAGGTTCTAGCAGATAAAACTTTGCAGCTGTTGGCCAAAAGCGGCTGTTACGAATACTTCAGCCCGCTTAACGGCGACCCGGCCGGCGCCGCCAACTTCAGCTGGACCGCCGCCCTGGCGATTGATTTACTTAAGTCCTAGTTCTAATTTTTGCTTCGCTGTCAGTTCCCGGCAATTGCAATTTTTGCCGTGTTCGGTGTGCCACTTTCGCCTTTGCTCTAAGCTGGGGTTTTTCGGCATTTTGTTAGCCAGGTGCCATTCTTTATTAAATTTACTCATAGATTATTCCTCCTCGAGATTCGGTCTTTCAAGCAGTATTGGTTCGACTACCGATTCGGAGTCGGCAATTTTAACCACGTCTTTATCGATTTTGCCCAGTTCTTTATAGGTGGCATTAAAGTGTCCTACGGTAGTTCCCAGGCTATTGCCGAGCTTATTCATGTAGGCATTGTGGGCCAGCAAGTGCTTGCTAAGTTGGCCGATATTCTTTTGAATTTTTTCAGTGCCTTGGTGAATTTCCAGGCTGCGCAGTCCTTGAACAATAATTTGCAGCATCGCCGCCATAGTGCTGGGGCCAACAATCGTGACTTTCTTTTCGGCGGCGGCATAGTGCATCAAGTTGCGGCCGCTAACACCGGTTAAGCCGATTTTATTGGCCAGCAAATCGTAATAAATCGCCTCGCTCGGAATAAACATCAAGGCTTGGTCCAGAGTGCCCTTGCTTTGGTTGATGTACTTGGCCGTCTCGTCGATGCGTTTTTTAAGGTCCTCTTTAAAGGCTTTTTCCAGCGCCGGCCGGTCTTCGGCTTTGGCTTCCACCAGGCGGTTATAATTTTCCAGGCTGAATTTGCTGTCTATCGGCAACAGCTTGTTATCGAGTTTGACTACAGCGTCCACCACCATGCCCTCGCCCAGTTTGTATTGCAAGGTAAAGGTGCCGGGCGGCAGCATGTCTTTTAGGATTTGTTCAAGGTAGTATTCGCCCAAAACGCCGCGCTGTTTGGGGTTTTGCAGGACGTTCTGCAAGGTTTTTAGCTCGGCGGCCACATCACCAACGCTTTTGTTAGTTCTATCCAGCTCAGTTAATTTTTGGGTGACATCGGCAATAATTTTGGCACTGGCCTGGAATTGGGCGGCCATCTGTTTGTTACTAGTCCCCAGCTGTTCAGTCAGCTGTTTCTGCAAGCCCTGCTGCAACATTCCCATAGATTTGGTCAGCTCAGTCATATCGGCTTTAAGCAACATGGTAGCATCGGAGCCGCTAGTGTCTTTGCGCCGGCTAAGAGTCCAAAAAACAAACCCGGCCAGCGCCAGGCACAAAACTCCCAAAATAATCACCGCCACAATCATACTTATAGTTTAGCAAACACTTGTGCTTATGCTTCGATGTTCACGGCGGTACCAACCGACGACCAGTTGTAGAGCCACTTCATGGCGTCAAGCGGCAGGTGTACGCAGCCGTGCGAGCCTTGGGTGGTGTATTTAGTCAAATCGCCGAACGGGAAGGTTTGCCAGGTAGCGTCGTGAAAGCCGTAATCTCCGTTAAACGGCATCCAATAGTTAACAAAGTCGTCCCAGCTGCCACGGTCATCGGAACCTGTCAGGTGGCGATCGGTCTGCTTGGAATAAATTGCCCAGCTGCCAGTAGGCGTACCGTCGCCATAAGCTGTGGCGCCGGTGGTTACAGCCGTGTCATAAACCGAAGCTTGGCCGGCGCAGACCCAGAGGTGCTGCTGGCTCAGGCTGACTATTACTGCTTGAGTAGCGGTATTCGCGGCACAGTTGTTGACCGGCGGCAGCGTGCTTACCTTTGATTTTTGAGTACTGACGGCCGACGTGGCTTTTTTGATGTTGGTTTTTACGGCAGTAGCGTCAGCCGTTCGGCTATGTTGGTTGTGATAAACCAGCAAACCAGCGGCAACAATCAATACCAGTACAAGTGCGAGTTTTATCTTTGTCATTACAAGTAAAATTATACTCTAAGCGAAGCGGGTGACTATGAACATGAATATGACGCCTAAAATGGTCAGGCCGATGGTTTTACGCGACGAGCCTTCACTGTGGGCTTGCGGCAGAATGTCGCTGGAACCGATATACAACAAAAAGCCGGCAAAGAAGCCAAGATAGATAACTAGCCAGCTATCCGGCAAGCTAAATAACAAGGTTGAGGCAGCGCCCAGTACCGGCGCCAAGGCATCGACCATCAGTAGCTTAAAAGCCCGGCGTCGGTTATTCTTATTGGCTAGCATTAATATCACGGTGTTAAGGCCGTCCGTAAAATCGTGGGCAATTACGGCGATAGCCACGGCGATTCCCACCGAATTATTTACCTGAAATCCCAGCCCTATGCCGACGCCGTCCAGAAAACTGTGTCCGCTCAACGCCAAAGCGCTGGCTATGCCAACGTGCGGGTGGCGGTGCTGGCCGTACTGAGTCTCGTGGACGTGGTGCAGCAAGATTGATTTTTCGACAATATGGAAAACGAGGAAACCAACCACTAAAGCAACCATGGCGCGGGTAATGTCTAGATGGCTAGCCTGGGTAAGCTTAGATATTTCCGGCAATAAATCAAAGGCCACCACACCCAGCAAAACACCGGCGGTATAGCCCATTATCATCCGTAGGTATTTTTGGTTCTTCAAGGCCACTAAGCCGCCGCTTAAAGTGGAAAAGAAGGTGGCAATTGAAAGAATTATCGGGAGCATAGATAAAAATTAGCGGGTTATGGTAATATTTGCAAATTTGTCGCAGTTTTGTGTAAAATTGAAACATGTACGACACCCTTAAGACTCTTTTAAAAGAAGATGGCGCCAGTTTAACCAAACCGCGCCGGCTTGTGTTTGACCTTCTGCTAAACCAAGAGCCGCAAAGTATGCAAGTTTTAGCCCAGCGAGCCGCTGGCAAGGTGGATAGAGCCACGGTTTACCGCACGATTGACCTGTTTGAGCGGCTGGGCATCGCCCGCCGGCTGAATATCGGCTGGAAGTATAAGATTGAACTATCCGATGTTTTTACCGGCCATCACCACCATATGTATTGCACCAACTGCGGCCGCACCTATGAGTTACCGGGAAATGCGATGCTAGAAACTATGATAGACACCGTGGCCGCCAAATCCGGCTTTGCGCCGCGCGGCCACCAGCTGGAAATTTACGGATTGTGCCAAAACTGTTCTAAGAGCTAAGCCGACAGGCTGGGTTTGACTTTGTGATTCTTAACTACCAGTAGGGCAACAACCGCCGCGCCCAGCGCCAAGCCGGCGCCAACGTGCAAACCGCTGCTAAAGCCGTGAACTTTGGCGGTGGCCATTGATGTACCTTTGGCCAAATCTGATTTGAAGGCCGAAACATAGACTGCTGAGAGAATCGCCAAACCAATGGCGCCGCCGACTTGCTGCGAAGTATTAAGTACGCCCGACGCTAAACCCGAAAAATGCTTAGGCACGCCGGAAGTAGCCGCTAAAGTCATCGAGATGAAAGACAGCCCCATTCCCAGGGCGCACAGCGCCAAACCCGGGAAAACATTGTGCCAGTAGTTACCGCCAACCGCCATGGTGTGGGCGATAGTAAACAGGCCGGCACTCAAAACAATCGGGCCGGCCACCAAGAAAGGTTTGTAGCCAATTTTGCCAACCACCTTAGATACAATCGTCGAGGTGATGGCGATGATGAAAGTTACCGGCAAGAATGACACGCCGGCTTTGGCCGGGCCATAGCCCAGCACAGTCTGGACATAAAGCGTCATGAAGAAAAACATCGAAAACAAGGTACAGGCAATGGCTAGCGCCGTGATGTTGCCGCCGGACACGTTGCGGATGCGGAACAGTTTTAGCGGCATCAACGGCTGGCCGCTAATATTTTCGTTGAACACGAACGCTGCCAGCAAGATCACGCTGGCAACTAGAGAGATAACAACTGTGCCTGAGCCCCAGCCGTGGGTCGGCGCCTGCGATAAACCATAGACCAAAGCCATCAAACCGCCGGTCGCCGTTGCAGCGCCGGGCAAGTCCAATTTAAGTTTCTTATTTTCTTCGCCGATATGGTGCGGCAGTAAACGAAATGACGCCAGCACCACGAAAATCCCCACCGGTACGTTGACAAAGAAGTTCCAGCGCCAATTCAAGTACTGGGTAAGAATACCGCCCAGCAGTACACCCACGGCCGCGCCGCCGGCGGCCACTGCCGCCCAAACGCCCAGGGCCGTGTTGCGTTCTTTACCTTCCCTAAACTCGGTCAGCACAATCGATAAAGCGGCCGGTGACATAAATGCCGCCGCCAAGCCTTGGGCCGCCCGGGCAATAATAACCTGAGTATCGGTGGCTGCCATACCGCACAAAAATGACATCAAAGCAAAACAGCTCACAGCAATTATGAAGATGTTGCGCCGGCCATAAAGGTCGGCGGCCCGACCGCCCAACAGCAAAAAGCCGCCAAAGGTCAGCGTATAGGCCGTAACCACCCACTGCAATGAGTTAGCGGCAAAGTGCAGGTCGCGGGCCATCGACGGCAAAGCCACATTAACAATTGATACGTCCAGCACCACCATGAACTGGGCCAAGGCCAAGAGCGCCAAGAGTATCCATTTATTTTCCGAATGCTTAGATAGCTGCTGCTTTGCTTTAGCCAAGTGACCCTCCTTAGGTAAGTTGTGTTAGATTCTAGCATAACAAATCTTGATAAGCAGACAATAAGAAATCGTACTTTTTTGCTAAAATAACGTTAATGGTAAATAAAAAAACCAAGATTGTGGTTTTGGGAGCCGGCTTTGCCGGAATTAAAACGGCGCTAGATTTAAGCGGCGACCCCAACATCAAAGTCCAGCTTATTTCCGACCAAGACAGCTTCCGATACTACCCTACTCTTTATCGGACGGCTACCGGCGGTAATACCTATGCATCGTCTATTCCGTTAACCGAAATTTTCAAAAACAAAAATGTTGAAATTGTTAACGACAATATTAAGACTTTAGACCGCAACGCCAAGCAAATATCCGGCAAGAGTAGCTACAACTACGACATTCTAGTAATTGCCTTGGGCGTAGTCACCAACTATTTTGGCATTAAGGGTTTGAAAGAATTTTCATACGGCATCAAAAGCCAAGAAGACGCCCAAGAACTGCGCGACCACATCCATAAAATTTTAATGGACGAGGGCAAGCCCGACGTTAACTACATTGTGATTGGCGGCGGTCCCACCGGGGTGGAGCTGGCCGGAGCCCTACCGTCTTATATAAAGCACGTTATGAAAAAGCACCAGCTGCCCGAAAAACGTCTGCACATAGATTTGGTCGAAGCCGCGCCGCGGCTGATGGCCCGGATGCCTAAAAGTTATTCCAAAGCCGTGCAGCAGCGGCTGCGCAAACTGGGCGTAAAACTTTATCTTAACCAAGCCGTTCAGGCCGAAACCGCCGATGGCCTAACAGTTAGCGGCCACGATATCGCCAGCCACACCGTGGTATGGACAGCCGGCGTCACCAACCACCCGTTTTTTGCGGCCAACGAATTTAATATGAGCGAACATGGCAAAGTGGCGGTTAGCAAAACCCTGCAAACCGAAGATGATATTTATGTCATTGGCGACAACTCCGACACGCCATATTCCGGCATGGCCCAAACCGCCCTGTACGACGCCAAATATTTGGCCGCCAATTTAAAGCGGCGGGCGGCCGGTAAGAAAATGCGGGTTTACAAACCCAAAAAGCCGATTTATGTTACGCCAGTTGGCGGGCGTTGGGCGGCGGTTTTATGGAACCAAACCCATTTTTACGGCTGGTTGGGCTGGCTACTGCGTTCGGCGGCCGATTTTACCGGTTATCACGATTACGAACCCTGGTGGACAGCTTCTAAACACTGGATTGCCGAGTACGAGGATGAGGCAACTTGTCCGGTATGCGTCGCAGATTAAATTAAGCCGATTCTCAGGCTCAGCCTATAAAGATAGATAATAGATGAAAAACCTACCCAGCCTCATCACCCAAAAATTTACCAGCTTACTAGATAAGATTAATGATAGGTTTACCTCGTACCGGCTGGTACTTTATTTCTTGCTGGCATTGGTTGGCTGGTCGGTGCTGGGCAGTTTTTTTCATCAAACACCATATAACTGGCACGAAATATTGGTTTCGGCAGTCTGGCTGGTGGGCATTTGCTGGCTGGCCAATAAATCGATAGCCAGATTTTTAGATATCCCGGCCAACAAAGAATCGGACCTAATAACCGGGTTGATTCTAACCCTGATTTTATCGCCGCCCCAAACCTCAACTGATTTTGCGGTGCTGGCGGCCGCCGCCATAGCGGCTATGGCCACTAAGTATATAATCACGCTCAATAAAAGCCATCTTTTTAACCCGGCGGCGGCTGGCGCCTTCATTGCCGGCGAAGTATTTCATAAGTATCCGTCCTGGTGGGTCGGCACTAAGTTCATAACCCCGCTGGTGGTCATCGGCGGTTTGCTGATACTGCGCAAGATGAAACGCTTCACCATGGTCGGCGTGTTCTTAGCAGTATTCATCCTATATATGATTTACGGCACCAGCTCCGGCGGCAACATCCACGTTTTGTGGTTAGAGCTAATCTCTACCCAAGCCCTGTTCTTTGCGATTGTTATGCTGACCGAGCCGATGACCTCGCCAACCAGCCTAACGATGTGCCTGCCGTACGCGGCGTTAGTCGGCGTGCTATATTCGGCCACTAAATTAAAGCTCAGTCCCGAAGAAGCTTTGCTACTAGGCAACTTATTCACGTTCGCGGTGGCCCGCAACAAACGCTACAAGCTTAAGTTCATCGGCAAGGTTAAAGAGGCGGAAGGGATATTTAGCTACGCCTTTTCTATGCCTAAGGGTTTTAAATTTAAGCCCGGGCAGTATATGGAATGGACCGTCGCCCACAACCAGACCGATTCGCGCGGTAACCGCCGCTACTTAACTATCGCCAGCTCGCCCACCGAACCGGGGCTGATGTTTACCGTCAAACACCCCAACCCGGCCAGTGCCTTTAAGCAACGGCTGGATGAGCTAAAGCCCGGCGGCACCATCCTGGCCTCGCATCTGGCCGGCAGTTTTACTTTGCCCAAAGACACTACCCAAAAGATTGCGCTGCTGGCCGGCGGCATCGGCGTGACGCCGTTTAGGAGCATGGTTAAGTACCTGGTAGATTCCGGCCAGCAGCGCGACACCGCTTTGTTATATTCCGCCAACTCGCCGGCCGAAATTTCTTTCCAAAAGCTATTTGATAAAGCCGCGGCCGCCGGTGTCAGAGCGTCTTATATTACGCAGGGGCATTTGGACGAAGTTAAGATTCAAAACTTGTTGCCGGATTACACCGAGCGCAAGTTTTATGTTTCCGGTCCTTACGGTTTCGTGAATGCTATCGAATCGGCTCTGCTAAAACTCGGTGTGAACGCCAGCAACATAGTTACCGATTACTTCCCCGGCTACGGTTAGTCTGCCGGCACGTCCAGAACGGATATTGCATGGTTGGGAACTTCATAATGGGGCGAGTATTCGTCAATCAACTTCAATTGTAGCTCGGCGCTGGAGCTAGCCCGTTCAATAACATTGGCTTTGCACCTCTCGGGCTGATTTTTAAAATATCTAAGATCTAGCTTAATGTCCGGCACAGCGCTTAAAATCGCGGCAATTAATAGATTTAGCTCTCTTTGAATGCAATAGCGGATATCCGAAATGGCTATGGTCTTACCGAGCCGCAGGTCGGCAACAGCCGCAGTATAGTTCCGGCTCAGATATGGGTTTTTATCTTTTTCGGGTGCTTTAGCCTGAAAATCATCATAAAACGCGGCAATCTCTCCGGCTTTTAGGAGTTGTTTCATATAGGTCGTTTTGCCGGAACCGGGCATTCCGATAACCAGAATCAGCTTTGTCATTATATTCGGATTATACCCTCAAATTATTAGAGACTGGTATGCTTTTTGTGATTTAAGGAATTTTCCCGGCTACGGCCAGTAATTACGCACGAATGCGGAATTAGGCTTCAATTAAGTTTCTCTTTCGCTGGGATTGCACCAGCTCGTCAGCAAGCTTAGGCTTGGAGAGAATTGTGCGCCCGTCATCCGCTAGTCAAAGCGGATGGGAACCCGTAGCTTAACTAAGCTGCGCGGGGCGCGTGGTTCCGGTGAGGAGACCTACTTTTTCTTCCGTCTGAACTTTTCTTCCAGCCGGTAGGCCAGATAGTTGAAGTCGTCTCGTAGCTTGTACGCCGACCATCCCACTAGCAGGAGGGTCGCAATTGGGATGCAAATCTTCTCCCATAGAGGCACGCCAGGCTCACTGAGCGGAAAGGTCACGCCCGCCAGCAAGACAAGCAACGTGAGCATGTACGAAACGAGCGCGACCAGTAGTCTGGTCGTGGGATCGGCTTCATCCTTTTCTGTCATTTCGTCCTTTCGGGTCAGGCGCGGTTGCCGTTGTGGCTTGCTTCGTCCAGCCTTTTGCCTGCCCAAAGGAGCAAGCTGCTGACGATGAGCGCGCAGGCAGCGGTAAGCA
>Ga0265338_10011018_pt1 | contig 10500 bp, 7 predicted proteins | sample 42126metaG_FD_193579 | JGI IMG/M metagenome (GOLD analysis project Ga0265338, IMG submission 193579) | Rhizosphere microbial communities from Carex aquatilis grown in University of Washington, Seatle, WA, United States - 4-21-26 metaG | ecosystem: Host-associated > Plants > Roots > Rhizosphere >... | reverse complement strand
TCGAGGCGCGCGCGCTCGGCGGCGAGGTCGGCCGCCGCGTATTCGGCCGCGAGCCCGAGCCCGACGATGCCGGGCACGTTCTCCGTGCCGCCGCGCCGGCCGCGCTCGTGGCCCGTGCCGCGCTGCAGCGGCTCCAGCGGGGCGCCGCGCCGCACCACCAGCGCCGCCGCGCCCTTGGGTCCGCCGAACTTGTGCCCCGAGATCACCACGTAGTCGGCGCCGAGCGATTCGACGTCCACCGGCACCTTGCCCGCCGCCTGCACCGCGTCGCAGTGCACGCGCAGCCCGCGCGCGTGCGCCCGCGCCGCGAGCTCGGCGACCGGCTGCAGCACGCCCGTTTCGTTGTTCGCCAGCATGGTCGAGATCACGGTCGTGCCCGCCGGCAGCGCATCCACCGCGGCCGCCAGCGTGCGGCCGTCGGCGTCGCAGGCCAGCGCCTCGTGCGCCCAGCCCAGCGATGCGAGTACGTCGGCGGCGCCGTGCACGGCGTGGTGCTCGATCGCGGCCACGGCCACGCGCCGGCCCTCGGCGCGCCGGGCCCACGCGGCGCCCACGAGCGCGAGGTGGTCACCCTCGGTGCCGCCCGAGACGAACACGACCTCGTCGGGCCGCGCGTTCACGAGCGCGGCCACCTGGTCGCGCGCGCGCTCCACCGCCGCGCGCACGCGCTGGCCGTCGCGGTGCATGCTCGACGGGTTCGCGCCCAGGTCGCGCAGCGCGACGAGCATCGCATCCGCCACTTCGGGGCGGACGGGCGTGGAGGCGTTGTGGTCGAGGTAGATCACGGAACGACCTTTCGGGGGCGGCCGCGTCACGTCAACGACGCGGGCGTGGCGCATCGGCCGATGCGCCACGCCCGGTCGGCCGGGAGGTGGCGCCCGGCACGCGAGAGCCGGTCACTTCCCGGCGAGGAATTTCTCCAGGACGTCAATGGACTCCTTGGCGCTGACCGCCTCGGGCGAGTCCGGTGCCAGTTCGACGACCTTCTTCCACATGCGGATCGCGTCGCGGTAGATGCCCGCGTCGGCGAACGCCACACCCAGCGTGAAGTAGGCGCAGTGGGCCTTGGGGTTCTTGGCGATCATCGTCCGCAGCATGTTCATGGACTCGTCGTACTTGCCCTGCGCGTACTTGGACGAGGCCATTCGGCAGCCGGCGAGCGTGTCGCCCGGCGCGATGGTGAGCGCGCGCTGATAGTAGTCCTGCGCCGCGTCCGGGTGCCCCACGGCGTCGGCGGCGATGCCCATGTTGACGAGCACCTTCACGTTCTTCGGCTGCAGCTGGTTCGCCTTCTCGAAGACGCGCAGCGCCTCGAGCATGCGCTCGCGATCCATGTACGCCACGCCGAGCGCGTAGACCTTGTCGAATTTGGTGGAGTCCCGGGCGACCGCCTTCTCGAGCATCGCGAGGCTGTCCACGGCCGCGGGCGTGCTGGCGACGGCGGTCGGGGTCACGGGGGCCGCGTGGGCGGGGCGCGACGGCACACCCAGGCACACCGCGAGGGCGGCGAGCAAGACGAGGGTCAGCGGGAACGAGCGCTTCACGATGCGTCTCCTCCGGAATGGACTCGGGTACCGCGCGACGAGCGCCGCAAAGGATATCACGCGACCGCCCGGCTCCGGCAACCCGCGCGCCGTCGTGACCGAATCCTGACGTATTGCGGCGGTCCGGGGCTCAATCGCCGGCGGCGGCCAGCGCCTGCGCGAGGTCGGCCCAGAGGTCGTCCACGTGCTCGACGCCCGCCGAGATCCGCAGCAGGCCCTCGGGGATGCCGGCGCGCGCGCGGCCTTCGCGCCCGATCACCTGGTGCGAGGTGTAGGCCGCGAGCGACGCCAGCGACTCCACCCCGCCGAGGCTCGCGCCGTGCTTCACGAGCCGGAGCGCGTTCACGACCCGCAGCGCCGATTCGGCGCCGCCCCGGATGTCGCACGAGAGCAGCGGGCCGAACCCGTTGCGCATCTGCGCCTCCGCGACGGCGTGGCCCGGGTGCGACGGCAGGCCTGGGTAGAACACCTGCGCGACCCGCGGGTGCGCGAGCAGGCGCGTGGCCAGCTCGAGCGCGTTGGCGTTGGCGGCCCGCACACGCAGCGGCATGGTCTTGAGGCTGCGCTCGATGAGCCACGCCATGGTGGGCTCGGCCACCGGGCCGAACACCTCGCGCGCCTTGTGCACGCCGGCCATGATCGCGCGCGAACCCATCGCCGCGCCCGCGAGCAGGTCGCTGTGGCCGGCGATGGACTTGGTCGCGCTGTAGAGCGACAGGTCACAGCCCAGCTCGAGCGGCCGCTGGCCGAACGGCGAGGCGATCGTGTTGTCGATCGTCACCGTGCAGCCGTGCGCGTGCCCCAGCGCCGCGGCGGCCGCGATGTCGAACACCACCAGGGTCGGGTTGATGGGCGATTCGAGGTGCAGCAACCGCGTGGCCGGCGTGAACGCGGCTTCCCATGTCTCGGGCCGGCGCGCGTCCACGTAGGTATGCGTCCAGCCGAGTCGCTCGCTGCCCCACCGGAGCAGCGCCTGCGTGCCGCCGTAACACGGGTCCACGCACACGACGTGGTCGCCCGCCCGCAGCAGCGACAGGAACGCGCACGCGATCGCGCCCATGCCCGAGGGAAAGAGCAGCGCGGCCTCCGCCTCCTCGAGGTGGGCGAGCCGCTCCTCGGTGGCGCTGATCGTCGGGTGCCCGCGGCGCTGGTAGAACGAGCCGGCGGAACCCTGGCCCTGCGCCGCCACCATCGCGTCGAGGCCGTCGAAGGTGAACGTGGCGCTGTGCACGATGGGCGTGCTGACCGCGCCCGTGTGCTCGGGGTGCGGACCGTGGACGGCGCGGGTCTCGGGCGCCAGCGGGCGCTGCGGCTGGGGGTCGGGCACGGGCGTATCCTCGCGAAGGTGGCGGCCGGCGGCGGCCATGCGGTACGGTCGCGGCCATTCTACGCGAGGAGGCTCGTGAATCCCGCATCCGTCCGCCGTATCGTCGTGATCCGGCCGCGATTCCTGGGCGACGTCTGCCTGACGCTGCCGCTGGTGGAGGCCGCCCGCGCCGCGTGCCCGCGGGCGCGGCTCGCCTACGTGGTCGAGCGGTCGCTGGCGCCCCTGCTGGCCGCCGACCCGCGCGTGGACGTGGTCATCGACGTGAGCCCCAGGCCCTCGCCCGCCGAGACGCTGGGCATCGTGCGCCGGCTGCGCGCGTTCGCGCCCGACGTGGCGATCGACTGCTTCGGCAACCCGCGCACCGCGCTTTGGACCTTCGCGAGCGGCGCCCGCGCGCGCGTCGGCGGCGGCGGCAAGGGCTGGCGTTCGGCGCTCTACACGCACCACCCGCGCGTCCGCACGCTCTCCGCCACCGGCTTCCACGTCGCGGCGATCGCGGCGCTGGGCTGGCCCGTGCCGAAGCACCTCGTGACGCCGCGCCTCACGGTGGCGCCGTCGATGCGCATCGAGGCGATCGCCGCGCTCGGCCGGCTCGGCGTGCCGGACGACGCGCTGCGCGTGGGCTTCCATCCCGGCGCGCGCTGGCCGACGCGGCGCTGGGCGCCGGAGCGCTACTCCGAGCTCGCGGGGCGGCTGCTGGCGGAACGCCCCGAGGCCGTCGCGCTGTTCACGGCCGGCCCCGGCGAGGAGCCACTGGCGCGCGCGTGCGTCGAGCCGCTGCCGGCGGGGCGCGCGTTCGTGGTCGAGCACTGGCCGCTCGAGCGGTTCGTCGGGCTGCAGGCCGTGTGCGCGGCGTTCGTGTGCGGCGACACCGGGCCGCTGCACACCGCGGTCGCCTCCGGCACGCGCACGCTCGGTCTCATGAGCCGCAACCGCCCCGCGATGTTCTTCCCGTACCCGGAGTCCGAAGGCCACCGCGCCTACTGGGCGCGCGCCGAGTGCAGCCCGTGCCACCGCGACGTCTGCGACGACCTGCGCTGCCTGCACCGGCTCACCGTGGACGGCGCGTGGGCGCGGCTCGCGGAGATGCTGGGTTCCTGATCCCGCGAAACGACCCGCGGCAGGCGCGTGCCGGGTGCGGGACGGACCGGCGCGCCGCGCTGTGCTAGATTGCGATTCGACCCTCGACTCCCACCGCGAGAGATCCCATGCCCGCCCCCATCGTGACCTTTCTTTCCGACTTCGGCATCGAGGACTGGTTCGTCGGCGTCGTGCACGGCGTGGTCAACGAGGTGGCGCCCGAGGCGCACGTCGTCGACCTCAACCACCAGATCCCGCCCGGGCACATCGCGCGCGGCGCGTTCCTGCTCGAGGCCGCCGCGCCCGACTTCGCGCCCGGCACCGTGCACCTGGCGGTCGTCGATCCCGGCGTCGGCACCGACCGGCGCGCGCTCGCGGTCTTCGCGCGCGGGCAGTACTTTGTGGGTCCCGACAACGGCCTGCTCGAGTGGGCGCTCGCGTCCGACGATGCGGCGGTGCACGCGCTCACGGAACCGCGCTGGTTCCGCTCGCCCGTGAGCCGCACCTTCCACGGCCGCGACGTGTTCGGCCCAGTCGCCGGCCACCTCGCGCACGGCGTGCCCATCACCCAGATGGGTCCGCGCATCCCCGATCCGCTCCGGCTCGCGTCCGCATCCCCGCGCACCGAGGGCGCCACGCTCGTCGGCCGCGTCGTGTTCATCGACCGGTTCGGCAACGCGCTCACCAACCTCACCGCGACCGCGCTCAACGACGCCTTCGGCGCCGCCGTGCCGCCCGAGCGCTACCGGGTCGCGCTGCTCGACCGCGTGGTCAAGGGCATCTCGCGCTCGTACGGCGACGCTCCCGTCGGCGCGCTCGTGGCCGTCATGGGCTCGAGCGGACGGCTCGAGGTGGCGCAGGTCGGCGGCGACGCCGCCGTGCGCATGGGCATCGGCGAGGGCGATCCCGTCGTCGTGAGCCTCACCGAAGCCTCGCCGCACTGACCCTTTCACGTTTCGGAGACGCACGCTCCATGTCCGCGACCGCTCCCGTGCCCACCCCGCCCTCGGCCGCACGCCGTCCCCACCCCATGACGCTGCACGGCGAGACGCGCCAGGACGACTGGTTCTGGCTGCGCGAGCGCGAGGACCCCGAGGTCGTCGCGTACCTCGAGGCCGAGAACGCGTTCACCGAGGCGCTCACCGCCGCGTGGGGGCCGCTGCGCGAGACGCTCTACGGCGAGATGCTGGGGCGCATCCAGCAGACCGACCTTTCGGTCCCCTACCGCCGCGGGCGATTCCTGCACTACGCGCGCACCGAGGAGGGCCGCCAGTACCCCATCCACTGCCGGCGCGAAGGCTCCATGGACGCGCCCGAGCAGGTGCTGCTCGACGTGAATGCGCTCGCCGAGGGCCACGCGTACATGGCGATCGGCGCGTTCGAGGTGAGCCCCGACGGCACCCGGCTCGCGTACACCATGGACTCGACGGGCTACCGCCAGTACGTGCTGCAGGTGAAGGACCTCGCCAGCGGCGCCACGCTCGCCGACCGCGCCGAGCGCGTCACCTCGGTCGCGTGGAACGCCGCGTCCGACGCGCTCTGGTACACGCAGGAGGATGCCGTCTCCAAGAGGTCCTACCGGCTCCACCACCACGCCCTCGGCTCCGACGCCCACACGCTCGCTCACGAGGAGCCCGACGAGCGCTTCGACGTGAGCGTCTGCCTGACGCGCAGCGGCGAGTGGCTCGTGCACTCGGTGAGCAGCCACACCACGTCCGAAGCGCGCGTGCTGGGCGCGGACCGTGGCGCGGACGGCGCGTGGACGCTGGTGACCCCTCGCGTGCAGGACCGCGAGTACTGGCTCGACCACCGCGGCGGCGAGTTCTGGATCCGCACGAATGACCGCGGCCGCAACTTCCGCGTGGTGACCGCGCCCGTCGCGACGCCCGGCCCCGAGCACTGGACCGAGGTCCTGCCGCACCGCGACGGCGTGATGGTCGAGGGGCTGGACTGCTTTCGCGGCCACGTGCTGCTCTTCACCCGCGAGGACGCCCTGCCGCAGCTCGACGTGCTCGACCCCGCCACGCACGCCGTGCGGCGCGTCGCGTTCGCCGAGGTCGCGTACACCGTCTCGCCCGGCGCCAACGAGGAGTACGACGCCGCGACGTACCGGTACGTGTACCAGTCGTTCGTGACCCCGCCCAGCGTGTTCGACCTCGACCTGGCGACGCTGGAGTCGCGGCTGCTCAAGCGCACGCCGGTGCTCGGCGGCTGGGACGCGTCGCGGTACGTGATCGAGCGCGTCAGCGCCCCCGCCGCCGACGGCGTCCGGGTCCCCGTGACGATCCTGCGCCACGCGGACACCCCGCGCGACGGTTCCGCCCCGTGCCTGCTCTACGCGTACGGCTCGTACGGGATCTGTTCCCACGTCGCGTTCAACTCGAACCGGTTCAGCCTCGTGGATCGTGGCGTGGTCTACGCGCTCGCGCACATCCGCGGCGGCGGGGACTGCGGCAAGCCGTGGCACGACGCCGCGCGCATGGGAAGCAAGCCGACCACGTTCACCGACTTCGTCGCGTGCGCCGAGGCCCTCGTGGCCCAGGGCTGGACCACGCCCGCGCGGCTCGTCGCGCAGGGCGGCAGCGCCGGCGGCCTGCTCATGGGCGCGGTCACAAACCTGCGCCCCGACCTCTTCGCCGGCGTGCTCAGCCAGGTCCCGTTCGTGGACGTGCTCACCACCATGCTCGACGAGACGCTCCCGCTCACGGTCGGCGAGTTCGAGGAGTGGGGCAATCCCAAGCTGCCCGAGCAGTACGCCTGGATGCGCGCGTACTCGCCGTACGACAACCTGAAGCGGGGCGAGTACCCGGCCATGATGGTGAAGACGTCGCTGAACGACTCCCAGGTGGGTTACTGGGAACCCGCCAAGTACGTGGCCCGGCTGCGCACGCTCAAGACCGACGCGCGGCCGCTGCTCTTCAGGTGCAACATGGGCGCCGGCCACGGCGGCGCGAGCGGCCGCTACGACGCGCTGCGCGAGATCGCGTTCGACTACGCGTGGATATTGGCGACCGTGGGAGCGGATCGGGTGACGCCGAAGGGCTAGCGGGCCGCGGCGCGCCGTGCGCGAATTCAGGTCGCGCCGCACCTCGCGAGTGAACGCCTGGCTCCCGGCGCAGGGTCACGTGCCTGCTCGGATCGTGCGTGTCCGGGCTGGAGGTCACGCCGTGTCATCTTGGCCGCTGCGATGGTTGCTGGTCATGACGCTCGCGATGTTCGCGCGCCCGACCCACGCCGGGCCGACGAACGCGCACTCCACGCTCGCCGCCGCGCTCGACCTCGGGGTCGGCGGCATGCGGACCCGGCCCTTCGTGGTCGGCGGTGTGGCCTGCACGTCGGTTGGCATCGCGCTGCGGCACGCGCTCCCGGCGCGTGCCCTCCTCGCGCGGCTCGAGGTCTGCTGGACCGCCGGGGCGGATGGCTTCGGGAAAGTCCCGGAGGCCGCTCGCGGCGGCAACCAGAGCCTGGCGACGGCACTCGCCGGGCTCGAGCTCGTGAACGCGCGATCGGGCCGCAGCCCGTTCCTGGATGCTGGCGTCGGCATCGGCCACTCGACGCTCTCGCAGGCGCGGGGTCCCACGGTGTGGCCGCCGGGTGCCCCCGTCTCGCTGCACGACCGCATGGCCGCGGCTTATGGGATCGGGCTCGGCGTGCGGTTCTCGGACCGGCCGCATCCATGGCCGGTCCAGGTGGCGCTGCGAACCACGGGCTTGTTCGATCGTCTCGCGTCATCGTCCTGCGAGGCCGTGACGCTGACGCTGGGGTTCGCGCTCTGACGCCGACGGCTGGCGTCGCGCTTGCCCTGCATGAACCCGGGGCCGAACGCCATGTCGGCCTCGTGCTGGTTGTGCGCCCGGCAGCGCAGCCGCAGGTTCTCGGTGCTGCTCACGCCACCGCGCGCGAGGGGCCTCACGTGGTCGTATTCGAGGCTCCGGCGCGACTCGCACCGATGCCCGGACGTGCCGACGAACGTGCAGCGCCCGCCGTCGCGCGTCCAGACCTCGCGACGTACCTCGGCCGGAACGCAGCGGGTGTTCGCATGGCTGCGGCGCGGGCGCGGCCGCGGGGTCTCGGCGAAGCGGCAACGCTCCAGCTGCGTCACCAGCTCGCGCAGCGCCCGCGTCAGCACCTGCGCGAGGTCTCCGGACGGCACGGAATGTCCCAGGAGGGCTTGCGCCTGCCTCAGGAGATCGTGCGCCTCCTGCGACAGGGTCACCTGCAGCGCGAACCGCTGCGGCGCGAGCGGCGTGACGCGGGCCGGAGGTGCGGCGGGCGGCGGGCAGGCGGCGACACTCGCGGGGGGGGCGTCGGAATCCACTGGTTCCGGAACCAGTCGGTCAGCGCTCGGACGGTCAGCCGCGGCGGGCTCGGGCGCGGCCGCCCGTTCGGCGAACCGAGCCCCGCTGCTGGCCGCTCCCGCGGCCGTCGGAATCGCGCGCACGAAGGTCGCGACATCGGGCTGCGGGAAACGCTCGGCCAGCAGGACCTCGATCTCGGGCTTGGTCTTGTGCACGGCGGCATCGAGCAACTCGCTCGCCGTATCGGCCCGCAAGTGTGGCGCCAGTCGGACCACCACGGTGAGGCTGAGGCGTCCAGCTTCGACCATCCCGAAGATCGCGGGGAACCCGCGCGCCGCTCGCGCCGCCTGGATGCGCTTGTACGCCGCGTCCTCGGACATGCGCAACTCGCCCACGCAGTACGCAAACATTGACGAATACCCCGCCGGCAGGTGCAGACGGCGCTCGTCCAACTCGGCCAGCTGCGCCAGCATCACGGCGGTGAGCGCGCGGTCCTGCGTCACCAGCGTCTTCAGTTCCCGAACCAGCACGTGGTCCGCCCGATGCGTGAGCCTGCATCCGTTCCCCAGATCCATGAGCTTCACTCGCCTCGGGGGCGAGTCGCGCGGGGGTGCGCGTGCTTTGGATCACGTGGGGTTTCGGCGCCCGCAGGCGCGCGCGGCGGGCCGAACACCCCTCGCCGGGGCATCGCGCGAACGAAGCCACGCGAAACGCGCACGTGACGCGGCGTGAGCGCTCTGCGCGCGCCTCACGCACGCGCCGCGGGGATCCCGTTGACGGGGCGCGACACAGCGTCAAGTCATCTCTTCGCCAGGGTTGTCGTTGCTTGAGCGCCACGCGCCACGCGCCACGCGCCCCGCGTCGCTCGCCGCGCGCCGGGCGCTCACGCGCGCACGTTTCCCCACAAAGCACGACGCCCCGGCGGATCGCTCCGCCGAGGCGTCGGTGCGTGCGAAGGATCGTGCCTCAGCGCTTGACGGCCTTCTTGTCCGCGGCGGCCGAGCTGGCCAGCAGGGCCTGCGCCTTGGGGAAGAGGTCCAGCGCCGTGTTGAGCTGCTTGTCGTCCTCGATGGCGATCTTGTAGCGGCCGAGCGAGCCCAGCGTGGCGCTGGCCAGTTCGGCGCGCACCTGCCGCAGCAGGAACGGCTTCTCGGCGGTCCACGTGGAGTCGTCGATCGCGATCTTCTTCTTGCCGAAGTCGGCGCGCAGTTCCTTCCAGTCGTCGTCGGTCAGCGTGAAGTGCGGATCGAACGACGTGCTGGTCCACTCCGTCTTGGCGGGCACGGCGGGCGGCGTGTGGCGCGTCACCCAGTGCGTGGCGAACTCGAAGCCGACGCGCTTGGTGATGAAGTCCACCTCGGGGCGGGTCAGGTTGGCGGGCTCCTTGATGACCACGTCGGGGTAGATCCCGCCGCCGCCGTACACGATCCGGCCGACGCCCGTCTTGAACTGCGGGCGCGTCTTGAGCGCCGAGTCAGACGGCACGTCTTCCTTGTACGCGTCCTCCTGATACTCCGCCTGGTCGCCGAACTTGGTGTAGTCGCGCTGGATGCCGCGCCCGCTCGGCGTGTAGTACCGCGCGATCGTGAGCAGCAGCTTGCCCTGCGTGAGGTTGATCTGGTTCTGCACGAGCCCCTTGCCGAACGTGTTGATGCCCACCACGAGGCCGCGGTCGAGGTCCTGGATGGCGCCCGACACGATCTCGCTCGCCGACGCGCTGCCGTGGTCCACGAGCACCACGACCGGGCCCTCGGTCCACTTCCCGTTGCGGCCGGTGCTGTAGTAGTCCGCATTGGACGACGGAATGCGTCCGCGCGTGTAGACGAGACGCTTGTTCTCGGGGATCAGCTGGTCCAGCACGTCCACCGCCTGCGACAGCAGGCCGCCCGAGTTGGAGCGCAGGTCGATGAGCAGGCTCTTCATGCCCTGCGGGCGCAGCTTGGCGATCGCGTCCTGGAGTTCCTCGCCGGTGGTCTGCGCGAACCGGATGATGCGCACGTAGCCGACGCCGGGACGGATCATGTACGCGTACGGGATGCTCTCGATCGGGATCTTGGCGCGCTCGATCGTGAAGTGCATCGGCTCGCTCTCGCCCTCGCGCTCGACCGTCACGCCCACCGTGGAGCCCGTGGGTCCGCGCAGCGCGTGGAACACGTCGTCGTTGGTGAGGTTCTTCTTCAGGGGCTTGCCGTCGATCTCGTAGATCTTGTCGCCGGCGCGGATGCCCAGCCGGTACGCCGGCGTGCCCTCG
>Ga0265338_10011017_pt1 | contig 10500 bp, 12 predicted proteins | sample 42126metaG_FD_193579 | JGI IMG/M metagenome (GOLD analysis project Ga0265338, IMG submission 193579) | Rhizosphere microbial communities from Carex aquatilis grown in University of Washington, Seatle, WA, United States - 4-21-26 metaG | ecosystem: Host-associated > Plants > Roots > Rhizosphere... | reverse complement strand
ATGTCGTTGGGTTGTTGCGCGGCATCGAGCCAGTTGCGGAAATCGGCGTTGTGCACGAGGCGCGAGAGGCGCGAGAGAAGCACGAGATGCTCGCGGACGTTGGGCGCGCAGAGGAGGAAAAAGTGGTGGACGAGTTTGCCGTCGATCGCGCCGAAGTCGACGCCTTTTTTGTGGCGGCCATAGGCGAGGACGGGAGTGTCGACGATGCCGATGAGGGCGTTGCGGGCGTGCGGGATGGCGACGCCTTCGCTGACGCACGTGGGGCAAAGATCTTCGCGGGCCTTGAGGGCTTGGAAGAGGGTCTCGAAGAGTCGTTCCTCGCTGGGGCTGATCACGAGCGCGCATAATTCGCGGAGGACGCCGTATTTGTCCGGCGCGGTGAGGCTGAGATTGATGCGGGCCGGGGTGATGGCGTTGGCAATGGTCAGCGGCAGCGGGAGGCCGGTGGCTTCGGGGGTCAAATGCTGTTCGTCGACGGGTTTGTTGTCCATAAAAACGGGATTATTTTGCTGTGGGAAGATAGTACGGCGGGGAAAGAGGATGCGCAAGCCCGGCGGAGGGCCTGCCTGCCGAGGATTGCCAGCGGGCGCTCATTAGGGGTACACTGGCATCAGGAGCGATAGTGAATACGATGACCAACAATCGCGTGTGGACTGTTCAGAAGATGCTTGCGCTTGGAATTTTGGCGGCGTTACTGACCGGCTGCGCCGGGACGCAATCGCCCGTTGTGCAAACCGCCTCGGGCAATCCCGAAATCGCACTCAACACTGACAATCTTGATCTCGTAAAGGAAGCCATCACTTTGGAGATGGAGACTCGAGGAGCGGTGTTGCAGTCGGATTCCGGCGATCAATTGGTGTTCTCGAAACAGACATCCGGAACGAATGCGACGAACGCGAGCATCTTCTTCACAATTTCCAAGGTGGGCCGGACGATCCGAGTCGTGCCGTTCGCCCAGGCGCATGATGAAGATATTTCCGATACCGATGCGTGGTTCAATTACCTACGGGCGATTCTCCACGACGTTAGTTACGACGTGGACAAGTCTTCCACGATGATCTCTGCCGAAGCGAAGCCGAAACCGGAGCCCAAGCCCAAACCCGAGCCGAAACCCGAGCCGAAGCTGCAGCGTGAGCCCGAACTGAATGCGGGATTAGAACCGAAGCCCGAGCCGAAACCGGAGCCTAAGCCGCAGCCAAAGCCGGAGCTGAATACGGAATCAAAACCGAAGACGGAACCAAAGCCGGAGCCGAAACCGGAGCCGAGGCCGGTGGCTGAAGAACCCGCGCTAAAAGTTCAACAGACCATTAAGTACCGTGATGGTTCGAAGTACGTTGGCGGGATCCAAGGTGGAAAGCCTGACGGAGCCGGCACATTCACCTGGCGGAGCGGGGCGCGGTACGAGGGCGATTGGTCCGCGGGGACGCGTACAGGCACGGGGACATATCGCTGGGCGAATGGGGACAAGTATGACGGGCAATGGCTGGCCGACAAACGTAGCGGCACAGGAACGATGGTCTATAAGAATGGCACGACCAAGGCCGGCGTTTGGCGGGATGATATGTATCTCGGCCCGGCAACCAATGTGGAGCCGGCAGTACCCAGCGAGCCGAATCCGACGCAGTAAGCCCGGGACAAGACGCTACGGGTCAGAATTTGCGTTCGTAGCTGCGAATGACGCCGATGACTTTGCCGCAGATTTTGGTGTCGCCGGTGATGGGGATGGGGTCGTAACGGCGGTTGGCGGGTTTTAACTGGAGTTTGCCGTTGTGGCGGGCGAGTTGTTTGACGGTGGATTCGCCGTCGACGAGGGCGACAACGATTTCGCCGGGTTCGGCGTGGTCCTGGGCGCGGACGACGACGAGGTCACCTTCGCAGATGCCGGCGTCGATCATGGAGTCGCCATGGACCTTGAGGGCAAAAACTTTCTGGCCCGCGAATTCCTCCGTGAGATCGACGGTGCCTTCGATATTTTCCTCGGCGAGAAGCGGGCCGCCGGCGGGGACGCGGCCGAGGATGGGCATGGGAGGAAATTCGGCGCGGAGAATTTTCGGCCAATTGTGCGGGACGAGGCCGCGGGATTTGCCGGGGAGTTTTTTGAGGTGGCCTTTGGTCTCGAGCGCGAGGAGATGGTCGCGGGCGGTGCCGGTGGAGCGGTAGCCGAAGGCGCGGCAGATTTCGCGGACGGTGGGCGGGCGGCCGGTGCCGCGGATGCTGTCGAGGATGTAGGTGAGGAGTTTTTGTTGGCGCGATGTGAGCGGTGATTGCACGAATGAGGATGTACCACACAGATGTGTGGTATGGCAAGCGGAAAAACTTTTTAGACGGCGAGCATCGCGCAGTTGATGGCGCGATCGAGGTCGTTTACGTCGAAAGGTTTTTCGAGGAAGCCGTCGGCGCCGGCGTCGCGGGCTTCGGATTCGGTGGTGCGGCTGCCGGTGACGATGACGACTTTGGCGTCGGGATCGGATTTTTGGAGGAGAGAGGTGCAGGTGAGACCGTCCATGAGCGGCATGCGGACGTCCATGACGATGAGGTCGGGACGCATGCTGTGGGTCTTGGCGAGGGCGTCGGGGCCGTCGGTGGCGAAGCCAATGACTTCGTGGCCGAGGTACTCGAGGACGAGGCGCAAGGCGTAACGGACGGAATCAGTGTCGTCTGCAATCAGTATCTTCATGTCTGGGGTATGTTTAGCAGGCGTCATGCCACTGGCTTGGAAGGCAGCAAAAGTGGGGGTTGGAAGCGCGTTTCTGCGAGGATTAGCCCCAAAAATGGCCGGAAAAGGTGCCGAAACGGTGCGATTACGTTTGGCGGCTGGTCAGACGGCTAGGGACAGGGAACATAGGGACTAGGTGCGCCTGGTGGCGTAACTGGGACTGGCGGAAACATCGCCGTCATAATAGGGCCGACAGGAGAGACAGCGTTCTTGAGTGTCTCATTCCATTCCACACGACCATCCACAAAGAGGTAGTTGCCAGCCATCGGATTGTTGGGAATATGCTTGGACTGAGGTTGAACGGCCACATTCCCGTCAACCGGACTGGTCAACCAACTGGGGCTGAGGCTTTCAATCGTTGGGAGCACCGAAGCGGAGACAAACTCTGCGACGATCGCCACATCGGTATTGGTCAGATAGGGGCAAGTCAACCGCGACCCGCCAATCCAGTAATTGGCACCCCCGTCGGTGGGCGTTGGAGCGTTATTCCCCTGCCCCACAACCATTCCATACGAACAGAGATGAACGCCTGCTCCTGATGGCGTACGTCTGTCATCGGGACAAAGGAAAATTTTGGCAGTGGCGTAATTGCCATCGATCAGTATTTTCGCCCAGTTCACGAGCATTCGTCCACCTGCCGGCGGGTCGTAGTTATAGTCCGGGGTGGGCGTGTGATTGTCATGGTCACCGGCATACGCCAGCATGGCGATGCCGATCTGATGAAGATTGGCCAAGCAGGCGACGCGACGGCCTTTTTCGCGGGCGCTATTGAGGACGGGAAGCAACATTCCCGCGAGCAGGCCGATGATGGCGATGACGACCAGTAATTCGATGAGGGTGAATGCAGAAAGTCGGCTGGGTTTGGTTGGTTGCATGGAGACTCTTTCCGTATCCCAACTCCTCTTACACCCGCGCGGTTGTTTCGTCAACTAGGGAGTGAACCATCCGAGTGCGCTGGGGACAGCGCACGCTACAACGGCTATACCGGCCAAAGGTACAGACCGGATGCGGTGGGACACCGCACGCTACACCGGCTGACGCTACAGTTACGGGACGAGACGGATGCGATAGAAGCGGGTTGGGGTGTTGGTAGCGCCGCCGAGGTCGGTATAGGAATTGGTGACACTACCGCTGCCGGGGACGAAGATTGGAGAGAAAATGGTGGTGAAATTGTTGGTATTGTAGCTGCCGTCGCCGGTCACGCTGGTGGCCTGGACGGAGTTCGTGGTGCCGCCTGTGGCCAACCATGTGAGCACGACATCATTGGTATTGTGCGCGATAGAGATGAAACGGAACGAGGAGAGGGATGGTGGTGGTGGCGCCAGACCGACAATGAGATTCACCTGGTTGAGAGTGGAAGTGTCGATCACGGCGTTGAAATTTGTGGGGATGGAGCCGACCACGAGGCCATTGTAGGTCAGCGCGCCGAGGTAGGTGAACAGCGTGTAGGTGGTATTGCTGAAGCCGCCGCCGTCGGTGACATTGAGGGTGCCGCCCAGGATGAGGTTGCTGACGATGATCGGGCTGGTGTTGTTGCCCAAAGCGAACTGGAGAGTTGCGTCGGCGTTGATCGTTGTATTCTTCAATACAACTTTGGCGCCTGGGAAGATTTTCAGCGTGCCATCGATTTGAGATATGCCGCCAGACAATCCATCGACTTCGAGAAAGGAATTGGTGATCTGAACGACGCCGTTGTTGGTGAGCGCGAAGCTGTTGATGATGTGCAAGGGCGTATTGGTCTGCATGTTGCTGAGGAAAAGTGTGTTGGTGACGTTGAGGGGTGCGCCGACGACGAGGTTGCTAATGGTCAGCGTTGAGGGACTGCCCGAGACTGTGAAGTTGTCGACGGTGACGAGTTTGGTGGTGAGGTTGGTGATGAGGTTGACCTCATTCGTGATGGATGGAAAACCAGCAAACCAAGCGCTCGAAGAAATATCCCAGAACGAGCTGGCGATCTGCCAACTATTGGTGACGGCGTGGGCGGAGGCGGTGACGAAGAGGAGGCCGACGGCAATAGAAGTCTTGATACCCATGTTTCCCATAACTCGCCCGATACACGGCCCGAATTAGGCCGGGAGAGAGATTAAAACAGGAAAAAGGAGGTAAGTCAAGGTATCCGGGAGACATAGGGCTTGACAGGCGCTGGCTCACGATGTAAATACAATGTAGATACAGCGTATGGATTTTGACTGGTCAGATCCGCCGTTTAATCCGAAGGATTCGCCGACGATTCGGGAGATTGAGGAGTCGTTTGAGGATCCGCTGGGGATTCGATTGTTTCCTGATTCGCCGCGATTTGCGAAGGAGTCGCGGGCATTTTGTTTGGGGCGGACGTTGACGGGGCGCGGGATTTTCAATGTGTATCGGTCGGATGGGAAACAGGTGCGGGTGATTGGGTCGCGGTCGATGACGGAGGAAGAGGAATATTTTTACGATAGGAAGGTGTCGGAATGGACGTCGTAAACGTATGGGAAGAGATACCGCCGTTCACGTGCGAACACGATGAGGCGAAGTTCTGGCTGGTGCATCGGGTGGATGCGAAGTTGATGGAACAATCGATCGTGGGGGCGGACCAATCGGAGTCGACGACGATCACGTTGCGGATGGACCCAAGGATGCTGTCGCGGATCAAGCGGCTGGCGCGGTCGCGGTATTTGAATTACCAGAGCATGATCAAGCAGTGGATCAGCGAACGGATGGAGAGCGAGTTGAGGGAAAGAGGCGGCGGCAGATGATTTCACCACCAAGGCACCAAGACACCAAGGGGAATAGAGAGAAGATGAATAGAGGCAAATGCCAAAAGGGCTTCACGCTGATTGAAATACTGGTGGTGATCGTCATCCTGACGATTCTGGCGGGGATCGTTGTCGGCGCGGCGAAATACGCGATGACCAAAGCCGCCAGGTCGCGGGCCCAAGCGGAAATCGCGACGATGGAGAATGCACTCGAAAACTACAAGAGCGATAACGGGGTTTACCCAATTACTGCAGCCGGCCGACCTACTACCGGGAATCCACTCGGGTACGCAAATTCGTACGTTTTGTACACGGCGCTGGTGGGGGGGCCAGGCCAGCCGAAGACATACATGACCTTCAAACCCAATCAGATTCAAGCCGTCAGTCTCACCCAAACCAATATCCTTGATCCGTTCGGACATCTTTACAGTTATTACTGCACGCAACCGCTTCAGAATGACCAAGTCAACACTACTTCCTTCGATTTGTGGTCGTACGGTCCGAGCGGCACGAACGGGGACCCCAGCATGATAACGAATTGGAAACAATAACCAGGAGCTGACATGAGTAAGTCTTCCAGTACCAATCGGGCGTTCACGTTGATCGAGTTGCTGACCGTAATTGCCATTATTGGCGTCCTAGTGGGTTTGTTGTTCCCGGCCATCAAGAGCGCGATGACAAAGGCCGAGACAAGCAAGGCACAGACAGCGATTTCCGGTTTGTCGACGGCGTTCAAATCCTACTACACCGAGTACGGCAAGTGGCCGATCACTGACACGGCGACTGTGCCGCCAAACGAGAACACGTATCTTGTCGACGCCAACATGGTTGCCCTTCTGCAGGGGGTCAATGTGGGATCTCTTTCATCGGTACTGGCGACGCCGTACGGACCGGGAGCGGGATTCTTCTCTCAAGCAAATCCGCGCGGAATCCACTTTCTCGACATCAAGACTGCGGATTTGAACCAGAGCGGCGCGTTCGTTGATCCTTGGAAAGCGGTGTACCGGGTCAGGTTCGACGCGGGTTATTACAATAGCATTGCCGATCCGTTCGATTCCACCAAGCCGGCTATCATAGCAGGGTTCCTGATTTGGTCGCCTGGCCCTGACGGACAGGACAATCCAACCTGCGGTGATCCTCCGGGGCCTTACAGTATGACCCCGTGTGTGAACAAAGACAACGTCAAGAGCTGGTAGCCCACGATGAGAAAAACGGGGAGAGCGGGATTTACGCTGATCGAGATGCTGGTGGTCATCGTGATCGTTGGCATCATGCTGGCTCTCACCCTTCCGGCGGTCACCAATCTCATGAAATCCGGTGGTCTGAATGGAGCGGCGCGTCAAGTCGCCAACACATTGAATCTGGCACGCCAGTATGCGATCACGCATCGCACCAAGACGCGCGTGGTTTTCCCGTACAGTCTCACCGCTGGCGCAGGCAGCGCGAGCCTCGCGCCGGCATACCAGAGCTACGCAGTTTACGCAGTTGGACCACCAGCGGCTTACGTTACCAAATGGGAACACCTTCCGCTCGGCACGGTGTTCATGAACATCAATGCCAGCTTCGGAAATCCCCCTCCCGTGGATAATCTCGGGACAACCACATTTCCGTTCCCTTATACGAATTCTCTCATCCCCACCGCGCTCGCGTATATCGAGTTCGGTCCTACAGGGGCGGCGAGTAATTCGGGGACTTTCACGATCACGGAGGGTTTCATGAGTGGCATCGTGCCCCAACCAACCACCTCCAAAACCATCACCAACACGCTTGCAAACGCGGCCTACATCAGTGTCGACAACATTGTTGGACGCATTCAGGTGACACGGCCATGAAGCATTTACGATTCACGACACGAACAAATGCGCGGTCGGGCTTCAGCTTGATCGAGATCATGGTGGCGCTGGTGGTCATTGCGGTGGGTCTGATTTCCATTGTCGGCTTGATTCCCCAAGGGGTCCAGTCGAGTCGCTCGGCTGCCGACAACACGCTTGTGGCCACGATTGTTCATGACATTTTCAACACTATCCGCTCGGAACCGTTTAACAACGTGACTTTGAGCGGTTTTGGATTTAACACACCCGCCCCGCCGTACAACCTTCTGGTCGCCGGGTCCGGGACAGCTTACTTTGATGGAAATGGTTCACTCCCAGCGACTGCTGCCGATAATTATTACAAAGTGGTATTGAACTTCGTGCCTAATGGCACGCTACCGCTGTCGGTGGTTACTGCAATCGTAGTTTGGCCCGCGAAAGCAGCGGTGCCCGCCAACACCAACGTTTTCTTCACCCAGATTGCCAACTATCGACAATGAGCATGAATCGCATACGTGGTGCAGGGGCAGGTCCTTCGACAGACTCAGGACGGCGTACACGACACGCCGCATTCACGCTGATCGAGCTGATGGCGTCGATGGCGATCCTCGGGCTGATCATGGTGGTGTTGTTTTCCGTGTTTGACCAGGTCAACAAAGCGTGGCTCGGTGGGGAGAACCGAGTGGAGACTTTTACCCAAGCTCGGGCCATCCTGGATCTCATGTCTCGCGAACTTTCCCAAGCCATCGCGAATAAGAATATTATGTTTAATGGCACCGCGAACTCCGTCGATTTTGTCGCGCCGGTGAACTCAAATCCGCAGAATTTTTCCGACCTCTGTGGTGTGGGCTACAACTTTCAACAGTACGACGCCTCCGGCAACTGGACTCTCAAAATCGATCGGCACCTCATTCAACCTACCAGCGTAGCCGTCGCGAGTCTTATGTACAGCCCCACATGGTGGGGCAACTTTAATCCGCCGAACGACACCCCTACCACCGTCGCAACGAACAGCATCGTCGCACTCTGGTTCCAGTACGCAGGTGCCAATGGGATCTGGAGCACCACTTGGGCCACTCCAAACAAGCTCCCCTCTGCGATCGCTGTCAACTTGACCAACGTGGATTCTCGCACCGCAGTAAGGATGAGACAATTCACCCCGGCAACGCTCCCGGCATCAATTACCAATGCCACGGCGCGAAGTTTCAGCACCATCATTTACCTGCCCAACACATCGCCATGAAAAAGCGCCTTACATCCATTCTTCATCATGCGGGAGAGCGCGGCGTGGCGTTGATCCTGACGTTGGCCATTATTACGCTGGTGACGTTGCTGCTGATCGCGTTCGTAGTCAGCATGCGGGTGGAAAACACCGCATCGAAGAGCTTCAACGACATCATCAAGGCCCGGGAGATTGCCCAAGGTGCGGTCGACCAAGCCGTGGCGACGATTCGTCAGGCGACAACAAAAGGCGGGCCCATGCCGGGCGGCGTCGCGGGCACGATATTGAACTATGTGACATTTCCGGGCGCGATTTACGACTACAGCAGCGCCCTAGTCACTGCCAATATACCGCTGTATTCGGTTAACGCCGGGGGTGCGGTTTTCCCAAATATCACGACCAACTTGAATGGCGACATGTGGATCACGTCAACCAACGGCGAATTCCAGGTCGCGAACACCGCTACGATTAGCGCAGGATGGGTTTACGTGGCACAAAACCCTTCGCTGGCGTTGGGCCCGAATAATCCGATCATCGGTCGCTACGCCTTCTGGGTGGATGACGAGGCGTCCAAGATCAATTTGAATACCGCGGGGACGCCCCCGGTGACCACGCCTCCCTCGCCCGATTATGGTAACAGCGTTTCCAATGAAGTGGATCTCGGCCAGTTGTTGCCTACTCCATACTCTTTTGTCGGCGCCATCCAAACGAGGCAGACTCCGCCGTTGCCGGGATTCACAACCATTGAGGAGATCAAACTCGCAGATCCGAGCGATAGCGATTTCACGGCCAATCGGTTTTCCCTCACGGCCTATTCCAACGATGCAAACTATCCCACCTATACGGATGATTTGGACGTACTTGACCGGCAGCGGCTGGTTCTCGCCAATCTTCATGACACCACCGTAAGCGACAGCGATATTCTCGGCACGGCGGGAAATAGCGTCTCGAATGCTTATATCCGTCTGTCCGATCCTGCGCTGCAAAACGTGTATTCGTCCATTGCCACTCCCAATGCGTTCAAGGACAAGTACACGGATGCCGGGCTCAAGCAATTCATCGCCAACGTCATCGCATATCAGCATAATCCCCAGAACGCCGCCGACCCACAGTGGTTTCCGCCGGACGGGGGCGGCAATCCTCCTACGTATCTCGGACTAGCGAAGACACCGTATATCAATGAGGTGCTAATCAGTTACACCGTCACCCCCGCGAATCCTCCCACCACCCTGGTCGCCACCGTGGCACGAACCGTGTCGGTGGAACTGTTCTATATGTACGACGGCACGTATACGCCAGGGGCGGAGCAGGTAATAGTTTCCGGTTTGTCACCGCTAGGTGGAGCTAGTCTTCCAACCACCGTCATAATCACTCCACCAGCCGCGCCACCGACGTACGTTGGTCAGACGGCGTCGGCCTACCGCAGATGTGATGGGCCTACGGACACGGGCAGTTTATCGGGCCCCCCGGCCGCGGATGTTAGTGCGACTGTGAACTACTACCGGAGCTCAAAACGCCTAGATTACGCCGCCATGAATTTTTCACCGCAGGCCATCAGCGATACCAGCGCCACTACCACCTATCAAGGCTCCCAGCTTATCGGGGATCCTGCGGTCAACGAGCAGTCCGGCCAGTGGCAGGCGTACAAGAAGATCACCGATGGAACCTTGGGGGCAGCGAACAAGAACACTGTCACTCTTGCCGTCTACCCGTACGGGCTTGATACCTCCAAGGTGGTTATTGCAAGTGCGCCGATGCAATCCATTGGCGAACTCGGCTACATTCACCATCCCACGCTGGCGTGGACGCACCTGACGCTGCAACCCGGCGGAGGGAACACAGCCGCCAACCAGATTCCTGACTGGGAGATGCTGGATTTGTTTACGACTGTGACCCCGCAGACCAGCGGTCGCATCAACATCAACAGCTTCATCAATCCCGGGCTGGCCACCGTGGCACCCAGCACGAGGCGACAGGTTCCATTGCTGGCATTGCTGAACAGTTTGAATAGTGTGA
>Ga0265338_10011016_pt1 | contig 10500 bp, 11 predicted proteins | sample 42126metaG_FD_193579 | JGI IMG/M metagenome (GOLD analysis project Ga0265338, IMG submission 193579) | Rhizosphere microbial communities from Carex aquatilis grown in University of Washington, Seatle, WA, United States - 4-21-26 metaG | ecosystem: Host-associated > Plants > Roots > Rhizosphere... | reverse complement strand
TCAGGTCAACGACGACACGGGACAGGCGGCCGTCGACACGGTCGAAGGCCAGTTCCAGGCCGGGCACAGGGACCAGTGCGACTGCCCCCGCCGCACCGGCGGGTGGCCCTTTCACGATCACTTGCCCTGGCGCAAAGCTCAGCGTGAGGTCAGTCATTGACTATCACTCCACACCGTCGGTGGCGGTGTTCGCCAGTGCCTCCGGGAAGAATGTGAAATCGCATCCCGGCGGGCGGCGCGCTGAGCTTAGGTTGAACTACTGGGGGAGGATCACATTGAGCGGGGGGCGGCCAGTACTGGCCGGCCATCGCAGGTCAGGGCGCCCGGAAGAGCTCGTGGACAGCTTGGTCGAGCGCGCCCTTCCACTGAACGTGGTCGATGCCCTGCGGTGGGGTCATGTCGAGCGCCCACTGGAAGAGCATGCGGTGCAGAACGGCGACGTGGCGGTCCACTGTGTCGTCGGCCAGCCGTCGCGCGGCGCGCGCCTCCTCCCCGAGCCTGGCGGCCCGTTGCGCGGCGGCGCGGGCCCGGGAGTGCCGCAGGAACCGGGTCCGGGCGAGGACGGCGGAGCCGCACCACACCAGACCAGCCGAGATCGCGGTCAACAGGGCTGATTGAAGGAAGGCGACGAGCAGCGAGACATCGGACACGGTCGCCAGGAATTCCGCGCGCAGCCCCAGCAAGGCGAGGTACCCCGCCACGACCACGGTCGTGAGCGCGCGGCGCCGGCCGGTCTGCCCACGCGTAAGCTCGAAGCCGAGCATGGCCCCTACGGAGGCGACGACCAGGATGAAGGTAACGAGCAAGGTCCCGTCAGGGTCGAGTCCGAACGCCTGCGCGGCCCAGTTCAGCGGGAAGGCGTCAAGGATGACCAGCGCGACGACCACGGCGGCGCCGAGTCCGAAGCTCAGCGAACGTCGGCCAGCCGGATCCAACGTGACCATCAGGTTAGCCTCGTCCTGGGCGGTTTGCACCGCCAAGCGCTCGGCCGCTTCACTTCGCTTGGTCAGTTCCTGCAGGTGCACGCGCGTGCGCCAGATCTCCTGCACTTCTTTGCCAGCCTCTGGGTGCAGTCCCAGCAGCCGCATGACCGTGGCCGTTGCCTGCGCTCGCGGGGCTTGATCAGAACCTTGGGGCTTCGGTTCGGCATGGTCGACGGTGGCTTCTACGGTCATTTTCTGCCTCCTCGGGTCACGGACTGCAACAGAGGAGAAGCAGGCATACCGAACCTGACACACACCAATCGGATTAATCTCAGGAAAGTTAGCTCCAGGGAACGACAGCCTTGAGCAGCTTCCTGACGTCCATCCGGGCTCGGTGGAAGCGCTGATCGCAGGTGTTTGCCGAAACGCCCGGCTGAGCGAAGTACTCAGGGTAGGCCTCCCGCAGCGCGGGAGGCAGGTCCGCCTCGCTAGCTGAGCCGTTCACGCCGACCCGCAGGATCTCTTCCACGGCATCGCTGATCACGGTCCGGTAGCGGTTCGGGTCAGTGGAGCGAGCTGGCACGATGAGACTCAGCCGGTTGCGTCGGGCCTTGAACCGCTTGTACCGTGCCTGCGCCTCCAGCGACGTACATACCTCATCCTCGAAGGAGGAAGCGTGTTCGCGTTCTTCGGCCACCCGGGGGAAATCCTGGACCAGGAGCGCACCCAGCTGGCCCTGTTCGCGGTAGATCTCTCGAACGAGAACCGTGACGAAGTAACCGCGCAAGTTTTCGATTTCCGCAAGATGCTTAAGCCGAGCCACCTGGTAGTAGGTGCTCTGCAACGCGTCGTCAGCAGTATCGGCGTTACGCGCGTACCGTCGGGCAAGCCTCCTGATTCGAGGATCGGCCCAGATTTCGATCAGTCTGTCTTGAGGACCAGTGGTGTTCATGCAAGCGACCTCGGTAGAGCACGACCTATCGGATGACAGGTGCCGTTCCGCTGACCGGGGGCTTCCGCGAGGCACGATCTCTTGCTGGGGGCGGAGCGACTGCCGATCTCCATCCCTTGCATCCAAGGGTAAGGACACTAGGTGAAATTTTTCAATACATCAGTAGAAGTCTGTCATACTGGAAGACGCTACCAAGATGGCCAGAAATTCTGGTAGAGTCTATCGAAGATGCTGTAATTTCTGAACTTCGCAAGGTCTCGCGCGGAGGCGCATGTGATCAGGTAGCATCACGTGAAGTTCGTGGGTAAGGGGGAGGGGTGGCCGAACCGGTATCTTCAGCCACAGGGGCGTCACTTGCTAAGCGCTTGCGCGAGCTGCGCCTCTCCGGTTTCTCTGGTGTCCGGCTCACCCAGACACAGCTGGCCGGGGCCCTCTCGCAGGATGAGCCGGTCGCGACCTCGACCTTGTCCTCATGGGAGAACACAGGTGTGCCCACCTTGCCCCCGCCTGGCCGTCTTCATGCCTACGCGCTGTTCTTCGCCACCGAGCGCTCGCTGGAGGGGAAACCCCATCTCGTTCCGACGGACCAACTCAGCCCGGCCGAGCTGCAGAAGCTGGACAGCCTCAAGCGGGAGCTTCTTCAGCTGCGGGAGGCGGACGCCGACGGCTCTGCTCCCAACCGGCAATTCTGGCGCTTCGACGCCCCCATCACCTTGATCTGTTCTGACCTCAGGAAGAGCGACGAGCTTAAGCTCGGGCCGCTGAGCGACGAGGACAACCCGAATTTCGCCGACCTGTACTCCTACGGCGACGTCGACGCGCTTTTCGAGCTGAACGGTTATCTGCGAGCGAAGAATCCGGATTATCCCGTCACGCTACGTCGCGCGCCCACTGCAAAGGATCTGACCAACTACCTGGTGGTACTCGGGGGGATCGCCTGGAATGATGTGACACGCCGACTGAATGAGATGCTCGACCTTCCGGTCAAGCAGGTCGAGGACGCTAGGATTCCTACAGGCGAGATATTCGTTGTTGGAGACGATTCACACAAGGTTGAGTACCTGCCAAGCTGGCGGAACGACGATCCGGGAACGCGTGAACATCCGGGAGTGCTCACGTATGACGTCGGCATGCTGGCCCGATTGCCCAATCCGTACAACGAGCGACGGACTTTGACGTACTGTAACGGTATTCACAGCAGAGGGGTACTCGGGGCCGTGCTGTGCTTGACCGATCAGACTGTACGAGACGACAACGAACAGTACCTAGAGGAAACATTCTCCGGGTCTGACCGCTTTGTCATCCTGGTGCGAGTGCCGGTGCTCGGCGGGACGACGGGTATCCCGGCTCTCATGAGCCCGAACACCGTGTTGTTTAGTTGGCCATGAGGGTCCACGCACAGAATTGAAGGAACCGTGACGTCATCTTGGGCTCCTGAGCAGGGCGAGTCACACGCGGCACTGCTGGACGAACCGCGCTGGGCGCCTGTCCGCGCGAGGTTTGACGCCATCGTGGTGCCGACCCACCGGCCAGCCGCGCGGTTGCGGTACAGCATTGACCTGGCCAGCAGAACCCAGACGCCGCTCTTCGTCCTCTGCAGCGGCGGAGCCTACAAGGAGGCGGTCGTCAAGATGGCCGCCCGGGCGGGCGTCGAAGCTTACGCGGCCGACATCCCCTACGGCGATCCGCTGGGAGTGGGCTTCCGGACGTCCGCGAATAAAGAGATTCGCGACGCCAACCTCGGCCGGAATCCCGACCTGAGCGTCAAGCGCAACCTAGGGCTGGCCTTGGCCCGGCTTCTCGGCTGGAAGAAGCTCATGTTCCTGGATGACGATATCCACGGTATCGCTACCAGGTCGGTGGCGAAGCTGGCGGAGGCGTTGGAAGGCCACAGCATCAGTGCCCTTATCCCGGTGGATTTCCCGGATAATTCCGTCGTCTGCCATGCCAACCGGCTAGGCGGGGATGGTAAGCAAGATGTGTTCGCGAGCGCCAGCGGCATGGGAGTCCGATGTGACCGGGACGACCTGGCGTTCTTCCCGAATATTTACAACGAGGACTGGTTCTTCTTTGCCCAGGAAGCGGCCAGCCGCAAGATCGCCAAAGTCGGCGAATCCCGGCAGCGGAGCTATGACCCCTATTATCACCCAGTGCGGGCCGCCAGCGAGGAGCTAGGCGACCTGCTGGCCGAAGGCCTCTATGCGCGCCTGGATATCGGCGAGCAAGTCTGGACTGTCGATGCTGACTATTGGCGTCATTTCATTGACCGGCGCGCAGAGTTTCATGTGCGCGTGCTAAAAGCGCTCAGTCGGGTGGAAGCGCGCAAGCCAGAGGAAGCCGCTAGGGCGGCCGACTCCGTCCGGGCCGCCCAGTCGCAACTCGCCCGGATCACACCGCAGCTGTGCCAGACGTTCGTCCGGCTCTGGCGCAGCGATTTGAAGAGGTGGCACTGGTACCTTGAGTGCCTGCAGCCCCAGGGTTCCCCCGCGGCAGCCTTCAAGTACCTAGGCCTCGATCTGGTCGACTCCCAGACCGCCGGGATGAACCGCACACCAGCGTGGCCCAGCCGGCCCACAAGCTACCCTCCGGCCGCCTTCCGGGCACCCCGCAAGACCAGCACTCCCGCGCGGGCTCTGGCTGCCGTCTGAGTGCCTAGCTTTCACCTCAATACGGTTTTCCACCAACCAGCACAACAACGCTGTGCAGTGGGTTTCCCGCCCATGCGCCCGCGGTCACCAAGCGGTTCCCCGAGTACCCGGAAAGTCACTTCATAGGGGCACCCGTCTTGCCGTCGAGCATCCTCGTGAGCAGTCCGGACCTTAGCGTCGAAGTTAAGCCGGTACTTCACCTCGACTACGTCACTTGAATGCCCGCTCCTTCGTAGAAGCTTGAGTTCTTGTGGCAAGAAACCCATGTGCTCGTACATCTTTGTCGCATGATCGTTAGTGGCAAATACCCAAAGCAAAAACCGCCTGATCTGCCGATTTTTTCGATATCCATCTCAAGTAGGTAACGGATTAGCCGCTGACCTAGTCCCTTGTGGCGAAACTTTGGCTTTATCCAGACTGACTCTATGTACCGCGTGAACGCCTGGTCCTCCTTGTCTTCATCCGAGTCAGGGGACTTGCCCGCGGCAACGCCCACGATTTTCCTCCCACGCTGCGCCACCGCCCAGGTAGAGGACTTGATCTCGTTTACCCAGTAGGCGTGCGACTGCGCCTTAACTTCCTTCTTCGTCCTCATGAAGGAGTCAGGGGAGGTACCGACCGCCTTGAGCAGGACTCGTCGCAGGATTCTCGCATCCCGGCGGAGCGCGGCACTTCGCGCCGCTTCAGCCCGGTTCCCGCTTCCGCCGTCATCGCCAGCCACAGTCACTCGCCGACGGAACCGCCACCGATTCGCTCTCAGCTAGCCAGGAACTGCGGCAACGCGCCAGATCCGCTGCGCCCCAGCCTGACTGACACTGTGGAGATGACAGACGTCCATATGGCAACATAACGATGTTATTACCCACCTTTCGCCCATCAGTCGCCAGCGAAGTCAATGACTATAGGTGATGCGATCATTCCAAATCGTGAACATCATAGAGTCACCCTGCACTCTCGCCCAGACCAGCCGCTCCGTAGCAAGAGGGTGGAAAATAGGCATGGTGCACGCCGGGATTCCCGAGCAAAACCCCTCACACGATGGACTGCTGGATTTCTCGCGCGAGTCGCTGGCGCAGGAGCAGTTCGGCGCGATTTTGGTACCGACCAACCGGCGGGTTGATTCACTCAGCTTTTGCCTCGGCCTGGCTCGGGAGACGCGCATCCCGTTGATCGTCGCCTGCAGCAGGCGGGTCAACAAGGACGAGGTGATCGCGGCCGCCTCGGGTAAGGATGTTGAGGTATACGCCGTAGACCTGCCCTTGCGCCCCGCCGGAGGGAATCTCGTTCCTGACGTCCACGGACGAGGAACTGCTCGCCGTAAGTTTCGGCCGGGCGCGCGACCTGAGCACGAAGCGCAACGTGGGACTGCTCATCGCCAGGATGCTCGGCTGGGGACGGCTGATGTTCCTCGACGACGATATCTACGGCATTTCCAAGGCAGAGGTAGACGCTTTGGCCGTGGGGCTCAATCACCACAACGTGAGCATTCTCATCCCCGACGAGTTTCCTGATAACTCGGTGGCCTGTCATGCCAACCGCCTGGGCGGGGAAGAACAGGGCAAATTCGCAGGCGCCGGCACGATGGGCGTTCGTTGCGATCGTGACGAACTGCCTTTCTTCCCCAACATCTACAACGAAGACTGGTTCTTCTTCGCCGACGAGGCGGCCAGCCGCCGGATCATCCAGGTCGGTACCTCGCGGCAGAAGGCGTACTCGCCGTATGCGGATCCTGAGCGGGCCGTTAAGGAGGAGTTCGGCGACCTGCTGGCCGAGGGCCTGTACTGGCGTCTTGAAGAGGGGCTGGAGATTGGGAGCGTAGACGCAGCCTTCTGGGACAAGTTCATCGAGAGCCGCAGGGCCTTCCTTGAAGGGGTCGCCAATTCGCTGGCCCGGCATCCGAAACGCGAACTGGACAGTGACACTGGCCGAGATGTCCGTGCTGCTCAGGTCTCGATTAGCGCGGCCCAGCGTCAGCTCGAGCGGATCAAGCCAGAACTCTGCCAGAGGTTCATTGACCTTTGGCAAGCCGACCTGATGGACTGGCATAGGTATGTACGCCAACTGCCGCATGCCGACTCTATCGAGAGGGCCCTCGACTACCTCAGCCTGCACTACCGGACGTCCGGCCCCAACACCCGGTAAGTAACGCCGTACTGGCGCAGGTCCCCCGCCCTGGCAACCGCGTTAGCGCGCGACCTTCGTGCGGCCTTCTTGGAAGACGGTTTCGGTAGCACATACTCGTAGCGTAGTTCCATCGTGCCGTCGCCCAAGGTGTGCTCAGCGCCGACGCGCCTGAAGCCCATGCGCTTATACAGCCGGGTAGCATTCTCATTTCTTTTGAAAACCCACAGCATGAAATGTCTGACCGTAGGATACTTCCCGCTTTCTATCTCCATCAGGTAGTTAACGAGGCGCTCGCCCATGTGGCTTCCGCGAAATTTTGGGGCTATCCAGACCGACTCAATAAAGCGGACCCTGGATAGGTTGATATGGCGATTCATCTCTTTATCCGCCCACCGCGCAACCGCGATCCCAATCACGTTGTCGAATTGCTGGATGACCACTCAGGTAGAGGTGCCAAGCTCTTTTTCCCAGTAATCAGCATCCATCGCTTCGATGTCTGAGACCGTTTTAAGAAACGAACCGGGAGAGGTCAATACAGACTCGCGCATGGCATTTTTCAAAATCCACGCGTCGTGGAACCTTGGCCTACCCTCAGTTTCAATCGAGTCCGCAGCCGTAGCGACGTGGTCTACCACGGTACCCGTCCCTTCGCATCGTTCAGTAGACCGCCAAACCTTTCATAGAACTTACCCAGACCCAGGAAAGCCATGCTTCCTGCGTGATCGCAGCGAGACTCTCGTGACCAGGGTTGTCTAGTGTCCGATAATCTCGGCTAGACAGGAGGGGTCGTGAGCCGCCTCCTTGCAAGCGAGGGTTACGGTCTCGAGTGCTGGCCTCGGATCACGGATCCACGCTTCGACAGCCGCCTGCCTGTCAGCTGCCAGCGCGGCTCGGCCGGGGTCTCCGGCCCTAGTCCAGTCCCGGCAGCACCTGTCCCACGCGGCGAGGGCCAGCGCCGCCCAGTCCTCGGGAGTCGCGCGAGAGTCGACGCCCCGTGGAGTCCGCTCAGCTCTCAGTGCGGCATCGGCCCAGCGTCTAGCGCGGCTGGCCCAGTGTCCGTTCGCGCTGTGTACGGGCTGCAGCTTGTCGTCGGCTACCTCCACCCAGATCTCCGGCCATTCTTCCAGGGGTGCCTTCAGCTTTAGTTCGGCTATCGCCCGGGATCCGACCACCGCGAAGCTCTCTTGCGCCACGATCCGGCGGGCCGGCGGATCAACCAGCCTGGCCGCGCAGCGACTCAAGGCATCACGATCAGCATCAGGTGCGAGCTTCGCCATCACCACCACGATGCCGGTCTGCCCGGCTTTGCGCCGGACGAAGAGGTCAGTCCACGGCGAAAGTCCGAACCGGAAGAGCCCGGCGGGAACACGGACTGAATCAAGCAGCCACTGGGGCCCGTTGGACCGGAATCGTTCCTCCCGCATGAGCGCTACCTCGCCCGCCACGTCTAGGGTGGCGACCAGACGTGACGTGGTGCACCGGGCCAAGGGTGCATCGCGGGTATCTCCAATAGCTGCCAACAGCCGGCCGGCCTCCTCTGGGTGCGTGGCAGCGCATTTCTCGGCGACCACGCGGGACGCGCGGACAGCCTGCTCGGGAAGCGTTGACAGGTCACAGCTGTCGAACTGCCTGAGCAGCCCGGGCAGCGCCCGGCTGGCCAGGGCGGAGGCTTGCGAGGCTAGCCCAGCACGTTCTGCCAGTTCGGCGGCCTCTGCCGCCCACCAAGGCGACTTGGCGGAGACTGGGCTGGTGACCTGGGTTACCTCCAGACGTGCGAGGCTGGACAGCGTTCCCGTGAGCCCAGGCTCGGGGCACACCTCGTGCGCGTCCTCGGGGGAAGCCACGGCACCGAGTACTATGTCGAGCGCGTTCGGGCCAAAGAGGCGAGTAAGCATCGCCTCAACCGGTTGATCGAAGGCGACTGGTTGCCCTGGGCTGGTGCGTGCTATCGCCCGGCAGAGACGGCCGTCGACACGGTCGAAGTCCAGTTCCAGGCCGGGCGCGGGCTCTATCGAGGCTTCTCCGGCGACGCCGACGGGAGGGCCTTGGAAAATGACCTGGCCAGTCGCGCGCTCATAGTCGCGCTCATAGTAGGGCGCGAGGTCGTTCACGACTCCCGCCCACTGGCCATCGTCTGCCTCCTCTTGTCGCGGCGTCGCAATGATGAGCGGCGCGGCGCGGGAACCTGACACACGTCCTCGCCGAGACGAGCGGCTTAGTTAGCCACGGCCTGCAGTAGCGCCCTGACGTCGGCCCGGGCGCGGACGAAACGCTGGTGACAAGCGTTTGCCGAGGCACCCGACTGCGCGAAGTACTCCGGGTACAACACCCGGAAGGCCCCGTTGCTATCGGCCTCGCTTGGCTCGTCCGGCGTCCGAGCGTCGGTCTGGCGGCCCTCAGCCGCGCGCACGAAGTCCTCAATCAGGAGGGCGCCCAGGTCACCGCGCTCGCGCGCGACCTCGCGCCGCAAGACCTGGTAGAAGACGGCCTTCAGGTTCTCAATCTCTGCCAGGTGCTTCAGACTGGCCATGGCGTAATAGGTGCTCTGCAGCGCATCATCGGCTACGTCGTGGTCACCTGCACAACGCCGCGCCTAACCTCTAACCTGCTGATCCTGCCAGAGCTCAAGCAGCCGGCAGTGTGCACTCGCCGGCCTGTCGACGGATCGGTGCTGTCCATGTGAACCACCCCCGTGACGCGCATTTGCCTTAATAAACCACTTAAATTAAATCTAAGAAACGGTATTCTTGACGGTCAACGCCACGAGATTATCCACGACGGGCTTTTTGCATTGGCTTAGTTTGCAGATCACACAACGCCTTAAGTATGGACGTGAAATGTAAAATTAGATATGGGAGCAGCAACTCTACACTGGTCGCGGAGCGCCGGCATCGGGACATATCTACCGATGTCTACCAAGGTATGGTAAACTTGGGTAATTCTGGTGTAGCTGCCTCGGAGGTGGCTGGCATGGCAGTTGTGTCCCCAGAAGCCCAGCGGCTTGCCCGGCGGCTTCGCCAGTTGCGAGTTGACGAGTGGCCCGATGCCCGGTTGACTCAGGCGAAGCTTGCGAAAGCCTTCAGTGCCGAGGAAGCGCTTCAACCCGCCACGCTTGGCTCCTGGGAGAGCGCGACAGCGCCAAAGCTCCCGCCTCGCCACCGGCTGCAGGCTTACGCCCGGTTTTTCGCGACACAGCGATCCCTTGACGGATCATCCCCCAGGCTTTTGCCGCTCAATGCGCTTACCCCCGACGAGCTTGTGAACTACAAGAAGCTAGAGCTTGAGTTGCTCGGCCTGAGGAGCAGCTTGGTAGCGGAAGGGTTCTGGCATTTCAACGATGACGGGCCGGTCACGCTCGTCTGCGCGAAGCTGCCTTCCGACCAGACGGGGCCGCTCGGGGAACCAGTGAATCCGAACTACACAGAGCTCCACCATTATGCCGACGCGGATGCCCTGATCGAGCTGTACGGGCACGTCCGCGCGAAGAACCCCGATATGATGGTGCGCTTCATGATTCCCTCCGAGGTCGACCATGACGATCTCACCGGTCACGTCATCCTGTTGGGCGGCGTGGTCTGGAACGATGTAACCGGTCGCCTGACGAATATGGCGAGGCTGCCAGTCAGGCAGGTCGAGCACCCCGACCTGGACTCGGGCGAGATCTTCGTCGTCGGAGCCGAGGGCGCGGAGCGGGAATTCTGGCCGGAGTGGGCGGACAAGGGAAAGCAATTGCTCTCAGGGGACGTCGGCCTGCTCGCCCGGGTACCGAACCCGCTTAATGCCAGCCGCACCCTGACGATATGCAACGGCATTCACAGCCGGGGAGTCTACGGTGCCGTCCGCGCGCTCACCG
>Ga0265338_10011015_pt1 | contig 10501 bp, 10 predicted proteins | sample 42126metaG_FD_193579 | JGI IMG/M metagenome (GOLD analysis project Ga0265338, IMG submission 193579) | Rhizosphere microbial communities from Carex aquatilis grown in University of Washington, Seatle, WA, United States - 4-21-26 metaG | ecosystem: Host-associated > Plants > Roots > Rhizosphere... | reverse complement strand
CCTGCAGGCCGTCGCCGACCAGGGTCAGGTCGACGCCGAAGGTCTGCATGATGGTGCGCAGCACCAGCTGGTTGGTGGGGTTGTCCTCGGCCGCCAGCACCCGCACGGCGCGCGGGCCGCCGGCCAAGGGCGGAGCCGCATCGTCGTTCTGGGACGCAGGCTCGGCCGGCATCGCCGCCCTCACCCGCGGCAGCGGCGCGATCAGGTGGAACGCCGATCCCTCGCTCTCGCGGCTCTCGACCCAGATGCGGCCTTCCATCAGCCCCGCCAATTCGCGGCAGATGGCCAGGCCCAGGCCCGTGCCGCCGAACCGGCGGGTGGTGGAACTGTCTACCTGGGTGAACTTCTGGAACAGCAGCGGGATCTTCTCGGCCGGGATGCCGATGCCGGTGTCGCTGACCGTCAGGTGCAGCATCGCCCGGCCGTCCTCGACCTTTTCGCTCAGCGACAGGCGCACCTCGCCCTTCTCGGTGAACTTCAGGGCGTTGGACACCAGGTTGGAGGCGATCTGGCGCAGGCGCCCGACATCGCCGTAGCGGCGGCCCAAGGCCGAGCCGTCCAGGTCGATGATCAGGTCCAGGCCCTTGCGCTTGGCCATCTCGCCATAGGCGGCCTCGGCGTGCCTGGCGATGTCGGCCAGCTCGAACTCGATCGGCTCCAGCTCCATCTTGCCGGCCTCGATCTTGCTGAGGTCGAGCACGTCGTTGAGGATCGCCAGCAGGGCCTCGCCGGACTGGCGCACCACGTTCAACCGCTCGCGCTGGGTATCATTCAACTCGCCCATGGCCATGATCTGGGCCATGGCCAGCACCCCGTTCAGCGGCGTGCGGATTTCGTGGCTCATGTTGGCCAGGAACTGGGATTTCAGCACATTGGCCGCCTGGGCCGCGTCGCGGGCCTCGGTCAGCTCGACCAGGGTCCCGTGCAAGGCCTGGTCGTTGACCTTCAGCTTCGACAGCAAGCCGTTGAAGGTATCCGTCAGGCGGCCCAGTTCGTCGTCGGCGATCGGCTCGACCCTCTGGGTGAAGTCGCCGCTTTCGGCCACCTGGTCCATGGCGTCGGACAGCCGGCGCACCGGCTCGATCACGCGGCCGGCCAGCCACTTGGCCACGAATAGAGCCAGGCCCGTGGCCGCGAAGAACAGGGCGGAGGCGGCGGAGAAGTAGCGGGCGACGATGGCGGCCAGGCTGGCGCCTTCGGACATCACCACCAGGGTCCCGGCCGGGCGGCCGGCGATGGTGACGGGGACGCGGACCTGGAGCACGTGCTTGTCGGCGGCGGCGGGCGCGGCCGAGTTCGGGATCTCGCCATAGGCGGCCAGCAGCTTGCTGTCGCGGCCGAAGATGTAGGCGCCGCCGATGTTGGGGGTCTTGCCGAGGGGAGCCAGGGCGTCCTCGGCCCAATTGGGGTCGTGGTTCTCGGCCAGCCGGGCCGCGGATTCCGAGATCACCTGGGCGATGGCCGCCTGGTGGTGGCGCAGGGTCATGCGTTCGCTGACCCACTGTTGCAGAATGAACACGGCCGCCGCCGCAAGCAGCACCGAGACAGCCGTCAACAGGGCCATGCCGGCGATGCGGCTCTGGAAGCTGCTCGCCGTTCCCTTCGGAAGCCCAAACTCGAACGATCGTTCGCCCATGTCCCCCCGGACCCGCCAATCGGAAGGTTGATTTTGCCACGTCAAAGGCGAAGATCGCCTACTGTACGGGGCGTTACCGGACGCGGCGGCCTGGATACTAGCTTTGAGGCTAGTCCAATTGACGCCAGCGACGAGAGGATTTTATTGCCGAAGTGCTAACGCTTCCCTTCCAACCAAGGTTTATGGTTTGCCGCATTCCCGCTTTGGGACACAGGACAAACTGCCGCATTAACACAGGGTTAATTTTTGTAGCCAAGCTTTTAACTTTCTGTTTACCTTAACGCCACCTGCAATGGTTAAGAGGCGTAAGGAAATGGAAAAGGCTCTTGTGGCCCAACGCGTGGCCAATCGTTTGTTCGCCACTGAAAAGGCGATTGATGCGGCCATGGCTGAAGCGGCTTCGCTGATGATGTCCATGTCGGAAGCCCGCACTGAACTCGGCCTGTCGGCCGTCGTCGGCGACGACGCGACCAGCAAGGTGGCGCAAGCCATCGCCACCCTGGCGGAAGCCCGTCGCTCGGTGGTCGCCGCCCACGGCAGCCTGGCTGAAACCAAGCTCCGCGTCGGCATCCGCACCAAGCTGGTCGGCGTGACCGACAAGCCGCCGGCACAGGTCACCGAAGAGGTCCCGGCCGTCCGTCGCGCCTGAGCGCATAACGGTCCGTGATCTTTTATTAATCGAATTGTCTTAGTCCCCGTCTCTGAGCCATCAGAGGCGGGGATGTTTCAGTCGGTCACATCGCAGATCAGCCTAGCCGCGTTGGTGCTTTGTTGCGGCTTTGCGGTCTGGAAGGGCAGCGAGGCTGTCCGAGCTGGGGCCGTGCTCATCTTGGCGACATGGTTGGTCACTCTGGCCGCCTCGGCCGTCACCCGCAGCTACGTTCCCGCGATTGCCTTCCTGGCGTCCGACGGCATCATGGCGGCGGGGCTGCTCTTCCTCGCGGTGCGCTATTCCAACTGGTGGATGGGGGCGGCCATGTTGCTACAGGCCATCGCCCTGGCTCTGCATGCAGGCTATTTCGCCGCCGAGAGCGCCGATCTCAGCCGTCTCGTCCTGCACAACTACGTGCTCGGCAAGAACCTGGCCAGCGGCGGCCTGCTGCTGATCATCTTCGCAGCCACCCTCGCCAACGTCCTGCGCCGTCCTCGCGCCCGGACGACAGCCCCGGTGACCTCACGGACCGTGCCAACCTAGAGCCCGCGGCATCTTGAGTGGAGCGGGTTGCGGGCGGACGACCGGTCCCCGCGCTCCTAACCCGCCCTAACCGAACAGTTCCGGCCTCCGCCGGGCCAGCGCCCAAACCAGCGCCAGGGTCTTCATATCAGTCAGGGCTCCGGAATCGGCCTGCTCCACCAGGGTCTTGAGCGGCAGCTCCAGCACCTCGATCTCCTCGCCCTCCGTGGCCAGGCCGCCGCCGGACGCCACCCGGTGCGCCGCGGAATAGGGCGCCAGGTACAGGTGTATCCGCTCGCTGCACACCCCTGGCATGCTCCAGACGGCCGCCACCGGCTCGACTCGGCCAAGCTGCACGCCCAGCTCTTCGCCGGCCTCGCGTATGGCCGCGGCCGCGGCCGTCTCGCCCGGATCGATCATGCCGGCGGCGGCTTCCACCAGATGCGGCTCGAAGCCGCTGTAGAGCGGCCCGACCCGCGGCTGGCGCACGACCAGCGCCACCTTGCGCTCGGCGTCATAGGCCAGGACCGCCGCGGCCTCCCCATGGTCTTCCAGCTGGCGCTGCGCCAGCCGGCCGTCGCCAAGCTCGACCTGCAGCAATAGGAAACGGCCCCAGCCGGAATAGATCATCTCACGATCGATCAGGCGCAAAGGCGCACCTCCGGCGTTGCGGGCGCGCTCAGGTAGGCCGAAAGCCGGTAGCGCAAGGAAAGACCTACGCCTTAGGTCCTGGCGCCGGGCCGGTCCAGGGTTTCCCAGTTGCGCGTACTTTCGCTCAGGGTGCGCATCAGGTGGTGGAATACGTAACGCGCGTGGTTGGTCAGCGCGGAGGAGTCGACCTGGGCCATATTGACCAGCACGGGGACCAGGAAGGTGTTGGGATGGCCTTCCTCCAGAACACGAAAGGTAACCGTGGCGTAGCCGTCCTCGGCCGCGCCTTTGAACTTCACGTCCTCCACGTGGATATGGTCCAGGGTGATGGCCATTGCGCGTCTCCTGTCGCTGACGCTTAAATCTGTTGGATCGGCCAACAGGTTCCGGCGCCCGGCGGCTATCTGTGCGTTACTGCACGCGGAGGGACGGCATGGCTGAACTGATCCTGCGCGCGGACGGGCTGGAAGTCGGTCTGAGACCCCACGCCGGCGGCGCCTTCACGCATTTCGTCGACCTCGCGGGCCCCCAGCCGGTCGACCTGTTCCGCCGCGCCCTCCAAGGCTCGGAGGACCCGCTCGACAGCGCCGGCTTCCCGCTGGTCCCGTTCTGCAACCGCGTGCGCAACGGCCGCTTCACCTTCCGCGGCCGCGAAGTCCGCCTGCCGCCAAACCTGCCGGGGCAGAAGCACCCCCTGCACGGCCAGGGCTGGCGCAGCGCCTGGCATGTGCTGGAGGCGGGCGAGGATTTCGCCCAGATCGAATTCAACCACAAGGCGGGCGACTGGCCCTGGACCTACCACAGCCGCATGAGCGTGCTGATCGAGAACGGGGGCCTCGAGGTGGTGCTGAGCTGCAGGAACCTCTCTGAAGAGGTCATGCCCTGCGGCCTGGGCCTGCATCCCTACTTTCCCTGCGACGCCGAGACCGTGCTCGACACCGGCGTCACCGAAGTGTGGACCATCGACGATGAGATCATGCCGGTGCAAAAGGCGCCGGCGACCGGACGCTACGCCCTGAACGACCGACGGGTTTGCGGCCAGGACCTGGACAACGGCTACGAAGGCTGGTCGGGCGAGGCGGTTCTCCGCTGGCCGAACCGTGGGCGCGGGCTGAAAATGACGTCCAAGGCGCCGCGTTTCCAGCTCTATTCGCCCAAGGAAGGCGGCCTGATCGTCGCCGAACCGGTCACCAACGCCAACGCCGCCCTGAACCACCCCGAAGACGAATGGGAAGCGCTCGGCCTGTTCCTGCTGGAGCCGGGCCAGCGGGCCATGCTCACCGCCCGCTTCGAGGTGTTTGACCTCTGACCGATCCCACGCTCGAGGCGCCGCCAGGGTCTGGTGCTGCGGCGTCGCGAGCCGGTCCACTTGACGCGGGACTGAACACCTAGCCCTATGCAGGCAAGCAGTTGTCTGGACCGTCGGCTGACGCCTTGGCCGCGGGCGCGCTGGCAGAGCCCAACCCTAAGGCCGTGTTGCGATGTCGATTCCCCCTGAAGACCGCTCTCGGGTCGAGGCCCCAAGCCCCGCTCAGGCCGCGCCGCGCCGCCACCTGCTGATCACGGGCTCGGGCAGGGCTGGGACCAGCTTCCTGGTGCGCTACCTGACGGAGGCCGGCCTCGACACCCACCTCTCACGTCGTGGCCCACGCGCCTGGTTTGACGAGAACGCCAATGCGGGCCTGGAGGACATGCTCACCGACCCGAACCCGCCCTATGTGGTCAAGAACACCTGGGCGTTCGAGATGATCGAAGAGATCCTGTCCGATCCAACGATTCACATCGACGGCGTGATCATCCCCATGCGCGATCTGGCCGAGGCGGCCTCGAGCCGCGTGGTGCTGGAGCGCCAGTCCTTCCATCGCCAACTCCCCTGGCTGTCGCAGCTCCAACGCAGCTGGGATCATGCCTGCCGCACGACCGGGGGCGTCGTGTATTCTCTCGATCCCGTGGACCAGGCCCGACTGCTGGCCGTCGGCTTTCACCGGCTGCTGGAGTGTCTGGTGCGGACCGAGACCCCCATGTGTCTCCTGTCGTTCCCGCGCCTGACCGAGGACGGCGAATATCTTCACCGTCAACTGCGCGACTGGCTGCCGGCGGCGTTCGACCTGGAACAGGGGCTGCAGGCCCATGCCCGGATCGCTGATGCGGGCAAGGTTCGGATGGGCGACGAACTGGCCAGCGCGCGCGAGGTGGAGCGCCGCCAGGATGAAGCCGTCGCGCCCTCCGCAGAGGCCATGGACCGGATCGCGCTCGGCCGCGAGGTTGCACGCCTGAACCGTGACCTTGTGCAGTTGAAGCAACAGCTCGCCGATGCTGAGGCGGCAAAACGCGTGGTCCAGGACGAATAGACCCAATCGCAGGAACGATCGGCTGCGAGCGCCTCGCCGCCCTCGCAGCGGACCGCCCCGCTGGCCCATGAGCCCTCGGCTGAGCTGGGTCTTCCACACCATGGGACCAGACACCTGGGCGACAGCGCGAACAAAGCGCCTAGCTCCACGTTTCCCCCAAGAACGCCAGTCCCCGGGGAGCCCGCCATGAAGATCGCCGCCATCGACACCTTCGCCGTCTCGCCCCGCTGGCTTTTCGTGCGCGTGCGCACCGACGAGGGCGCCGAAGGCTGGGGCGAGGCGAGCCTGGAGGGCCATGCCGAGGCGGTCCAGGGCGCCTTCGAGGCCCTGAAGGACCGCTTCCTGGGCGCCGATCCCTTCCGCATCGAGGACATCTGGCAGATCGGCTACCGCGGCGGCTTCTATCGCGGCGGACCGGTGCAGATGTCGGCCATCTCCGGCCTCGACCAGGCCCTGTGGGATCTGAAGGGCAAGGCGCTGGGCGTGCCCGTCTGGCAGCTGATCGGCGGCAAGGTGCGCGACCGGGTGGAAGTCTATGGCTGGATCGGGGGCGACCGCCCGCACGAGGCCGCGGCGGGGGCCAAGGACCGCCAGAGCCAGGGCTTCCGCAAGGTCAAGATAACGCCACCGAGGACCTCGGCTGGATCGACAGCCCCAAGGCGCTGGACGCGACCCTGGAGCGCGTGGCCGCCGTGCGCGAGACCGGCATGGACGTGGGCCTGGACTTCCACGGACGGGTGCGCCGGCCCATGGCCAAGCAACTGGCGAGGGCGCTGGAGCCGCTGAAGCCGCTGTTCATCGAGGAGCCGCTGCTGTCGGAGAACATCGAGGGCCTGCAGCAGCTGGCCGGCATGACCTCGATCCCCATCGCGCTGGGCGAGCGCCTCTACGATCGTTGGGGTTTCAAGCCGGTGTTCGAGGCCCGCTGCGCCGACATCGTCCAGCCCGACCTGTCGCACGCCGGCGGGATCTCGGAGGTCCGTCGCATCGCCGCCATGGCCGAGGCCTATGATGTGGCCGTGGCGCCGCACTGCCCGCTCGGGCCGCTGGCGCTGGCGTCCTGTCTTCAATTGGCCGCATGCACGCCCAATATCGTGCTGCAAGAGATGTCCTGGGGTATCCACTACAACACGGGAGGATTCGACCTGGACACCTATCTGGCCGACCGCAGCGTGTTCGCCGTCAAGGACGGCATGGTCGCCGTGCCCGAAGGCCCGGGACTGGGCGTGGAGCTCAATCTCGACGCGGTGATGGCGGCGGCGAAGGAAGGCCATCGCTGGCGCAACCCCATCTGGCGCAGGCCGGATGGTTCGTTCGCCGAATGGTGAAGCTGCCGTTCCGCCCCGAAACCGGGCTCCTGCATCCAGGCGAGACCTGCTGGCGGGTCGAGACCGCCGACCGCGTGGCCATGCTGGTGGACTCCAGCGCCTATTTCACCGCCGCCCTGTCGGCCATGCGCCGCGCGCGCCGTTCGATCTTCCTGCTCGGTTGGGGCTTCGACCCGCGCACCCGCCTCAGGCCCGATCCCTCAGGCGAAGAGCATGGGCCGGACGAGATCGGCGCCCTGCTGCGCCGCCTGTCGGCCGAGCGGCCGGAGCTCGACATCCACATCCTGATCTGGAAGTCGGCCCTGCCGATCTCGGCGTCACAACATTTCTTCCCGCACCGGGCGCGGTCCTGGTTCGAGGGCACGCGCATCAACTTCGCGCTCGACGCCAGCGTGCCCTTCGGCGCCTGCCATCACCAGAAGGTGCTGGTGATCGACGATCACGTGGCCTTCTGCGGCGGCGGCGACTTCGGCGTCGATCGCTGGGATTCCTCCGCCCACTTCGACGCCGATCGCCGGCGCATCATGCCCGGCGGCCTGGAGCACGCGCCGCGCCATGAGGTGATGATGATGGTCGATGGCGACGCCGCCCGCGCCCTGGGCGAGCTCGCCCGCGAGCGCTGGCGCACCGCCCAGGAGTGCAAGACCCTGCCGTCTCCCCCTGAGCGCAAGGCGGTCCCCGGCGATCCCTGGCCGCCGTTCGTGGCGCCGCGCTTCACCCAGGCCCGGGTCGCCATCGCGCGCACCGAACCCGACTGGCGCGACCGGGCCGAGGTGCGCGAAACCGAGACCCTGCACCTCAAGGCCATCGCCAAGGCCCGCAAGACGATCTATCTCGAGAACCAGTACTTCACCTCGCTGATCGTGGGCGAGGCCCTGGCCGAGCGTTTGCTCGAGCCCGACGGGCCGGAGGTGGTGATCGTCTCCACCCTGCACAGCCCCAGCTATTTCGACCGCTTCACCATGGACCGCACCCGCTGGCGGCTGATCGAGCGGCTCAAGGCGGCCGACCGCCACGACCGCCTGCGCGCCTACTGTCCGTTCACGGAAGAAGGCCACGCGATCATCGTCCATTCCAAGGTGAGCATCATCGACGACCGCCTGCTGCGCGCCGGCTCGACCAACCTCAACCACCGCTCCGCCGGGTTCGACACCGAGTGCGACCTGGCGCTGGAGGCCGAGACGCCGGAGGCCAGCGCGGCCATCGCCGCCTTCCGCGCCCACCTGCTGGGCCATTTCCTGGGCGTGGGCGCCGCGGCGGTGCAGACGGCGATCGACCAGCATGGCTCGGTCGGCCGCGCCATCGACGCCGTCGCCGCGCGTCGGGGCGTGGACGGATCGCATCGGCTCCTGCCGCTGCCCAGTGTGCAGATGGGGCCGATCCAGCGCGTGGTCTCAGCCTATCATCTGGGCGATCCGGTCTACCCCAGCGACTCCTGGCGACCACTGCTGCGCCGGGCCCGGCTGAAGCCCTACGACCGGGCCCTGGAGGAAGCCGCCACTCTGGGGGCTATCAGCAGGTCAGACGAACTCGAAGTCCACCACCAGCGGCAGGTGGTCGGAAGCCGCCCGCGCCAGGGGACCTGACGCCGTCTCGGCGCGCGTCGCCCGCACCGGGCCGTCGAGGAACACGTGGTCGATGGCCAGCATCGGCAGGCGCGAGGGGAAGGTCGGGGTCAGCCCCGGTCCCGGCGCCTGGCGGCGGGCGTCGGTGAAGCGGGCGGCCAGGGTTCGGTAGGCCTGGGCATGAGGCGTGGCGTTGAAGTCGCCGACCAGGATCAGGGGCGGATCGGATGTCTCGCGCCCGCCGGTCCAGTCGGCGCCCGCGAGCGCCAGGGCCTGGGCGCGCTGCTCGTGCGGCACCAGACCCAGATGGGTGTTCAGCACCTGCAGCTTGCGGCCGTCCAGCTCCAGTTCCAGCCACAGCGCCCCGCGCGGCTCCAGCCCGCGGATGCCCTTCAGGCCCGGCAAGGGGCCAGCCTTGATCACCCGGTGCGGCGCCGCGGTCAGCACGGCGTCGCCGTAGTGCTCCTCCTCCACGGTGAAGGCGGCGTTGAAGTGGAAGTGCATGCCCAGCCGCTGGGCGATGGCGTGGGCCTGATCGATCACGCCGGTGCGCTGCCGGCACACGTCCAGCTCCTGCAGCGCCACGATGTCGGGCTGGCGCTGGGCGATCACGGCGGCCACCCGGCCGACGTCAAGTCGCCGGTCTGTTCCGACGCAGCGACGGACATTGTAAGTCATGATCCGAGGCATGGGACCGATAGCTGAGCAAAGGACTGGTCTCTAGGAAGACACGGCCGCCGTGTGTGTTCCACGCCTTTCCCGGAACAGCTTCCCTGAACGTCGTTCAACCGAACTTTACCTTTGCCATGGACAGATTGGCGCAGGGGTGGAGCATGGCATGGATTCCGTAGTGGATCACGAGGCCTCGGGGCGGACCGCAGCGCTGATGCGGCTCGCCGGGCTCGACGCCTTCGTCATCGACGGCGACGCCGTCACGGTATCCGACGCCCTGTCCCGGGCTTTCGGCCTGCCCGTCGGTCGGACGCTCACCCGCGACCAGTTCCGGTCCCACCTGCACCCCGACGACCAGCCCAAATCGCGCGACCTGGTCGACCGGCTGATGCGTGACGGCGGTTCGGGCTGCATCGAGCTTCGGATGCGCGATGTGACCGGCTGGCGCTGGCTCAGGACCACGGCGATCGCCGAGACAAACTCGAATGGCGGGGTGGTGATCCACGGCCTGGCCCAGGACGTCACCGAACTGGCCGAGGCCCGCGAGGCGGCGCTCAGCGCCGAACGCCAGGTGCGCGGTCTGATGGAGGAGAGCCGCGTCGCCGCTCGCCGCCTGAAGCTGGCGCTGGGCGTGGCGCAGGCGGGGGTGTTCGAGATCGACCATGAGCGCCGCCGCTTCTGGTGCTCGCCGGAGTTCGTGCTGCTGGTCGGCCAGAGGATGAACTTCGAGCAGGCCGCCACCCTGCCCTGGCCGTTCTTCCACCCCGAGGACACCGCGGCCCTGCTGGAGGCGTTCGACGCCTGGAAGACCGGCGCCATGATGCACCACTCGCTCGACCTGCGCGTGCTGCGCCCGGACGGCGGCGTGCACTGGGTGCGCCTCTACTACGAGATCCGCCGCGACCGCGCCGGCAAGTTCAAGCGCTGCGTGGGCATGCTGATCGACATCGACGAGCGCAAGCGCGGCGAGCTGGCCCTGGTCCAGGCCGAGCGCGAGGCCAACGCCGCCAACGAGACCAAGTCGCGCTTCCTGGCCTCGATGAGCCACGAGATCCGCACGCCGATGAACGGCGTGCTGGGCGTCCTGCATCTGCTCCGCGCGGAGCCGCTGTCGGAGGGGGGCC
>Ga0265338_10011014_pt1 | contig 10502 bp, 7 predicted proteins | sample 42126metaG_FD_193579 | JGI IMG/M metagenome (GOLD analysis project Ga0265338, IMG submission 193579) | Rhizosphere microbial communities from Carex aquatilis grown in University of Washington, Seatle, WA, United States - 4-21-26 metaG | ecosystem: Host-associated > Plants > Roots > Rhizosphere >... | reverse complement strand
CCACGCCCTCTTCAATCGCCTTCTTCGCGTGCCGGATGTTGATGATGTCGTGCAGCACGATGCCGCCATAGGAATGTGTCGCCTCCACCACTTCCTTCGGTGCGCGCAGACTGGTGATGACGATCGGCACTTGCTGGCGTTTGCACACTTCGATGTCGTGCGGCAGCCGGTCGTTCGAAGAATGGCAAATCTGGTTCACCGCGAACGGCGCGGCGCGTTTGCCGGTTTGTTTTTCCCAAGCCGCCAGTTCATCCTTGATGCGAACGATCCATTGTTCCAGCACAGGTTCGGGCCGCGCGTTCAGCGCCGGAAACGAGCCGACGATGCCCGCCTTGCACTGTGCGATGACAAGCTCCGGTCCGGATACGATGAACAATGGCGAGCCGATAACGGGAATACGCAGGCGCCCTTGCAGGACTTTGGGCATGCTCATGGTTTTTCCTTTCGGGAATAGCGGTCGCCGCAACTGATCCTTGCGTGGAGCGCAGGCGTCAAGGCGGCGACGCAGCGGCACCCTTGCGGCGAATCGCGCGGAAGGCGAAAAGTCATCCGCCATCGGGATTTATCGAATGACCACGCTTGAGCCGGGAAAAGCAAAGCTGTCTCTCTGGCGCGCCATCGCGGATGGCCGCGCCGGCGAACTGTCTCTTGCGAAAGATGCTTGGGATGCGGTGGCACGATCGCGCGCAACCCTGGAAACGGCTCTTGCGTCAAGCGAAGCGATCTATGGCGTCAACACCGGCTTCGGAAAGCTGGCGCAGACGCGCATTCCCGACGGCGATCTGAAACGGCTGCAGCGCAATCTGGTTCTCTCCCACGCGGCTGGCGTCGGTGAACCGTTGAGCGATGCCGCCGTGCGCCTCGTCATCGCGCTCAAGGTCGGGAGCCTGGCGCGCGGCCATTCCGGCGTGCGGCACGCCGTCGTCGAGCGCCTGCTCGATCTGCTCAATAAAAATGTGCTTCCCGAAATTCCCTGTCAGGGCTCGGTCGGCGCGTCGGGCGATCTGGCGCCGCTGGCGCATATGTCTTGCGTGCTGATCGGCGAAGGGTTTGCCCGCATCGCGGGCGAGCGCATGAGCGGCGCGGAGGCGCTCAAGTGCGTCGGCTTTCAGCCGCTCGAACTCGAAGCGAAGGAAGGTCTTGCGCTGCTCAATGGTACGCAGGTTTCGACGGCATTGGCGCTTCTCGGCCTGTTCGGCGCGGAAGCCAATCTGGAAGCGGCGTTCATCGCCGGTGCGCTTTCCACCGACGCGATCAAGGGTAGCGATACGCCATTCGACGCGCGCATTCACGACGTGCGCGGGCAGCCGGGACAAATCGCATGCGCGGCTGCGTTGCGCGCGTTGATGAAAGGCAGCGTGATCCGCACATCGCATTTGGATTGCGACCGCGTGCAGGATCCCTATTCCATCCGCTGCCAGCCGCAAGTGCTGGGGCCGTGTCTCGACATGATCCGCACCGTCGCAAGAACATTCGAGATTGAAGCCAACGCGGCGACGGACAATCCACTGATCTTCGACGGCGGCGATGTTTTGTCGGGCGGCAATTTCCACGCCGAACCCGTCGCCATCGCATCGGATGCGCTGGCTATTGCGATTGCCGAGATCGGCGCACTCGCCGAACGGCGCATCGCGCTTCTGATCGACGCGTCGCTCTCTGGCCTGCCGCCATTCCTTGCCAGCGAGAGCGGCGTCAATTCTGGCTTCATGATCGCGCATGTCACCGCCGCGGCGCTCGCCTCCGAAAACAAGTCGCTGGCGCATCCGGCGAGCGTGGATTCGCTTCCGACGTCGGCCAATCAGGAAGATTTCGTATCGATGGCGACCTTCGCCGCGCGCAGGCTCGAGCAGATGAACGCCAACACCGCCAATATTCTGGCGGTGGAATTGCTGGCGGCTGCGGAAGGGATCGAGTTCCACCGCCCACTCAAAACCTCGCCGGCGCTCGAGACAGCGTTCGCCGCGATCCGCGCCAAAAGCCCACGATTCGACCGCGACCGCTATTTCGCGCCTTCCATCGCGGCCGTTCAGCAGATCGTTCACAGCCGCGGATTCGAAGGCCTGCTGGAGCCCGGCTTGCGCCTGCCATCGGCGGCCTAACGCAAATAATCGCTCTAGAAGTCGCTTTTGGTTAACGCTTTTGGAAAGCTTTTCGCCAGACTATGCGCCGGGCCAAGGGATTCGCGGGGGATTCCGGCTCTAACGCTTTGATATCGCGAGGCTGTTCTCGCGACCGGGGACTGGCACGTCGATGTTGTCATACGCAATCCGGCGGGTTTTGGGCGCCATCCCCACGCTTCTGATCATCATCACGCTCGTCTTTTTCATGATGCGGATTGCGCCCGGCGGGCCGTTCGATGCCCAGCGCCATCTGCCGCCCGAAATCGAAAACAACATCAAGGCCGCCTATCACCTCGACAAGCCGCTGTGGCAGCAATACGGCCTCTACATGGGCAACCTCGCCCGCGGCGATTTCGGCCCTTCGTTCAAGAACCACGATTTCTCCGTCAATGAACTGATCGCGGACGGATTGCCGGTCAGCGCGAAGCTCGGCATCAGCGCGATTCTCATTTCCATAGTCTTCGGCATCGCACTCGGCACCGTGGCGGCGTTGAACCAGAACGATTGGGTGGATCATGGCGTCATGGGCATCGCCATGATCGGCATTACAATCCCGTCCTTCGTGACCGCGCCGATATTGATGCTGGCATTCGGCATCTACGGATTGCATCTCTTCGGCATCGATCTGTTTCTGCCCGCCGGGGGATGGAACGGCGGCGCACTGGCGAACATGATCCTGCCGGTGACCGTTCTGGCATTGCCGCAGATCGCGATCATCGCGCGCCTTGTGCGCGGCAGCATGGTGGAGGTTCTTCGCTCCAACTATGTGCGCACCGCGCGCGCCAAGGGATTGCCCAGTTACACCGTCGTCTATCGCCACGCGCTGCGCGCGGCGCTTCTGCCGGTGGTGAGTTATCTCGGCCCGGCCGTCGCCGGGCTTCTCACCGGATCGCTGATCGTCGAAACCATCTTCGGTATTCCGGGTATTGGCCGCTATTTCGTGGAAGGCGCGATCAACCGCGACTACACGTTGGTAATGGGCGTTGTCATCTACTACGCCGCCTTCGTGATTTTGCTCAACCTTGCCGCCGACATTCTCTACGCGGTGATGGACCCGCGCGTGAGGTTTCAATGAGCGCCGCGGGCCTGACGAGCCGCAACACCGAAACCATCGAGCGCGCGCTCGACATCAAGGGTCGCAGCCTCTGGGTCGATGCACGCCGCCGCCTGATGAAGAACCGCGCCGCCGTCGTCAGTATTGTGCTGCTGGCGACTATCGCTTTGTTCGCCGTGTTCGTGCCGCTGGTATGGCCTTATTCGTATGACGCGATCGACTACGGCAACATCCTCTGCGCGCCGAGCTGGTGGCCGGATCGTAGCGTAAGTTGTTTTGCCGGCGGCCATCACATCTTCGGAACCGAGCAGAACGGCCGCGATCTTTTCATCCGCGTTCTCTATGGCGCGCGCATTTCGCTGGCCGTCGGCCTGGTGGCGACGATGGTCAGCCTTCTGATCGGCGTGGGTTATGGCGCCATCGCGGGCTTCGTCGGTGGCAAGCTCGACGAGCTGATGATGCGATTTGTCGATGTTCTCTATGCCCTGCCCTACATTTTTCTCGTCATCATTCTGATGGTCGTGTTCAACCAGAATTTCTTTCTGCTGTTTGTCGCCATCGGCGCGGTCGAGTGGCTGACGATGGCGCGTATCGTCCGCGGCCAAACGCTCTCCATCAAGGAGAAGGAGTTCGTCGAAGCGGCACGCGCGGCCGGCGTCGGCACCCTCACCAATATCCGCCGCCACATTATCCCGAACATTCTGGGGCCCGTCGTCGTCTATGTGACGCTGACGATTCCGACCGTGATCCTGTCCGAAAGTTTCCTGTCGTTCCTCGGCCTCGGCATTCGCGATCCGCTGACATCGTGGGGCGTTCTTATCTCCGATGGCGCCGCCCATATGGAAACCGCGCCGTGGATGCTGCTCTTCCCCGCCGCGATCATGGCGATCACGCTTTTCTGTTTCAACTTTATCGGCGACGGCCTGCGCGATGCGCTCGACCCGAAGGACCGCTGACATGGATCGCAAAGCGTCCGCGCCGATTTTCGAAATCCGCAATCTCGACGTGCGGTTCGACACGCCCGATGGCCAGGTTCACGCGGTCAAGAATCTCACACTCTCCGTCAGCGAAGGCGAATGCCTCGGCGTCGTGGGCGAATCCGGCTCCGGCAAGAGCCAGCTTTTTCTTGGTGCGCTCGGCCTTCTGACGTCGAACGGAACGGCCACCGGCAGCGTGAAATATCGCGGGCAGGAAATTCTCGACCTGGCCGAACGCCAACTCAATAAAGTGCGCGGTTCGAAGATCACGATGATCTTTCAGGATCCGCTGACCGCCCTGACACCGCATTTGAGCATCGGCGCACAAGTCATCGAAGCGTTGCGCACGCACCAAACCGTTCCCTATGCCGAGGCCGAAAAGCGTTGCCTTGAAATTCTCGATCTGGTTCGCATTCCCGAAGCGCGCAGCCGGATGAAGCAATATCCGCACGAACTTTCGGGCGGGATGCGTCAACGCGTGATGATCGCGATGGCGACCGTGTGCGGACCCGATCTTCTGATCGCCGATGAACCGACAACCGCTCTCGATGTGACCGTGCAGGCGCAAATCCTGGACATTATGCGCGATCTGCAGAAAGAATTGAAAACCGCTGTCGTGATGGTCAGCCACGACATGGGCGTCATCGCCGGCATCGCCGATCGCATGCAGGTGATGCGCGACGGCAGCGTGGTGGAAGCGGGCCTCGTCGATGAAATCTTTTACAATCCAAAACACGACTATACGAAGGCCCTGCTCGATGCCATGCCGCGCATCGACCGGCCCGCGCGTCCCGGCCACGAATCCCTCAGGCCGCTGTCGACCATCGGCGCGGACCAGCAATTGCTCGATGTCGAAGATCTGAAAGTCTATTATCCCGTTCGCACGGGTGGCTTCCCCTTCGCCAAAACCAAGCCGCTGCGCGCCGTGGATGGCGTGAGCTTCACGCTGCGCCAGGGTGAAACGCTCGGCATCGTGGGCGAATCCGGCTGCGGAAAATCCACGCTCGCGCGCGCGGTCATGAAACTCGTCGAACGGAGCGACGGTGTTGTCGTCTGGTGCGGCCGCGACCTCAACGATGTCGGCACCGACGAGTTGCGCCGTTTGCGCAAGGATTTCCAGATCGTCTTCCAGGATCCGCTCGCCAGTCTCGACCCGCGCATGACCATCGGCGAGTCCATCGCCGAACCGCTGGTATCGCTGCGCCCGGAACTATCGCGCGAACGCGTTCGCGAAGACGTTCGCGCCATGATGAATCGCGTCGGCCTCGAGCCGGGCTGGATCAACCGCTATCCGCACGAGTTCTCGGGCGGTCAGAACCAGCGCGTCGGCATCGCTCGCGCCATGATCGTCAGGCCCAAGCTGATCGTTTGCGACGAGGCGGTAAGTGCGCTGGATGTTTCGATCCAGTCGCAGATCGTGGACTTGATCCTGAAGCTTCAGTCCGAATTCGGCATGTCGATGATCTTCATCAGCCACGATCTTTCCGTCGTGCGCCAGGTCGCGCATCGCGTGATGGTGCTGTATCTGGGGCGCATCGTGGAACTTGCCGACCGCAACGCGATCTACGAAGACCCGCGGCATCCCTATACCAAAGCGTTGATCGCGGCCGTGCCGCTTCCCGATCCGAAAGCCGAACGCGGCAAAAGCCACGTTTCTCTATTGGGCGATCTGCCTTCGCCGCTCGATACGCGGGCACAACTCAACTTTCTCAAGTCGAAAATGATCGACGATCCCGATGCGGAACAATATCGTCCGCAACTTGTGGAAGTCACAACCGGCCATTTCGTGGCCGAACACGACGCGCGCTGAACGCTATTTCGCGCGGGTTACCTTAAACACCTTCACGCTGTCGTTGATCGTGAGATTGTAGCTTCCCAGAGATCCGCGCCTGATCGTTACGGTGTCGGCGTTCGCCGGCGTGGGGAAATGGGCCTTCTCGGTATCTCCCTGGATCTGTCGCCAAACCTGGCCATTGTCGAGAAAGACGACAAAACGGCCTTCCAGCGAAAACGAGACGTCTGTGACCCGCGCCGTGATTCTGTCGATCTCCTCCGCCGCGGCGGTTTCCCTTTCTTTCTGCGCCGGCACCTTGTCGGCACCGAATGTCTCCGGCGTCGTCTGTTTGGCGGGCGCGGAGCCGAACAAGTCTCCGAGATCGAAGCCGAACCAGGATTTCTGTTCGTCCGCCGTGGGCGGATGAGACAGCGTTTCGGGCGGCGTCGCCAACGCGTCCTTCACATGCGGCGTCAGCGCGTCGTAGCAGGCCAGCCGCGCCTTATCGTCCGTCACCGTCGCGCATCTGCCGATGGCCTCCAGAACATCCTCGCGCGTTGCCACGGAAGCGCCAGAAACCGGCAAGGAAAACGCCGCCATTGCGGCCAAAGTGGTTACTGCGAAGACGCGCATATTCATAACTCGTTTATTCCCTTCTGGCTTAATAGCGACAGCTGGCAGCGGCTGGGTTCCTTCATCATAGGTGACGGCTGCGCGTCAGGCGAGTGCGCCCGGGGGGCGCAAGGAGGGCATAGTGGCAACCGCCCGCAAAGGTTTGAGCCGGCGCGCACTGATGGGGGCCGCCGCGGCCGTCACGGTCGCGAGCAGCGCTGCCTTCACGCTGGGCGGTAAGTACACAGCCCTGATCCGCCGCTCGCGCAGCGACAACAAAACCCTCAATCGCGGTAACGGCGCCGAACCCGACACGCTCGATCCGCAGAAGATTCAGAGCGATTGGGAAAATAACATCGTCGGCGACATGTTCATGGGCCTGATGACGGAAGACGCCGCGGCCAATCCGGTGCCCGGCGCCGCCGAAAGTTTCACCAAAAGCACCGACGGCCTGACCTATACATTCAAGATTCGCGCGCACAAATGGTCCGATGGCGTTGCGGTCACCGCGGACGACTTCGTTTTTTCATTCCAGCGCATTCTGGATCCCAAAACGGCCGCGCAATACGCCTCGCTGCTCTATGCAATCAAGAACGCGCAAGCAGTAAACGGCGGAAAGCTTCCTCCGGCGGCGCTCGGCGTGCGGGCGATCGACGCTTCCACCTTCGAAATGAAATTCGAATACGAAGTGCCCTATCTGCCGCAACTGCTGACGCACTATACGATGATGCCGGTCCCGAAGCACGTGATCGAGAAGCATGGCACCTCCTGGCTTCAACCACGCAACATCGCGACCAACGGCGCCTATACGTTGAAAGAGTGGATACCCAACGACCGCATCACGCTGGTCAAGAACAGCCACTTTTACGACGCAGCCAATGTAAAAATCGAAACCGTCAATTTCTATCCGACCCAGGATTACGCGGCAGCGCTGAAGCGTTTTCGCGCCGGAGAATTCGACATGGCCAATGGCGTGCCGTCGTCGGAGATTGGATGGTTGCGCACACAGATGCCGCATGTGTTGCATCTGTCGCCTTTCATCCTCACGCAATATGTGCAGTTCAACGTCACCAAAAAGCCGTTTGACGACAAGCGCGTTCGTGAAGCCATCTCGATGGTCATCGACCGCGAAATCATCGCGCGCCGCGTGATGAACGCCGGTGAACAACCCGCTTATGCAATGGTGCCGCCGCACATGCCGAACTATTCCGGCAAGGCGCAGGCGAATTTCCGCGGCACGCCGATGGCCACGCGCATCGCCGGCGCGAAGAAGCTGCTGGAAGACGCGGGTTACGGGCCCGGCAATCCCCTGGCCTTCGAATATGCCTATCAAACGCAAACCGATGCGCGCCTCATTGCCGTCGAGCTGCAGTCGATGTGGAAACAGATCGGCGCGGTGGTCGATCTCGTTCCGGCAGACCCCCAGGTGCATTACGCTGCGATGCGGCGGCAGGATTTCATGGCGGCCTGGGCGGGTTGGATCGCGGATTATCGCGATGCCAAGGATTATCTCTTTCTTGCCCAAACCTCGTCCAAGGAGATGAACTTCGGCCGCTATTCCAATCCGAAGTTCGATTCGCTCGTCGCGCAATCGGACATGACGGGCGATCTTTCCGCCCGCGACGCCATGCTGGGGCAGGCCGAACAAATTCTGCTTGACGATGTAGCCTTCGCGCCCGTCTTCTACGGCGTGTCGCGTGCTATCATTTCCGAACAGGTGAAGAACTGGATCGACAACGGCGTGAATATCAACCGGACACGCTATCTGTGGGTCGATCGCGGCATCGCCAGCGCGTGATGTCGCTTGCGTCAATCTCCTTGCGCCGGATTGGCGCGTCGATCGCATTCGTCCTTACTGTTGCGCTTGCCGCCTGCTCGCCCTCGAACCAGGGCGGCGTCTATCTCAATCGTGGCAATGGCGGAGAGCCCAAGAGCCTCGATCCGCATTTCATCGACGGGCAATGGGAATCCAACATCGTCGGCGACCTGTTGATCGGATTGGTCACCGAAGACGCCGCCGGCCAGCCGATCCCCGGCGCGGCGACGAGTTGGAAGGTTTCGCCGGACGGAAAGACGTGGACCTTCCACATGCGCAAGCATGTCTGGTCCGATGGCGTGCCGGTGACGTCGCAGGATTTCGCGTTCGCGTGGCGCCGCCTGCTCGATCCGAAAACCGCCGCGCCTTACGCTTATAATATGTGGGTGGTGAAAAACGCCAAGGCGATCACCGACGGAAAGCTGCCGCCGTCGGCGCTCGGCATAGAAACGCCAGACGACGCGACATTCATAGTGCACCTGGAACATCCGGCGGCGTATCTGCCGCAACTTCTGATGCATCAGACCGCCTATCCCATTCCCCGCCATATGTATTTGAAACTGGGCAATGATTGGTCGCGTCAGGAAAACTATGTTTCCAACGGCGCTTATGTCGTGAAGTCCTGGATACCGAACGATCATGTGACGCTGGCGAAAAATCCGCGCTTTTACGACGCCGCGCACGTGCGTATTCCCACCGTTTCCTATTTCGACACCTCGGATTCCCAGGCGGCGCTTCTGGCGTTTCGCGGCCGCCAGATCGACCAGCAAAATCCCTATCCTTCGCTCGCCATCGACTGGATGAAAGCGAACATTCCGAATGACATCCGCAGCGTTCCCTATCTTGCGATCGATTACATCGCCTTCAATTTCGATCGCAAGCCGTTCCAGGACGTGCGGCTGCGCAAGGCGATCAACCTCGCCTACAATCGCGAGGCGACCGTCTATAAAGTGCGCCGCATCGGCGAGACGCCCGCCTACAACATGATGCCGCCGGGCGTCGCGAACTATCCGAACGGCGCGCGGCTCAACTTCGAAAAGATGAGTTATCCCGCGCGCATCGCCGAAGCGCGAAGCTTGATGCAGCAGATGGGTTATGGCGCGCATCATCGCCTCTCCATCGTATTCGCCACTTCGACAAACCCGGATCAGCGGCGCGCCGGGGCGATCCTCCAGCAGATGCTGTCGCAAATTTATATCGATACGATCATCAGCACCGAGGAATTGCAGGTGCATTATTCTCGCATTCAGGAACACGATTTCGATATTGCCAACGCGGCGTGGATCGGCGACTTCAGCGACGCGACGAACTTTCTCGATCTGCTGCGGGCCCACAGCGACAACAATTATGGCCTCTATGCCAATCCGGCTTACGACGCATTGCTGGACAAGGCCCAGCAAACGACCGACCTGAAAGCGCGCGGCGAGCTGCTGCAACAAGCCGAGCAAATCGCGCTCGACGATTATGCCTGGTTGCCGTGTTACTTCCTGGTCACCGAAGATATCGTTCAGCCCTATGTGAAGGGCTGGATTCCCAATCTGCGCGGCTTCAATCGCTCACGCTGGCTCTGGATCGACGGCCGGCCGCAATAGCGATGCTTGCCCCGGCGCGGCGCGTCGGGCAATTTCGCGGTTGCGTGACCCCGTAGCTCAGCAGGATAGAGCGGCGGTTTCCTAAACCGTAGGCCGGTGGTTCGAGTCCTCCCGGGGTCACCAAAATAACAAACCGCTTCCGCGCTCACATTTTGCCTTATGTAAATGCGGCGAAACCGTGACGTTCATGTTGCTAAAAATCAAACCGGGAACTTCGTGTCAAAACGGAACCGCGTCCCGGCCACGCCGTTCTTCGAGGGGATGAAGCTGCGAACAAGAGTGTTCGCGCAAGTTCCATGAAAGATTCGGGAATCGAGGAACACATGAATAGCGCAATCAAACTAACTCTTCAGGCAGCGTTGCTTTGCGGCGCGGTCGCGATTGCAACGCCTTCGATGGCGGGTGGCTTGCTCGGCGGCGGCGGTGTAAGCGGCGGCCTCGGCGGATCCATGGGTGGAATAAATGGCAGCCTGAATGGCGCGACCCAGATCGGACCGACGGTGAATTCCACCGCTAACGCGAACGGCAGCGTGAATGCCAACACACAAGATACGACG
>Ga0265338_10011013_pt1 | contig 10502 bp, 5 predicted proteins | sample 42126metaG_FD_193579 | JGI IMG/M metagenome (GOLD analysis project Ga0265338, IMG submission 193579) | Rhizosphere microbial communities from Carex aquatilis grown in University of Washington, Seatle, WA, United States - 4-21-26 metaG | ecosystem: Host-associated > Plants > Roots > Rhizosphere >... | reverse complement strand
CGAGGCGGGTGCAGCCGACGAGCAGTTCGTCGCGATCCTCCCACTCGGCCCGGTGCCGCAGTATGAGATCGCTGCCCGCATGATCAACGACCGGCGCCTCTCGCTGAAGCACCTCCACACGTTCAACATGGACGAGTACGCCGACCAGGACGGCAACACCCCGCCGATCACCTGGGTCGGCTCCTTCCAACGGGCCATGTGGGAGCACTTCCTCGGCCGGATCGACGCCGAGCTGCGTCCGCCAGAACACCAGATCCACTTCCCCACAACCGAGGCACTTCCCGATTACAGCGCCCGCCTCGCGGATCTAGGAGGTGCCGATGTCTGTTATGGGGGTATCGGCTGGGCAGGACACATCGCCTTCTGGGAACCCCACCTCGGCCTCGAATTCGCCGGCGACCTTGATGCATACCGTGCGGCCGGAGCACGCCTCGTCGAACTGCACCCGATGACGGTGATGCAGAACGCGTTGCACTCGTTCGGCGGCGACTGGTCATGGGTTCCCCCCAAGGCAAACACCATCGGCCCCGCGGAAATCCTCGGCGCCAGGCACCGAAGCTTCTGGCTCGACGGCGACCTCGGCAACGGCTACTCGTGGCAGCGATTCATCGCCCGCCTCGTCGCCCACGGCCCGGTGACCGAACTCGTCCCGGGAAGCATCCTGCAAGAAACGAAGACCGACTACACACTCCTGGGAAGCGTCGCCGACGATGTCACCGTGTCGATGGCATGAGTCGGCCGATCCGCCTGCCGGACAGGAACGGAGCGGACACGTCCGCCGTTACTTCGGCCCGAGATGAGTTGACGGTGCGGTATCACGACCAGATCGGTCGCGCCCGTACCGAGCTGACGACTCCAGCGCTGATCCTCGACCTTGACAAGGCAAAACGAAACATCTCGAAGATGGCGGAGAAGTTTCGTGAGCTACCCGCGAGCCTGCGACCGCACATCAAAGTGCACAAGTCGGTCGAGCTGGCCCGCCTCGAGGTCGAGGCGGGCGCGATCGGCGTCGCGTGTGCAACAGCTTGGGAGGCGATGGTGATGGCCGGGGGCGGCATCACCGATGTACTGATTGCCAACCAGTTGGTGCAGCCCGACACGGTTGCGCTCGTCGCCGCACTGGCGCGGCAGCACCGGATCTCCATCGCCGTCGACGACGTGCGCAACGTCGAGCAGCTTTCACACGCTGCGGTCGAGGCTGGCTCCCAGTTCGAGCTTCTCATCGAACTCGACGTCGGCATGGGCCGCTGCGGTCTGCGCACCCAGGAGGCGACGCTTCCGCTCGCGGAGCGGATCTCCCAACTTCCAGGCCTGAGTCTGCGAGGGATGCAGGGCTACGAGGGTCACTGCATGGTCGAACCCGACCCGGAAACGCGCTTCGAGGCCGTGCGCCTTGCCAACAACAAGCTCGTCGAAGCGGCCGACTTCCTCGCCGCCCACGGGCACCCATCACAGGTGATATCGGCAGGCGGCACCGGAACCTACTTCATCACGGGGGCGCATCCGCAGATCACCGAGGTGCAGGCCGGCTCGTACACGCTCATGGACTGCTTCCACAGCGACCTTGTGCCCGGCGAGTTCGAAATCGCCCTGACGGTGCTCGGGACCGTGGTGAGCCGCCAAGGCAATACGGTCGTGTTGGATGTTGGCCGGAAATCAGTTTCGAGCGAATTCGGGCTTCCCCCAATGGTCGGCTACCCAGAGGGGCGCGCGCGCTTCTATGCCGAGGAGCATGCACTCTTCGACTTCCCCGCGCGCCCGCCTCTCGACCTCGGCGAACACGCCGAGATCATCGCCGGTTATGGCCCGACAACCGTCAATCTCTATGACGTCTTTCACGTCGTCGAAGATGACGTGGTCACCGACATCTGGCCGGTCACCCCACGTGGGCCTGGTCGGCCTCAGCGAGCGTTCTAAGCGGTCAGACCAACAAGCTGCCAGATGCTTCCGCCAAACCACCGCTGAGTGACGGTATGAGAGGTGCACGTCGTCCACCTGGACTCTTGGTCGCCGAGCCGGCTTTGTTTGTAGAAGTCCGACCGTGAGCACTTGTTGGAACCGGGCGACGTCTCTGGAACTCGCCCTTGAAGTCCCTTCAAAATCAACATCTTCTGTTGCCCGTGCTGAATAGCAGGCAAGGGGTCAACGTGGGCCGGGTTGAGGTGGCCAATAGCAGGCGGTCGCAGCTGGGCTCGCACGAGAGTCGGCGCCTGCCGGGCGCTCCGGGCCGCACCGGCTGTTGATGTTCGAGCTCAAGGCTTGCGCGTTCCGTCGAGCTCCGAGCGAATCAGATACCCACAGCGAACGCGAAGCCCGTGTCAGGATTCGTGTCAGGTTAGAGACGGAAACGAGGTCGTATAGCGTCGTCCACCGTCCTCCCGACGCCGGCAGATTTGGCTCAGGTCCTGTACGGTCCTAGTAGGTCGTAACGACCGAGCTGGTTCGATCCCAGCTGCGCCCACTCTCTTCACCCACCGAAACGGTCTGTCTGAGAAGCCTGGTCGTCGGGCTCTAGTCCCCAGCGAATCATCATGCCGAGACATCTTGGTGCGTCGAGAGCCTGCTAGAGCTGACCGGCGAGTCTCTTCAGGACGTCGGCCTGCGCCTGGGTCAGCCAGCCGGCCGGCACGAGTGCCTCCACGGCCTGCTGGTAGGCGGCGATGAACTTCGCCTTATCGGCTGGCCTCAGCTTTGGCCCGACGTTCGTCAGTACCTGACAGGCGGCGGTCACCAGCGCGTCGGTGACCTTCCTGGCCGCGGGCTTCAGCTGCCCGTACTTCGCGGAGCTGTCCACATCCTGCCTGGTCAGCGTGCACAACGCGGTCGGCGTCAGCGTCGCTGCGTTGGTGTCCTTGGCGAACTCGGAGGTGTCGCCGGCAGCGTCCGTGGCGGTAGCACTGATCACGGTGCCCGGTGCGACGGGCGGCAGGGTGACGCTGAACGTGCCGTTCGCAGCCGGAGCGGCGCTACCGAGGAACGTCGCCCCCTCGCCGTACCCGGATGGGTCACCGCCCGGAACCGGCACCGCGTTGGCGAAGAACTCCAGCGTCACGCTCTGCGGGTTCGGCGTGTCGATCGTTCCGTCGACCTCGAGCTGGCCGGATGCGAGGAACGCCGAGTCGAGCACGGGGAAGTTCTGGAGGTTGTTCGGCCCGGTGTCGGTGTCGCCCGGGTCGTTCGGCGTGACGCCGTCGCCGCCGAGGTCGATCCCCAGCCCGCCGTTCGAGAAGATGCTGTTGCGGCTGATCGTGTTGTCGGTGCCCGCGTCCACCTCGACGCCGGTGCCGCCGTTGAAGGCAATCGTGTTGGCCGCACCAGGCGCGGCGCCTCCGATCAGACTGTCGTCGCCTCCCTGAATCGCAATGCCGGTTCCGGTGCCGGACGAGCTCGCAATCGCTCGCGTGCCGGTCCAGTCGGTGCCGATGAGATTCCCCTGGATCACGGTCCCCGAGACCGTGGAGCTGATGGCCACCGCGGGCCAGCCGCTTCCGCTCTCGATGAGGTTGCCTGCGCCGGGCGCGGTCCCGCCGATGACGGTGCCGGCCGACCCTGGGGCCAGCCCGATCGCTTGGCCCTGGTTCGCGACCATTGTCGTGCCAGCGGCGTTCGTGCCGATGTAGTTGCCGAATATGACGGTGCCCGTCGAGCCCACACCGACGAATACCCCTCCCATGATGTTCCGTGCTGCGGCGGTCGTCCCTCCGATGACGGCGTGGGTGACATTCGCAAAGAGATCTATCCCGCTGCTACCGGGGATTTCTTGCGCTCCGCTCGCGTCAGTGCCGAGTAGGTTTCCTTGAATCGTGATCGCGGTAGGCCCGGTGTTGACGAGGCCGACCGCGGGGCCGCCGTTTCCCGAGATGAGGTTGCCGGCGCCTGGTGCAGTGCCACCGATCGTGACCTCGGATGGTGCGCCGCTCGAGCCGGCCACCCCCACCCCCACGTAATGCGGGTCGCAGTTGCAGTTGTTCAGCGCGTTACCGAGCGCGGACGTGCCGGCGGCGTTCGTGCCGATGTAGTTGCCCTCCACCACCGCTCCATTCCCGTCACCGCTCACTGCGACGCCCGACACCACGTTTCCCGAGATGACGTTGCGTGCTCCGGCGGTCGTGCCGCCGACGACCGTGTCCACCCCTTGGACGCCGACCCCAGAGCCCCCATTTGGCACCGCAACGGCGCCCGTCGCGTCGGTGCCGATGAAGTTGCCCTGGATCAGGTTCCCCGTTGACTCCCCGCTCGAGCCGCCGCCGACGTTGATCCCGTCGGACCCGTTCCCGGAGATGATGTTGCGCTGCTCTGCAGCGGTGCCACCGATCTCATTCGCCGTGCCGGATGCGATGTGGACACCGTCATTGCGGTCGCCAAGCGGAAGCGTTCCGCTGACGTCGGTCCCGATGAAGTTCCCTTCCACGAGGTTCGCACTGTCCTGAATCCACACACCGTCGCTGTTGCCGGAGATCACATTCCCCTCGCCGGGAGCGGATCCGCCGACGACGTTGTTTTGAGCTGGGCCGCCAGGACAGTTACCGAATGGGCACGGCCAGATGAAGACGCCTTCGAGGCCGTTGCCGACTGCGAGCGTTCCGGTTCGGTCGGTGCCGATGAAGTTGCCGCGAACAGCGTTGCCTGATGAGGCGAGCCAGATGCCCTGGCCGTTGTTCCCTGAGACGACGTTGCGCTCGGCCGGCGAGGAGCCGCCAATGACGTTCCCTGTTCCGCTCAAGACGCTGATGCCTTGGAAGCGGTTCTCGACGGCGACCGTACCGGTTGCGTCAAGACCGACGTACGAGCCGGTGACGGAGTTGTTCGAGCCCCTGATCTCGATCCCGGAACCTCCGCCCGTGAACGCGTTCACGACGAGATCGTTGACCTGGTTGTTGTCGGAGGCGAGCACGATCCCGTTGCAATTGCACAGGCTCCCGTTCACGACGATTGAAGGCCCGAGCGGGTTCGTCGCGCCCTGCGTCGACCCGTCGATCGTGGTGCCGCCGGCAGTCAGGGACGGGAGCGACGTGTTCGGCTGGATCGTGCAGACGCCCGCAACGCAGCCACTGTCTGCCGCCGGAATCGCGAAGACGATCGTGCTTCCCGGATTCGCGTTCGCGGCGCCGATCGCCTCCCGCAAAGAGCCTGGCCCGCCATCGCTCGTGTTCGTGACCGCGATCGTCGCGCTGCTCAATGCGGACGCCGGCAGAAGCAGGGCGATGGCAGCCAACACGATCAACCCGGTCGCCCTTCCAACATGCATACCCAAAGGTGATGTGCGCCGGATCTCGAGCCGCCCTTTCGGATGGATGGATCGGCTCGAGCGACATGGCCCTGCAAGCGTGCATGAGCATGCACCAAATCAGTCGAACTTGAATCCGATCCTAGGTTGCTAGTCGCAACAATGCAACGGGCCGCTCTCTGGTCAACCGCCCTTCGAAGAAGCACCGCTGGCACCGCACCACGAACGGCCAGGAGGTGAGCGTTGTGACAAGCCATCGCCTGGAACGAGCGAGCCCCTCCGTACAACGAAGCGGGAGTCTTCCCAGTAGGTCGTGACGACCGAGCTGGTTCGATCCCAGGTGCGCCCACTTTTTGACATTTGCGCGAACCTCCGTCTGACTGCGCCCACGGTCGAAAGCCCCGCCACGCAGGGCTTTCGACCGTGCGAGCGATGCGCTGACGCCTAGAGTTGCCCCGCGAGCAGCCCGAGCGTGCCGGCCTGCGTCTGGGTGAGCCAGCCGGCCGGAACAAGCGCCTGCACTGCCTGCTGGTAGGAGTGGACGAACTTCGTCTTGTCGGCCGGCTTCAGCCGGGGGCCGATGTTCGTGAGGATCTGGCAGGCCGCCGTCACGAGCACGTCGGTCACCTTCTGCGCGGCCGGCTTCAGGGACTGGTATTTCGACGAGCTGTCGACGTAGGAGCGGGTCAGCGCGCACAAGCCGCTCGCGGTCGGCGGCGCGATCGAGAACGGCGCTGAGGTGCTCGCCGGGTACGCACTGTCATCGCCCGGTGAGGTGACGAGCACCGTGTACGAACCGACCGGCTGCGCGAGCGTGATTGTGCAGGCTGCGGCCCCGCCGCCGAACGGGTTCGGCATTATCGCGGTGGTCGTCGTGCACGACTGCGACCCGATGGTGAAGGTGACTGGCGTCCCTGCCTGCGCCGCCGAATCCTCCCAGCGGGCTGCCGTCGTCAGCGTCACGGCCTGGCCATCGGTGCCGCTCGACGGCCCCTGGTAGCTGAAGTCGAGCCGCGCCGTCCCGCCGAGGCTTATGACCACCTGGTCGGTCACGTTTACGTTCCAGACGTGCGGTTCGCTGGCCGAGAAGGTGACGGAGCCGGCACCCGGCGTCGGCCCGTCGAGATTCGGCACCGGGACGGTGATGGTCGACTGCGGTCCGCAGGCGAAGCAGCCGGCGTCCGGCACGTTGTGGTTCTCGCCCGAATCGATCTCGGGTTTGTTCGCGAATGGAATGCCGAACGGGTTCGGCACCTGGAGGACGAAGCTCGCCGTGTATGTCTTCCCGGTGACGATCTGCCCGATGTTGAGGCCAAAGGCACCCGCCGATTCCGGCAGCGGGCCGGGAGCGTTGAGCTGCTCTCCGTCTTGGAGGTCGGAAGGGGGAGTGAACGAGACGACGGTCGCGCCGGGCAAACCCTCGAGGTAGAACTGGGCGCCGACGTCGGTGATGACAGGATCGGTGCAATGGAAAGTGACGGTGAACGTCTGCTGGCCGCCGCCAACAGGGACCACCAGCGGCGAGAGAGACCGCGACGTATCGCACCCGGCGACGGCGGTCGCCGTCGGATTGAAGCCGCCGACCTGCAAGCCGAGGTGCCCGCCCCCAGGCGGCAGCGAGGGTTGCGACTGGACGATCGGCAGCGACGTCGCAGGCGCGTCCGTGAGCAGGTTGAACAGCACGGACGGGTCGTAGCCGCTCGCCACTGAAATCGACGCGTTGAGCGCGTCCGACGAGTAATTCCACATGTTGAAGCCATTCTCGAGGAAGGGGTTAGCGAAGCTCGTCCCGCTAGCCACGCTGTCCGTGAAAGGCGAGACACCCCCGCTGAAGCCGGACGTGACCTGCACGAACAGATCGGGAGAGAGCCCATCGTTGCCGCCGGACGCCGACGCCGGCAAGAACAGCACGACGGCCACGACCCCCATCACGGCGACCGCACCGACTCCACGGAAAGAACGCAGCAGACGCACCCTCAACACCTCCGATTCGGACAATCGATACAAGAGGAGAGGTCCTCCCCAGCGCCAGACCCGCCGGACGCTGGACGTCTGCCGCCGCCTGAGGCCTGATGGATATCGACCATCTCACAATCGTGGCGCGACGCACAAGCGTCCAGTGATCCATGTGTCGACGCAGCACAACAGCCGCCGATCCTCTCGGACCAACCCCTCTCTCGACCTAATCGGGTATCGCGCGAACCGACCCGAACACGACCCGGCAGCGTACGTCCGGCGCGCTCGCGGCGCGGATGGCGCCGTGGCAACCTCGTGGCAACCTCTCACGTAACCGTCCGTGCAGACGGGTGCACGGCCAGCTCCCCGAGCCCGCTTCCGACGCAGGCTCAGGCCACCAGCATGCACCCGTCTGCACTATCGGCGGGCTTCACACGCGAGAGGTCCCTGGTTCGATCCCAGGTGCGCCCACTCTCCTCACCCACCCAAACCGTCTGTCTGAGCCGTCTTCGCGGCTCACGGATGGCGTGGTGTCAGATCTGTGTCAGGTCCCACGCTCGGCCTTTGTTGCGCCGACGAGAACGCCCACCTCGCACCGCAGCTGGTTACGGGGCTCTTCTTGTTGAGCTCGACGCGGCGGGAAGCGTCTGCATCCCGTTTGTTCGAGTTGCTGAATGCCGGGTCAACTGGGCGATCTATCGTCACGAGCGAACGCGCTGGCCGGAAGCTGGCCTCATGGTCTCTCGGGCCGACCGCCAATCGGATTGGGCCTCGCAGCAGCGAGGTCAAGGGTGAAAGTGCTGCCTCCTCCCGGCGCGTCGACAACGCCGGTGGTACCCCCGTGAGCGATTGCCGCTTGCCGGACGATTGCGAGCCCGAGCCCCGAGCCGCGCTTCGTGCGCGCGGCGGCAGCACGGTAGAAGCGATCGAAGATCCGCGACTGGTCTTCCGGCGCGACGCCGGGGCCCCGGTCGCGGACCGAGAGGACGCCGTCCCTCAGGTCGACTTCGATTGCTGCCTGCGGCGGGCTCCACTTGACGGCGTTGTCGAGCAGGTTGCCGACTGCGCGGGAGAGGTCGTTGGGGGCGCCGAAGATCTCGGTCGGCTCGAGCGACCGTAGAAACTCGTGGTCGGAGCGCCGGGCGGCGGTCGCGATCGCCGCATCGACGATCTCATCCAGGCGAACGAGCTCCTTCTCGGGCGGTTGGGCGTCGCCTTGCGCGAGGGCGACCAGCTCGTCGATCAGCTGGGTCATCTCCTTGAGCTCGGCGATGGCGGTCTCGAGGTAGCGGAGCCGCACGGCCGCGTCGAGGTCCGGATGGAGCTCGAGCGACTCCAGGCTCGCTCGGGCGGTGGTCAGCGGCGTCCGTAGTTCGTGTGAAGCGTCGGCGACGAGCTGGCGTTGCGCGTGGCGTGACTGGTCGAGCGCGCGCAGCATGCTGTTGAACGAGCGGGCCAGTCGGCCGAGCTCGTCCGGGCGCGTCTCGTCGGTTCCGGCACTCAGATCGCCGGTCGCGGCGATGCGTTCGGCGGCGGCGGTGAGCCGGGCTACCGGTCGGAGGGTGGCGCGGGACAAGAACCAACCCAAGACGGCGGTAGCGAGGATGGCGCCGGCCGAGATGATGGAGAAGGCGAGCTTGATCCAGCCGAGTGCGTTGTCGACGTCGGTCAAGGGACGCGCGACCTCGACGGCGCCGCTCGCGACGGCGGCTGTGTAGATCCGCAGGTGCTTGCCGGAGACCGTCGCGTCGGAGTAGTTGGCCGTCCGCTGCCGCCGGGCTACCGCGATCGCGCGCTCGGCCGGCAGCACGATTTGTTCGCCGGGGATGAGTGTGACCTTGCCGTTGGGGCTGACGAACTGCACATACGAGTCGGGCTCGCCGAACTTGACGGGCGGGATCTTGAAACGTGCGGGAGGCGGAGCCGCAGGCGGCGGCTGGCTGCGAGAGACAGCGGCGATCGCGTGCGCACGCTCGCTCAGCGTGCGGTCGACCTGCCCTTCGAGCTGCTGACGAACGAGGGAGTAGGCGGTGATCAGCGCGGTGGCGATGCCGATCGAAAGCAAGGCGGCGGTTCCGAGCGCTGCACGGGTGCGCAGACTCACGTCGCCTCCTCCGTGCGAAGGGCGTAGCCGATGCCACGGACGGTCTGGATCAGGCGTGGCTCCCCTGCCAACTCGGTCTTTCGTCTCAGTGCACCGATGAAGACGTCCAGCGAGTTCGACGCTCGCTCGACCTCGTTGCCCCAGACGGCGTCACGGATCGCTCCCCGCTCCAACGCACGACGTGGGTTGAGCAGGAAGAACTCGAGCAAAGCGAACTCGAGACGGGTGAGTGGTATGCGCCGATCGCCACGGCGAGCGCACTGTTCCTCCGCGTCCAGCTCCAGGTCGTCATAGCTGAGCGTCGTTTCGTAGACCCCTCGGCGGCGCAGGAGGGCCCGCAGGCGGGCGAGCAGTTCCTGGACCGCAAACGGCTTGCCGAGATAGTCGTCGGCACCGGCCTCGAGGCCGGTCACGCGGTTGGTGACTTCGTGGCGCGCGGTCAGCATCAGGATGGCCACATCACTGCGTCGCCGGATCATCCGGCAGGCAGCCAGCCCGTCGAGGTTGGGCATCAGGACGTCGAGCACGACCAGGTCGAGGGGCGGGCGCCCCAGACCGAAGAAGGCGAGGGCTTCCACCCCGTCGGCGGCAGTTTCCACGCGATATCCCTCGAGCTCGAGCGTCCGCGCCACCGTCTCGCGGAGAGCGTCGTCGTCGTCGACGAGCAAGATCGTTGCGGGCATCAACGCCTCACAATCATCCTCCAGCCGTCGGCGCGTACTTGGCACACGCGGCCGACGCTTTCTTGAACGTCGCTTGGTTGTTTGTCTTCCCGAACGTCACGCCGTGACTTTTCAAGCAAGCGGTGTACTTGGCGAGGGCAGGGTTCGTGGTTGTCGACGACGGGCGTCGGCCGAAGCCGCCGCGCTGGCCGGCGGGCAGCTTGCTCTGGCAGGCGCTGAAGGCGCTGCGCTGGGCAGCCGAAAGCCCCGGTGCGCCGCCCTGTCCCGTCGGCGGCTGCCCGCTCGGGGGCTGACTGCCGGAAGGACGCTGGCCACCGGCCGGCGGCCGACCGCTACCGAAGCCGCCACGGAGCTTCACCCCGTGCTGGGCGAGGCAGCTTTGGAAGGCGGCGAGCCCGGCACGAGTAGCCGTCGTCGAGGTGGCCGAAGTGGTCGAGCTGGTCGAAGTAGTCGAACTCGTCGACTTGGCCGAGCCGCCACACCCCGCAGCGGCGACGCAAAGGGCGGCCAGCCCGACCGCCAGCGGCGCGAA
>Ga0265338_10011012_pt1 | contig 10503 bp, 6 predicted proteins | sample 42126metaG_FD_193579 | JGI IMG/M metagenome (GOLD analysis project Ga0265338, IMG submission 193579) | Rhizosphere microbial communities from Carex aquatilis grown in University of Washington, Seatle, WA, United States - 4-21-26 metaG | ecosystem: Host-associated > Plants > Roots > Rhizosphere >... | reverse complement strand
GATCATCGCCGGCCAGAGATCCGGCTGCAGCGCGGTCTCGATCCTGACGCTGCCGCCCATGGTCGACTGCAGCAGGTCGCGCATGCTGAGCACGGTGTCGTTGAGGTCCACGGCGCGCGGTTCGAGCCGCTGGCGCCGTGAGAAGGCCAGCATCTGGGCGGTGAGTTGGGCGCCTCGCTCCGCGGCTTGAGCGATCATCTGAAGCCGTTGGCCGGTCAGTGGATTGTCCGGTCGTCGCTGGATCTGCTGGACGTTGCCCAGCACCACGGTCAGCAGGTTGTTGAAGTCGTGGGCCACGCCGGAGGTCAGCTGCCCGACGGCCTCCAGGCGCTGGGCCTGCCGCAGCACGCCCTCGACCCGTTCGCGCTCGGCGATCTGACTGGCGAGCTGGCGATTGGCGCTGGCGAGCTCGGAAGTCCGTTCTTCAACCCGGCGCTCCAGGAGAGCCTCGGCGGCGCGGATGGTCTCGATGCGCTCGCGCGCTTCGTACTGACGCCGGCGGCCGCGCAGCGCCGTCTGCACCACGCTCACGAGCGTCGTGGGATGAAAGGGGCGCTCCAGGAAGGTCACATTTCCAAGCGCCGCGGCGACCCGGCGGGCCACCGGGTTTCGCTCCACTCCGCCGCCTCTGTGGGCGATCAGGATGATCGGCAGGTCCGACCAGGGCGGTTGCCGGTCGATCCAACGCACCAGGTCAGGATAGCCGGCATTCTGCAGCGCCTCCTCCGCCACGACCGCCACGCCCACGCCGCCCTCCAGGTCGCCCAACAGTGAAGGCAGGTCTGGGCTCAGGTGCACCGGCAAGCCAGCCTCGCGCAGGATCGCGCCGGCGATGTTCGCGTCACGACCGTGGGGCGCGAGGACCAATACGCGCTCCGAGACCGAGATGACCGTCGAGGCGGCGTTCATGCGGAATCGTCGCCCATCAGGCCGACGCCGTCGCCGACGAAGTTGGGCACGCCGCGCAGCACGCCATGGAAGTTTGTCAGCGGGGGTCCCACGTCCAGGCCCTGTCCGCCGATGGAGAACTCGCGGATGGTCTTCTCGTGCGGGCCAGCCCGCTTCTTGATCACGGAGATGGCGCGACGGACCTCGCCCACGGCCTCGAAATAGCGCAACAGGATCACCGTGTCGGCCAGATAGGTGACATCGACGGGCGCCTTCAAGTCGCCCACCAGCCCATGTTGGGCGACGGTCAGGAAGGTCGTGGCGCCCTGACGGTTCAGGTACTGGAGCAGTTCGTGGATGTGCAGGAGGAGGAAATTCTCCTCCGGCATCGCGGCCTGGTAGCCGTTGAGGCTGTCGATCACGACGGTCTTGATTCCCTTCGCATCGACGCAATCGCGGACCTGGGCGGTGAATTCCCCAGGCGACAACTCCGCCGCATCCACCTGCTGGACGATGACGTCGCCCTTTTCCGCCAACGCCCTCAGATCGATGCCCATCGCCAGGGTCCGGTCGAACAGCAGCCCCAGTTCCTCGTCGAAGGCGAACAGCGCCGCCTTCTCTCCGCGGGCGATGGCGGACACGATGAAGTAGAGGGCGACCAGCGATTTGCCGGTGCCGGCGGGCCCCAGGATGAGGCAACTCGAGCCGCGCTCGACCCCGCCCCCCAGCAGGCCGTCCAATCCCGAGACGCCGCTCGCCAGCCGATCGCGGCGGAAGATCACCTTATGTTCGGCGGACACCAGCCGTGGATAGACCTCCAGGCCACCGGTGCGGATGGTGAAGTCGTGGAACCCGCCGCGGAACTTGCGCGCCCGGTACTTGATCACCCGGACCCGGCGGCGTTCGGCGCCATATTCCGGCGACAGCTCCTCAAGTCGGATCACCCCGTGCGCGACGCTGTGGACGGTCTTGTCCAGGCTCTCCGTCGTCAGGTCGTCGAGCAGGAGCACGGTCGCGCCATGCCTGGCGAAATAGTGTTTCAAGGCCAGCACTTGTCGGCGATAGCGCAATGAGCTCTGCGCCAGCAGGCGGATTTCCGAGAGGCTGTCGATCACCCGGCGTGGGACGACGCGTTCGACGGCGTCGAAGATCATCCGGGTGGTCTCCCCCAGCTCCAGGTCGGAGGAATAGAGCAGACTTTGTTGCTGCTGTTCGTCGAGCAGGCTTTCCGGAGGCGTCAGTTCGAAGATGTCCACACCCGACAGGTCCCAGCCATGGGACTTCGCCGTGCTGCGCAGCTCCGCCTCGGTTTCCGACAGCGTGATGTACAGCGTCTTTTCGCCGAGGGCGGCGCCCGCGAGCAGGAAGCTGATCGCCGCAGTCGTCTTGCCCGTGCCGGGACTGCCTTCCAGGAGATAGACGCGCTCGCGCTCCAACCCTCCCATCAGGATGTCGTCGAGCCCAGCGATCCCCATGGCGGCGTCGCCACCCGTATTGCCTGTCATTGGCGGCTTGTCCTGCAGCAGCGGCGTGCTCGCCGGCCCTCCACGTTTGAAGCTCAAGCGTGGAAGGCTATTCCCGGTTCCAGGGTCGGACCCTGTACCGGACAGGCGGAGCCTTCAGGCCTGCTTTTCCCAGCGGCCCTCGGCGCTCTGGCGCCAATAGGAGATCGGCAGGTTCCTCCCCTTCAGCTCGCTCCAGCGGCGGCGCGCGGCAGCCAGAGCGGTCTCGTCGCGTCCATCGAACAACACCAGGCACCGTTCGAATCCATCCAGGGCGCCGGGCTCGGCGTCATCGAGCAGGAACACCGCCTGGGCGCCGTTGGCGTTTTCGCTCCCCGTGGTCAGCAGCACCGGCTGCCGCTCGGCCATGGGCTCGTCGGCAAGGCCGTGGGCGAGGAAGGCGTCGTCGCGATAGCTCCAGAGCCAGCCGTCCAGGTGCTCCACGCGCGCCGGATCGGGCGTGCGGACCAGCGCCCGCCAACCCCTTTGCAGGGTCTTCTGCAACAGTTCGGGCAGCGCCTGGTCGAGCCCCGTCCGCTCGAGGTGATAGAACCAGACCTCGCAGGCCCCGCTCATCGGTCCTCGTAGTGCTCGGCCACGAGGCGGTTCAGCAGCCGCACGCCAAAACCGGAAGCGCCCTCCGGGACGGTCGGCGCGCCGGGGCCGGGCTTCCAGGCGGTGGTGGCGATGTCCAGGTGGGCCCAGGAGCTGTTGGTGACGAAACGCTGCAGGAACAACGCCGCCGTCACCGAGCCCGCGCCGCGGCTGCCGGTGATGTTCTTCATGTCGGCCGCCAGGCTGTCGAGCTTCCTGTCGTAGGGCTTGTGCAGCGGCATGCGCCAGATCAGCTCGTCCTCGGCGGCGGACGCGGCCGCGAGGTTCACGGCGAGGGCCTCGTCGTTGCTGTAGTAGCCGGCGATGTCGTCGCCGAGCGCGATGACGATGGCGCCGGTCAGGGTGGCCAGGTCGATGATGGCCTTCGGCTTGAAACGCTCCTGGCAGTACCAGATGGCGTCGCAGAGCACGAGGCGGCCCTCGGCGTCGGTGTTGATCACCTCGACGGTCTGGCCCGACATCGAGGTCAGGATGTCGCCCGGGCGGATGGCGTTCCCGTCGGGCATGTTCTCCACCAGGCCCAGGATGCCCACCGCGTTGACCTTGGCTTTGCGTCCGGCCAGGGCATGCATCAGCCCCGCGACGGCGGCGGCCCCGCCCATGTCCGTCTTCATCTCCTCCATGCCCGCGGCCGGCTTGATGGAGATGCCGCCGGTGTCGAAGCAGACGCCCTTGCCGACGAAGGCGATCGGCGCGGCCTTGGGATCCTCGGCGCCTCGCCAGATCATCACCGCCAGCTGGCTCTCGCGCACGCTGCCCTGGCCGACGCCCAGCAGGGCCCCCATGCCGAGCTCGGCCATCTCGGCCTCGCCGAGCACTTCGACGTCCAGGCCAAGCTCCTCGAGTGACTTCACGCGACGCGCGAACTCCTGCGGATAAAGCAGATTAGCAGGCTCGGAAACCAGGTCGCGAGCGAAGCTCACCGCATCCCCGAGCGTCGCCAGGGGCTCGAAGGCCGCCGTCGCGGCGGCGGGATCGGCGCAGGCGATCCGCACCTTCACCACCGAGGGCTTCTTCTCCGCCTTTTCCTTCGTGCGGTAGCGGTCGAAGCGATAGCTCGCCAGCCGTACGCCGAGCGCCGCGCGGGCCGCCTGCGCCTCGGTGAGATCGCCGAGCCTGAGCTCCAGCGTCGAAACGCCCGAAGTCTTGACCGCGTGATAGGCGCCCGCCGCCAGGCGCTCCACGCCGAGATCGTCCAGCGTCTCCCGCGCGCCTGCGCCCACCAGCACCACCCGCGAGGCATGCAGGCCTGCGGGCGCGATGAGATCCAGGGTCTGGTCCTTCTCGCCGGTGAAGCGGCTTGGGCCCATGGCCCGCGAAAGCGCCCCGCCCGAAGCCGCGTCCAGCGCCTCCCCGGCGCTGGTGAGGGTCTGGTTCAGGAACACCGGCGCGGCGATGGCCGACAGCGGTTCGCCTTCCACGGCCCCTGACGATACGAACTCGATCTCCATGAACGCTCCTGGAATGGCGCCGGTCTGCAGGGATAGGCGCGCTGGTTGTCGGCCCGGTCGCCCAGCGTGTAGAAGATGGCGCGGCCGGTCGGGGGCTGCAATGTCGACCGATCGGCCCCATGATCCTTCTCGAGCGCTATCTGCTCAGACAGCTCCTCATCCCGACGCTCCTGGCGCTCGCGGCCCTGACCGTGGTGGCATTCCTGAGCCAGAGCCTGTCGGCGCTCAGCCTGATCGTCGACGACCGCCAGAGCCTGATCGTCTTCTTCAAGGTGACCATCCTGGCCCTGCCCGAGCTGGTCAGCCTGATCCTGCCGGTGGCGGTGTTCGTGGCGGCGGCCATCGCGCTCAACCGCATGCACACCGAGCATGAGATCGTGGTCTGTTTCGCCGGCGGCATGAGCCGCTGGGATGTGATCTCTCCGGCCATGAGGCTCGCGTGCTTCGCCGCCTTGGCCTCCCTTGCGCTGAACCTGTGGGTCGCCCCGCCCGCCTCCCAGGCCCTGAGGACCACGATCTTCCAGGCCCGGGCCGACCTGGCCGCCAGCCTGATCAAGCCCGGCGAGTTCAGCGAGCCATCCCCCGGCCTCACCGTCTATGCCCAGAGCGCCACCCCCGGCGGCCTGCTGAAGAACATCTTCGTGCATCAGCAGAGGGCCAATGGCGCGACGACCTTCAGCGCGGATACCGGCCTGATCGCCAAGCGCGCCGGGGCCCCCATGCTGATCATGCGCCATGGCGCCAGCCAGGAGTTCAGCGCCACCGGCGTGCTCAACTACCTGGCCTTCGACGAATACGCCCTGGACCTCTCGGCCTTCATGTCGGGCGGCGACGATCTGCACTTCAAGACCAGCGACCGATATCTGCACGAGCTGGTGTTCCCCGATCTCACCCAGACCTGGGAGCGGCAGTACCGCAAGAAGATGCTCTCGGAGGCCGCTTCGCGTCTGATATCGCCCCTGTACAATATCGCCTTCATGGCCATCGCCCTGGCGGCCGTGATCGGGGGCTCCTTCACCCGGTTGGGCTACAACAAGCGGATCATGGCGGCCGCCTCGGTGGCGGCGGCGGTGCGTCTGCTGGGCTTCGCGGCCCAGGCCTTTGCGGCCCATTCGGTCTGGATGAATCTGCTCCAGCTGATCGTGCCGGCCGCCGCCACGATCATCGCGCTGCAGCGACTGTTCGCCGTGCGCAAGGCTGGCTGGCGATGGCTGCGCCGACCGAGACTGGCCCTGGCGAGCGCGCACCCGTGACGCCGGTCGCGCGCATTGCGCCATTGTCGCGCATCCAGCGCTACGTGCTGGCCCACGCCCTGGCCGGCATCGCGGCCGCCGCGGCGCTGCTGAGCGGCGTGGTGGTGTTGATCAACTTCGTGGACCTGTCGCGCATGCTCGCCGGGCGAACGGAGGCGGGATTCCTCACCGATCTGGGGCTCACCCTGCTGAAGTCCCCCTCCGTGATCCTGCAGCTCTTTCCGTTCGTCTTCCTGTTCGGCGTGTTGGGCGCCTTCATCAACCTGAACCGGCGAAGCGAGCTGATCGCCATCCGCGCCTCGGGCGTGTCGGCCTGGCGCTTCATCCTGCCGGCGGCGGCCGCCGCCCTGGTGCTGGGCGTCCTGACCGTGGCGCTGCTGAACCCCCTGGCGGCGGTCATGAACTCCGCCTTCGAGCAATCGCGCGACGCCTTGAACGCCGACACCGTCACCGCCGCCAGCGCTCGGCGGATCTGGCTGCGCCAGGACGATGGGCGTTCCCAGGTGATCATCGGCGCCTCGGCCCGCACGGGGATCGGGGGCGTCTCGCTGAAGGACGCGACCTTCTTCGTCTACAAAATCGGCCCCCAGACGGCGCCGGTGTTCGCCTACCGGATCGAGGCGGCCCAAGCCCGGCTGATGCACGGCTACTGGCGGTTGACCGATGCGCGCGAGGCGTCGCCGGGCGGGCGCTTCGTGCCCCGCGCCGCGATCAACCTGCCCTCCAACCTGGACGACCGCACGGCCCTGGAACGCTACGCCTCGCCCCAATCGATTTCGTTCTGGACCCTGCCCCATGCCGTCGAGCGCATCGAGGACGCCGGGTTCTCGGCGGTGACCTACCGGCTGAGGCTGCAGCAACTGGTGGCCTCGCCGGTCCTGTTCATGGCCATGGCGGTCCTGGCCGCGGCCTTCTCGCTGAAGCTGTCGCGTCTGGGAGGCGTGGCGATGCTGGCGGCGTCGGGGGTGGCGTGCGGATTCGGCGTGTTCTTCTTCAACCAGCTTTGCGATTCCCTGGCCAAGGCTGGCGTCCTGCCGCCCTTCGCCGCGGCCTGGGCTCCGCCCGTCCTGGCCCTGCTCTCGGCCTGCACCATGCTGTTCCACAGCGAGGACGGATAGCCGCCCCGACGGTCCGGCCGTAAACGCTTGAATTGATTGTCGGAGTCAGGGCACGAACAGCGCGCGGCCGGCCGCTTGCCAGATTGTGGGCCCCTCTGAACCCGGCTAAGACACTCGCGCCGCCTAGTTCAAGCCCGAGAGCGAAGGATCCCCCTTGGTTGGTAATCGCCGGCCCCCATCGGGCGCTCGCCGGACCCCCTGGCCGTCGAGGCTGAAGCTCGCGCTGGCGCTGGGCGCGTCGCTGGCGGCCTTCGGCGCCCTGCCGGCCGAGGCGCGCATGCGTCCGGCCCCCGCCCTGCCCGAGCCGACCGTCGCTCCGCCGCCGGCCCAGCCGCCCGGGCCCAGTCCCGACGGGCTGGACCAGAACGCCTTCTATCTGGAAGCCGATACGGTCGCCCAGGACGACAAGACCCAGCTGGCGACGGCCGATGGACACGTGGAAGTGCGCTATCGGGGCCGGACCCTGCGGGCCGACTTCCTGTCCTACGACAAGGACACCCAGGTGGTGACCGCCAAGGGCCATGTGGTGGTGATCAACGAGGACGGCACCGCCGAGTTCGCCAAGGAGCTGACCCTCGACAAGGATCTCAGCGCCGGCGTGGCGCTCGGCTTCTCCGCGCGGCTGAAGGACAACATCAAGCTGGCCTCCGACACCCTGGTCAGGCGAAACGCGGATGTCACCGAACTCAACGAGGCGATCTACACGCCCTGCGACATCTGCGCCATGGACGGCTCATCCAAGACGCCGACCTGGTCGATCGAGGCCCAGAGCGTGGTCGAGGACAAGGCCCATCACCTGGTCTACTTCCGCAAGGCGGTGGTGCGGGTCCTAGGCGTTCCGGTCTTCTATGCGCCGCTGTTCTGGACCGCCGATCCCCAGAGCGAGTCCACCTCGGGCTTCCTGACGCCCGAGATGCAATACTCCAACCGACGCGGCTTCTCGTTCGAGCAGCCCTATCTGTGGGCCATCTCGCCGTCGCAGGATCTGACGATCAGCCCGATCGTCTCGACCAAGATCAATCCCTTCCTGAACCTCGACTGGCGCGCCCGGTTCAATTCCGGGGAGATCGACGCCCGCGTCGGCTACACCTACGAGTACGAGTTCGACAACCAGGGCCATCGGGTGCCCGGTTCCGACACCACATCGCGCAGCTACATCCTGGCCAACGGCGCCTTCGTCCTGAACAACGAGTGGGACTGGGGGTTCTCGGCCGAGCGCGCCTCCGACGACCTGCTTTTCGACCGCTACGACATCCGCGGCGTCTACGACCGGCGGGGCCTGTTCGAGACCGATTCGCGGCGGTTGCTGTCGCAGATCTACGCCGTGCGGCAGGACCAGGACTCCTACCTGTCGGTCTCGGCCTTGGACTTCCAGGGTCTTCGGGTCAACGACGTCAACAAGGCCATGCCGGTCGTGGCGCCCCTGATCGAGGGCCGCTACGAGCCGGAGGGTTCGATCCTGGGCGGGCGGCTGATCCTGATCGGCAGCGCCGTGGTGCTGGGCCGCGATGTGCAGGTCCAGGATCCCAGTCTGCCGGGCCAGGACAGCCGCCGTGCGACCGGCGAGGCCGACTGGCGCAGGGCCATCACCCTGTCCGACGGCGTGCGGATCGAGCCGTTCGGCTCGCTGCGCGGCGACGTCTACAACGTGACCAATGCCGACACGACGGCCGCCAGCCCGTCGCCCACCCCTGCGATCACCGTCGGCCGCTTCCTGCCCGAAGCCGGCGTCGACATCAGCTATCCCCTGATCAAGCAGGACGGCGACACGTCCATCATCCTGGAGCCCCTGGCCGAGGGCGTGATCTCGCCCCGGGCCAAGGCCAATCCCAACATCCCCAACGAAGACAGCGCCGACTTCCTGTTCGACGACACAAACCTGTTCGACCCGAATCGGGCGCCCGGATTCGACGTCTACGACTCCGGCGCACGGCTGAATCTCGGCGGTCGGGCCACCATCGACTGGGGCGACGGGGAGGCGCATGCGCTTATCGGCCGCAGCTTCAGATCGAGCCCTAATCTGACCTTGCCGCCAAACAGCGGATACGAGGGGACGGCTTCGAACTGGATCTTCTCGGGGTCGGTCACGCCCATCAAGGGGCTCAGCATTTACGACCGGACCGAGCTCGACAACACGACCTTTGCGCTCAGGCGAGAAGAAGTCGGCGTGAACTTCATGACGAAGTTCCTGCAGGGCTATGTCCGTTATCTGCACGACAATTCAGACCCCTCCAATGTGCTTCATGACATCGAGGCGGCGGGCGATCTTTACGTGACCAGGAATTGGGGCCTGGTGTTCGACGGCACCCGCGATCTGGTCCATGACGCCTGGGCGCGGCGTGACGTCGGCGTCTTCTTCCAGAACGACTGTGCGAGAATTGAAGTCGTTTATCACTACGAAGCCGGCTTCGCGGAGCTGGGCGGGCCATCGAACTCGGTCCAATTGCGCCTCACCCTCGCCACACTGGGGCAACAAGGATACAGGGACGAGGATGGCCGCTGAACCGGATGGCGGCCGTGCAAGAGGGACGGCATCGGCGATGAGTTGGGCGCAGTGCGTTAGGCGGCTGGCGGCGGGGACCGCCGTGGCCATGGCCTCGGGGCTTTGCATGGGGGGCGCCGCCTCGGCGCAGTCGGCGGATCAGGCCCTGCTCCAGACACCCATCTCGGCGCCCACACCGCAGCGGCCCGCGGCCCCGCAGATTTCCGGCGGCGTCGCCGCCCTGGTCAACGACGACGTCATCTCCACCTACGACCTGCGCCAGCGGGCGCTGCTGCTGATCGTGACCTCAGGCGTGCCGGCGACGGCCGACAACATGCCGCAGATCCAGGACGAGGCGTTGCGGTCGCTGGTCGACGAACACATCGAGCTTCAGGAAATGCGACGCCTGGAGAAGGAGCAGAAATTCGAGATCGTCGCCAAGGATGACGAGGTGACAGAGGCCCTCGCCCAGCTGGCCAAGGAAAACAACACGTCCCTGGCGGAGCTGAGGCGGCAGTTCGCGGCCGTCGGGCTCAACATGGAGACGCTGGAAGACCAGCTGCGGGTGCAGATCAGTTGGCAGCGCATGATCGCCGGCCGCTACAGCACCCGCGTCAAGGTCGGCGCCGGCCAGGTCTCGATGATGCTTCAGCGCATGAAGGCCGCGGCCAACGAGCCACAGTTCCTGGTCAGCGAGATCTTTCTCGATGCGTCGCACGCGGGCGGCATGAGCGAAGCCATGAGCGGGGCCCAGCAACTGATCACCCAGATCCAGCAAGGCGCGCCCTTTGCGCCGGTCGCCCGGCAGTTTTCGGCGGCTCCCACCGCCGCGGCCGGCGGGGAAATGGGCTGGGTTTCGGCGGCGGAGCTGCAGCCTGAACTCTTGGCGGCGGTCGAACAGATGCGTCCGGGCCAGATCTCCCAACCGATCCAGGTCAATGACGGTGTCTACATTCTTCAATTGCGGGAGAAGAACGCCGGGGGCGGCTCGACCATCGTCGATATGAAGCAGGCGGCCGTCCGGCTGGCCGCCGACTCGACGCCGGATCAGATCACGGCGGCCCAGAAGACCCTCGCCGACTACAGCGCCACCTCGCCCAACTGCAAGGACATGGAAGAGAAGGCCAAGGCCTTTCCCGGCCTGGTCGTCGGCGACCTCGGCAAGTCCGACGTGAAGGATCTGACGGGCAAGGC
>Ga0265338_10011011_pt1 | contig 10503 bp, 6 predicted proteins | sample 42126metaG_FD_193579 | JGI IMG/M metagenome (GOLD analysis project Ga0265338, IMG submission 193579) | Rhizosphere microbial communities from Carex aquatilis grown in University of Washington, Seatle, WA, United States - 4-21-26 metaG | ecosystem: Host-associated > Plants > Roots > Rhizosphere >... | reverse complement strand
CAATGCGTCGGCTGTCCGTGTTTCATCTGGCGGCGATTCTGGGGGGGAGCCTGGCCGCGACCTCCCTCTCGTTGTCCGCCTGCCGCCGGCACAACGCCGCTCCCGCCGTCGAGAGCGCGTCTCCGGGGCCGCATGAACACGCGCCGGTGAGCGAGCCGGCGCTGGCCGCGGCCCCCGCCACCAACGCCGCGCCCAGCTCGGCGCCTGCGGCCAATGCGGCGCCTGCGGCCAATGCTTCGAAGGGCGCGGCCACCGCCGACCCGCCACCGCGGCCGCTCCGCCGTTGCTTTCCCGATGCGCCCAGCTGGGTCGACGCTCCCGTCGCGGCGCTGCTCGATCGCGCCGCCGAGATGTTCGACGGCGCCGACTACGAAGGCGCGCTCGCCTGCGCCGAAGAAGCCGCGCGCCAGGCGCCGCGGTCCGTCGAGGCGCACCACAACCGCGCGGTCGCGCTGCTGCACCTCGACCGCCTCGACGATGCGCGCGACGCGCTGACGCTGGCGCTCGCGCTCGCGCCCGATGATCCGGAGACGCTGGAGGCGGCCGCCGATCTCAACATCAACCAGCTCGCGCCGTCGGCCGACCGATCGCAGATCGGTCTCGAGTACGCGCGACGGGGAAGCCACCACGTGTCGCGCCACGACGCGGAGCGCGTCGCGCGGCTGGCGCTGCTCGAGGGGCAGGCCCTGGTCGATCTCGGCCGCTCGCTCGAGGGGTTGCATCGCATCGACTCTGCGCTCGCGGTCTCGCCCAAGCTGGTCGCCGCGCAGTACGAGCGCGGCGTCGCGCTGTTCGAGCTGTGCCGCTTCGCCGACGCGCGCCACATGTTCGAGCGCGTCCTCGCGACCACGCCGGATCACGGGCACGCGCTCTATCATCTCGGCCTGATCGAGGAGCGTTTCGGTGACGAGTCGGTGGCCGCGCAGCGCCTCGCCGAGGCGACTGCGCGCGATCCGAAGGCGTTCCCGCCGCCGCCGCCGATCTCGGCCGAGCAGTTCGAGGAGCACGTGCGGCGCGCGGTGGCGAACCTGCCGGCCGACGTCGCCGCCGATCTCGCCGGCATCCAGGTGCAAGCGGCGGAGCTGCCGGCGCTCGACGATCTCACCGCAGAGAAGCCTCCGCTGTCGCCGACGATCCTGGGCCTGTTCCGCGGGCTGCCGCTCGACTGGAAGGCCGACGCGACCACGCCGACGCCCGCGGGCCGCACCGGCCAGGCGGGGCGCGGGAAGAAGGCGCGCCGCGCGGTCGGCAGCGATGACTCGCCCGGCAGCGATGCCGATGGCAATGGGGCGCGCAGCGACGGCGCGCGCTGTGCCGTGCCCGATCGCGCGATCGTCCTTTACCGCCGCAATCTCTTGCGCACCGTCGGTGACGAGGCGGAGCTCGACCGCGCGATCACGCGGACGCTGCTGCACGAGGTTGGCCACCTGCGCGGCGAGGACGACGGGTCGTTGCGCGACCGCGGGCTTGAATGATGCCGCGGCGAGCCGCAGACTAGCGGCTCCGGTCCCGGCGGCGTGAGCGCGGCGCGGGCTCCGGATCGCGTGATCAGGGTTTCCCACCTCTCGAAGAGCTACGGCGCCCGACCCGGGCGCGGCGCGCCGCCAAGCGCGCTGGATGACGTCTCCTTCGAAGTGCGGCGGGGCGAGATCGTCGCCTTGCTCGGCCCGAACGGCGCCGGCAAGACGACGCTGATGCGCATCCTCGCCGGGTTTCTCGCGCCCAGCGCCGGCGACGCCGAGCTCGCCGGTCATTCGATCCTCGAGGCGAGCCTGGATGCGCGCCGACAGATCGGGTACTTGCCCGAGGGCGTTCCCCTTTACCCCGACATGCGCGTCGACGAGTACCTCACCCACCGCGCGCGCTTGCGCGGCGTGGCGCGCGCCGAGCGGCGGCAACGCATCGACAGCGCCGTCGCCGACTGCGGCCTCGGCGATCGGCGGCGGCAGATCATCGGCACGCTCTCGCGCGGCTACCGGCAGCGCGTGGGCCTGGCCGACGCGATCCTCGCGCGGCCGCCGATCCTGATCCTCGACGAGCCGACGGTCGGCCTCGACCCCAACCAGATCCGCGACGTGCGCGAGCTGGTGCGGGCGCTGGCGCGTGAGGCAACGGTGCTGCTGTCGACGCACATCCTGTCCGAGGTCGAGGCGCTGGCCGCGCGCGTGATCATCCTGCATCGCGGGCGGGTGGTCGCGGCGCGCCCCGACGACGCCGGTCGCGACGGCGCCGGTCGCGTGATCGTCGGTGTGCGCGCGGAGGATCGGGCGCGGGCGCGCGAAGTGCTGAGCGCGCTGGCCGGCGTCGCCGCGGTGGCCGACCTCGCCGACGGTCGCCTGGCGATCGCGCCGCGGCCCGCGAGCGAAGCCACCAGCGATGGCGCCGCCGCGCCTGACCTGGCCGAGGAGATCTTCCGCGCCGCCGCCGCCGCCGGCCTGGCGCTGCGCGAGCTCGGACGCGAATCCTCCTCGCTGGAGGAGATCTTCGCGCGCATCACCACCGGCCGCGCGGACGCACCCGATGCGTAACGTCCCCGCCATCGCGCGGCGCGATCTCGCCGCGTACTTTCATTCGCCGGCCGGGCTCGCGATCGCGGCGCTCTTCCTGACGCTGCAGGGGCTGGTGATCTGGATGTTCATCCAGTTCCTCGGCCGCCCCGACGCACCACCCGGCGGCGTGATGGAGTTCTTCTTCGGCGGCACGATCCTGTACTGGATCGCGATCGCGCTGCTCGCGACGGTGATCCCGATGCGGCTCGTCGCCGAGGAGCGCCGCACCGGCACGATCGAGACGCTGCTGACGGCGCCGGTGACGGCGACCGACGTCGTGCTCGGCAAGTGGCTCGCGGCGCTGGGCTTCTACGCCGCGCTGTGGGCCCCGACGCTGACGTACCTCGTCTACCTGCACGCCGTCGGCGCGCCCACCGACGCCGGGCCGATCGCCGCGGGGTATCTCGGAACCCTGCTGATCGGCGCGGCGGCGCTGGCGCTGGGGCTGCTGGCGTCGGCGCTGACCCGCAACCAGATCGTCGCCGCGACGCTGTCGTTCGTGTCGTTCTTCGTGCTCCTGCTGCTGGGCGCGCTCGAAGCCCAGGTGGGCGATCCGCGCCTCGGCGCGCTGCTGCGGCGGCTGAGCCTGTTCCGCATCATGGAGGACTTCGGCCACGGGATCGTCGATTCGCGCCACCTCGTGCTGCTGGCGACGGCCGCCGTGGTCGGGTTGGTCGGCGCGGGGCGCGCGGTCGTGGCGCTGCGCAACCGCGTGCGCGTGATGACGCCGCTGCTGACGCTGGCCATCGCGCTGATGGTCAACTACCTGGCCGGGCGGCACTACGCGCGCGGTGACTGGACCCACGCCCAGCTCTACGCGCTGTCGGACAAGACCATCAACGTGCTCCAGCACCTGTCGCGCCCCGTCGACGCCTATGTCTTCATGTATCCCGGCCGCGACAGCGAGCGGGCGCGGGCGCTGGGCGGCATGGTCCGCGAGCTCTGCGACCGGTTCGCGCGCTACGCGCCCGACCGCTTTCACGCCGAGGTGATCGACCCGGATCGCAACCCGGCGCGCGCCGAGGCGATGCAGAAGAAGTACGGCGTAGGCAACTACGAGATGGGCGAAGGTGTGGTGATCTTCGTGTCGGGGTCGCAGTCGAAGTTTCTCACGCGCGACGACCTGGTCGACTACGACCTGGATGCCGAGATGAATGGCGCGCCCGGCGGCCACCTGCGCGCGTGGAAGGGCGAGCCGGCGTTCGTGTCGGCGTTGCTGACCGTGACCAGCGACCAGCAGCCGACGATCTGCTTTCTGCAGGGGCACGGCGAGCCGGACATCGAGTCGCTCGCCGATGGCGGCTACGGAACCTTCGCCGAGGAGGTCCGGCGCGACGCCTACCAGACGCGCGCGCTCGCCACGCTGGCGGCCGATGGACCGCCGCGCGCGTGCAGTGTGCTCGTGGCGGCCGAACCGCAGCAGGCGTTCACCGAGACGGAGATGGCGTCGCTGGATCGCTACCTCGCGGGCGGAGGGCGCTTGCTCGTCATGCTCGGCCCGGTCTTCAATCACGACGCCTCGGGGTTCGCGCAGGTCGGCCTGGAGGCGCTCGCGCGCCGCTGGGACATCGTCATCGGCGACAACCTGGTGGTCGATCCGGCGCACGCGAGCGACATCGAAGGACCGTCGGTCTGGATGACCAGCGACTACGGCGCTGCCGCTCCTGCCGGGAGCCCGACGGTGGCGGCGGTGCTGACGCGGCTGGCCGGACACGCGACGATCTGGCCGCGCGCGCGCGAGGTGCGCGTGGCGCCGCCCGAGGCGACGACTGCGGTGAATGGCGCGCGCGGGCGCAGCCTGGCCCGGTGCAGCGACTCGGGTTGGGGCGAGACCGACATGGCGACGATTCGCGGCGACGCCGACCTGGTGTTCGACGCCGGTCGCGACGTCAAGGGACCGGTCTCGGTCGCGGCGGCGGTCGCCGCGCCGGCGGCACCCGCGGCGCCGGGCGCGCACAGCAGCGGCGAGAGCCGGCTGGTGGTGCTCGGCACCGGGCGGCTCATCATGAACTATCGCCTCGCGGGCTCGCTCGTGCGCGACTACGACCGCGACTTCGTGCTGTCGGTGCTGGCCTGGCTCGCCGACCGCGAGGAACGATCCGGGGTGGCGCCCAAGATCCCCGACCAGGTCCGCCTCTCGCTGGAGGAGGGCACCGTCGCGCACGCGTTTCAGTTGTTCGTGATCGGCCTGCCCGCCGCCTGCCTGGCGCTGGCGGGCGTCGTCTGGTATCGGCGACGAGTGTGAAAGCCGGCGCGAAAACCCCGTGGGTGCTGGTAGCGGTGGCCGCGCTGCTTGGCCTCTACATCCTGGTGTTCGAGCGACACCACGAGACGACCGATGAGTCGCGCGCGACGCGCGAGCGCCTGTTCGCGGACTTGAATCGGGGCGACGTCACCGCCATCGAGATCGACCGCGGCGCCAGGGGGCGGGTGACGCTGGCGCACGTGTCGGGATCCGCCGGCGACGGCGCGTGGCGAATCGAACCGAGCGATGCGCTGGCGACGAAGGGGGCCGTCGCCGACCTGCTCGACGCGCTCGACGGGCTCGACGTCGATCGGGTCGCGACCGCAACGGCGGCGAGCGCCGGTCTCGACCCGCCGGCGGCGCACCTCGTCGTCACGGCGGCGGCACGGCGCTTCGGGCTCGAGGTCGGGGGTGTCGACGCCAGCGGCCGCGGCGTCTTCGTGCGGCGCGAGGGCGACGCGCGCGTCTACGTGGTCGGCCGGCGGCTGCGGGACCTGGTCGACCGCGACGCGGGCGCGTTCCGCGATCGCGGGCTCTTCCCGGCCGCGGCCGTCGACGCGGCCGCGGCGGTCGCGTTCTGGTCGGAGGGCGAGGCGCCGCAGACGTTGCGGAGACGCGCGGGCCTGTGGCTCGACGAGCAGGGGACGTTCGCGACGCGCGCGGCGGTGGGTGAGGCGCTGCGCATGCTCGCGGCGTTGCAGGCGACCGGGTTTCCCGCGGCGGCGCCGCCAGACGGTGGGACGGGCCCCCATCGGACGATCGAGCTCGGCGGCGCCGGCGAGCTCGGCGGCGCCGGCGCCGGGGCGCACGCGACCGCGCGTCTCGAGCTCTGGACCAGCGCCTGCGCGGGCGACGGCGGCGCGCCCGAGCATCTGGCGGCGTTCACCGCGACGGCGACGACCGCGGCGCAGGGCGACACGCGCGAGTGGGTCTGCATCGATGCCAGCGCCGCCGACCGGCTGTGGCGGCAGCTCGAGGCCGCCAACCGGCGCGATTCGCACCTGCTGGTCGTCGACCCCGCGGGCGTCGACGGCGTCACGCTGTCCGACGGCGGGCGCCGCCTGCGCCTTCACCGCGACGACGACGGCGGCTGGCGCTTCGCGGAGCCAGCCGCGGGCTACGACGCCGACGCGAAGGTCGTCGGCGATTGGCTCGCGAAGCTGGCGGCGACGACGCTCTCCGCCGCGGTGCCGCCGGCGCGGACCGGCGCGTCTCACGCGCCCGCGCGCAAGCTCGTGGTGGAGGGTGCGACGCGCGCGGAGATCGAGATTGCGCCGCCGCGCGGGGGCCAATCACGGGTCGACCGCGCGGGCGAATCCGCGCCGGCGCTGACCGGCGCCGCTCCGTTCGCCACGCTCGATCCCGAACCGTTGCGTTTTCGCTCGCGCGCCGTCCTGGCGCTGCCGCAGTTCGACGTGCACGCCGTCGCGATTCGCACGCCGCGGACGCGCGTCAGCCTGCGACGAGAGACGGGCACCACCTGGGTGCGCGAGGGAGAGGGCGCGGGCGCGACGCTCGACGCGAGCGCCATCGACCACCTGCTGTCGGTCCTATCCGATCTGCATGCGGAGGAGTTCGTGACGCCGCAGCCGACTTCGTTCAAGCCGGAGACGACACTAGACATCGAGGTGCGCGCCGGTGACGCTCCGCCGCAGCGCCACCGATTGGAGCTTGGCGCGAAATGCGGCGCGCGGCTGGAAGACACACCGGCGTTCACGCTGCCAGCGAAGACGTGCGCCGATCTCGGGCGCACGCTCGCTGACATCCGCTGACGTCCGCCAGCGGTTGTTGGTTGCAACCGATGCGGCCAGATAGCGAAGGTTTATCTATCGGGCGTTGCCCTAGAACTCGCTATTGCTGCCGCTGGCTCCGCTCTTCGATGCTTTGGGCTTCTTGCCGGGGGCGCTGCCGGTGGTGTTCTCGGGGATCTTCGCGTCGATGCGCGCGCCGCCGACCTTCTCGGCCGCCTTGCCGTCGAGCTTGATCTCCTGCGCATCCGGCGGGAGCACCGCGTTTCCTTCGGTGATCACCTTGCCGGTCGAGTCCTGAAACTTCTTGTGAATGATGAGGCCGTCCGACGCCGCGAAGCCGCCGATCGAGTTGATCGCGAACGTGCCGGTGATGACGTACTGTCCGCCCTCGGCGCCCGCCGGGGCGACCAGCGCCTTCGGCTTGCCGGTCGTCCAATCCTTGATCGGGTAGTCGGCGACCAGCAGCGCGTGATCCAGCTTGGTGGTCGGCGAGTCAGCCACGAAGAAGTGCGGCTGATCGCAGGGATGACAGCCACCCTTCATCTGCTCCGCCGCCGCGGCTGCGGGCGCCTTGGGCGCGGCGCCCTTCTTGGCGGCCGCCATCTCTTTCTTCTTTTCCTTCTTCGACTTCGCCGCCAGCTCGTCGTTGCACTTGCGCAACTCGGCGGGGCACTCGTAAATCTGCAACAGATACGCTTTGACCTGGACGTCCTTGTCCAGGTACTTGCTCATGTGCTTGCGAAGCCCGTAGACCGACATCTCTCCGGAGGGATATTGCTCGGGAGCGTTCTGAACGTTGAAGTTCGGGGGCGGCGGAAGGTCGACCTTGATCGGCGGCAACGCCTGACCCTGTCCGAGAGCCGTCGAAGAGTGGAGGGGCACCAGAAGCGCCAATGCCAATGGCACCATCAGGTGATATACGGACCGGAGTCGCTTCATGACAGACTTCTCCTCGCCAGCGGTTGGGTTGACCGGGTTGACCCTGAATAACACGTGGTTTTTTGGGGAGCAAGACAAAGGCGGGCGGCGGGTGAGGGCAGGGGCAACCTCGACCGTCCTCGCGCTCGCCGCGTCGATCGCCGTCCTGACCGCGGGCGGCGGGTGCCGGTCCTCCAGAAAAAAGGATGGCCAGAACGATCCCGCTGCGTCCGCCGGATCCAAATCCGATCCAAAGTCCGACAAGAACGCGAGTCTCCTGCGACTGGCCGCGTCCACGCCGCCGCTCGATATGGCGACGCTGCCGACGCCCGGCGCGCCTCCGACGCCGGGCGCCGCCGCGACCCACATCTCACGCACCGGCGGGATGCTGCGCGTGCACCTGGACAGCGAGCCACCCCACCTGAACCCGCTGGTCGACTCCGATGCATCGATCGCGAGCGTCGTCGACGGGCTCGTCTACGAAACCTTGATCGAATGCACGCCCGCCGGGTACCAGCCGGGGCTGGCGGAACGCTGGGACGTGTCGAACGACGGCCTGCGCGTCGTGTTGCACGTGCGCCAGGGGATCCGCTGGCACGACCATCACGTCTTCAGCGGCGTCGACGTCCAGGGCACGCTCGAGCGCGTGATGCGCAGCTCGTCGAACTTGCCGATCGCGCGCGCCGAGCTGGGTGACGTCGACAGCGTCGAGATCGCGGCCGACCACGTCGTGCGCCTGAATCTGCGCCGGCGCTCCGACCTGACGCTGCGCGCGCTGTGCGACATCCCGATCTTGCCTGACCATCTGATGAAGGTCGGCTCCGCGGAGTCGCCGGCTCTGGCGAAGCAGCCCATCGGCACGGGACCGTTCAAGTTCCTGAGCTGGGACCGCGGCAAGCGCATCCGGCTCGGGCGTTTCAACGAAGGTTGGCGGCCCGCGCCCGCGCTCGACGAGATCGTCTTCGACCTGGAAGCGGACGCCGTGCGCGCGCTCAACCGCACGCGGCGCGGCGACCTGGACGTGCTGCCGCGCGTGCTCGACGCGCACTATCCCGAGCAGGTCGAGCCAGCGACTCTGCACGGCGCCGTGACGCTGTACCGGCTCACGCCCGAGCGCACGTCGTTCCTGGTCGTGAACCACCGCCGGTTCCCGCTCGGCGATCCGCAGTTCCGCCGCGCGCTGGCGCTGCTGTGGGATCGCGCGCGCTTCGCCCACGAGCTGCACAAGGACCTGGCGCACCCGATCGGCGGGCCCACATTCGGAGCCAGCACGTCCGGCAGCGGCGCGCCGCCACCGTTCGATAGGCCGCGCGCGCTCACGATCCTGGAAGACGCCGGCTACCGCGACAACGACGCCGACGGCGTGCGCGATCGCGCGGGCCGTCCGATCCGCCTCTCGCTGCTGGAGACCACGGGCAGCCGCTCGCTGGCGCTCGAGGCGCACGCGTTCACGCTGGAGCTGCGCAAGGCCGGCATCCTGCTCGACATCATCCCTGCCGATGCGCCGACGATCCTGGCGCGCCTGCGCAAGGGCGACTTCGACCTGGCGCCGATGGTGTGGGAGGGTCGGCCCGACGAGGATCCGACGGAGCTCTTCGGCGCCGACGGGATCTTCAACTTCGGCGGCTATCGATCGACCGCCGTCGAGAGCGCGCTCGACGAGCTCCGCGCGGCTCCGGGACCGGCGGAGCGGCGGCCGATCCTGGCGCGGCTCGAGAGCCTCATCGCCGACGACCAGCCGGTCATCTTCCTGTATCGGCACGACGTTCCCGCGCTGATCTCGAATCGGGTTCAGGGGCTGACCGCGATCGGGGATCGGCTCGACCTGCGTCACGTCTGGATCACGCCCTGAGCCGGCCGTGCGCATGAAGCCCGCTTCGCGCTCGACACCGATCGTCGCGGCGCCATGGCTGGTCGCCCTCGCGCTGGCTCCGCAGGCTGCGCGCGCCGACGACACCGCCTGCCCGCCGGCGATGCCCGCGGCCGGCCCGGGCGCGGTCGATCCGTTTCGCGCGCCCGTGCCCGAGGCGACCGCGCTCAACGCCGCGGCGCTGACGCTCTATCGACAGGGACACTGGGACGCGGCGCGCGCGAAGTATCACGCCGCCGAGCAGGCCGACGGCGAGTTCCTGGCGCCGGTGCTCAACGTCGCCTGCTCGTTCGTGCGGCAGGAGCGGTTCGGGGAGGCGACCGCCGAGGTGCTCCGCCTGCTCGACCGCGCCTACATCCCCTGGTCGCGCGAGGTGTTGACGGCGGCCGACCTGGGCGCGCTCAAGGTGCAGCCCGAGATGGCCGAGGTGAAGCGCGCGTTGGCGCAGGACGCGCTGCGCTGGGGAGCCGGGCTCGAGAATGATCTGCTCTTCATCGCGCGCCAGCGCGAGCCGCTGAAGCTACCGGCGACCGACGGCGCGACGGAGCCGGTGGTGCTGGTGCTGGGCCTGCACCAGGAGGTCTTCGCCTGGTCGCCCCTCACCGATCGCTATCGCCAGCTCACCGCCGAGGATGGCCGCGTGGTCGCGGTGGTGCCGTCGATGGACCGCCGGCACCTGCTGTACGTCACCGCGGAGAAGCTGGTGCGAAACCCCAAATCGGGGTCGCCAGCCGCGCTGCGCGGCGTGGTGCTGCACGTGCTGACACTGCCGCAGATGTCGGTGGGCAAGCCCATCCCGATCGCCGGCGACGTCACTCGGCTGGCGCTCGCCCCGGCGCCCGCCGGGTTTTCCGTCGAGATCGACGGGGATCGCACGAGCGGCGCCTTCTCGCAGGCCAGCGACGGCGGGCCGATGGTTCCGGCGCGCCCGATCGACGAGCGGCATCGCCAGGAGCGCGTCGTCCTGACGGCGGCCGGTGTCGCCCCCGGTGCGTCCCGCAGCGTGAGGGCCAGCGAGCATTGCCACCTGACGGCACGACAATCGAAGAGCAAGCAGGGAATCCCGACGATCGAGCTCACGGTCGCGGGCAGGCACCCGGCCGGCCCGCCGACTCTGCTGCGCACGCGATTCGGTGCCGGTCTCGACGGCCTTTCCATTCCTTGAGAGCG
>Ga0265338_10011010_pt1 | contig 10505 bp, 10 predicted proteins | sample 42126metaG_FD_193579 | JGI IMG/M metagenome (GOLD analysis project Ga0265338, IMG submission 193579) | Rhizosphere microbial communities from Carex aquatilis grown in University of Washington, Seatle, WA, United States - 4-21-26 metaG | ecosystem: Host-associated > Plants > Roots > Rhizosphere... | reverse complement strand
GCCGAACCTGCGGGAAGCTGGCCCGGCGTTCCTTATGGCTGCTCGGGCACCGTTGATGGCAAAGTCGTGGATGCCGCGATGGCCAAATCCATGAGCTTTGCCGCTCGGTGGGGTTCGGCCTGCGGTCGAGCATTCGATGCTCATGAGTATCTGACCGCGCATCCGCAATTTGATTGGATGGAAGGCATCCTTAAGAGCCGGCCAAGCCAACCCTGGACTCAGTTTCAAGCTGGCGAGTGAGCACTCATGTCATCCCACAAACAACTTAAACTCGAACAAAAGAGCTTCGCGTACCAGCGGCAGGTCATTCTTCAGCTCAACACCCTCGTCGGCGACATCGAGCGAAGCGAAAAAACGATCGTCGCTCTCAATAGCGAGTTGGAAGCGGTTAATAAAAAACACCAAGGGCCGCGGAACACTCGGCAGGACGTCTCTTACCTGACAGATTTGTTGGACTGCGCCAAGAAGAAGCTGGCGTGGGAAAAGCAAATCACCAGCTTGCAAAAGCGTGCGCCGGCGTTGATGGAGCAGATCGCGGGGATCCTGAACGACCCCAAAGCTCCGCCAGATGCGCAAATGCGCGAACAAATCCTCCAGGCCCTTCAAGCCATTCAATCCGCTATGCAGCGCCTCCAAACCGCCAATGCCGGAATGGGGCCTGATGATGCAGGGTAAGCCTCGGAAGCACCGAAGGCGTCGGATTCCTAATCTCCTCCCGTCAATCGACTGTGCCCTTCAAAAGGGCATTTTGGACAGTCATCTCTTTGCTGGCCGCCAAGTTCGATCTAATGGGCCCGCACAATCAAGGCTGGGTAATAACCTAAATCGAGGCCATCGGACCACTTACGCCAGAAGCCACCACCGACAATTTCCGCGCCGGCACGTCGATCCTAACCGCCGCGGTCAATATCAAGACATTTGCAAAGTGGGAGCTTTCCCGCTTCAGGATCGTGCTGACTTGGGCCGGGACTTTTGCCAGATCTGCCGGAGATGCATCCGGAACCTCGACTTTCGTTATGTCGTTCGCGAGTTTATCGGTTCGGTCAATGATTGCCCTCCGGCAGCTTGCCAGGAGTTTGCCCACGTCGCCCGCGCAGTCGATGCAGAGCTTTTCCACTGTCTTATTGAACTTCGCCATGTCTGCCATATGTGTTTGTCCTCGTTGTTGATGGTTACGAATTGGACCTGACGGGCCGCGGGGGGGGGGCGGCAAATCAGCATCAGTTAATGTGCGAAGTAGCGAGTCTATTGCCAGGCCGCCCAGCCGTCAAGCGACGCCCGGGTCGATCTCGTTCGAGCAGTCCCCACGCGTTCATTTCGAAACTGGCTTAATCCCACCCAGAAAGGATTTAACCACGAATGCACACGGATGGACCCAGCGCGGCGCACGCCGCGAGCACAAATCAGCGGGATCGAGACACGAATTCCACGAATTGTCACGAACTAACAAATACTCTGATAAGAGATTACTCCCGGGAGCGCCGGCGTCTCGCCGGCGAGTTTCCTTTGGCCGGCGCGCGGACATTCCTGTCTGACTGGAAAGTCGCCGCGCCGCAGAAACAGCCAAAGAAAATAGCCCACCTTTTCAAAGGTGAGTGGAGCCAGTAATCAGTGTTTAAGTCCCGTCAGGGACGGAAGAGTGCGACTGTGAAGGCGCACAACGTGGCGGGGTGGAAGTCCCCGTCAGGCCCGAGACAGTGGGTCTGTAGCAGAAAGTAACTGCGGCGGCGTAATCCGACCGTGGAGAGCAACTGAAAGCGAATCGCCGGTCCGTAATAAACGAGCTCCTGGCGGAGCTTAAATGTGAACTCGATTCGGTGGGGTAGGATGGACGAGCGTGCTTTTTAAACGCGAAGTCTTGAGCCAGGACCCAGGCGCCAAGATGGCGGCGGTCGCAAGACCGAGGTTAAATGGCCAACCGGAAGGGCTGAAGCAAAGCGACTGGTCAAAAGAAGAAAAGTCCGAAGGCAACTATCACATGTTTGGAGACAGAACGGCGAGAAACGTTGGCGAGATAAGCAGAGAACTTCCCCACCGGAGGCATTGGTGTTCAGGCTCGCAAGGGTCCAAGAGCCAACCGGAGGAAGTCAGAGCGCCCGTAGTAGCGAAGAAGTGGGTAACGACCATGGAGCCAGGGGACGCAGGAAAGTGAACGCGTGAAAGAACCGACAACCGAACGAACACCGGCGGCAGTGGGAGGGAAGGGCGCAAGCCCCGCCTTTCCTAAACAAGCTGGAAAAGCCCGGAACTCAAAGAACTGGGTGGAACGGAGTGTGTGGACTGAGCGCATGTTGGAGCGACTGGCCAACAGCCAGGAGCAGACCGTATGGTACAGCCTCTGGGATAAAGTCTGGAATCAGGACAACCTGAAGCAGGCGATTCTCAAGGTGATACTCAACCAGGGCGGCGCAGGGGTTGATAACTACACGACGGAGCAACTCAAAACACAGTGGACGCAGCAATGCACCGCTTTGCAAGAGGAACTCAAAAGTGGCAGCTACCAGCCTCAACCGGCGCGCCGAGCGTGGATACCAAAATTGGGCAGTGCTGAATTGAGGCCGCTGGGCATCCCAGCGGTTCGAGACCGGGTGGTACAAACCGCCTTGCGGGCGGTGCTGGAACCTATCTTTGAGCGGGATTTTGCCGAGCAAAGCCATGGGTTTCGGCCTGAGCGTGGCGCATTGGACGCACTGGAGCGGGTGGAAACACTGCTTCGCAACGGATACACCTGGATAGTCGATGCTGATTTGAAAGCGTATTTTGACACGATACCGCAGGAGCGGCTGATGCATCTAGTGAGAGGCAGAATCGCCGACGGAAAAGTGTTAAGACTTTTGGAGCAGTATCTCAAAGCCGGAGTGATGGACAGCTTAAAGGGCTGGCAACCTACGAAGGAAGGGACACCGCAAGGAGCGGTCATCAGTCCGTTACTAGCCAACCTGTATCTCGATCCCCTGGACCAGCAGATGGCCAGGAACGGCTGGGAAATGGTGCGCTACGCGGACGACTTCGTGGTGTGCGCGCGGACGGAAGCAGAGGCAAAAGCAGCACTGGAAGAGATCGCAGCCTGGGTGAAAGAAGCGGGGTTGAGGCTGCACCCGACTAAGACGCGGATTGTGAACGCGGCGGAAAAGGGCGGATTGGACTTCTTGGGATATCACTTCGAGCAATATACTCCGCAAGGAGGCAAGAAGTGGCCCAGGCAGAAGAGTCAGTTCAAGTTGCGGGAAAATCTGCGGGCGAAGTTGCGCCGGGGCCGACCGGGCGGTGTGAAGCAAATCGTCTCTGAGGTGAACCGGACGCTCCGAGGTTGGTACGGGTATTTCAAGTGGAGCCAACCTACTGCCATGCAGCGAGTGGATGAATGGACGCGTGAGCGCATCCGCCACATTCTGCGTCGGCGGCACAAGCGCCGCGGGATGGTCCGCGGTCGGGAACGAAATGAGTATCCGATCAGCTGGTTTGCACAGCAGGGGCTCTTCAGCCTAAAGACAGCCCAAACTCAATGGCTTCAATCCCCAACGGGCAATCACTAACTGGAAAGCTGGATGCGAGAAATTCGCCCGTCCAGTTTGGAGGGAGGGGTGGCGTGACCCGCCATCCCTACCCCTATAATCGGCTCGAACACCAGCATAGACCCGAAACAGCGAGGCGGTTCTTCCGGTTTCTTAATCTTAATCGTGCTCTTAATCGTAATCTCTTGGCCTGTTCGTCGAGCAGGGGGAGATTACGACTAAGAATGTTATAGCGCAGCATTTGAACCGCGAATGAGCGCGAATAGACGCGAATGGAACAAGAACGGGCCGGGAGAAGAGGCGTTCAATGTCCAACCCGATTAATCTGGAACATTGACTAGAGCAAGGGTCGCTGCGCTAAAACTCGGAGGCGAAGGTATGGGCCTCTTGGATTGCCGAGTAAGCAGTTCGTCGAGTTGATCAAGAGACTGATTGGCGATCGCGCGGTAGTTGGCAATGGTAGGGAGGACATCGGGGTGCTCGGTTGGAATCGGAATCACGTGTGTTTGCGCCGATGGAGCGTGAGGGGCTTCGTGCCGTGACGCTAAAGCAGCCAGGATCAGGATACCAACGGCAACGACGCAGGCTGTCTGCACGGCTGCTCGCCAGCTCATCCGGAGTCTTTGGACACCCAGTGATATCGCCGGTCCGCCAGTCTCTGCCTGGTTTTCGCTCAACGCCGTCATGATTCTGCGGTGCAGTGATTCCTTGGCTTGGATCTCCGTCGCCAGATCCATTTCAACCAAATTGTTTCTTAAGAGTTCAATTTCAGAGCGGTAAACCTGACAGCCGTCGCAGCGTTGCAAATGAGATTTGAGCTCGGCTGCTTGGACGTTATCCAGGGCGTCCATAACAAGCCAGACGATCTGCTTTTGGTTTTTTCGGCAAGGCTTCATAACACAAAGACTTTTTGATTCAGGTTCCGACCTTGTTCGCGAAGAGCAGGCATGGCCCGCAACTTGTCCAAGGCATGAAACAGGCGGGACTTGACGGTGCCCAAAGAACAACCGAGAGCGGAAGCGATTCCTTCGAGTGAATCGTCAACAAAGAAGCGAAGATAGACCACTTGCTGGTGTCTCCGCGGCAAGGCTTGGACGCATTTTCGCACCAAAGCGGCTTGTTCTCTTGATTGAACCGCCTGGTCGGGGAGCGCGTTTTTGTCCGGTTGCTGTTCGACAGCGAGTAAGGCTTCGTCGTTGCCGGTCCCGGCGAAGCCAATAAAGAGCAGAAACCGTTTGCGGCGGGTGACGTTGCGGTACCGGTTGTGGAGAATGGCACAGAGCCAAGTGAAAAACTGGCAGCGACCATGGTAACGATCCAGGCATTTCCAGGCTTCCACTAAGGTGTCCTGGACCAGGTCCTCGGCCACGGTTGCATCACCGCAAAGAATCATTGCCTGTCGAAGTAATCGGTTTTCAAACAACCGGCAAAGCTCTCCGAATGCCTCAGCATCGCCCTGCTGCGCCTGGACAACCACTTTTGTCGGGTCGGGCCAAAAGGTTTCGACGGGCGGCAATGTGTTCAGATTGAGCACGTGTTGATTGGACAAATCGGAAATCATGTCATCACACCGAAACCCTGGTCGCCGCCTTTATCAGGGCTTGGCGAATAAGACAATCAGGCAAAGACAAAGACGGCGACAAGGGCGAAATGCTCTATTTAGAGTGAATTTTTGCAAGCTGCCGCGCCTGACCGACGTAAGGGCCATCGACAAAGAAGGGCGATCCCGGTTTTTCGACAAAGATCAGCGACTCGGGAAAGCCGCTTCCCTGGAAGGCCGATGTCAACTGAAATCCGCGATCCACACCTTCGAGGACAAAGCGCTGGAAACCAAAGGGCCCCTGTCCACAAGGATCGGTCACGTTGAGCAAACCCGGGTCGCCATGTAATTTATATTCAAGGGCGGTGTGCAGCATTGCCAACCAAACCTGGATTTTGAACTCTCGCTGGCGTGCTTTGAGGTAGGCGGGAAAGGCTTCGGAGAGCAACGGATACTGAGCATGCTTAAGTTCTGTGGCAAATTGTTTAGCTTGAGCATCGAATTCAGAATACGGAAGAGCCATCAACGCCGCGAGCTGATCGTAGGCTTTGCGCTCATTCTGCAGCAGATTAACGATTCCTTCGCTGGTGTTGCCCCCTGCCTTCGTAAGTTGATCCCAAAGGCTGGAGGCGATCGCGTCGTCGTCGTGTTCGGGCTCTGCCAGTCCAGGCAACACGTCATGAATGCCGGCCATCACCTTGGCGTCGTCTCCCGGGTGGGCTTTTTGCAGTTCGGTTATTTTTCTTAACAGCCAATCGTGGAAAGCCATTTTTTCGAAGGAAATGCTGGCCGCGACCGTGCCGCGCGCTGGCGTGGCATCGATGCCTTGCACTATTTGTTGAAGTGTTTGGGGTGAGAATTTACCGAAGTTCTCGATAATGACGTCCGTGCCGATGGATTCGGCGGCGATTTGGACCAGAACGGAAATGAGCGTGCCGTCCCGGGAGGCATTTCTAGCCAATGTAAATGCGGCGAGCAATTCATCCTGTGCATCACCCGGGTGATTTTGCTGGAGATGCCACGCAACCCGGTATCTTGTTCCGACCATAACGCCTTTGCAGCGGGCGAGTTGGGGAAGCAGGGTTGCCGGGCCTTCGCTCATGTCGACGCCCCAATCACAGGGCCCTGTGGAATTGGCAGCGAGCCGCACGAGCTTGAATTCGGGATCGTACCGGGAAACGATTTCTCCAAACCTTTGCGGAAGAACCGGGCTCCACAGATTGTTGGTCGCCAGGTAGTCGAAGTCAATTTCAGAAACATCCGGCGCGAGAAGAAAGGCCTGGTAGTAGCGGAGCGCGGGATTGATGTCGGTGCGCAGTGGCTGGGCGCTCAAAGCCAGCAGTGCGGCAAGCCAAATGACCGAAGAGGTAAAGAGTAGTTTCTTGGTTTTCATAGAATTATCCGAGTTCACAGCACATTCTATCCATTAATAGCAGTCACGAGGGAGAAGGTTCACTTTTTCCCTCGACCTGAAGGCTCCTCACGACGACGCCTACGACGGGAGTCAAGTTATTGAAGAGAATAGGGGCGAGACCCCATAGGAGAAGGAGGGGAGGGCTCCGAGATTTTATCAAAACTCAAAACGTATGCTACTCACTATTCTACTGGTTGTTCTGATTCTCGCCTTGATTGGCTCAGTTCCCACCTGGCCTTATAGCCGAGGATGGGGCTATGGCCCAAGTGGCGGGCTTGGCACGGTGCTGCTGATTCTGTTGATTCTGTATCTCCTGGGAGTTATTTAAGACGCGTCTGAGAGACGTCTCACCGCGCGGGCGCCTACGCCGCCTGTTGGAAATTCTTGACGATGCAATGTGAGTCCTGGCCGGTGTTGGCTTTGCCGATGACCACGTCATCGGCGCCGGAACGCGCCAGGATCTTCTCGCTTCGGACTTTTTCCGCCTCTTGGTCGCAGTGAACGGAGAGTAGAATTTTTCCCTCCCGAAGAAGTTCACGAAAATACTCGGCTTGAGCGGCCGGAACTCCCGCACGCACCAACTCGCCAACCAGATGCCCCGTCTGAGCATCGAGTCGCGGGGCATTCAACGCGGCCATCAACGGGCCGGCCCCGATGAGTCGTCCCAGGTCTGGTCTTACCAACACCCCCGCTTCGAAAAGCCCGTTGAGAGCTCCCGCGAGCAAGTGCTCGTCCGTTCTGGCAACGGCTCCCGCAGAAGACTCTGAGCCTGCCAAGGGAACAAAACCGCCGGCAACGGCCATTTCGGGCACCAACACGGAAATTCTCGTGTCGGAAAATCCCGCGTGTCTTAGGTCATCCAGAATCCGCGCTGCTTTGACTTCATCACGGGCGGTGCAGATTACGATTTGTTCACACATAGCTGAGAGCCCTCAAATTTTTCATTGGCTTGGTGGCTTACGACTCTGTTTCGGCTTCCTGCATGGAAGACGAAGACATCCACAGCGAGTCTGGGTTTTGCTGCTCCTCTTATTCAACAGCTCCACCTAACGCTAAGCGACCCCGAGGCTGCTAACTATGGGGTCTAGTTCCAAGTCCGCAAAGCGCAGGAGCTCCGACCAAAGGTTCCCGAATTCCAGGTCGGGCGCAAGACCCCATAGGAATGGGCTGGGACCGGCCTAGGATGGTCCGGGGAGCATAAAGGCCCGCAGAAAACTTTGGGAGCCTGAGGCCGGCGTTGAAGATTTTACGCTTCATTCTTAGGTTCATGAAAAGGATGGCAGAAACCATGAAAATCGCAAAGGCAACCATTTGGCTGACCAATCTGATCGCCGCGGGTTGCAAGCCCAACCGCTCTCAATTGGATAACGGACAGGGTGGTTCATCCCAGTAGGATTAGTATCGCGCGCCGTGCCGCCAATTTTGAAGGGCCCAAGAGTCCTGCCGGATCAGCCCGAATCGTCGGATTGAGATATGTCACAGATGGCATGCCGGGTATTCGACGGGAAAGGGTAGGGGAGAACTTCCGTTACCGTTATGCCACGGGTGCTGTTTTCCGGGACCTCGAGGTTCTGAAAAGGATTCGCGCGCTCGCCATTCCGCCGGCGTGGAAAGAAGTGTGGATTTGTCCGGATCCAGCGAGGCACCTGCAAGCCACCGGCCGTGACGCCCGAAGACGAAAGCAGGACAAGAACTCTTCCGATATATAAACGAGTCGGGAAAACTTGAAGATGTGCAATCTACGGACGTGAATGAGTATCTGCGCGAAACAACCGGATCGGACTTCACAGCGAAAGATTTTCGGACCTGGGCTGGGACAATGCTTGCCGCGTTAGCGTTGCAAGAGTTTCAAAAATTCGATTCCAAAGCGCAGGCTAAGAAGAATATCATGCAAGCGATTGAATCGGTGGCGGAACGGCTTGGCAATACGCCTGCCATCTGCAAAAAGTGTTACGTTCATCCGGACGTTCTGGAAGGCTATCTGGATGGCACTCTTGCTCGTGCGCTAGGTGGTCGCGCGACCCGATTAGCGAGGTCGTTGAAGCACTTGCGTCCCGAGGAAGCGGCAGTTTTGACGTAGCTTCAGGGGCGTCTGGCCGCGCAGGAAAAACACAAACGAGCCACCTCGGGTCCCTCCTCGCAAGGCTACCAATAGAATCCTAACTCGTCTGTCCGCTCTTCAACCCCGCCTCTCCGTTTTCTCCAGGCCTTACAGCGTTTGCCTACTTCTTCTTGCGGCTGCGCTGTTTCATAACGGTGCGCGCCGCCACCTCCTTGGCTCTTTTGCCATATCGGCCGGAACGCTGAGCCGATTTTTTGATATGCTCATACTGGCGCTGCTGTTTCGAAGAGGCTCCTCGGAGATGTCGTTTAACTGCCATAATTTTATTTGGCGATGCGCGCGGGTTTAGACGCGCTGATCGTTTGGAGAGCCTATTAGCCCGGCGAGGTTCGGGATATAGGGTCTTGTTCTAGCGAGAACGTGAATACTCTGTACGGACGGGATAGCCCGGGTACGTGCGAATTACAGCGCGTGTTGCCCCGCTGAACGCGGCGCGGACGGCGCAGCGCACCGTCCATACTCCGTGGAAGTGTCCAGATAGGCCCGCGATAATCCATGCGCCACTTTGTCGATTGCCAATCGAGCGTCTAGCGCGCAGGCTGGTAGCCGACCGGGCTCGAACTGACACAAGAATGTTCTCACGACGGCTCAAGACAGGGTATTTCCTGCTGGAAGGACTAAACTCCTTCGCGACAGTTTATTACTTTTACTATCTGTACTTTTTCCTGCAGAAAGCATATGGTTTTGGCAACAAGGCCAACCTCATGGTGGCTGCCCTGAATGGAGCGACGTATGCCCTGGCGTCCTGGTTCAGTGGCCGGTTCGCGCAGCGGTATGGATACTTTATTGCCCTCAAGATCGGATTCTTGATCATGATTCTCGCGCTGAGCCTTGGTTTGGCGGCCCACTCCGCGTCTGAGCACGTTGGCGTCATGGTGCTGACGGTGGTGGGAATGTCATTTACCTGGCCGACACTTGAAGCCCTCGTCAGTGAAAACGAATCCAGGGCAGGGCTGCAGAACATGGTTGGCATCTATAACCTGGTCTGGGCCGGAACGGCGGCGTTAGCTAATTTTAGCGGAGGCGCGATGCTGGAGAAGTTCGGGTTTGCCAGTTTATTTTATGTGCCAATCGCTGTGAATTTGGGTCAGATGGGACTGACGATATGGCTGGAAAGGAAGGCCGACGCAGCCGCGATTTTGACACCCGGGATTTCAAGTGCTGAGCACACCCCAGTCAGGGCCGTGGCAATTTCAGATTCTCCAACCACGCCCCAGAGTCGCACACGAGAAATGAGCCGTGGCGTGCCTGCTAAAGGGTGGACTGGCAATTCGGAAAGTCTGACTCAAATCGGCACATGCTCCTCCGCACTGCAGGGGGAGACAGAATTACGCGGGGGCTCCGGCAACTGTGGGCCGCACGAGGTGGCGATGCCCGTTGCAAAACGATTCACGCGAATGGCGTGGCTGGCGAACCCGTTTGCTTACATCGGGATTAACACTTTGATTGCGGTGGTTCCTGGGGTAGCACAGCGGCTGGAACTATCCACAATGGCCGCGGGTTTTTGCTGTTCAACCTGGTGTTTTGCCCGTGTGGGTGCCTTTGCAGTGTTGTGGCGTTGGACCGGGTGGCATTACCGCTTTCGCTGGCTGCTGCTGGCTTATGCAGGACTGGTGGGGGCGTTCGGGGCAGTCGTGCTGGCGCCCAACCTTGCCGTGCTGGTCACCGCGCAATTGGTTTTTGGGGCAAGTGTCGGCCTCATCTATTATTCATCTCTGTTCTATTCGATGGACCGAAGCGAAACCAAAGGTGAGCATGGGGGCATCCACGAAGCGGCAATTGGGTTGGGGAACTGTGCCGGACCGGCGGTTGGCGCCGCTGCTCTCCAGCTAGTACCGCAACATGGACAAAGCGGAACCGTCGCGGTTATCGGGTTGCTGCTTTGCGGGCTCGGCGGGTTGCTGTGGATTTGGC
>Ga0265338_10011009_pt1 | contig 10506 bp, 9 predicted proteins | sample 42126metaG_FD_193579 | JGI IMG/M metagenome (GOLD analysis project Ga0265338, IMG submission 193579) | Rhizosphere microbial communities from Carex aquatilis grown in University of Washington, Seatle, WA, United States - 4-21-26 metaG | ecosystem: Host-associated > Plants > Roots > Rhizosphere >... | reverse complement strand
GGTTACGCAGTTTAAAGCGTGTTTCAATAGCGTAAGGGGTCATATTAAATATAGCCTCTACTTTTTTGGCGATCTCGCCATCGTTGAGGCCAACTTTACCGGTTCCGTAGGTGTTTACATAAATACCCATAGGCTGCGCAACGCCGATAGCGTATGACACCTGTACCAGCACTTCGTCGCAAACACCGGCCGCAACCAGGTTTTTAGCAATGTGGCGGGTAGCATAAGCTGCAGAACGGTCCACTTTCGAAGGGTCTTTACCCGAAAAGGCGCCGCCGCCGTGAGCGCCCTTGCCGCCATAGGTATCCACGATGATCTTACGGCCTGTTAAGCCTGAATCGCCGTGCGGGCCGCCGATCACAAACTTACCGGTTGGGTTGATATGGTATTTAATGGCATCATTAAAAAAGTGTGCATATTTTGGATACTTGGCTTTTACCCTTGGGATCAGGATGCTGATGATATCATCGCTGATCTTTTTCAGCATTGTTGCCTCTTCGTCAAAGTCATCATGCTGGGTAGATATTACAATGGCATCGATGCGAACAGGCTGGTTATTGTCGTCATACTCCAGTGTTACCTGCGATTTTGCATCCGGGCGAAGGTACTTGATGTCTGTGTTCTCGCGGCGGATGGCAGCCAGTTCAATTAAAAGCGCATGGGCAATATCCAGCGCCAATGGCATATAGTTGTCTGTTTCAACGGTGGCATAACCAAACATCATCCCCTGGTCGCCGGCACCCTGTTCTTCTTTTGCAGAGCGGTCGACACCCTGGTTGATATCAGGTGATTGCTCATGGATGGCTGAAAGTACTGCGCATGAGTTGCCATCAAACATATATTCGCCCTTGGTATAACCGATCTTATTGATCACCTCGCGGGCAATTTTCTGAACATCAAGATAAGCCTTTGATTTTACTTCGCCGGCTAAAACAACAAGCCCTGTTGTAACCAAAGTTTCACACGCTACTTTCGATTCGGGGTCGAACGCTAAAAACTGGTCTATTAATGCGTCCGATATCTGGTCGGCAACTTTATCCGGATGCCCTTCTGATACGGATTCTGAGGTAAATAAATATGACATAAACTTTTTTGGAATAAATTTTAACTAACAGCTACGAGGAATTTTTTGATAACTCTGCCAAATTTTTATATTTAAACTTAAAAATGAAGAATTAAGATTTAAGGGGATTGTAGTAAAAAGAAGCATGGTTTTAGCACTTTTTTACGTGGTTGCAATCCAGACCGCTGTATTTTCCGTTACCTGTTTACAGGCATTAGAATTTGGAACGGTACAATTAAATCAGTCCACATTCAGGGCGCTAAATTAAAACAATTTTTACAAAGCGGAAAATACATTTACTTTTGGCGCCAGAAAATATATATAGTTGAAAGGGAAAGCGTTATTTATCATTAACCCGATATCGGGAGGAAGAAAAAAGGAAGGGGTTCCTGACCTGATAGAAGAACATCTTGATGCCAATGCATTAAAGCCTGTTATTCTTTTCAGTGACAGTGTTTCGCACGCAAGGGAAATTGCCCGTGATGCGGTAAATAAATTCGAGATGGTGGTGGCCGTTGGCGGCGACGGAACAGTGAATGAAGTGGCCTCGGCGATAGTGGGTACCGAAATGAAGTTAGGTATAGTACCTTTTGGATCAGGAAACGGTTTATCACGATTCCTGCAAATCCCGATGGACACCGTAAAGGCAATTCAAACACTAAACACCGGGCATGTTGAAGTAATAGATTCAGCGACACTTAACGGAAAGCCTTTTTTTAATATGGCAGGCATGGGTTTTGACGCGCACATCGCCGAAGTGTTTTCACACAATAAAAAGCGGGGGTTTATCACTTATATCAAGTCCTCGTTTGAAGAGTTCAATAAATATAAGCCGGAATTATATAAAATAGACATCGACGGCAAATCTTATGACCGGGAAGCTTTTATGCTGAGTTTTGCAAATTCATCGCAATATGGTAACGATGCTCACATATCCCCGTGTGCCTCCGTTAAGGATGGTTTGCTGGATATTTGTATGATAGATCAGTTTTCGATTTGGAGGCTCCCTGAAATGGGTATCCGGATGATCACAAAAAGATCCGATAAAACAAAATTTGTGGAAATCATCCGTGGAAAAAAAATCCATATTAAACGTATAGCCGCCGGGCCGGTTCATCTTGACGGCGAGCCACATACAGAAGGTACCGAGATAACTATTGAAATTATACCCGCATCCTTAAAAGTGATTACGGGTGTTGATTATAAAAAAGTCTGAAGTCCGGAGTCTGAAGTCCAAAGTCAGATTGGCTTTTTATATATCTTTGTCACTAACTTTCGAAAATCCCGACTCAGGACTTTCGACTTAGGACTAACGACTTAGAAAAATGTCAAAAAAGAATTTCACAGGGGTGGTTTATTCAACCGACCCGGATTTCCAGTACCAGCAAGACGCAGGTCAATCCGCCACGACCCTGCCACCACAGCAGCAAAATCTTAAAATATTCCTCGACCGTAAGGGCGGCGGCAAACTGGTTACCCGCGTAACCGGGTTCATTGGTACCGACGACGACCTGGATTCCCTTGGCAAAAAATTAAAATCCAAATGCGGCGCCGGTGGTTCGGCCAAAGACGGCGAGATCCTGGTACAGGGCGATTTCAGGGAGAAGGTTTTAGCCATGCTGCTTGCCGATGGCTATAAGGCTAAGAAAGCGGGGGGGTAGAGACTATTGGTTAGAGATTAGTTAACTTTATCTGCAGCTTCTTTCGGACTTTCGGACTTTTCGGACTTTCGGACTGCACTTCCCCCTTAATACTTAGTGTATCGAACTTTCAATTTAAAATATTGATTAACAATTATTTACATAGTGTGTAAAACATACATTATGTAAAAAAATATACTCATTTACTTGTTTCTTAGTGTTTAAAACAGGTAATTTTGCGCCGACCAATTTATCTGTTTTAATGAGAAACCGTACTACCAATATACCTGATCTGAGCTGTTTCGGGCTCGACCAGGCAAAGCACATCTATTTCCAGCTAACACCTGCAGAACTTATTGAAGAGGCTTTAAAGCGAAGCGAAGGCGTTTTAACTGAAAACGGCGCACTCGCTATTGATACCGGCGAATTTACAGGCCGGTCGCCAAAAGACCGCTTTATTGTTGAAGATGACCTCACAAGGGAAACCGTTTGGTGGGGCAAAGTCAATTTTAAATTTGATGGCGCAAAATTTGATACACTGCTGCAAAAAGTTTGTGCCTACCTCTCACAACGGGATGTATTTGTACGCGATTCATGCGCCTGCGCAAACGAAAAATACCATATTGATATACGGGTTATTACTGAAACGGCGTACCAAAACCTGTTTTCGCACCATTTATTTTTAAGGCCTGAGGTAGTTAACCCGCAGTCGGCTCCTGAGTGGACAATAATTGCTGCACCCGGATTTATCGCCAACCCCGAAGAAGATGGCACGCGCCAGCATAATTTTTCGATCATCAATTTCAGCCGAAAGATCATACTCATCGGAGGAACCGGCTATACCGGTGAGATAAAAAAAGGTATTTTCTCGGTTTTGAACTTTATCCTTCCGCTCGAAAAGAAGGTTCTTTCTATGCATTGCTCGGCAAATACAGGGGCAAAAGGCGATACGGCTATATTCTTTGGTTTATCAGGTACCGGCAAAACGACGCTTTCTGCCGATCCGGAACGTGGCCTGATAGGCGACGACGAACATGGCTGGAGCGATTATACTATATTTAATTTTGAAGGCGGCTGTTATGCAAAATGTGTAGACCTGACCGCCGAGAAAGAGCCTCAGATCTTTAAAGCTATCCAGTTTGGGGCCCTGCTTGAAAATATCAACTTCGCGAAAGATACCCGGGTGGTAAATTTTTCAAACATCGATAAAACGGAAAATACCCGGGTAGCTTACCCGCTCAATTATATAAGTAACGCAGTGATCCCATCGTTAGGCGCGTCGCCCAAAAACATCTTTTTTTTAACAGCAGATGCTTTCGGGATCTTACCGCCGATATCAAAACTCACGCCCGAACAAGCCATGTATCATTTTATCTCGGGTTATACGGCAAAAGTTGCGGGTACCGAAGCCGGCATCACGGAACCGAAAGCCACCTTCTCTGCCTGTTTTGGCGAAGCTTTTCTTCCCTTAAACCCGGTGACTTATGCAAATCTGTTAGGCCAGAAAATAAAGGATCACCATGTAAATGTGTGGCTGGTGAATACCGGCTGGTCCGGCGGCCCTTACGGAACAGGCAAGCGGATCAAGCTTAAATACACACGCGCCATGATTACCGCGGCTCTTAATGGCGAACTGTGCAACGTTTCTTATACAGAACACCCGGTTTTTAATTTAAGGATGCCTGTTACTTGTCCCAATGTGCCTGATCAGCTCCTTGATCCGAGAAATACCTGGTTAAACACTGAAAATTACGACGAAAAGGCACAAAATTTAGCCATTGCATTCAATAAAAACTTTGAACAATATGCCAATTTCAGCAATTTAGCGATCTCTGAAGCAGGTCCGAACATACCGGCGCAGGTTTAGTAACATAATTTTTATAAGTTATTACTTGCTATTATTAAAAAAAATAGGTTTTATTGTAAAAAATTGTATCAGCACAATACGATTTGTAAATTCTGTTACGTTAAGTATCCGCCCTGAGTACTAACCGTATGAAGTTTTTATTAAAAAATAATAAAGAATAATTTAAATAGTTTTTTTAATTCATTAAAATTCTATTTTTGTTATCCGCTTTATATTATATGCGCATTAAAATAACTTATATTTATAAACTAAAAACTAAAACTAAAAACTAAAACTAATGGCAAACGCACCAACAAAACCAACTAGTCCTGTAAAAAAAGAATCATCAACCTCAGGCATGTTTGCAACTTTAACAATCCCTATTTGTATTATCGTTGCTGTTATTATATTCATCTGGATTTTAGGTGATGCAAGTCACTACGAAGGAGGAGACCTGCAAAAACCAAGCGACTTTTTTGGCAGGATGCACAGGGGTGGTAACCTGGTACCGGTAATCATGTCGTACCTGTTAATGGTAATTGTATTCTCTATCGAGCGTTTCGTTGTAATCGGTAAGGCATCAGGTACCAGTAATGTTGACGGCTTCGTGCGGAAAGTACAAGGTTTCCTTAACGCAGGAAACATCGACGGCGCCGTTGCTGAATGCGACAAACAAAAAGGTTCTGTTGCTAACGTGATCAAATCCGGATTAAAAAAATACCGTGAAATGGAAAGCGAAGCAACAATGGATGTTGATCAAAAAACACTGGCTATACAAAAGGACATCGAAGAAGCAACTTCGCTGGAAATGCCTATGCTTGAGCAAAACTTAACCATCATCGCAACACTTGTATCTATCGGAACATTAACCGGCCTGTTAGGAACGGTATTTGGTATGATCAACGCGTTCGCGTCTCTGGCTGAATCAGGCTCTGCAAGTTCAACAGCACTATCTGCTTCAATTTCCGAAGCACTTGTTAACACAGCGTTGGGTATCAGTACTTCGGCTACCTCAATTGTAATGTACAACATCTTTACATCAAAAATTGACAAGCTGACTTACGCTATTGATGAAACTGGTTTCAGCATCGTACAAACATTTGCTGCATCTCACAAAAACAAATAAAAAAACTCATTAGTGCTTAGTTTTCCCCCGGTTACCTGTAAATTTATATACGGGTAACCGGGGATAGTATAATCAATTAATTATACATCAATTTTTTAAATTATTAAATTATGCCCAGAGTAAAAGTTGCCAGGAAAAGCACGTTCATTGACATGACGGCAATGTGCGATGTGGCCTTCCTGTTACTTACATTTTTTATATTAACAGCAAAGCCAAGAGTTGAAGATCCGATAAAAGCCGAAGTGCCGGTGTCTTCCAAAGAAAAAGCGGTGCCCGAAGAGAACCTTGCCACGCTTACCGTGGGAGGAAAAGATCAGGTTTTTTATTCCGTTACAGGCAGTGATATCCGTGCAGGGGCGCTAACAGCAATGGGCGAGAAATACCATATCCAATTTACGCCTGACGAAGTGAAACGGTTTTCAAATATCGAGATTTTCGGTGTGCCTATGGTGCAGTTAAAATCTTTTATTGATACTGATCCTGATGCGCGGAAAGCCTTCCCTCAGCCCGGAATTCCTACTGATACCACCAACAACAGCGAATTATCAAACTGGATCCTGACTTCAAGGCAGGCCGATAAAGCCTTGCATGACAGGGCCCTTGACATTGCTATAAAAGGCGATAAAAAGGAACAATATCCTATGATAAATAAGGTTATTACGGTGTTAGGCAAGCAAACAATATTCAAATTCAGTTTAATTACGGACCTGAAAATGGCCCCTAAAAAATAAAAAAATGGCAGAATTAGATACCTCCGGCGGGGGTAAACATAAAGGCGGAAAAGTACGAAGTAAAAAAGCCTCTACACGCATTGACTTAACGGCAATGGTGGATCTGGCTTTCTTGCTGATCACTTTCTTTATGCTTACCACAACCCTTGCCAAAAAGAAAGAAATGGATTTGGCCATGCCAAATAACACAGATCAAAAAGCTCAGCTGCCTGTTGCCGCAACCCGTACAATGACTATTTTATTGGGCAGCCATAACAAAGTAGAATGGTATATGGGCGAGACTGGTAAGTCGGCCCCTACTGTTGACAACTTTGGTAAAGAAGGCATACGTAAGGCGCTGATAGAAAATGGTAAAAATGTTGCGGCGACGCATGCCGCACCGGATAATTTCATGATCGTTTTGATCAAACCAAGTGACAAGTCGACTTATGAAAATTTAGTTGCGGCGCTGGATGAAATGAATATTACAGGTGTGAAGTCGTACGCGATTGTGAAAATTTTACCAATTGAGCTTGGTGATTTGCAAAAGAATGGTTTATACTAAGTAATATTAAAATTACTGTAAACGTTAATTACTATTAAAGAAAATAAAAATGTTTGGATCAAAATTAGACATATTAGACCAAAAATGGATTGATGTCGTATTTTCTGGTCGTAACAAAGCATACGGTGCTTACGAGTTAAGGAGAGACAACGGGAAAAACACCCTGAAGGCGCTCTGGATCGGCATAGTTTTCTTTGTTTTGGCTATATCAGCAAATACCATCATCAATATGGTCTCGGGCTTTATTCCGGCCGCCAAGCCAAAGGTGAAGATCACCAACGTGGTGCTTTCGCCCCCGCCACCTGACTTAAAGAAACCACCTCCGCCACCTCCGCCTGAACCGCCAAAACCAAAGGTTGACCAGGTAAAATTCCCTCCTCCGGTAGTAAAACCGGATGTTGAGGTGAAAGAAAAACCACCAACTGTAAAGGAACTGGAAGTTGCGGATCCCGGACAGAAAAACCTTAAAGGCGATAGCAAAGCTGATGTTGTCATTGAGGATCCTGTGGGTACATCTGATAAAAAAGTAACTGAAGATGATCCCAATAAGATTTTCACCGCGGTTGAGCAAAATCCTGAATTTCCGGGAGGTTTGGATGCTTTCTACAAGTACCTGGGCAAAACCATTCGTTACCCGGCTGTAGCCAGGGAAAATAACACACAAGGCCGCGTTGTTGTATCCTTTGTGTGCGAAAGAGATGGTTCATTAACCGATATAAAGGTTGCCCGTGGTATCGGTGATGGTTGCGACGAAGAAGCTATTCGCGTAATCAAAGCCTCTCCGCACTGGAAACCAGGGATCCAAAACGGACGCCCGGTACGTGTAATGTATAGCGTACCAATAAACTTTACGTTAGCCTCTGAAGATCAATAACATTTAAACATGTTAACAGGTAATAACCGGCAAAAATCGCCCGCAAGGCGATTTTTGCTTATTTTAGGGATTGTAGCATTCATATGCTTTTCCGCTTTAGGATTGATGATCATATTTTGGGATGCCATGTTGCCCACATTTCCAAAAAGTGAAAAAATAGCTTTTGGTTGTATCATCATTATTTATGCCGCTGTACGGTTTTCGCGGATCTTAAAAAGAAACAGGGATGAAGTTTAATATTAAGTTTTTAGCCATTTTTATTGTTGTCCCATTTTGTTTTCAGAGTTGCGGGCACAAAGGAAAAACTGCCCCTCCTGTAAAAACCACTTACGATACATCTAAAATTGTTGTTGACGAGTCGTTCCGGCCAATAATTGAAGAAGAACTTTATATTTTTAAAGCGCTTAACCCCACCATCCATCCAAACGTGGTTTATCTGCCCGAAAATAGCGCGGTACCTCAACTATTGGAAGACAGCGCCCGGATAGGCCTGCTTGCCAGGGAACTCAGCCCTGATGAATATAAATCGATAACCTCGAGAGCTCATGAACCTGATGTTAACCGGATCGCCATAGATGCGGTAACACTAATTGTAAATGAGGCTTCAGCCGATACGAATATTACGGTGAGCGAAATCAAAAAAATGCTCAATGGCAATACTAAACAGGATAAGAATATCGTTTTTGATAACCCGAACTCAAGTGTGGTAAGCTATTTGAAAAAACTTTCGGGCAACACCATGCTTAAGGGGAAAAACATATATGCCCTTAAATCAGATAAGGACGTGATCAGGTATGTAAGTGAGCATGCTGACGCCATCGGCATTACAGGTTTTACCTGGCTCAATGACCCCGATAAGGATTATGCTGACGCGGTTGATAAGGTGAAGATAGTAGGCGTAAGGGACGATACGGGTAAAAATGCACCAGGTGAGTATTTTAAACCATCCCAAAACACACTTGCTTTAAAACAATACCCGCTTACACGAAATCTGTATCTGGTTAATTGTATGGGATTGTATGGCTTGGGAAGGAGTTTTGAAACATTTTTATTAAGCGACAGGGGCCAACGGATTATCTTAAAATCGGGCATCTTGCCTGATAATATTCCCGGGAGGGAAATCACTATTATAAAAAAAATAAAACAATAACCGGTTTGATTTATTTTGTTTTAACTTGTTTTACTTTGGATAAGGAAAATCGATCAAAAAAATATAATATTGCATTATTATCCGAAAAAAATGTTTTTTTACGCCGTATTCGATAGCGAAAAACATTTTTAAAGAAACAATGTTGCAATAAAAAACAATTAATTAGTAATTTAGCGGTTATTGCTATACAAATAAGTAAAATCGATCCAAAAGGATCTTTTTTTTACTGAAAAAAATAAAATACTGCGTAAAGGTGCCGCTGCTGATAGCAAGCAATTAAACATAAAACGATAACGAATTAAAATTAAAAATGAAAATGATCAATAAAATAGCCGCCACAGGGTTGGGACTGTTATTTATCGGTTCATCAGTTTTTGCTCAGAGTTTAGCAGATGCCAAAAAAGCAATTGATGCCGAACAATACCAGAAGGCGAAATCGATGCTGAAAAACCTGACCGTTACCCAGGCAGATAAAGATGAAAACTATTTTTACCTGGGATGGGTATATTTAAAACAGGACTATTTGGATTCGGCCAAAACCATTTTCAATAAAGGCCTGGCTGTAAACAGCAAATCGGCATTAAATTACGTTGGTTTGGGAGCTGCTGCCCATATCGAAAAGGACAACAGTACCGCGACGACCAATTTTAACACGGCCATAACGCTTGCAGGGAAGAAAAACAGCACGCCATTTTTATATATAGGCCTGTCGTACCTTTTACCGGTAAGTGGCAGCAGCATAGGCCCTAAAGGATCGGCCGTAACCGCTGCTGACGCCAATGCGGCAATTGCCGTATTAAACCAGGGTAAAGCCGCCAATCCACGCGACGCGGAAGTACTTACCGCTATTGGTGATGCTAACCGTTCGCAGTTAAACAGTAACGACGCGTACAGCGCTTACTCATCAGCGCTTGCGCTCGATCCAAAATCAGCTGCCGCAAATGTTGCCGAAGGGGTGTTGTGGAAATATGCCGATAACTTTGACGGCGCCGTAACCCAATTTAAAGCAGCTTTGGCTGTGGACCCTAACTACGGGCCGGCTTACCGCGAATGGGCCGAAACTGACTTGCGCTGGGCCGATACAGATCCAACACAACATGATGCAAAAGTTCAGGAAGCGGTTGAAAATTATAAGAAATATATCAGCCTGACAGATTATTCGGTTGAATCGCAAATGCGTTACGCTGACTTTTTGATCACCGCTAAAGATTATGTTACCCTGCAAAAAGTAGCCAGCGACCTTTCTGCATCGGTTAAATCCAATTTAAGGGTTTACCGTTATTTAGGATATGCAGCTTACGAAAATAAAGATTATACAACTGCTGAATCAGCATTAACCAAATGGACCACCCAGGCAGATCCAAAACGCCTTATCCCGTTTGATTATTTAAACCTCGGTAAAAGCGAGATTGCCCTTAAAAAAGATTCATTAGGTGTACTTGACCTGCGCAAAGCGCTGACGCTTGATACCACACAGGTAGATGTTTATGGCGATATCGCCGCATCACTGTATGCGCTAAAAAAATTCCAGG
>Ga0265338_10011008_pt1 | contig 10506 bp, 8 predicted proteins | sample 42126metaG_FD_193579 | JGI IMG/M metagenome (GOLD analysis project Ga0265338, IMG submission 193579) | Rhizosphere microbial communities from Carex aquatilis grown in University of Washington, Seatle, WA, United States - 4-21-26 metaG | ecosystem: Host-associated > Plants > Roots > Rhizosphere >... | reverse complement strand
TTGGCAGTGCGACTGAGGAGACGATCATCGCGCGCGTCGGTGAAGGAATTGTCAGTGCCATTGGCTCCTCTGAATCGCATAGCGACGTGCTGGAGAACCCCGATCGGATCTCGAAGGCGGTCTTAGCGCGACGACTCGATTCGCAAACGGCATTCGAAATCGTCTCGATCGATATCGCCGACATCGACGTGGGTGACAATATCGGCGCCCGTTTGCAGGCCGACCAGGCCGAGGCCGACACGCGCACCGCCCGCGCAAGGGCTGAAAGCGACCGCGCCATGGCCGTTGCCCGCGAGCAGGAGATGGTGGCGCAGATCGAGGAGAGCCGTTCGCGCGTCGTCGAGGCTGAAGCAGAAGTGCCCAAGGCGGTTTCCGACGCATTTCGTAAAGGGACCTTGGGTATACTCGATTACTACAAGCTCAAGAACGTGCAAGCCGATACCGACATGCGCTCGGCCATCGCTGGTGTTGGCGGCAACCGGGCGCCGGTGAGGAGCCAATGATGTGCGTTGAGCTGCATCTTCTCGCATCCCCACACCTGCTGGCAACCGCTTCGCTGCTGGCGAAGATCGACCCGGATTTGTTCAAGGTCATTGCCGTCATCGTGTTCATGTCGATTGCCGCCATCAGACATCTCGGAAAGGCCGCGAATACCCAACAGCGGAAGCTGGCCCGCCCGATCGCGCCACCGCGTCCGCGCCCTCAACCAGACCGGCGGGAGGTTGAGGATGAAGTCAGCGACTTCCTGAGGCGTGCGGCCGAGAAACGAAGTGGCCGCCCCCCGGCGGTATCTCCAGCAGCGGCCCCCGCAGCGGAAGCACCCCGCCGTTTGATCGAGATCGGGGCTTCCGATGTCGTTCATGCTCAGGCCATCGAAGAGCCGCCGACGGGCGCCGCCGTTGCCCAACACGTGCGGCAACATCTCGATACCCGTGAATTTGATGCGCGGGCCAGTCATTTGACCAGCGTCGATCAGGCCGACGAGGCGATCGAGTCGCACTTGCACCAGGTCTTTGCGCATCAGGTCGGGCACCTCTCGTCGTCGCGCCCAGCGGACCCCGTGCTTGAGGGCCAGTCCGGCGCCGCTCCTACCACGCCCGAAACCACGGCGCCCGCCGAATACCTGGTTTCCTTGCTGGGTAATCCCCAGAGCTTGCGCAGCGCCGTGATCCTGAAGGAAGTCCTCGAGCGTCCGACCCAGCGATGGTCGTAAGGAAGTCAGTTGTCATTTGTTGCGGAGGCTAATGACAATGGCACTCTTGACGACCAATGACTAAGGACCAATGACCAATGACAACTGACCACGGACCGCCGACCATAGTTCCCGTCGTACCTGGCAAGACTCGAATCGGGTGGATCGGGACGGGCGTGATGGGTTCGAGCATGTGTGGTCATCTGATGGCCAAGGGATTCGCCGCAACCGTCTACAACCGAACGCGCTCGCGGGCTGAGGGTCTTCTGGCTAAGGGCGCCCGCTGGGCTAATTCACCCCGCGCCGTGGCGGAGAATTCCGACGTGATCTTCACGATCGTCGGCTTTCCAAGTGATGTGCGTACCGTCCTACTGGGCCCCGACGGCGCGCTTGGCGCGTGTAAGCCGGGGAACGTGTTGGTCGACATGACCACCAGCGAACCATCGTTGGCTGAGGAGATTGCCAAGGCCGCCCAGGCGCGCGGTGTGTTCAGCATCGACGCTCCGGTTTCAGGAGGCGACATCGGTGCCCGCGAAGCGCGGCTCTCGATCATGATCGGTGGCGATAAACAAGTCGTCGATGCGCTGGCGCCCTGTTGGGAGGCGATGGGCAAGACGATCATCCATCAAGGCGGCCCCGGCGCCGGCCAGCACACGAAAATGGTAAATCAGATCCTGATCGCAAGTAACATGGTCGGGGTCTGTGAAGCGCTGCTCTACGGATATCGTGCCGGGCTGGATCTTTCGACCGTAATGCAGTCGGTCACACCAGGCGCGGCAGGGAGTTGGTCGCTGGCGAACTTGGGTCCGAGGATCATCGCGAATAACTTCGACCCGGGCTTTTTCGTCGAGCACTTCATCAAGGACATGGGCATTGCACTAACCGAGGCGCGGCGGATGGGGTTGGCCCTGCCCGGCCTCGCCTTGGCCCAGCAGCTTTACGTCGCCCTGGCCGCCCAGGGGCATGCGCGCGACGGTACCCACGCGTTGGAGCTGGCCCTGGCTTCGATGTCGGGAATCGATTGGAAGCAAAGGTGAAGGCCACCTGGGGCGGTGTCGTCAAGCCGTGTCGCCACCAGCTAACCAGTTAATCCTTGGAACCGTCATCACCGTTCCAACCGAACATTCACCCAACGACTTCCCCGATTTGACTAATCGGAAAACGTCGCCTAGAGTTGTGTACCTCGCCGGCTTGTAGCACGCTAACCCCCAAGCTCCGCGCCGACCCACCGGACCGCGACAAGCACCAGGCCCCTCACCGATGCATGCCCAACTGCTGGAACATCCGCAAACACGAGCCATTCCCCACGCCCGGCGACGACGTATCTTAATTGTCGATGATGACGACGCGATGGTCGATTTGCTCGGACAGCGGCTCGGCCGCCAGGGGTTCGAAATCCTGGTCGCGGCCAGCGGTGAAGAGGGGCTGGCCATCGCCCGGCACCGGCGCCCCGACCTCGTGGTGTTGGATTTGCGATTGCCTGACGCCGACGGTTTCTCGATCTGCCAGGAATTGGCCGATTCGATCGAGACGAGTTCCATTCCGGTAATTATCTTGAGCGGAATGGAGCGTCCCGACATCATTCGCCGTTCGCGCGCGGCGGGCTGCCAGTACTTCGTCCGCAAACCGTACGACCCCAACGCGCTTCTAATACTCGTCGAGCACGCCATCGGCGACACGGACCGCTGGTAGGAGTCCGCATGTATCTTTGCTTCGGTGAAATCATGATGCGCATCGCGCCGGAAGGGCGGTTGCGCTTTCGCCAGTCGCTGCCTGGCAAGGTCGAAGTGAGCTTTGCCGGGGCCGAAGCCAATGTTTGCGTCATGCTGTCCATGTTGGGTGAGAAGACACGCTTTCTCACTGCTCTGCCCAAGGGCCCGATCGTCGAAAGCCTGCTTGCAGTCCTACGCGGATTGCGCATCGATACTGAATACGTTCTTCACCGCGACGTGGGCCGATTGGGTGTTTACTTTGTTGAAACGGGCGCCAACCAGCGTAGCTCGACTGTGGTATACGACCGTGACCATAGTGCCGTGAGCCTGGCTCAGCCGGAGGAGTACCCATTCACGGCTTCACTGGCCGGAGTGCGGTGGCTCCACGTTACCGGCATCACTCCTTCGCTGGGAGTCGGCGCGTTTCACTCGACGTTGGCCTTGGTAGAAGCAGCAAAGGCGCGCGGGCTGTCGATTTCATGCGACTTGAACTTCCGCAACAAGCTCTGGCGTTGGAGGCCGGGCATGTCGGCCAAGCAACTAGCAGGCGAGTCGATGTCGCGGATTTTGCCATTCGTCGATCTAGTGATCGCCAATGAAGAGGATGCGGCTGACGTGCTAGGGATTCACGCCGAGGGAACGGCGATCGAAGAGGGGAGGATTGACGCCCGCGCGTACCACCGCGTTGCCCAGCAAATTGCCGAGAGGTTTCCCAATGTCTCGAAGGTTGCGATCACGCTTCGCCAAAGCCTCTCGGCCGACCACAACAACTGGGGCGCGATGCTTTTGGATGTGCCGGCCGACCGCGCCTTTTTCGCGCCGCTCGACGAACAGGGGGAGTACCACCCCTACGAGATACGTGACATCGTCGACCGGGTCGGCGCCGGTGACGCCTTCGGCGGGGCCTTGATCTACGCGTTGAACTCGTCGGAGATCGCCGACCCAGCCCGGGCGTTGCACTTTGCCGTCGCCGCGAGCTGCCTCAAACATTCGATTCGCGGCGACTTCAATTTTGTTACCCAGGAGGAGGTCGCAGCATTGGTCGCGGGGATGGCGTCGGGACGAGTCAGGCGATAAAGGAGCCCTGTGTGGTAGGTTTTCAACCTGCCGCGATCGAAAGGAAGCTTAGACTCTGCATGGCCCGTCACTCGCCGTGGCCACGGAGCGGCCAGGGATGTCGTTCCACGCAGAGCGTGGGAACGAGTGACCCCTCACCCATCACTTGATCTCAGACAACGCCACGGCGCGGTGTTCCTCAGCCGATCGGTAGCACGCTTCGACCAAGGCCATCGTTTTGAGATTGTCGCGACCGCTGATCTCGGGCTCGCGGCCCTCTTCCAGGGCGCATAGCAGTTGGGCCATCGGGCCGGCGAAGGCATCGGGGAACCAGACTTCCTTCCACCGTGGTTGGAACCATGAGCCGGGCCGCTTGAGTGTTGTGAAATCGATTGTGCTGGCGCTGCGGCGCGGGTATTCGGGCCAGCCGATCGTGCCGCGGGCCAGGCCGGTGGTCCCTTCGACGCGCCAACGGATCGCGATGTCGGGTTCGCTCCCTTCCAACGCTGGACCTGTCCAGACGTCGTCGCATGACATGGCCCGCAGCCCGTCCGCGTATTCAAGGATGTAGAGGCAGATGCCGTCGGTGTGCTTGAATTTAAGCGCGGTGCGCGGGTCAGTTCGCACGCTGGCGAAGACTCGGAGCGGGTCGCCGAACCAGAAGCGGAATGTATCGAGATGGTGGATGCTCATGATCCTCAACGTGACCCAACCGAGCCGCTCCTGCCAGGGCATCCAGTGCGGAATGGCACGCATGTCGATCGTCGCCAGCACTGGCTCGCCTAGATCGCCTCGTGAGAGCAAGTGCTTGCAAGCCCGCACCGATTGGTCGTATCGCATGTTCTGATTCACGGCGAGCGCGATGCCGGCGCGGCGGCATAGACCTACGATCTGCTCGGCCTCGGAGTAGTTCACGCCCAGCGGCTTCTGGGCCAGAATGCCACGGAGGTGCCCGTTGTGCTTGACCGCCTCGCGAACGACGGCCAGTTGTACGTCGGGAGGCACCGCGATGTCGATGACTTCGATTTGGCGGTCGGCCAGCAACTCATGATAGGTCTCGTAGACCTTGGGAATTCCGTGCCGTTGGCCCACTTCGCGGGCACGATCGTACGTTCGCGAGGTAATCGCCAGCGGGTTGAATCCGGCCTGGTGATAGGCCACCAGGTGACAATCGGCCATGATGAATCCGGCCCCAATACATCCAATGCCGATTTTCGTTTGCCGGGGCAGCTTTGGCAGGAAGTCGAGGTCGAGCGAGAACGGGTCGAGAGGCGATTTATCTTCAGCCATAGGTTGGGGAGCGTGGAAAGAGTTGGTGCCAATCTATCGGTGTCGGACAGGCGCCGCAAGTTTATCGTCGCAGCTCGAAATCCATTGCCGGGAGTACATCAAGGCGCTGATTGCCTATGTCGAAGGCGACCGCGCCAACGTGGCCGGCGGCGAATTGATCGTCAAACGCGACGGTGCGGAATTCGCCCGCCAGGCGATCGCACCTGGGGCCCACAACACGATAACCGTCGCCGGTATCGCCGCCCAGCTAACTCCGGGCGAAAACTCCGCGTTGGTTTTCCTGGTCGCTCAGCCTGCCAGGCGCGTGATACGAGTGGCCGGCGCGGCGTCGGCCTCGGCGCGGTACCGGTACTGCATGAGGTAGGCGTCTTCGGTGGTGTCTTCGTAAAAATCGCGGAGTACGGAGACGGCGCGGAAACCGTGGGAGCGGAAGAAGACCTGGGCCGGAAGATTCGTCTCGCGAACTTCGAGCAGGATGCGGCTACGGCGCTGGTTCGAGAGCTTGGCGGTCAGCTTCTCAACCATCTGCGTGCCGATCCCTTGGCGTCGGTGTGAGGTGGCCACGGCGAAATTGAGGACGTGTAGCCGGGTCTTGTGCAACTCGTAGATCATGAACCCCACGACCTGGTCGTCGTGATCTGCGACCATACCGATACAGTTCCGCTGCCGCAGGCAACGGATGAAGTCATCTTCGGACCAGGGGAATTCGAAGGCCGCGTGCTCGATTTCCAGCACCTCGGCCATGTCGCGGCGAATCATCCAGCGAATGTGAACGCGGAGTTTTTCCCGTTGAGGGGAGCTCATGCTGGCCTCCTTCCTTGTCGGCCGTCGCTCGGCGGCAAACCACCGCCGTGCGTGGGAGCGGTAAATTATCAGAAGCGCCCGTGGGTGCCAAGACGAACTCGCCAGAGCAATTCATATGAATCAATGTTCACTAATACCCGGTGTCACTGCAGGCAGCGGTTCGCGCACGGGCCGCCAGGGAGATCGCCAGGACAACCACAAACTCATCGCGATGATGGCCCAGCCTAGCACGCTGGGTGTCAGCCAGAGCCACAAGGCGACACCTGCTGCCACGCCCCAGATCTGCGGCCATTGCCGCCACGCATCCCATGGTGTCCGGATGGCGAGAATGACCGCCAACACCAATGAGGCCAGGGCGACTACAGCCGCCGCCGCGGCGCGTCGGGAAAAATCGTCCCCCCCCGATTTTGCCAGTAGGAACTGAGGTCGATGGGAATGACGAGCGGCCAGGTAACGGGTCGTGATCCCTTGGCCGGCGGACACTTGATCCCACAAATTCCCAGGCTGGTCCGAAACCAATGTCGCGGAATCCATGGACTCGAGGACTGCACTGACGCCCAACCGTTCGGCCTGGGATGTCGGGTCGTCGCCAAGGACTTTGTCGGCTTCGCCCCCATGTCGCCAAGCGGTGCCTGGTCCTGTCGCAGAAGCTGCCTGACAACGGAGCGCCCAATCAGCAATCTCTGGGCCCAGGGGCGGTACCAATTCGCCAACTCGTCAGGAGGGAGGGTATGGACAAGCTCGTCCTTGAGATCCATTAACCCATCAATGTTCCTCAGGCGGTACAGCTCGGCCGCCAGGGGATCGACCGGCTTGGCATCGTCGTCCGCCGCGAGCGTGTTCCAGCCTTCGGGAGCTGAAAATGTCCATAGCGCATTTTCCGCGACGAGCTCGTCAAGGCCAGGCACCTCAATTGCCATGGCGGCGCCGTCGGATGGCATTCGCGGCAGGGCCCCTGTCGCTAGAACGACGATCCTTTGCGGCAAGCGACTCGATGACAGCGGCAATCGCCATTGGAAGTCACCTTCAGGGACGGGCGTGACTGGAACTCCGCCTACCAGGGCCGCGACAAGTCGCCAGCCGGCGGGCATACGCAAAGAGCAGCTCAGCCAGCCCGCCGGGTCGAGGTCGTATGCGGCCACCGAGCGGCACGTCCCGTCCGTATGCCATGCCAAACGGATGTCGGCCCATTGCAACCGTCTGACATCGACCGAAGCCTTAATGGGCGTCAACACGGCTTGCGGATCCTCTCCCGCGGCGCGAAATGCCTCGTAAGCCTCGTTCCGCGGTAGAGACTCGGTCAAGAGATCGGGCAGTTTAGCCGGAGTCCATCGCGTGGTTTTCCAGGCGACTTGCTGCGCGCCGATCCGCGTGGGCAAAACGACGAAGCGTTCAACCTGTTCTGCCTCGAGCGATATGTCTGGCGCGGTTATCTCCTCGCCTGTGACATAAGGACTTCTCAACAAGACGCGATGCTGGCCTTCCAGGGCGGCGCGCGGTCGAATGGTCAATCGTCGTCGATTCGCGTTTGCCGACGCGTCGACCTCCACCGCCGCGGGCGGCGTGACTTCGAAAGGTCCAGTCCATTGTGCTGGGATATCGAATCGCAGCGCGTCGACGAGACCGTTTTCGACGTTCAGCAGACATTCTACTTCGACCTGCCAGGCTTCGTCCTGAAAGCGCAGCGATGCGACTTGCGTGGCTTCGAGGCGCGGTTCGTTTAGGCTGACGGACATGACCGCGGAATCGCCTTCTCCGGTGGCCGCTAGCGCGGCCACCAACCGGCCCATCCGCGATTCTCTCTCGTCGCTTGCTTTCTCGGCGATACTTTCGAAGCCAGCGTGATCATCGATCACGACCTTGACATCCGGACGGCGATAGATCTGCACCGTGCGCGACAGCGATTCGCCCCCCTCGATGGCCAGATTCGGCACTGGCAGGGAACCGATCAAGGGGGTTGGCAATCGGCCACGCAAGGAAAGGCGCTGTGGGCCGGTTACGCGGTCTGAAAGAAAAAGCGTGATCCGGCCGAATTCGTCGCGGGCCCAGCGTGCGGCGCGTTCAGCTCCGTCTGACGTTAGAGATATGGAGTCGATCTGAAGTGTGGGTGGGGCAATCAGCCGGTGTTGAAAGCAATGTCCGGCGGTGGTCAACAACTCGGCGTCGAACCGAACCACAGCACTGCCGCGTTGGATCCCAAGCAGCAACATCTGCTTGACGGTCGTCAACGGATCGCGCGTGCTGGTGGCGAGGTTCCACGAGACATCTCCGGCAGATAGCCGATAAGCCAAGAGTGGCGGGCCCTCGGAATTCCCCCAGCCGCTCCTAAACGTTTCGGGATCGACGGTTTCCAGCGCTTCGTCGTCACGGACTTTGAACTCAAGCGCCTGATCGACCGAAACAGCCAGCCAGCGTCGCACGCTCCGCGCGCCGTGCGGCCGCAACAATGGCAACCGGATGTTGCCGACACCCGATGTCCGGGTCAATAGCCACGTCGTTCGTAGCGGCGCATCGCCAAGAGGTTGCTTCAGGTTCAATTGGACGACATTCGGACTGTTTGGCGCATCTTCGCGCGACGGTATCGTAACGTCGTCGGCGACGGGTGATTCCGGCCCTTCAATCGGCACCAAACGCAGCCGTGGGTCGGCGACGAATTCCAGCCGGCGGACTTCGCCCCCAGAAACTTTGTACTTGTGAACGGCGTCAAGCACTACCGCCCCCGGGTGGACAGTGAGCCAGAGGAATTCGTCGACTTCCACGACAGGTCCCACTGCTCCGGCCCGCAGTGGCCAGCGCACCGCCAGCCGGCCGGCCGGGCCCAATTTCGCAGTCCATTTCTCGCCATCCTCGGACTGTTTGGTGCGACCGACGATTGAAAGTACCTCGACGCCACTGGTTTCCCTTGGCACCGTCAAGTCCAGACTCGACGAAACCAGAGGTGGGATCGAGATGTCGAAGCCGCTTGTTTCGCCGCTGCTCCCCAAAACTGGGCGAATCTTGAATTCGAGTCGACAAATAGCCGGATCGCGCACGTCGCACTCCAACGATTGCCCGTCGGCATCCCACCCCAGCGGATGCGACTGGCCGTCGAGCAATACGGAATCCTGGACAAGACTGACTCCCTCCTGGCCCAACGGAATCCGCACTCGCGTGTTCGGCTGGAAGACATGCAGTTCGAAGCGGACCTTGAAATCGATGACTTCCAGACGATCGTCCTTGGCGCCTCGTCCTAACGCGACATGATACGACGCATTTTGGAGGAGCCATCCGGCCGGTTTGTTCGCGGCCGCGGTGGCGCGTCGACGTAACTCGGCCAGCAATGCCGACGGTACCTGATAGCGCTCGCCGGTTGGTTTGCCCTGGTCGTCACTGGGGATGAATACCTGAAACAACTTGTCGCCTGGGCGAGTCTTGGCAACCGGTCCCGGATCCGCCGCACGGGCCAGCCCTGCGCGGCTCGCCATCGACATCCCTCCCACCAACAGTAGCACGGCCAAAGCACCGCCGGCCGGCCGTGCCGACGACTCGGCGGCGTCGGCCCGGTGTTGGATGTGCGGCGGGTGCCATGGGAGTAGTTGCAGCACCCCGGCCGCAAGTGCGCCGACGAACGCCCCCGCGGTCAGAGGCGACAGGGAGTCGGGCACGATCAGCGCCACGGCTGCCAACACGCCCACGATGATCGACGACGATGTCGGATTGTGGCGCAACCACCAACGGCCACCCGCGAACATGAACGTCAACAGCCCCCAGCCAGCCGCCCAGATGACAGCGCTGCGAACGATACGAATCTTAAGCGGCGCGTCCGACGTCACCTTCAACTCGTAGTTCGACCAACCTCGACGATCGAGCAGATCGTGGTCCAACAGCGACCCCTCACCCCAAGGTAACCTGTCGGTAATTGTGTCAACAGGATCCGTCGGCGATGATAAAGAGGGTTCCACCGCCGACCCGGGCGGATCGCGTCCGATGAGCATTCGCCAATCGTCGCCGTTCGTCGCTTCGAAGGGCCGTTGACCTAACGGACGGCCGATGGGCCCGAACCAACGCTGTGACCAGCTTCGTTCGACCCGTTTCACAGCGTCGTCGCCGTCAATCCATTCAAAACCGGGGGGCAAGGAAAACCGCCAAGACCTCGACAACTCGACCAGATCCAATTGCGGCCAGGCCACATCGCAATTGCCAACGAGTCCCCAAGGTTCTCCTTCGAGTACGTATCCGACCGCCAACCAGGGAAACCTTCGCCCCGCAGGCAAATCGACGACGATCGTGCCGTCGACGCTGTCAAGCGGGGCGGCAATCCCATCGACCCACAGGCCCGTGAGGGTAGCGCGGCTTGGCAACGATAACCGACAATGCTCCTCGCCGGCATTCTCGACGCGGTACGTGGCCAGGTGGACACCTCGTCCGCCGGGTTCGAAGCGGCTGGAGAGCCGGCCCTCCCAGACGAAAGCC
>Ga0265338_10011007_pt1 | contig 10506 bp, 10 predicted proteins | sample 42126metaG_FD_193579 | JGI IMG/M metagenome (GOLD analysis project Ga0265338, IMG submission 193579) | Rhizosphere microbial communities from Carex aquatilis grown in University of Washington, Seatle, WA, United States - 4-21-26 metaG | ecosystem: Host-associated > Plants > Roots > Rhizosphere... | reverse complement strand
GGACGCTGTCCAGATTGCCGTACCAATACTGGGTCTGGGTTGTGGACACGTAGTAGGAGATGAGCTCGCCGTCCAGGGCAATATAGGTGGAGAAGTCCTTGAAATACCTGGGAAGCTGGTACTTCCCCCGGAAGTTTGCATACACACCTGCTCCCCAACCGGACGCCGTGGAGAGCTTTGTCCGCAGCTTGTGATCATCACGGTCAGAAACATAGACCGGCGTAAAAGCAGCGCGAAGCTGGAGGCTCAGGCCCGTGAGGACCTGCAGGTCGGCCATAAGTCCCAGCCCGGGCATATGGGCTGTGAGGGTGTATTCAAGAACATCGGTCGTCGGGTCCGAGAACCAGACGGCGTTATATGACGGTGGAGTCGTGGCGGGTGTAACAGACACGTACTGCCAGCCGATCAAAGTGTCCTCGACATGAGAGGCGTACTGGTAGTGATAGGTTGCATAGAGGGAAAGTGAGAGCGGCCCAAGAGACCCGAAGGTCCACGCTGCCTCTGCAGAGGCACGAAAGGTCGTCGTCGTATCAGTGGAGTAGGTGTAGCTCCAGGGGAGGTTCGGATAGCCCGACAAGCCATCCCAATCGTAGTCATTCATGTTGGCATGCCAGGGGATGGTGGAGTGAGCGATGGATGCTTCGAAAAGCCACGCCTTCCGTCCGTTTTTTTCGATGGAGAGGCCGGCGGTGATCCCTGCTTCCAGCGAAGCCATCGGAAACTCGAGCCGGCTGAGGCCCGATTGTCCACCGCCCGTGGGGAAAGACAAATCATACGCGGTTCCGCCTAATCCTTTCAGAAGAAGCGGCTGGACAAAAAAGCTGACACGGCTTTCCTCCGCAGAGGTATTTGGCGCGGCGCCCGCGCACAGGGCGGCAATCACCAGCAGAAGACCCACAGACGCGAGTTTCCTTTTCATTCGCGCACTATAGCATAAATAGGCGTTGTTGCGCCTCCGGCGTGATGCCCGCTCCAACTGGGTGCCTCTCTTGACAACCCATGGTATAATCTGCGTCAAAACCAGGGCGAGGAGATTTGCGATGTCGTCACCGTTGTCTCTTTTGCTTGATTGAAATCGTGGTTTCTCAGTGGACGGTCAAAGGTGAAGTTCTGCTCATAGGGGACCCGCCGCGGGACGTCAAGCTGGGGTGCTACTACACGAATTGCAACGATTTCTATTATGCCTCCCAAAGCAGATCAAAATGCCCCGTTGCGCGCCTGGTCAGCAACGTGGCCTCTTTCGACCCTTCAGGCGGAGCCTTTGCCCTGAGGATCGACGTTTCCACGCTCGCTCCGGCGGCCGGACATTACATGTACCTGGTCCTTTGGGATGACAGGAACCGCAACAATGAATACGATCCCTCGGAAGACTGGAGATACGTGATTCCCCTGTATGATGATACTGTCTTCCTGAGCGCCACTGACTGCATCTATTTCTATGATGACCAGCCCCACGGGTCCATCGGGACAGCACGGGGCTGGAATCAGAGCGTCGGCCTGGACCGGTATGTCCCCGTTGATCGTTCCGAGTGGGATGGGGCGCGCCTGGCAAATGAAGCGGCCTGGTGTGGGGGAGCCGCCGCTGCCAGGACGGCGGCCGATTTTTCGCAGCCGGCTTTCCCGCATGCCCGTCTCCCGTGAGGGTGCGACGAGGCACAAGGAAAATGTTATATTGGTATGTGTTATATACCGTATGAACGAGAAAGAAGCTAGAAGAGTTTTTGACAACTCTGTCGCCTTTTGCAGAATCCTCGGCGGAGACGTGAAAGCCCGTTGTATTGGAAAGGGCATGACGGAGCAGCAATTCGACGCGCTCTGGACGCAGCACCGGCGGATGTCGGAGTTTATCGACAAGCATGACTCCGAAGGGAACCTCAAGCACATCGAGCGTGGTTCCTGAATCGTTGCCAACCAGCGCCAGCCTTCTCTCCGCCGCCGGGTCTTGACCTCAATCCCGTGCGTTGCTTATAGTTGCGCGGTTGGTGGAGCCAAGTGCTCCCCTTGAGGGGGATTAGCTCAGTTGGTAGAGCGGCAGGTTCGCAATCTGTAGGTCGGGGGTTCGAATCCCCCATCCTCCATACTCCCAATGAACGTCACTCTCCTGACCGATTTTTACGAGCTCTCCATGATGCAGGGGTACTTTCTCCACAAGGAGAATCCCCATGTCGTTTTTGACATGTTCTTCCGCAGGCAGCCTTTTGGCGGCGGCTTTTCGATTTTCGCGGGTCTGGAAACTGCCCTCGATCTGATAGGATCCATCGCATTCTCCACAGATGACCTTGCCTACCTCGATTCCCTGGGCATGTTTCGCAAGGAGTTCCTTCACTATCTGGCGGATTTCCGCTTTCGCGGCGACGTCTGGTCGATGGAAGAAGGCACGCTGGCGTTTCCCGGGGAACCGCTTGTGCGTGTGCACGCTTCGCTCATGGAAGCGCAGCTCATAGAAAGCGTCCTTTTGGCCGTGCTGAACTTTCAGACGCTCATCGCCACAAAAGCGGCGCGGATCCGGCTCGCAGCCAACGGAGGTGCGATCATCGAGTTCGGTCTGCGCCGCGCCCAGGGGATCGACGGGGCGCTTTCCGCCTCCCGCGCTGCGTTCATCGGCGGTGCCGTTGCCAGTTCCAATACGCTTGCCGGCAAACGCTTCGGCATCCCGGTACGGGGAACCATGGCCCACTCGTGGATCATGGCATTCGCAAACGAGCGGGAAGCGTTCGAGAAGTACGGGGAGATCTACCCGGACGGGGCCGTTCTCCTGATCGACACGTACGACACCTTGGGCAGCGGAATAGAGAACGCCATTGCAGTCGGAAAGAAACTGAAAAAGGCGGGGCACACGAACTTCGGCGTCAGGCTGGACAGCGGTGACCTCGAGTACCTGAGCAAGATGGTGCGGGCGCGCCTGGATCAGGCGGGTCTATCTGACGCGAGCATCGTCGCCTCCAACGAGCTGGACGAGCACATCATCCACCAGCTCATCACCCAGGGAGCGCCGATCGACAGCTGGGGCGTTGGCACGAACCTCGTTACCGGCGGGGGGGATTCCGCTCTCACCGGGGTGTACAAGATCGCGGCAAAGCAGGTCGGCGGCGAATGGCTGCCTACGATCAAGGTGTCAAACAATCCCGAGAAAGTAACCAACCCCGGCATCAAGCAGATCTGGCGATTCTCGAACGGTGGGGGCAGCCCGCTGGCGGATCTCATCTGCCTCGAGGGCGAGCCGGCGGTGCCTGGCAAGGCTTACACCTTCCACCACCCCATGGGAGACTACAGGTCTTTCACCCTGTCCAACTATACTCACCTCACGCCCCTCCTCGGCCTGCGCATGAAGGAGGGGCGCGTTGTCGGAGAACTGCCGAATATCGCCTCCATTCAGGCCCGCGCGCGCAGCGAGCTGGACCGGCTGGACGACACGTACAAGCGCCTGATCAACCCGCACGTGTACAAGGTTTCCCTTTCCGACGGGCTGGGCGGGCTGAAATCCCGGTTGATCCGGGAGAGCCTTTCGCGAGGAGTGCACGATTGATCCTTTCAGACGAGACCCTCCGAAGGATGATCGCCGAGCGGTTGATCGTTGTGGAGCCGATCGAGCCCTTCCAGGTGCAGCCCGCATCCATCGACCTCCGGCTGGGAAGGCATTTTCTCAAGATCGACGAAAACACCATGGAAAGCCTCAGCCTGGACGCAGAGCTTCCCTACATACAGATCGAGAAGGATGAGATCATCATCCCGCCGCATTCCTTCCTGCTCGCCACGACAGTCGAGGTGATCCGGATCCCCGCCAATGTCACCGCATTCGTCGAGGGCAGGAGCTCGATCGGCCGCATGGGCCTTTTCATCCAGAACGCGGGATGGGTCGATCCCGGTTTCGAGGGAAACATCACCCTGGAGCTGTTCAATGCGAACAGGCTTCCCCTGCGCCTGAGCGCGGGCCGGCGGATCTGCCAGATCGTATTCGCCTTCATGGACAAGGCCACACAGACTCCCTACAAGGGAAAGTATCAGGGCCAGCGAGGCACCGTAGGCAGCATGATATTCAAGGACCTCGACCGCAAAGACAGCGATTGAGTTTCCGCCGAGAATGCACCGATCCTAGTAGTGATGGTCAGTTTCGGACAGAGGAAGGTCGGCGGGGGAAATCCATGCCTCGTCATTGCGGAGATCGGAACCTCCCACCAGGGGGACATGGGCAAGGCGCGCGCCCTCATCGACGCCGCTGCGCAGGCGGGTGCGGACTGCATCAAGTTCCAACTCGTCCACGCGGAGGAGATCCTGCATCCGCTGTCGGGCAGCGTCGATCTGCCGACAGGCAGGATAGCCCTTTATGAGCAGTTCAAGACCCTCGAGAGAACCCGCGAATTCTACGCCGGGCTCAAAGCTGTCACCGAGGCGCACGGCGCGCTATTCCTCTGCTCGCCCTTTGGAATCCGCAGCGCGCGTGAGCTCAGATCCCTCGGCGTGCACGCGCTGAAGATCGCCTCTCCCGAGCTGAACCACCTGCCGTTGCTGCAGGAAGCGGCATCGTACGGGCTGCCTCTCTTTCTCTCGTCCGGGGTTTCCACTCTCGGCGACATCGAACGCGCCCTCCGGGTGGTCGGCAAAAGGAACACAGTACTCATGCACTGCATCACGTCCTACCCGGCGCCTGAAGAGCAGTACAACGTGTCCGTCCTGGCGAGCCTGAAGTCCGTGCTGGGCGTCGAGGTCGGGATCTCGGATCATTCACAGGATCCCGTGTTGGTGCCCGCCCTGGCTGTCCTGAACGGCGCGTGCGTCGTGGAAAAGCACTTCACCCTGTCGCGGGAAGGATCGGGCCTGGACGATCCGATCGCTCTCGAGCCGGATGAGTTCAGCTGCATGGTGCAGGAAATCCGCGCAGCGGAAACGGGGAAAAAGAATGTGGTGCGCAGACGGCTGGAGAAGGAATACGGGCGTGACCGGGTGGCCGCAGTGCTTGGCTCCGGAGTGAAGGAAATGGCAGCTTCCGAAGAACGCAATTACACCCTCACCAACCGCTCGCTGCACGCCATGCGCGAGATTGCGGCGGGGGAGCTGATCGCGGAAAGCGACGTGGCGGTGCTGCGCACGGAAAAAGTCCTCCGCCCGGGATTGAGCCCGGAGTTTCTCGCCGTCGTGGTGGGCGCGCGCGCGAAGAGACGCATCCCGGACGGCGCGGGAATCCTCTGGGCGGACCTGATATGAGCGGCCGCGGCCTTGCACCGCTCGCTATAATTCGGTAAATTGAATGGCGAGATGATCAATTTAAAAGACTATATAGCGCGGGATCGTATCGCGTTCCTAGAGGCACGCGACAAACAGGATGCCCTTGCAAAGCTCATCGCGCTTTCAGACGATCCGCGGCACGTGATCGACTTCGAGCAATTTCAGAACGCGGTTCTGGACAGGGAATACATTGTCACCACGGGCATCGGGCAGAATGTGGCAATCCCGCATATCAAGAGCAAATGGGTCAAGGATTTCTTCATCACCATCGGCGTATTCCGCGACGGCGTGGAATGGCAGTCACTCGATGAGAAGCCCGTGCACCTGGCATTTCTGATCGCGGGACCCGAGGAGCACGAAAACTACCTTCGCATCCTGGCAAAGCTTACCCTCATCATCAGGAACAAGGAAAAGCGCAAAGCAATCATCCATGCAGAAACCACCGACGCGGTGTTCAAGCTGCTGGAAGATTCCTGAAGCGGGTTGCGCCGCGGTGCCTTGCACGGTACTCCGTGCAGCTCCGCGGATTTTTCACATAATCCCGGAAGGAGATAGGAAATGGCGGTAAAGGTCGGTATCAACGGATTCGGCAGGATCGGTCGGCAGATGTTCCTCGCCATGGTGGACAAGGGACTCCTGGGCAAGGAGATCGACGTTGTGGCGGTGGTGGACATCAGCACCGAGGCGAAGTATTTCGCCTACCAGCTCAAGTACGATTCCATCCATGGAAGGTTCAAGGGCACCCTTGCAACGGAGAAGTCGCCGGGGGCGGCCGAAGATGATGTCTTGATCGTCAATGGCAACAAGACGAAATGCATTATGGCGACCAAGGAGCCGTCGCAGCTTCCCTGGAAGGACCTCGGGGTCGAATTCGTCATCGAATCCACTGGCTTGTTCACCGATTCCGAGAAGGCAAAGGGCCACATCGCCGCAGGCGCGAAAAAGGTCATTATCTCCGCGCCGGGTAAAGGGGACGTGAAAACGCTCCTCATCGGCGTCAATGACAACGAATATGATGCGAAGAAGCACGACATAGTCTCCAACGCATCCTGCACAACCAACTGCCTTGCTCCGCTCGTGCATGTTCTGCTCAAGGAAGGGATCGGGATAGAGACAGGCCTCATGACAACAATCCACTCCTATACCGCCACGCAGAAGACGGTGGATGGACCCTCCAAGAAGGACTGGCGCGGAGGTCGGGCAGCGGCCATCAACATCATCCCTTCCACCACCGGCGCTGCAAAAGCCGTGGGGGAGGTTCTCCCTGCAGTCAAGGGCAAGCTGACCGGCATGTCTTTCCGCGTCCCGACGCCGGACGTCTCCGTCGTGGACCTGACGTTCCGGGCGACCCGTGACACTTCAATCGAGGAGATCGACGGACTTCTGAAGAAGGCCTCCGAATCTTACTTGAAGGGGATCCTCGGCTACTGCACGGACGAGGTTGTCTCCACGGATTTCATTCATGACGATCGTTCCTCGATCTATGACAGCCTGGCAACCATGCAGAATAATCTGAAGGGGGAGAAGAGATTCTTCAAGATCGTCTCCTGGTACGACAACGAGTGGGGGTACTCGTGCCGCACGGTCGACCTGCTGATGAAAATGGCCAGGTCGAAATAGATCTGCCTCTGAGGAAAGAGCCCCGGCGGAAACCGGGGTTTTTTTTGTCCGCTGACCGCACGTGCGCAAGCTCGCGCACGGATGAAACCCTCACCTTGCGGATGGATTGACAGCGCGGGAAGATCACCATACCGTGACGCGGAAGAAAGTTCCCGGAGGTTGACCATGAGACGCGCATTCGTCTCCGCCGCGTTCCTCGCTCTCCTTCTGCTTGTCTGCTGTCAGCCCAAACCCGTTCTTCCGGTCGTCACATCCGTCGTCGCGGATGCAAAGAGCGCCTTTGTCATCATGGCGGACCTTCCGCTGTATGGCATGGAGCAGGGTACGATCGTCGCCCAGGGGACCCTGCAGATTGGAGAAAAGCTCGCGCTCCTTGGGCAGCCCACGAAAGCCTTTCAAGCTGGAGAGGAACGGGATTTTGTGCCGGTCCGCAGGGACTCGGGGAAGGAAGGGTGGGTACGGGCTGACCTGGTGATATCGAAATCGATCCTCGCTGTCGTCACCACCGACATGGCAGCCATCTACGAGGCCCCGTACAGTACCGCGGCAACCACTTCGACCATCCCCAGATTGAGCGTCGTTGCCATCTCGGCCGAAACAGCCGGCTTGACGTTTTTGAGGGTTACAGGGTTCGACGCAGCGGCAAAGATACTCCTGAGAAATGTTTATTTGCGGAACGAGGGCATTTCATCGAACCCGGACGACGTCCAGGGGGCCATCCTTCTCCAGCTTGCCGCCGTCTCCAACGGCGTTACGCAGCAGCGTGCATTTCTCGCCTCTGCAATAAAGGACCACCCGGGGTCCCTTTTCATCCCTGAGCTGAATGCGGCCCTTGCCGCTTTGAAGGCCCCGCATTCCTCGCCGCCGGCGCCGCCTCCTGCGGCACCTGAGCCGGCTGCTCCCCAGTAAGACCCCGCCTTTGCACGCGCCGCGCATTCCTGTACCATGGGGACCTCGCGCGGGAAGGGGGTCATGATGCCGGTCATCGCGGTCGTGGGAGCTAATTGGGGCGACGAGGGAAAAGGCAAAATCACCGACTACCTTGCACGGGAAGTGGATTTTGTCGTCCGCTACCAGGGTGGAAACAATGCGGGACATACGATCATCAACGAGTTCGGCAAGTTCGCCCTGCATCTCCTGCCGTCCGGTGTCTTCTATCCCGGTGTGATCAACATCCTCGGCCCGGGTGTAGCGGTGAATGTCACTGCATTTCTTTCAGAGATGGAAAAACTGCTCGCGCGGGATGTGCCCCGGCCTGACGTGCGGGTGTCCGAGCGCGCCCAGGTGCTGCTGCCGCATCATATTCTCTTCGATTCCCTGGAAGAAGAGAGGCTGGGAAAAGAGAGCTTCGGCTCCACGAAATCCGGCATCGCGCCGTTCTACGCGGACAAGTCGTTGAAGCTCGGCCTGCAGGTGAACGAAATGTTCGACGAGTCCCTCATGCGGGCGCGGCTTGCCAAATCTCTCGTGCAGAAAAACGTCATCCTGGAAAAGCTGTACGGCAGACCGCCCCTTTCCGTGGAGGAGATCGTGGCCCATGTGGTCGCACTACGGGACAGATTGGCACCTTATGTAGCCGACACGACCACGCTTCTCCTTGATGGAGTAGAGGCGGAAAAGACGATCCTCCTTGAAGGTCAGCTGGGAACACTCCGCGACCCTGATCATGGGATCTATCCCTACCCGACATCCTCCTCACCGCTTGCAGGTTTCGGCGCAGTGGGGGCCGGGCTGCCCCCGTGGGCCATCACCCGTGTCGTGGCCGTGACAAAGGCATACTCGAGCTGCGTGGGGGCAGGACCATTCGTCACAGAGCTGCACGGCGAAGAAGAAGAAACACTGCGAAAACGTGGCGGTGATGCAGGGGAATATGGGGCCACAACGGGAAGGCCCCGCCGGGTAGGCTGGTTCGACTGCGTTGCCACCTCCTACGGCTGCCGTGTGCAGGGGGCAACCGAGGCCGCAATCACCAATCTCGACGTCCTCGGCTACAAAGACGCGATTCCCGTCTGCACGGAGTATGTGATCGACGGGAAGACAACGGCCGCGTTCCCCGTCTCCCGGATGCTGGACAAGGCTTCGGCGGTGTACGCGGAGCTGCCCGGGTGGAAAACGGACATCATGGCGGTGCGCAGGTTCGAGGACCTTCCGCCGCAGGCGCGTGAGTACGTTCTCTTTGTGGAAAAAAGAATCCGCACCCCGATAAAGTGGATCTCCGTCGGGCCACGGCGCGAACAGATCATCAAGAGGTAGCTGCGGATCCCTCCACGATTTTCACCAGCCGGTTGGGGTGCGCAAACCTCACTCCCGCCGTGGCGAACGAGGAGGAAATGTCCTTCATGATCGAGTTTTTCAGATCCATGAAGTCGCTCTTGGCAAACCACAGACCGAGCAGCACCTCGATACCGGACTCCTTGAAATCGGAGAAGATGATGACCGGTGCCGGTTCGTCCAGGCTCCAGGGGTTGTCCCGCGCGATCCTCGCAAGAAGGTCATGTACCTTGTTCAGATCCTGCTCATAGTCCACCTGGAACACGATGTCCATCCTGCGGATGGGGAAGCGCGTGATGTTCGTCACTTCGGAGGTGAGAATCTTCTCATTCGGGATGCGGACGAACAAATTGTCGAACGTGCGGATCTTGATGGAAAGCAGGTCGATCGACTGTATGATCCCGGTGGTAGTCCCGATTCTGATCACGTCACCCACACCGAACGGCTTCTCGGAAATGAGGAAAAGACCGCTGATGATATTGGACACGCTCGTCTGGGAGGCGAACCCGACGGCAATCCCGACGATCCCTGCCGCGCCCAGGAGGGCGGTGAGCTTCAGACCGAGCTCGCTGAGCACTCCCATCAGCACGAGGAAGAAGCCGGTATAACCGATGACCTTGCGCGCGATCATCTGGCGCTGGGCAGTCGACTTGCGCATGATGAACCGTTGTGTCACCACGGCCAGCACCCTGACCACGAACAGACCGATCAGGATCGTGAGGGCGACCCGCAGTGCCTTTGTCAGCACATCGGGAGAAATAGACTGCAGCCAGACCGTGATTTGCTGGATCATCCCCGTTGTGTCCTCAGAAGTCCGTGAAATACTTCAACATTCCGAAGGTCTTTCGTATGTTCCAGCCCGCAGCGGGCTGACGCGCGGCGCTGACCAGGATCAGTCCCTGCTCGAAGCCCGGGGGCGTATGCACGATTTCGATCTGGGTGGCCTGGTCGGGACCCTTGAAGATCACATTCAGGCTGTTGGCCCACAGCCGCAGCGTCCCGCGGAAAATGCTGAGGTTTTCCACGTGGAGGCAGATCTTTTCGAAGTCGAGGTCGGTATCGGAATCGTTTTCGATCATGAGCGGGCACACGGCGATCCAGGCAGAGGTCTCCACCGAGTCGATGGAGTGATGCAGGCGGGCCGCGAGCCCCCAGCAGAGATCTCCCGTGACAGGGTCTCCGAACCACGTGCGGGTGAGCACGCAGAGCGGCTCCTCGAATATCCGCGCGGCCCGTGGACCGACCGTGGAGAGCCTGAACCATACCGGGATCTCGAGGAAGAATATCGTGCTCTGTCCGGGCAGCAGTGTGAGAGACCGGTCCGGACGCACCACGATCGGTCTGTCCGGGAGCACCGGGGTCGGCTGCACGAGACCGCTCTCCCGATGGAGG
>Ga0265338_10011006_pt1 | contig 10506 bp, 15 predicted proteins | sample 42126metaG_FD_193579 | JGI IMG/M metagenome (GOLD analysis project Ga0265338, IMG submission 193579) | Rhizosphere microbial communities from Carex aquatilis grown in University of Washington, Seatle, WA, United States - 4-21-26 metaG | ecosystem: Host-associated > Plants > Roots > Rhizosphere... | reverse complement strand
CGGCGCGCTCGTCCCGGTGCATTTCAAGAACGGGCGCGGCCTGTATGTCGAGCCAAACGTCTGGGTTCGCCACGCAGTGTGAGTTCAGAGACTCCGATCATCCTCGTGACGGGTCCGCCGGCCAGCGGTAAGAGCACCCTTGCCGAGCGGATCGCGCGCGAGCTCCGCTTGCCGCTGATCGCGAAGGACGTGATCAAGGAGACGCTCTTCGACGCCTTCGGGACCAGGGACCGGGAATGGTCGAAGTGGCTGGGCGGTGCGACCTACCCGCTCATCTTTCGATTCCTCGAGGTACAGCTCGCCGCGGGCAGATCGGTCGTCGTGGACGCGACGTTTGGCCCCGAGATTGCCAATGCCGAATTCGAGAGGCTGAAGACTCGATATCCCTTCAGGGCGCTGCAGATGTACTGCTTCGCCCCGAACGAGGTGCTGTACGAGCGATACGCCGATCGCGCGGCGGAACGTCACCCGGGCCACGTCGACTCGCAAATCCTCGACGAGGTCAAGGCTCAGCTCGAGGAGAATCGTTGGCAGCCGCTCGATCTAGGTGGCGAGACGATCAAGGTCGACACGTCGAACTTCGGCTCAGTCGACTTCGAAGGCCTCGTGAACGCAGCCTCCAACCACCTGAGCTAGCGAGTCCGCTTGCGCTGCTTTTCGAGCTGCCGGCGCATCTGGCGGTTCGTAGCCTCTTCCGGCACGGTTCCCTGCTGGTCCTGCATCGCTAGTAGCGCGGCCCGCTCCTGTTTCGTGAGCTGCGACATCGCCTTCTGAGCGCGCAGCGGGTCGTGGAGATGCTTCTGGTGCGGCTCGAGCTTCCGCATCGCGCTCGCGAGCTCGGGGTTCGTCCGCTCCATCGCCGCCCGCGAGCCTTTCTCGATCCACCGCTTGAAGAGCGGCACCTTCATGAGGAGGAGGATCACCGGCCGGATGAAGCGCCCGTTCTGGACGCGGCCGAGCACGCCAAGGACGACGAGCAGCGCGATGAGCCCGAGGAGGATCCAGAGCGGGATGAGCAGCGTGACGATGTCGGCGATCACGGCGTCGAGGATGGTAGCGCGGCGACTCCGTCGCGCACGCGGACGAGGCCGTCGCGTTCGAGCGCCGCGACCGCTTCGCCGTCGTCGGGTTGCCGGCCGGCGAGCACGGTGCGAAGCGCTTCGGCGCGGCGCTGGCGGAACGAGCCTTCGTACGGCCCCTGCTTGCGCGCCGGCGCGAACCGCGCGCCGCGCGACGGACAAGTGGCGGCAAGTGGACAGACGCCGCAGCGGGGCACTCGGGCGAGGCAGACGCTCTTGCCGAGATCCATCAGCGCCTGTGCGGCGGCGGGCGAGAACGAGTGGCCGGTCCGCTCCGAGACGCGCCGCACGTTGACGTCGACGGGGAGGACGTCCCGCTCGAAGGCGAAGCACGCCACGGCATCGGCGGTGTAGCGGCCGACGCCGGGCAGCTCCGTCAGGTCGTCAGGCCAGCCGTGCTCTGCTACCTGCTTTGCCGCTTCATGGATCGCGAGGGCTCGGCGGTTGTAGCCGAGCCCCTGCCACTCGCGGATCACGTCCGCCGGAGGCGCCGCCGCGAGCGAGTCGACGGTCGGCCAGCGCTCCATCCACCGCTCCCAGCGCGGCAGGACGCGCTCGAGCTGCGTTTGTTGCGCCATCACCTCGCTGACGAGGATCGCGTACGGGTCGCGCGTCCGCCGCCATGGGAGGTCGCGCCCGTGCTCGCGGAACCAGGCGAGAAGCTTCGCCTCCACCGTCAGTCCGGAAAGTCGGGCGTCTTGTCGCGACCGTCGCCGTGGGCGAGATCGATCAGATCCTCGAGGACGTAGAGACTCTGCGCGAGCATCCGGCGGGCGCGAAGCGCGAGAAAGCCGGTCAGAAGCCCGGCAGCCGCGTACCCGGCGAAGTGCGTGAGCGCCGGCGCGGTGGCGAAGTCGCTCCACGCGAGGTTCTGGCCATGGTGGACTGCTAGTTCGTAGAGGAAGAGGGCAAGCACGGCCGCAGCGCCGCCCGAGAGCGGGCTTGTCGCCGCTGCGACCAGGATCACAGCGGCGTAGAACCCACCGCTGAGCCCGAGTCCCGGCCGGCCGTAGGCGAAGAGCAGAACGAAGGTCACGCCGTAGGCCAGCGAGGAGCCGAGCAGCAGCAAGTGCGGGATCGAGATCCCGTTCCACCACGTCCGGAGCGTCTGGGGGACGACATCCGCAGCGGCGAAGAGGCGGGAAGAGCCGGAAGTTGGACGTTCCACCGGAAGCGCGATCCTACCGCGGCCGGCGGGCGACAGGCCGCTAGTCGCGCTTGCGCGCGCCCCCCGAGCTCCGTGGCTTCCGTCTTTCGGACTCTCGACGTCGTCAAACCCGCTAGCGCGAAAGCACCTCCACCGTGTCGCCGTCGCGGAGCTCGTGCTCCCGCCCGACCTGCTGTCCATCGAACCGCGCCGACGGCCCCCAGATCCGCGCGCCGATGCAGCGCTCGCGGAGCTCGTGGTGGATGGTGTCCGCAACGTCGAGGACGGTGACGGGAGGTTCGAGCGCGACGGGGTCGCCGCCGTCGCGGAGGTGGACGCGGATCAGCCCGGTCAGCGCCCACAGCTCGTCGCGGAGCCGGTCGAGGCTCGCGTCGTCGAGGACGGAGACGGGCACGACGCGCAGCTCCGGATGCTCGGGCGGCGCGGCCTCGTCGCACTTCGTCGCCGCGATGATGCCGGGGAGCTCGATTCCCGCCGCGGCGACTTCGGCGCGAATCGTCTCGATCTCGCCGAGCGGGCGGTCGCAGGCGTGGCACCAGAGGATCGCGTCGGCGTTGCGGAGCACGCCGAGCAGCGACCTGCCGCCGCCACGGTCCTCGGCGGCTCCCTCGATCAGCCCGGGGATCTCTACGAGCTGGACGAGAACACCGCCGAGCCGCGTCGTCGCGGCGACCGGCCGTGTCGTCGTGAACGCGTAGTCGCCGGTGCGGATCTGGATCGCCGAGAGCGCCTGGAGCAGCGACGACTTCCCCGCGTTCGGTGGCCCGACGAAGGCGATCTGCGCGGCGCCCTCACGCCGTACCGCGATCGAGTCGCGGTTGACGGTGCGCTTCCGCGTTCGCGTCGCGTCGAGCTCGTTCTCGACCCACTTGCGCAGGTCGGCGTACGGGCCGTTCCGGTAGCCGGGCAGCTCCCCGAGGATCGCGCGGAGCTCGCGGATCCGCTCCGCGCCTTCCTTGCCGACGAGTCGGCGCTTGATTACCTGCTGATAGGTGCGATGGGGCATGGGCATCGCGACGTACACCTCCAAATGTCGGGGCGAAACGCGTCGCGTCTCGCCGCTTCCCTAGGACGCTGAAGTGGGAAGCGGCGGACTAGCCGTTTTGGCGGAGAACTTGTGCGCGCCAGGAGTCCATTGCGGGCCGCAGCTTACACTCGGCGGATGCCGGTCAGAGTCCGTTTCGCGCCGAGCCCGACGGGCTCGCTCCATGTCGGCAATGCGCTCAGCGCGGTTGCGAACCGCTCGCTCGGCGAGTGGATGCTCCTGCGCATCGACGACACCGATGTCACGCGGAATATCGAGGGGGGCGAGGAGGCGATCATCGCCGACCTCGAGTGGCTCGGGGTGGCGTGGGACGAAGGCCCGGTGCGGCAGAGCGACCGAGCCGACAGGCATCGCGAGGTGGGCGCTCCGCTCGGCGACCGTTACGAGGGAATCACGCTCCTGCGGGAGGACGGCTCGCCGACGTACCAGCTCGCGACCGTCGTCGACGACATCGACTTCGGTATCACGCACATCGTCCGCGGCAACGACCACCGCCCGAACGAGGCAGTCCATCGGCGCCTGTTCGAGGCGCTCGGCGCGACGCCGCCCGAGTTCGTCCATCACGGCCTGATCCTCGGCGACGACGGGCGCAAGCTCTCGAAGCGCGCCGACGGCGCGACTGTTGCGTCGCTCCGCGACGACGGCTTCCCCGCAGAGGCGGTGCGCGCGTACCTCGAGGAGCTCGGCGTGCCGAAGCACGACGTCCGCCTCGACCTGCCGCGCCTGCGGCGCCTCTCGATCGAGACGCTCGGCGCCTTGTCGGACGAGGAGCTCTCGGCGCGGGTCGGCGTGCCGGTCTCGGTCGCGCCGGTGCTGCGCGGCGCTCGCGATCTCCGCGAGGCGAGGGAGTACGCCACGCTCGTCCTCGAGCCGCAGCCGGCGAAGGTCGACGCGCCGGAGACGCTCGCCCGCTTCCGCGAGCTCATCGAGGCGGGGACGGATCCGAAGTCGGTCGTGCGGGAGTTGAAGGCGGTCGGCGGGGACCTCAAGGCGCTACGCCTCGCACTCACGGGCGCTGAGCGCGGCCCCGAGCTCGCGGCGGTGATCGCGGCGCTCCCGCCGGACGAGCTGCTCTCTAGGCTAGAGAGGTGAGGCTCTACAACACCCTGTCGCGGCAACTCGAGGAGCTGCCGCCGCCTCCCGGGCCGATCCGCATGTACTTCTGCGGCCCGACCGTCTATCAGCGCGCCCATATCGGCAATGCGCGGCCGTTCGCGCTCGGGATGTGGCTGCGCGCTTGGCTCCGCTCGCGTGGCTACGAGGCGACGCTCGTTCACAACATCACGGACATCAACGACAAGATCTACGACGCGGCTCCGGGTGCGAGCGCTGAGCTCGCGGCGCAAGCCACGGAGTGGTATCTCGCGGACACGCGCGATCTCGGCCTCGGGATGCCCGACGGCCTACCGAAGGCGACGGAGTCGGTTCCGTCCATCGTGAGCTTCATCGAGAAGCTCGTCGAGGCGGGGCGCGCCTACGAAGCCGGCGGCGACGTGTATTTCAACGTCGCGAGCGATCCCGGCTACGGGCGTCTGTCGGGCCAAAGGGTGGAGCACATGGAGCCGGAGGAGGAAGGCACGCTGAAGCGCGCGCCGCAGGACTTCGCCCTCTGGAAGGCGACGAAGTCGGGCGAGGACACATCCTGGGACTCGCCGTGGGGGCCGGGCCGTCCCGGCTGGCACATCGAGTGCTCGGTGATGGCCGAGGATGCGTTCGGGCCGGCGTTCGAGATCCACGGCGGGGGGCTCGACCTCGTCTTCCCGCATCACGAAAACGAGCTCGCACAGTCGCTCGCGCTCGGCCACGACTTCGCGCGGCTGTGGATGCACAACGGGATGCTCACCCGCGGCGGCGAGAAGATGTCCAAGTCGCTCGGCAACGACATGACGATTCGCGGCGTCATCGACGAGTGGGGGCGCGAGGTCGCTCTGATGCTGCTGCTCTCCGGCCAGTGGCGGAAGCCGCTCGACTTCAATCAGGGAACCCTCGAGCAGGCGCGCGCGCAGCTCGAGACGTTCCGCAACGTCTTCCGTTCGCCGAGCGAGCCGATCGCGGACTGGGCGGCGTTCGAGGCGGCGCTCGAGGACGACTTCAACACTCCGAAGGCACTCGCCGTCCTTCACGGATTCCGGGACCACCGCACGCTTCGGCAGGCGTTCGAGATCTTTGGGTTGGGTTCGATCGCTGATGTGCAGCAGGAGGTCTCTGCCAAGGTTCAGGAGCTCGCAGAGCGGAGGAACAAAGCTCGCGAGCGGGGCGACTTCGCCGAGGCGGATGCCCTGCGCGATGAGATCAGTGAGCTCGGATGGGTCATCCGCGACGGCGCCGACGGCCGTTGGGCGCAGCTCTTTCCCAAGACGTGAGTCGCGATCTCGTCTACGGACGCCGGCCCGTGCGCGAGGCTCTGCGCGGGCCGCGCGAGGTGCTCGAGCTCTGGGCGGGCGAGAACGCCCTCAAGTCGGAGTCGTGGCTGCGCGAGGTCGAGAAGCCGCGCGTGCAGACGAAGCTCGAGCGCGACCTCTCCGATGCCGCCGGAACACGCGACCATCAGGGCGTCGTCGCCTGGTGCGAGCCGTTCCGCTACGCCGACGCGTTCGAGCTCGCCGGCGGTGAGGCCCCGCTCCTCGCGTGCCTCGACCAGGTCAGCGACCCACGCAACCTCGGCGCGGTGCTGCGCAGTGCCGAGGGGGCAGGGGCCAGCGGAGTGGTTGTGACCGCGCACGGCTCGGCCCATGTGACCCCAGCCGTCTGCCGTGCCTCCGCCGGCGCCGTCGAGCACGTGCCCGTCGCGGTCGTTACGAATCTCGCGCGCTATCTCAACGAGATCAAGCGCGCCGACCTCTGGATCGCGGGCGCGGTTGGCGAGTCGGGGACCCCGATGTGGAAGGCCGACCTCGCGGGTGGCATCGCCTTCGCGCTCGGCGCCGAGGGCAAAGGCCTGCGGCCGCTCGTGCGCCGCGCGTGCGACCTCGAGGTGTCGATCCCGCAGCTCGGGCGGGTGGAGTCGCTCAACGTCAGCGTCGCCGCCGCGCTGCTCCTCTACGAGGCACGCAGGCAACGGGATGTCTGAGCCGACCCTGTACCTCTTCGACGGCTTCAACCTCCTCCACGCCGGCGGGTTCGGGTCGCCGGAAGAGCTGCGCGACCTCCTCGCGAGCTGGGTCGCCGCGCAAGGAGCCCGCGGCGTCCTCGTCTTCGACGGAGAAGGGAAGGACGAGGACCTCGGCCCTCTGAGCGTGCGCTGGGCGAAGGATGCCGACACGCTGCTCGAGCGCCTCGCGGCGGAGCGGCGCGGGCAGGAGCAGGTCGCCATCGTCTCCTCCGACGCCGCCGTGCGGTCGACAATGGGGATCGAGGTGCGAAAGCTCGCCTCGCAGACGTTCCTCGCGGAGTTCACGCGGCCGACGCAGCCGGAGGCGGTGCGCGGCGACCTCCGCGACCGGCTCAACCCGGAGACCCTGAGCAAGCTAGAACGACTGCGTCGCGGGCAGTAGCGTAGGCGGTCCTTGCCAAGAGTCGCTCAAGCTGGGTCCAGAGCAAGTGGACTTGTAAAAGCTTGGTCCAGCTGCTAGCTTCCCCTCAACCACAGGGTGAGGGTTAACCCTGGCGACTCCGGGAGAGGCCATGCTTGCGCGTGCCGCGAGAACGTATTCGCCGCAGAAAGCTCAACGAGAGCTCGAGGATCTCCAGCTCGTCCTGAAGGCAAGAAACGGCGATGGCGTCGCGATGGACGCCCTCATCCGCCGCTATACGGGCTTCGTTCGGCTCAAGGCGAGCTCGTACTTCCTCGCCGGGGGCGACAACGACGATCTCCTCCAGGAGGGGCTAGTCGGTCTGTACAAGGCGGTGCGCGACTTCCGCACCGACAAGGAGACGTCGTTCCGCAGCTTCGCGGAGCTCTGCGTGACACGGCAGATCATCACGGCGATCAAGACCGCCACCCGCTTCAAGCACGCTCCGCTCAACACGTACATCTCCTTCAGTCACACGCCTGCCGGCCAGGACGGCGAGGGCGAGTGCTCGCTCGGAGACGCGCTCCCCGGCCCCGCGGTGCAGGAGCCGTCGATGGTCGTCATCTCCACCGAGGAGCTCCAGAGCCTTGTCGGGAGCCTCGGCACCGGCCTCTCGCCGCTCGAGGCGGACGCGCTGAAGCTCTATCTCGAGGGCTCGTCGTACGAGGACATGGCCGTCTCGCTGGGCTGCGACACGAAGACGATCGACAACGCGCTCCAGCGGGTGAAGCGGAAGATCCTCGCGCACCAGAAGGAACGCGAAGTCCTCCTCTAGGTCCGCCGGTACGCTGGCCGTCGCGCGCCGGAGTAGCTCAGCTGGTAGAGCACCGCTCTTGTAAAGCGGTGGCCGTCGGTTCGAGTCCGACCTCCGGCTTATTCCGTCGGCAACAAACGTGCCGGCGCGACCTCGGCGAACGCGTCCTCGAGCATTCCGGCTATCTCGTTGTGGTCGAAGCCGCGGTCGAGGCGGACGCCGATCCAGCCGCGATGGCCGACGTAGGGCGGCACGTAGAACCGCTCCGGATCGGCCCCGACGAGCGCCGCCTGAAGGCCCTCCGGCGCTGCGCAGATGAGGGCGAAGCGGCCGTCGCCGTGGTGGTTGTCCCAAACGGTCGCGAAGGAGCGCTTTCCGCGGACGAAGAACGTCGGCGCGCCGTGCGACAGCCGCTCGCTCGTCTCCGGCAGGCCGAGACAGATCTCACGCACCATGGCGAGGATCCGCCGCTTCGTCATGCTCTTCGTTGCCACACCGGGATTCTGCCGCCGCGCGGAGCACCGCGGCGAGGACGCGCGGTAGCTCGGTCGCGAGCCGCGCCTTCCGGACATAGTCGTGCGCGCCGGCGTTGCGAATCTCGAGCACGCGCTCCTCGTAGTCGTGGCCGCTGATCGCAACGATCGGCAGATCGGGACGGCGCTCGCGGAGCTGTCGCGTCGCCTCGACGCCGTCGAGTACGGGCATCTCGATGTCCATCACGACTGCGTCGGGTTTCAGGCGCTTCGCGAGGTTGAGCGCCTCGAGACCGTTTCCTGCGCGTCCGGCGACGGCGAAGCGGCCGTCCTGCTCGAGGAGGACGGCGATTGCCTCTAGCGCTGACTCATCGTCCTCCGCGATGAGGATGCGGAACGTGCTGGGCATCGCAGGTCTTGGTACCCGCGCGCCGGGGAGCGAATCTAGTCAGAGACTCTTGCCCACCGCTGCTCGATCCGCGCGGTCTTCCAGACCGTTAGCGAGAGCAGCCACATCGTCGCGAAGAGCGCGACGACGATGTAGCCAAGCTTGCCGAGATCGATGCTTTCAAGGAACTGCCAGAGGCCGCCGCGGAGCGCCAGTTTCGCGGCAAGCACCTGCAGCAGTTCGATACCGCCGATCATCCACGCGACCGCGACCGAGAGACTTGTGACGCTGATGCTGTAGAAGACCTTGCGCACAGGGCTCGAGAACGCCCAGCCGTACGCGTGACACATGAAGGCGCCGTCGGCAGTGTCCATCAGGCTCATCCCCGCGGCGAAGATGAGAGGCAGAGAGATCACCGCGAAGAAGGGAACGTGGTGCGTCGCGACGCCCGCCGCCACGGCGAGAAGACTGATCTCCGTCGCCGTGTCGAACCCGAGGCCGAAAAGCATGCCGAGGGGGTACATCTTCCAGCTGGCGTCGATCTTGCTCCCGAGCCGCTTCAGCAGCACGCGGCTGAGGAAGCCCTGCTTGACGAGAGCACTCTCGAGATCCTCTTCGGCATAGGTGCCGCTCTTCATCCGGCGGAAGACACCGACGACCTCGAGCAGCACGAGAAGGTTGAGAGCTCCGATGACGAGTAGGAATGTGCCCGACACCGAGGCGCCGACCGTTGAACCGTACTTCTGGAGGGCCGGGATCTGCGAGTTGACCGACTTCGCGGCGATCGCGATCCCGGCAGTGAGGCCGAAGACGATCGACGAGTGGCCGAGCGAGAAGAAGAACCCCGTCCCGAGCGGGCGCTTGCCGTCCTGCAGGAGCTTTCGCGTCGTGTTGTCGATCGCCGCGATGTGGTCGGCGTCAAACGCATGCCGGAGGCCGAACGTGTACGCGAGCGATGCGAGCCCCGCGAGGGCAGGGTTGCTTCGTAGGTAATAGACGAACAGGCCGAAGCCTGCGACGTGCAGCAGCACCACGCCCGCAGAGAATCCTCCGAGGCGCTTCCACTCAGCCTTGGTCATGCCGACGCTCCCGCCACCACGGCTTTCGCGGTGCGCCGTTCGGCGAGGACCGCGAGCCAGATCGAGCCTTCGAACAAGGCCCACATCGGCAGCAGTTCGAGCATCGTCGTCACAGGATCCGGTCCGGGCAGCGCGAGTGCGATGGCGGCGACGATCACATAGCCGACCCGGCGGTTCTTTCGCAGCGTCGACGAGGTGAGGATGCCGAGTGAGACGGCGGCGAGCACGGCGAGGGGGAGCTCGAAGACGAGCGCGACGCCGGCGAGGACGGACGTCACAAACGAGAAGTAACTGCTCGCGCGGATGAGGACGTGGAAGTTGCCGGCGTCGAAGTTCGTGAGCCAGTGCACGGCCCGCGGAAGCAGGACGTCGAAGCCGAAGGCGAGGCCTGCCGCAGCGAGTGCCGCGCCGAAGGCGGCGAAGCCGAGGATCCGACGCTCGGCTCCGGGATCGAGGGCAGGCGCGAAGAACAACCACACCTGCCACAGGATCACTGGCGACGCAAGGACGAGCCCGGCGTAGAAGCTCACCGACAGCGACACCGAGAATGGCTCGGCAACGCCGAAGGTGACGAGATGGCGATGCGCCGGCGGCAAGGGGCGGGAGAGCAGGTCGAGGATGCGGCCGTGGACGAGGAATGCGGCCACCGTCCCCATTGCGATCGCGCCGATCGCGACGAAGACGCGTTGCCGGAGCTCCTCCACGTGCTCGACGAGCGTTGCCTCTTCCTCGTGCGGGAGCCGGCGCACGCGCATCAGTCGGAGGTCTCGCTCGAGTTCGCCTCGGGGAGACTCGCGTGGGTGACGGAGTCCTTGAACGCGCGCATCCCCGTTCCGAGCGAGCGGCCGATCTCCGGCACGCGCTTCGCGCCGAAGAGCAGCAGCACGATCAGAAGCAGGATGCCGAGGTGCATCGGGCTGGTCCAGCCGATCATTCGTCTACCTCCTGGATCGAGATGTCCGTGACGGCCGCGCCGGCCACCGCGACGTTGCGGCGGAGCGGACGGCC
>Ga0265338_10011005_pt1 | contig 10506 bp, 11 predicted proteins | sample 42126metaG_FD_193579 | JGI IMG/M metagenome (GOLD analysis project Ga0265338, IMG submission 193579) | Rhizosphere microbial communities from Carex aquatilis grown in University of Washington, Seatle, WA, United States - 4-21-26 metaG | ecosystem: Host-associated > Plants > Roots > Rhizosphere... | reverse complement strand
CGGTGACAATTTGATTCGCGAAGAACAAACGCCCCCCCGAGTCAATCGCCACCGCCACGGTCGGCTTGTCCGTGCCGGGCAAATCGCCCGCCGCGGGCAGGCGCAACGACAGGCCGGGCGTGGGCAGGAGCGAAGCCAGCGTCATAAAAATGATCAGCAGGAAAAAAACCACCGCGAATGGCGCCACGTCAATCGTGCTGCGCAACAGGCGGGCATTGCGCGGGAATTTCATGGGGATTTCGGACCACCGTTTTCGGTGACGATGTTGACGATTTCCGCGGCGGCGCGCTCCATGTCGAGGACGATTTTGTTGATGCGGCTGACGAGGTAATTGTAACCGGCGTGGACCGGGATGGCCACGGCGATGCCGGCCGCCGCACAGATGAGCGCCTGCCAGATGCCCGTGGACAGCGAGTTGAGGTGCGCGTACGGTCCCTGCTCCTGCAAGTTCTTGAACATGTTGATGAAGCCGAGCACCGTGCCGAGCAGTCCGAGCAGCGGCGCCAGTTGCGCAATGGTCGCCAGCAGGTTCAAGCGTTCCTCGAGCTGCGGCACCTCGGTGAGACCGGCTTCTTCCACCGCCTCGCGCACGCGGTCGCGTCCGCGGTCACGGTTGAGAATGGCGGTCTTGACCAGGCGCGCGACCGGGCCGGGCGTGGCGTCGCAGATGGAAATGGCTTCGACGACGTTGTCGCGCTTGAGCACGTTGCGCACGCCGTTGAGGAATTCCCCGGAATTGATTTGTGAGCGGTGGCAGAACAGCACGCGCTCGATGAACACCACGAGGGCAACTGCCGCGGCGATCAAAATCAGCCAGATCACCGGGCCGCCGTCGGTCAGAAACGTTGGCAACATATGACTTTTATAGGCCGACCGGCGGGAAGTTGAAAGTTAAAAAGGTGCCAGGATTAAGCAACTCGCATGAAAAAGCGCGTGCCTTCGGGCTTGAAAATTTTCTCCTTACTCCCTGCTCCCCACTCCTGTATTTTTTGGCGCATGGAAAAACCCGATCAACTCCATGAGTTGTTCCGCATGCCGAAGGCCCCGAACGAGCGCATCGGCGTGAGTAACGAGGAAAAAACCACGTTGAGGTGTGCACTGGAAAGGAAGGTTGGATAACTCATGGCTGTTGCCGACGAAAAAGTTCTCGTTTTCCCACGTTCGATTTTTGAACAACTGGGCGTTTTTCAAGGTTTCCGGGCCGAGGTTGATCGCTATTTGCCAGTAATCCTTGATAAGAAAAACAACAGTTTTCAATCCCGTGCCCAGGCCGAGACCAACCCGAATTTCAAACAGATCATCCCTTACGTAGTGGTCACTGATGGAAAAAGCATTCTTCATTATGTCCGCGGCAAGAAAGCTGGAGAACAACGTCTGGTTGCCAAAGGATCCATCGGCATCGGCGGCCATATCAATGACGAAGATCATTCGCTCTTTACCGTCGGTTTGCAGGCGTTTCAAGAGGCCGTCCAGCGGGAGGTGTGCGAAGAGCTTGCAATTCAAGGTCCGTTCGATGCAAAGCCCGTCGGCCTGATCAACGACGATTCCACCGAAGTCGGTCGGGTCCATTTTGGGGTTGTGCATGTATTGTTCCGCACGCCGGAACAGGTAAAGAAAAACGAACAAGTCATCACGCAGGTTGAGTTTATTTCAATCGAGGAACTTAAAAAAAGACGTGAGCAGATGGAAACCTGGTCGCAGCTTTGCCTCGACAATCTCGATGCGTTGCTGAAGTGAATCGCGATTCAATACCCTTTTAATTGGCATGTGAAAAATTTAATTTTCAAGGACGAACCTTCCTCACCGCCGGACCCCAAAACCGCGCGCACGCGGGTCATGCTTTTGTCGCTGCCGTTCGCGCTGCTGGGAATTGCGGCTCTGGTGATGCTCGTGCATGACATGGCCGGCGGATTGCCTCGGCAAAGAATCATTACCATCTTGAGCTTCATCGCGGCCTGCATTGGTTTCGTGGCGCTCATCTTCGGCATCAATGCCAAAAAAATGGCGCTGAAAACCGCCGGCCTCAAATCTCCCGCACCGGAAACTTCCGGAAAACCCTGGCTCGAACGCAAGGACTGGGCAACGGGCCGCATCACGTCCGGCGCGGGCAAATCCGTCGTTTTACTGTGGATCTTTGTGATTTTCTGGCTGGCCGTTTCCACCGTCATCACCGTTCTGGTTGTGCCACCGGAAGTGCACCGCGGCAATCACGCAGCGCTCATCGCCCTGATTTTTCCCGTGATCGGCCTGGCCGTGCTGGTTTTTGCGGCGAACACCTCGCTCGCGTGGCGGCGGTACGGGCAATCCTATTTTGAAATAGCGGCGATGCCCGGCGCGCTCGGCGGTACGCTCGAAGGCATGATTCAAGTGAACGCGCGCCTGCGGCCCGAACACGGCCTGCACTTGCGGTTGAGCTGCCTTCGCCGCACCACCACCGGCACCGGAAAAAATCGCCGCACCACCGAGAAAATCCTCTGGCAGGACGAAAAGTGGCTGCGGCCCGATTTGCCGCAAACCGATCTGAACGCCACCGGCATCCCGATTTATTTCAAATTGCCCGCCGACCAGCCGGAATCCACCACGGCCATGGGCGACGGGATTCATTGGAAACTGGAGGCGTCGGCCAAAGTGCCCGGGCCGAATTACCACGCCACGTTCGAGGTGCCAGTTTATCGAGTGCCGGAGACGCCGGCTCCCTCCGATGACCCGACCGCGCAATACGAGATGTCGCTGGACGAAATCCGGCAACTCATTCATTCGCACATCCGGGTCAATGATCTGGCGGACGGCGGGCGGGAATTCATCTTCCCCGCCGCGCGCAATCCCGGCTTCGCATCCGGCGCGACCACGTTTCTGCTGATTTGGACCGCGGTCATCGTCTTTCTGATTTGGAAACACGCGCCGTTGATTTTCCCGCTTGTGTTTGGCGTGATTGATTTGTTGATGGCCGCGTTCACGTTTGACCTGTGGTTGCGGCGCAGCCGGGTGGTGGCCACGCCGGCGCAGGTACAAATTGAAACCGCGTGGCTCGGCATCAAAAAACGGAGAACGTTGAAGGTTTCCGAGGTGGCCAGCCTCGCGACCGATGTCGGTGCGACCGCCGGCCATACGGCGTATTACGACCTGAAAATCCGGACGCGCGACGGCCAGGAATTCACGGCGGCAAAAAATCTCGGCAGCAAACCCGAAGCCGACTGGCTGGTGCGGCAGATGGCGGCGGCGGTGAAAAACTCACCATAAAAATGGCTCGCCATCGGCGCAGGGCCTTTCACAATTCATTCCGGATGGCCAACTCCCGTTCCATCAAAGTTCCGCCGCGCTGGCGCAAGGAAGTCGAGCGTGTGCTTATCACGGAAGCGCAGCTCGCGCGGCGCGTCCGCACCCTGGCACAGGAAATTGAACGCGACTTTCACGGGCGCGAAACGGTCGTCATCTCGCTGCTCAACGGCACGGTGATGTTTCTGGCGGACCTGCTGCGGCATCTGGAATTGCCGCTGCGATTGGATTTCTTGGGTGTCTCCAGTTATGGCGAGGGCATGAAATCCGGCGAATTGGTTTTCACCAAGGAATTGCGGCTGGACGTGCGCGGGCGCGATGTGCTGCTCGTGGACGACATCCTGGACACCGGCCAGACCCTGAGCCGCGTGTTGCCCAAAATTCGCGCCCTCAAACCGCGCCGCGTCAAAGTCTGCGTGTTGCTCGACAAACCCGCACGGCGCGTTGAAAAAATCGAGGCCGATTACGTCGGGTTCACCGTGCCGGACGACTTTGTCGTCGGCTACGGGCTGGACTTTGCGGAGCGGTACCGCAACCTGCCGTTCGTCGGCGTGTTGCATTCACACATTTACAAACAGGCGTGCAAGCGGATTAACCGGAAGTAAGGCCACCAACAGTTATGTCTGCCGAAACCGCCATGATGGTTCAAATCGTCAAAGATGTGAAAACTGGTAAACGATGAAGTTTTTTTGGTTCACAATCGCGGGCGCCGCAACGCTGCTTCTAGTTGGATGTCGCACACCTACGGTAGTCGGAGTATGGCAAGTCGAAGGGCGTGACGACCAAACACTGGAGCTTCACCAGGACGGCACTTTCAGATGGAATAGCGTATGGCCCCATGGAAATGGCGGTAACGATGGTCCGAGGGTCATTCCGACGGGCGGGTATTATAGCATTGGCAAATCTAACCAAATCACAATACGGATAACTACATTAGACGGTGGAAGATTTCTTGATGCGCCGCCACCATTCGAGTTTCAGTATTCGCTTTCCTTAGATGTATTGAGGATGGAGCTAATTACCACGAATAACTCATTAAATGAGAGAGTCTCCACATTTCGCCGCATCGGTAAGTGACTGGAGCTAATTTCAAAGTAGCCCACTACCCGTATTTTCGTCGGCTTGCTTCGACCCATTCGTTGCCGTAGAGTTCACACCTTGGATTTTTGAAGGAAATCAAAGTCATGGCCCATTTAAACGACAATTATCTCAAGCTCAAAGCCGGTTATCTGTTTCCGGAAATCGGCCGGCGAGTGAAGGCGTTTTGCGACGCCAATCCCGAGGCCGCGCAGCGCCTCATCCGCTGCGGCATCGGCGACGTGACCGAGCCGCTGCCGCCCGCCGCCATTGCCGCCCTGCACAAGGCGGTGGACGAAATGGCCGTGCGCGAGACGTTCAAAGGCTACGGCCCGGAACAGGGCTACGACTGGCTGCGGCGTGCCACCGCCCAGAACGATTTCCGCGATCGCGGCTGCGACGTGGCCGACGATGAAATTTTCGTCAGCGACGGCACGAAATGCGACACCGGCAACATCCTCGACATCCTCGGCCATAAAAACAAAATCGCCATCAGCGACCCGGTGTATCCGGTCTATGTGGACACGAACGTGATGGCCGGCCACACCGGCGAGGTCAACGAAGCGGGCGCTTACGCAAAGCTCGTCTATTTGCCGTGCAAGCCGAGCAACGGATTCATTCCCGAACCGCCCAAGCGGGACGTGGACGTGATTTATCTTTGCTCGCCGAACAATCCGACGGGCGCGGCGGCCAACCGCCCGCAGCTTGAGGCGTGGGTCAAATACGCGCTCGAACACAAGGCCGTCATCCTGTTCGACGCGGCTTACGAGACCTACATCAGCGACCCGGCGTTGCCGCATTCAATTTACGAAATTCCCGGCGCGCGCGAGTGCGCCATTGAGTTCCGCAGTTGCTCGAAGAACGGCGGGTTCACTGGCGTGCGTTGCGCGTTCACCGTCGTGCCCAAATCGCTCAACGCGCAGACGAAGACCGGCGAGTTCCAGCCGCTGCATCCGCTGTGGCTGCGGCGCGCGACGACCAAATTCAACGGCGTCAGTTACATCGTCCAGCGTGGCGCGGAGGCGCTTTACTCGCCCGAAGGCAAGACGCAGGTGCGCGCGCTCATCGAACATTATCTCGGCAACGCGAAGGTCTTGCGCGAAGGCGCGAAAAAGGCCGGACTGAAAGTTTTCGGCGGCCTGAACGCGCCGTACATCTGGGTGAAAGCGCCAAAGGGCGTCACCAGCTGGCAGGTGTTCGATAAAATCCTTGGCGAAGCCAACGTGGTCATCACACCCGGCAGCGGTTTCGGCTCGAAAGGCGAAGGCTATTTCCGCATCAGCGCCTTCAACAGCCGCGCCAACGCCGAGGAAGTCGCGCGCCGGTTGCAGGCATTGAAGTGGTGAAGCAGTGTCGCAACCGTGTACTGCCCTCGTCTCCCTCTCCCTGCCTAAGCGGGGAGAGGGCTGGGGTGGGAGATTTGAGTTGGAAAACCTGGTGCTCCTCACCCCGACCCTCTCCTCCCTTGGGGGAGGAGAGGGAGAAAAAGCGGTGGTGCGCGGATGCGCTCGTGAAACAGGGCGAGGCTTACCAGCTTTGCCCAGTGGCTGCAATTTGTGAACATTGTTGTCTGGCTAACGTTGGGATTGATTCTTGTCCGGCTGGCGGCGGAACGCTGGCTGGCCTTGCTCAACCGCCGCCACGTGCTCGCGCACGCCAACGAAATTCCCAAAGCTTTCCAGAGGATCATTGACGAACCGACTTACAAAAAATCCGTCGCCTACACGCTGGCCAAAGAACGGTTTGGAAAGATCGAGGAAATCTATTCCACCGCCGTCCTGCTGATCGTTTTATTCAGCGGCGTTCTGCCGTGGGCATTGCACCTGTTCTCGCACGGGCTGGGCCAGTCGGCGTGGGCCATGGCAGCATTTCTGTTTGCGGTCGGCTTTGCGATGTCATTGCCGGGTTTGCCGTTCGACTGGTTCTCGCAATTCCGGTTGGAGGAAAAATTCGGTTTCAACACCACGACACCAAAAACCTGGTGGTCCGACCGGTTGAAAGGCCTGCTGCTCGCCCTTGTGCTCGGCTATCCACTGCTGGTGCTCATCCTGAAAATTGTCCAGTGGACGGGCGTGTGGTGGTGGCTGTGGGCCTGGGCCGCGTTGCTCGCGTTTCAACTCCTGATGCTGGTGCTTGCACCGGTTTTAATTCTGCCGTTGTTCAACAAGTTCACGCCGTTGCCGGAAGGCAGCCTGCGTGAGCGGTTATTGGCCCTGGCCGAACGAACCCGGTTTCGCGCCCAAAGCATCCAGTTGATGGACGGCAGCAAACGGTCTCGGCATTCGAACGCATTCTTTACCGGCTTCGGCCGGTTCCGGAAAATCGTCCTGTTCGACACGCTGGTCCAACAACTGACCGAACCGGAACTGGAGGCGGTGCTCGCGCACGAAATCGGCCATTACAAGAAAAAGCACATCCCGAAAATGCTGGCCTTCTCGGCGGTCAGTTCGCTGGCCGGTTTTTATTTTATTTCCGTTCTGGCCGGTCAGGACTGGTTTTACCGTGCCTTTGGCTTTGAGCCGGGAAACGTGGCGCCGGCGCTGCTGCTGTTTGGATTGTTGGCGGGCACGGTCACGTTCTGGTTTTCCCCGCTGATCCATTGGTGGTCGCGGCGTTACGAATATCAGGCCGACGCCTTCGCCGCGCGCGTGATGAGCGAGGCGCAATCCCTGATTGGCGCATTGCGCAAGCTGAACGAGAAGAACCTGAGCAATCTCACGCCGCACCCGTTCTACAGTGGATTTTACTATTCCCATCCCACGTTGCTGGAACGGGAACAGGCCTTGGCTGGTAAGGCGTAACGGAATTTTGCGCCACGACCGGGTGTATTTTAGAACATACCAAACAGCAACCACACCCGCTCCCCGCCCAAGCGGGGAGCGGGGCGGGGTGAGGGGTTTCGATCTGAAAATTTTGACCTCCTCTCCCCGGCCCTCTCCTCCCCCGGGGGACGAGAGGGAGCACAACAGCGCGCGCTGAAGCATGTTCTTTACGCCGTCAACGCTTGTCCACGCTCACAAGTTGTGCCATATTTGCCCCGACATTCCCGGTCACGAGCAGAACGTGCCGGCAGCCGCCTGGGCGCGCAGGGGTTTGAAAACGAAGCGTTCCGGGGCGACGCAACCAAAAGCACCGATGTCAACCGTCGTGGACAGGCAACCCGTGCCGCACAAAAAGTGCGTGCTTATTGTGGACGACGACCTCGAACTGGCGTCGATCTATGAGCATCTCCTCGAAACGTTTAATTACGAAGTCCGCAGCGAGGCCAACGGCGCGCTGGCGCTTAAACATCTCCTCAGCCGGGACGTGGACGCCATTATTTGCGATCTTCGAATGCCGGAACTGGAAGGCGACTTGTTCTACGGTGCGATTGAGCGGGTGAAACCGCACCTTTGCCGCCGATTCATCTTCCTCACGGGCGCGGCGGACGATCCCAAATACCATTTTTTCCTCAGCCAGGTGAAGTCGCCGGTCCTGCACAAGCCGGTCCATCCCGAACGGTTGCTCATGGAATTGCAACGGTTGCCGGAGGCGTGACATTGGGAAGAATTAAATCGGTAAAAATTCGTCATTGCGGGAAGGATTTAATCTGTTAACCTGAGCGCTCGATTTTTACCGTTCATTTAACCGAAGAAAATTTTATGTCACAGCATCGCAGTCTGCGCGCGGCGTCCGTGTTGGGTGGCAAGCGCAATGTCCTCAAACGTTTCGAACGCACGGCGCTGCTCAAGAAACGCGGCCAGTGGAAGGACGGCGACCGCATCACCGGTCTCCGCAAAACCAAACCGGAAGTGTAAATCCATTTATGATTTGCGATTTACGATTTACGATTGTGCGCGTCGGGCGAAGCTGTTTTCAATTGTAAACCGGCAATCGGCAATCGCAAATCCCGGTGGTTCGTTTGCAAAAATTTTTGGCGGAGGCGGGGGTGGCTTCCCGCCGCGCGGCGGAACCCATCATTCTGGCCGGACGCGTTCAGGTCAACGGCCGGCCGGTGCGGGTGCTCGGCACCAAGGTGGATCCCGATCATGATGCGGTAACCGTGGACGGCAAACCCGTTCGCGCCAAACGGAAGCTTTACGTGGCCGTGCACAAGCCGGCAGGCTGTGTCTGTTCGCGCAAGGATGAGCTGGGCCGGCCGACCGTTTATGATTTATTGCCCAAAGAATGGCAAAATCTTCATTCCGTGGGGCGGCTGGATTTTAACACAGAGGGATTGCTATTTTTAACCAATGATGGACAATTCGCCCTGTGCCTGACTCATCCGCGCTATGGCGTTCGTAAGAAATACATTGCGACGGTTGAGGGTTGTGCGGATAAGGTGATGTTGGAACGATTCTTGCGTGGTGTATGGCACGCAGGCGAAAAACTTCAAGCGCAGGCGGCAAGACTTATTTCGACCGGCCGCTCGCGCAGCGTCGTGGAGTTGGAACTGGCCGAAGGCAAAAACCGCGAGGTGCGACGGCTGTTTGAGTCGCAGAACCTGGCGGTCAAACGATTGCAACGGATACAAATTGGGAAAATTAAACTAGGCGAATTAAAGCCCGGACGTTGGCGGGCATTGACAGAAACCGAGATAAAAACTTTACTTGCAGAAATATGAAAACGAATTGCTGGTTGATGGTGGGCGTGATGCTCGCAACATGCGCAGTCGCGCAGGACAAAACAAATGCGGTATCCACGGCGCCCGCACCGACCACTCCGCCGGCCGCCCAAGTCGCACCCGCGGCGACGACGGTCACTGAGGCCGGCGCGCCGGCGACAAAACCAAAGGCCGTCAAACCCAGGAAACACAAAGTCGCCGCTGTCAAAACCGTTCCGCTTTCCGAACCGACGGTCGCGCTCGTTCCCGGTCCGGCGCAAGTGGCCACCAAGAGCCTCACCGCCCGCGGCCAGGCCGGTCTCAAGGGCGAGGTCGTGGCGCATCTCAGACAGGGCGAAACGGTGACGGTGATGTCCCAAATCAACCTGGACAAACACAAGGCCAACGAACCCGCGCAATGGGCTCAAATTGCTTTTCCCTCGAGTGCGCACGTCTGGGTCTTTGCCAGGTTCATTGACAAGGCGAACAACACCGTGCTGTCGAAAAAAATAAATCTGCGCGGCGGGCCGGGTGAAAATTACAGCGTCCTCGGCTCCATCGAACGCGGCACGGCGGTGAACGTCATCCGGACCAAGGACAGTTGGATTGAGATCGAGCCGCCGGCCAATGCCTACGCCTTTGTCGCTGCCATGTATTTGACCCAGACCGCCGCCGCGGCTCAACCGCCGACCCCTACCGTACCGGAGCAGCAACCACCGGCCGCTCCGCCCGTCGCGCAAGCCCCGCCGCCGACGGACCGCACGGTGTCGCATGAAGGCGTTGTGGGACCGGTCATGAGCCCGGTCGCGCCGACCAAATACATGTTGTACGATCCGGACACGTATCAGACGATTGATTATCTTTACTCGACGGCACCGGACCTCGACTTGAGCCGTTACGTCAACATGCGCATCATCGTCACCGGCGTGGAAGCCATTGACCAGCGCTGGCCGAGCAGTCCGCTCATTGCCATCCAAAGCATCCAGGTGGTATCCACCAATGCCGTCAAACACGTTGACCTCCGCAGCCCCAGACAGCGTCAAAATCATTGACGGGCGCGCCATCGCCGCGCAAACCCAGCGCGAACTGGCCGGGCGCATCGCCGCGTTGAAAGCGCGCGGGGTCGTACCCGGCCTTGCGTTTGTGCGGGTGGGCGAAGACCCGGCATCCCGGGTTTACGTCGGGCGCAAGGAGAAGGCCTGCGCCGAACTGGGAATTTTCTCCGAAACACACGTTCTGCCGGAACAAACCCGCGAAAGTGATTTGCTCGCGTTGCTGGAAAAATTAAACACGGACACACGTCTGCACGGAATTCTGGTCCAGGCGCCGTTGCCAAAACAAATCCGGGAATCCGTGATTTACTCGACCGTGTTGCCGCAAAAGGACGTGGACGGCTTCCACCCGGTGAATGTCGGCAAGTTGATGCTGGGGGATCCGACGGGTTTCCAGCCCTGCACCCCGGCGGGCATCCGCGAGTTGTTGATTCGTTCGCAGGTGAAAATGGGCGGCGCGGAGGTGGTGATTTTGGGCCGGGGCAACATTGTCGGCAAACCGATGGCCGCGATGCTTTG
>Ga0265338_10011004_pt1 | contig 10507 bp, 9 predicted proteins | sample 42126metaG_FD_193579 | JGI IMG/M metagenome (GOLD analysis project Ga0265338, IMG submission 193579) | Rhizosphere microbial communities from Carex aquatilis grown in University of Washington, Seatle, WA, United States - 4-21-26 metaG | ecosystem: Host-associated > Plants > Roots > Rhizosphere >... | reverse complement strand
GTCAACGTCAGCGTGCGGCTGCCGGACGGATTCCTCGTCACGCCCAGCGGCCTGGCCTACGACGTCATGCGCCCGGGCGACCTCGTGAAAGTCGACGCCTCGGGCCGGCCGTCGGGCCGGCGCAAGCCTTCCAGCGAGTGGCGGCTGCATCTGGACGCCTACAAGAATCGGCCGGAGATCGGCGCCGTCGTCCACACCCACAGCGGCTACGCGACCACGCTCGCCTGCCTGCGCCGCAAGATCCCGGCCTTCCACTACATCATCGCCTTCTTCGGCGGCGACGACATCCGCTGCAGCGACTATGCCACGTACGGCACGCAGGAGTTGTCGGACCTGGTCGTGAAGGCGCTCAAGGACCGCATGGCCGCGCTGATGGGCAGCCACGGGCTCATCGTCCTCGGCCAGACGCTCGACAAGGCCTTGGCGCTCACCGTCGAGGCCGAGACGCTGGCGATGATGTACTGGCGCGCCATCCAAGCGGGCGAGCCCGTCATCCTTCCCTCCGACGAGATCGAGCGCGTGCGCCGCAAAGCGCAGGCGTCCGGCTACGGCCAGGCCTAGCTAGGCGGCGACGAGCTTCTCGTCCAGCATCTTCTGGACGAAGCCCGGCAGCTGGAACGCCGCGACGTGCACGCCCTCGTTGTAGTAGCGCAGCTTCTTGTCCTTCACGAACGCGCGGGCCTGCTCGACGGAGAAGTCCTTGGTCGGGTTCTTCGCGCCCTTGGTCGACAGCTGCAGGCTCCACATGCCCGAAGGGTAGGTGGACATGTAGAAGAGCAGCGTGTGCACGCGGTCCTTGCCGAAGATGCCCTTGAGGCACTTGTTGAGCTCGACGAAGGCTCGCTCGTGGAACATCGGGCTCTCGCCCTGGGTCACGCAGACGCCGTCCTTCTTGAGGATGCGCTGGCAGTCGCGGTAGAACGCCTCGGTGAACAGGCCCTCGGCCGGGCCGACGGGATCGGAGCCGTCGACCAGGACCACGTCGAAGCTCTCGCTGGGCGCGTTCTTGACGTACTTGATGCCGTCGTCGATGAGCAGCTCGAGCTTGGGGTTGGAGAACTCGCGGCTCAGCGTCGGCAGGTGGAGCTTCGAGGCGCGGATCACGGCCTCGTCGATCTCGACCATCGTCACCTTCTCGACGCCCGGATACTTGAAGCACTCGCGGATCGTGCCGCCGTCGCCGCCGCCGATGACGAGGACGCGCTTCGGGTTGCCGTGAAGCTGCATCGCGGGATGGACCATCATCTCGTGATAGTGGAACTCGTCGCGCTCCGCCGCCATGACCATGTTGTCGATGGCGAGGAACTTGCCGTGGCTGTAGCTCTCGAGCACGCGCACGGTCTGGAACGGCGACTGCTCCTGGAAGAGGACGTTGCCCGTATGGCGCAGGGAGACGGCCTGGTTCTCGTCCTTGTCGGTGAACCAGAGGTTGCGCTGGAACTTGGGGTTCTCGAGCGCCTTGTTGAACTGCTTCTCGCCGTGCTTGGACCTGAAGTCCTGGCGCTTCATGAGCGAAAGCGAGCCGCGCCACATCTCGAGCGCGGAGTGGCCCTTCGCCTTGAAGGCGGTCTTGAGCCAGTCGAAGGCGATCCACGGGTCGGCCTGATCGCCGCAGGTGAAGAGATCGACGGCGGCGTAGCCGTACTCCGGCCAGGTGTGGATGGCGAGATGGCTCTCCTGGATGACGACGACGCCCGAGGCGCCGAAAGGAGAGAAATGGTGGAAGCTGCTCTGGATGACCGTGGCGCCCGCCTTCGTGGCGGCGTCGATCATCGACTTCTCTATCGCCGTGACGTCGTCCAGGATCTCCGGCGAACAGCCCGTGAACTCGACCAAGATATGCCGACCCAACGCGTTCATCTAACTCTCCCACCTCCCGTGTTCCGATCGCTCGGAGCTGCGCGACGGTAAAAAGGATACCACACCGGGCGCCCGAGCGAAAACGGCGCGACCGCGCAGAACGGGGCTTGCGCCCCGGGGCGATAGGGACTATCCTCCGGTTCGTGACGCCCCTCTCCTTGCGGCGCGCGCCGGTTCTGCTGGCTCTCGCGCTGCTTCCCGCGCTCGCCTCGGCCGAGACGCTCCCCGGCGGCCTCAAGAAATTCGAGTTCAGCGTGCCTCTCGTGAAAGTGATCGATCCCTCCACGGCGCAGTGCGGCGCGGCCGTGGACGAGGCGGTCCGCCGCCATTGGCTGGATCCTAAGGCGTTCCAGGTCCTCGACGTCGGCGGCACCGAGGCGGCCGTGCTCGACAAGCTGGACGAGCTGCTGGCTCAGGAGAGCTGCTCGCCCGCGGTGGTCCTGCAGCTGCCCAATCCGATCCGCGTCGGTCCGGCGATCGTCGCCAAGCTCGACGCGCTCGAGAAGCGCAGCCGCACGGGAGTGGTGTTCGTCGTCTGCGTCGTCGGCACCTAGAGCTCGTCGTACTTCTTGGCGACGCCCTTCGACTTCTCGACGGGATACTTCGCGGCGTTCTTGACCAGCTTGCGGTGGGAGGCCTCGACGAGGTCGATGCCGTGGGCGTCGGCGAGCTTGAGCAGGTAGATGAAGGTGTCGGCCAGTTCGTCGGCGAGATGCTCCCTCTTCTCCGGCGGCAGCTTGCGCGATTGCTCGTCCGTCAGCCACTGGAAGAGCTCGGCGACCTCGGCGGCCTCGATGGTCACGCCCATTGCGAGGTTCTTGGGCGTGTGGAACTGCTCCCAGTCGCGCTCGCGCGCGAAGCGCGCCACGGCCTCGGACAGGTCTTTCAGGCGGTCGCTCATGCCGGGCGCCATTATGTCATAAAATCTCGCCGTGATCCCCGTCTGCGCGGCCGTTATCCTCCGCTCCGGCGCCGTGCTGCTGGCCCGCCGCGCTCCGGGCCGCAAGCACGCGGGCAAGTGGGAGTTCCCGGGCGGCCGCGTCGAGCCCGGCGAGACGCACGAGGCCGCGCTGGCCCGCGAGCTGCGCGAGGAGCTGAGCATCGAGGCCGTGATCGGCCCCGAGGCCGCGCGCACGCGGCACGTCTACGATTTCGGCGAGATCGAGCTCGTCGCCTTCCTGGTCTCGAAGTGGACCGGCGAGATCACGCTCAAGGACCACGACGCCGTGAAGTGGGTCGAGGCGCGCCGCCTGCTCGAGCACGAACTCGCGGACGCCGACGTGCCGATCGCGAAGGTGATCGCCTCTCATCGCCGCCGCGACCGCTACACGGGCACGCACCCCAAGCGCTTCGAGCAGAAGTACAAGGAGCTCGCCGGCGACGCGACGGCGGTCGAGAAAGCGAAGGCCCGCGGCTCGACCCCGGCCGGCGCGCACCTGCCGATCATGGTGGAGGAGATCCTGGCCGCCCTCGAGCCGCTGGCCGGGGCGACGGCGCTCGACTGCACGCTCGGTTGGGGCGGGCACGCGCGCGCGCTGGCGCGCCGCGTCGGCGCGCGGGGCCGGGTGATCGCGCTCGACCGCGACGCCGAGGAGCTGGGACGCGCCAAGGCCCGGCTCGCCGCCGAGGGGTTGGAGGTCTCCGCCGTCCACTCGAACTTCGCCGGCGCCGCCGCGGCGCTGCGCGAGCTCGGCGTCGGCCCGGTCGACGCCCTGCTCGCCGACCTCGGCGTCTCGTCCATGCAATTGGACCGGCCGGAGCGCGGCATGTCGTTCAAGCACGACGGCCCTCTCGACATGCGCATGGACCGCTCGCGCGGCGTCACGGCGGAGCAATGGCTGCGGACGGCCTCTCGCGAGGAGATCGCCCGGACGCTGTCGCGCTACGGCGACGAGCCGGATGCCGCCGCCATCGCCGCCGCGCTCGACGCCTTGCGCGCGAGAGGCCGCTCGCCGCGCACGACCTTCGAGCTGGCCTCCGCCGTCGCCGCCGCCAAAGGCTTCGGACCCGGCCCGGTGAAGAAGAAGGACGCCTTCTCGGCCCATCCGGCCACGCGCGCCTTCCAAGCCATCCGCATCGCGGTCAACGACGAGCGCGCTTCGCTCGAGGCGCTGCTCGCCTCCCTTCCGTCGCTGGTCAAGCCGGGCGGCCGCGCCGCCTTCCTCACCTTCCACTCCGGCGAGGAGAAGCTGGTCGAGGCCGCGCTGCGGGAGCAGACGGCCCGCGGCCTGTGGCGCGGGCCGCTCGAGGCGCCTCGCCGGCCGTCGGTCGAGGAAGTGCGCGCCAATCCGCGCTCGCGCTCCGCGCGCCTGTGGCGCGCCGTTCGAAGCGCGTAGCGAGAGCGGCGCGGGACGGATCGGCGGTTCAGGCGGCTTTCTTCGCCGCCCACAACCGGCGGCGCGCGGCCGGAGCGAGCATGAACAGCGAGCGGCGCCGCTCCGGGACGCGCCGGAGGTCTCGTTCCGCGATGACGACGCTCGGGTCGACCTCGGCGAGGTTGGGATCGCGGAACCAGGGTCGCAGGAAGACGAAGATCAGCAGCGGCCGCGCCTCGCGCGAATAGTTCGGCGTGCCGCAGTGGAAGACGCGGTAGTCGAACAGGAAGGACCGGCCGAACGGCCCGCTCATCTCCTCGCGCGCGAAGCGCCGCGCCACCTCGCGCGCGCCCGGCGGGCGGGGGCGCAGCGCCTCGCGATGCGAGCCGCGCCAGACCGCCGTCGGGCCGTTATCCTCGTCGACGTCGCACAGCGGCGTCGCCACGGTGACGGCGTACGGCGGCAGGTCCGACAGCTTGCCTCGATAGGGCCTCTTGCGCCCGCCGGCCAGGCGGTCGAAGCGGACGGGGCCGTCGATGTGCTGGTGCTGGCCGCTGGCCCCGGGCAGGGAGATCACCGTCTCGAGACTGCCGATGCAGTATGACGGCCCGAGGAGCGCCTCCATCGCCTGGTGGACGGCCGGGTTGTCGTAGAACGCGGTTTCAAGGAAGGGCCCTTCGAACGGCAGCACGGCGGCGTAGCGGCCGCCGATGTCGCGCACGAGCCCCCGCCGGCGCAGCTCCCCGCTCTCGTGGCGGCGCAGCACGGCGCCGCGGATCTTCTCGAGCAAGCGAAGCGGGAACAAGCCGTCGACGGCGGCGGCGCCGTCGCGGTCCATCGCGCGGACCAGACGGCGCAGCGCGGCGGGAGGCAGCGCGCGGCCGCGGGACGGCAGGGCCACGTTCACGAGAGCCACGCCCGATTCTACCAGTTACCGCGTCAGCGATGGGACAGCCCCGCCAGCACGGCCACCGAGGACAGCACTCCCCGCACGTCGGAGAACATCGTGCCGATCTCCGCGAACACGAGGAAGGCGCAGGCGTAAAAAGAAGCGGGGTGCAGCGACCGCCACGACAAGGCCACGGCGGCGGCGCGCCGGCGGATGAGCCTTTGATTGGCGATGAGGGCGATCACGACGCCGACCACGGCGCCGCCGAGGACGTCCGTCGGGTGATGCAAGCCGAGGAAGACCCGCGGCACCGCGACCACGAGCAGCCAGTACGCGTGCGCGGCCAGGCCCAGCGGCAGCGACACGAAGGCGAAGCCGGTGGCGAGCGCCGAGAACAACACGGCGTGGTCGCTCGGGAACGCGCTCCAGTTGCGCAGCGCGTCCGCTTGAGCGACCAGGATGTCGGGAAGGCCGACCGCCGGATTGAACACGGGACGCACGCGGTACGGCAGGTGCGTGGCGAGCTCGCGCCCGACGACGATGGCGGCGAAGGCGGCGAGAAGAGTGCTCACCAGGATCTCCCGCCTTTCTTCTTGCCCCTCTTGCGTCGAGAACCAGAGCCAGAAGCAGACCGCCATGAACAGGTCGCCCTTCACGAGCACGCAGCCGTTTAGAGCGGTGAAAATGTGCACCAAGGCCGGCCGGTGCGCGGCCAACTGGCCGCACCACCGCAAGATATCGAGATCAAAGGCGTTCATCCGCGCGATCCCCCCGAGACGATACGAACGACAAAAAGGCGTCCCGAGGATTAAAGCACGGCCCCACTCGGGGCAATGTGCCGGGGCGGCGACGGGGGCGTAAAGTCTTGCGGACGCGCCGTCAGCGCTTCTTTTTCGCGAGGGCCGCTTTGAGCTGCTCGCCGAGAGCGCCCAGCGCCGGCTCGCCGGCCTGCTGATGGCGCTGCCACTCGTCGGCGTCCGGATCGCGCGGCAGCTGCAGCGAGATGCGCCGCTCGGCGAGCTTGATCTCGCCGATCTCGACGCGGACGAGGTCCCCCGCCTTGTGGCGCTCGAGGTGGAACTCGGGATGGTCCGAGAGCTTGGACTGGTGCAGCAGGCCGACGATGCCCGGCTCGAGCTGGATGAAGAGGCCGTACGGCTCCTTGCGGGTGACCTTCCCCTCCAGGACTTGGCCGGGGGCGTATTTCGCCCACGGATCGACGACGGCGGCGGCGGGAGCGGCGGCCGGCTTCTCCGTCGCCTGCTTGAGCGACAAGGAGATCTTGAGGCGGCCCTCCACCGTCTCCGTCTTCAGCAGCTTCACCGCCACGGTCTGACCCACGGAGAGAAGATCGGAGGGAGACTCGACGCGCGACCAGGCGAGCTCCGAGACGTGCGCCAGCCCTTCGACTCCGGGCAGCAGCTCGACGAAGGCCCCGAATTTCTCGAGCCGCGAGACCTTGCCGGCCACCACCGAGCCTTCCGGATTGCTCTTCAAGAACGCGGCGAGCTCGCGCGCCTGCTCCTCCTCGAGCAGCTTGCGCCGCGAGAGGACGACGTTGCGGCCGTCCTCGGCGAACTCCGCGATCCGAAAGACCAGCGTCTTGCCGACGAACTCGGCGCCGGTCTCGACGCGCTTGAGGTCGAGCTGGCTGATCGGGCAGAAGGCGCTCTTGCCGCGCACGCTGACGCGCACGCCGCCCTTGCAGACCTCGGTCACGCGGCCTTCGACCGGACGCCGGGTCTCGAACGCCTCTTTCAGGTCCTGGGCGATGTTCTTGTCCGTCGGATGGATCGACAGCCGCGTCTCGGACGGGCGCACCGAGGTGACGAAGAGCTCGACGCGGTCGCCGGCCTTGCGCCCGGCCAGCTCGCCGGCGGCGACGACGCCTTCCTTGCCGGGACCGAGCGCCACGATGGCGTCCTCGCCCCCGAGCGCGAGGATCTCGGCGCGGACGCGGTCTCCGGCGGCGAAGGTCTTCTCCGCCGCCGTCCAAGAGTCGCCCAGCAGCTTCGAGAAGTCCTCGTCCCCGGCGTCTTCGCGTTCGATCATGGCGCCATCACTGTATCACAGAGAGGCCCCCGGCGGCCTCCGTCCTTGGGCCCAGCCGGGCGGGGGTCTTTCGTAACCCCGCCGTGACGGGGCCGCAATGGAGTCGCTGATAGAATGGCGCATGCTCGAGCTTTCCAGACGCCTGAGGCGCCGGCGAAGCGCGCGGCCGCGGCTGCGATCGGTCTGGGCGCGCTACGGCGCCGCGACGGCGCTGTGGCTGGGAGCGCTCGCCTGCGAAAGCGCTTTCCCCGGCTTTTTCCGTCCGGCGATCTTCCTCTTCTTCTATCCGAGCGCCTACCTCGCCGCCGTGCTCGGCGGCACGGGCCCGGCCTTTCTCGTCATCGCGCTGTCGGCGGCGAGCGCCTTCACGATCTTTCACGCCGTCGGGATCCAAGCCGTTCAGCCGACGGCCGAGGCGTTCTTGCGGCTAGCCAGCTTCGCCGGCTTCTCCGGCTTCGGCTGCTGGCTGATCGGCCGCGGCCGGCTGGCCGAGCAGGCCCTGCGCGAGAGCGAGGCCAGCTTGCGGATATTCCGCGCTCTGGCCGACAATTCCTCGGATTTCATCGGCATCGCCGACCCGGAGGGCGTGCCGCTCTACCTCAATCCCGCGGGACGCTCGCTGGTCGGCCTGCCGGCGGATATGCCGCTCGGCAGCACCACGATCCCGGAGTACTACGCCCCCGAGGCGCGCGGATTCGCGATCGGGGTCATACTCAAGAGCATGCTGGAGCGCGGGCACTGGAAAGGCGAGACGCTCTTTCGAAACTTCCAAACGGACGAGAAGATCCCGGTTTGGGACGAGCACTTCATGATCCGCGACGAGCGAGGCGGCGTGCTGGGCATGGGCACGGTGACGCGCGACCTCTCCGAGCGCCGGCGCGCCGTGGAGGCGCTGCGCCGCAGCGAGGAGGAGCTGCGACGGGCTCAATCCGTGGGACGCGTGGGCAGCTGGCGGCTCGACGTCACGCGCAACGAGCTGGTCTGGTCCGAGGAGACGTACCGCATCTTCGGCCTGCCCCTGGGCTCGCCGCTGACCTACGACGAGTTCCTGGAGATCGTCCATCCCGACGACCGGGCGCGCGTCGACGGCGCCTGGAGCGCCGCCCTCCGCGGAAAGCCCTACCACGTCGAGCACCGCATCGTCGTCCACGGAGAGGTCCGCTGGGTCGACGAGCGCGCCGAGCTCGAGCTGGACGGCAGGGGCCGCGCGCTGCGAGGCGTCGGCAGCGTGCAGGACGTCACCGAGCGGCGGCGCGCCGAGGAGGAGGTGCGCGCCTTGCGGGAGCGAGAGCGCTTCCTCCTGGCGCTCGAGGCCGCCGGCACCGCGGTGCTGGTCGTGGGCAAGGACGACGTCGTCGCCTTCGCCAACGCCGAGGCCGAGCGCCTGCTCGGCTGGACGCGCTCCGAGCTCCAGGGAAGGACGGTCGACTCGATGCTGCCTTCCCGTTATCGGGCCGATCACGCCGCCATGTTGGAGCGGATGTTCAAGCAAGAGCACGGGCGCCTGCCGATGGGCGTGGGACGAGAGCTCTCGATCCTGCGCAAGGACGGAGCCGAGATCCCGATCGAGGTCGGCCTGACGCGCGTGACCGGCGACGGCGGCCAGGACGTCCTCGTCGCCTCGATCGTGGACATCACGCAGCGCAAGGCGGCGGAAGGAGCTCTGCGCGAGAGCGAGCAGCGGCTGCGGCTGCTCGTCGAAGGGACGCGCGACTACGCGATCTACATGCAGGACGCGGAGGGCCGCGTCACCCTCTGGAACGAGGGCGGACGCCGCATCTTCGGCTACGCGGCCGAGGAGATCCTCGGCACCTCTTACAAGCGCCTGCTCGCGACCGAGCCCGAGGCGTCGGCCCAAAGCCTGGAGAACCAGCGCTTGGCGCTCGAGCGCGGCTCTTTGGCCGGCGAGGAATGGCGCGTCCGAAAGGATGGAGAGCGCTTTTTGGCCCGGGTGGTGATCACGCCGATCTACGGCTCTGACGGCCGCCACCTCGGCTTCGGCAAGGTCGTGCAGGATCTCACGGAGCAAAAACGCGCGGAGACGCAGCTGCGCGAGACGGCGGAGCGTCTGCGGCGAACGGTGCTCGAGCTCGAGAGCTTCGCCTATACGATCTCGCACGATCTGCGCTCGCCGCTGCGGGCCATCGAGGGCTACGCCCACTTCCTCTCGCGGCGCCTGGCCGGCTCTCCCGACGCCGAGGTCCGCAGGATGCTCGAGCGGACCGGGCGGGCGGCCGGCCGTCTCGACGTCCTCATCCGCGACCTGCTCTCCTACAACGCGATCGCGCGCCAGGCCGTCGAGCTCGCCCCCATCGACCTCGACGAGGTGCTGGCGCACGTCGCGGGACACTACCCGGAGATCGCCGCGGCGCGCCTGGTCGTCCGGGCCCCGCTGGGGCGCGCGCTCGGGCAGCCGTCGCTGCTGATCCAGGTGTTCTCGAACCTGCTCGTCAACGCCGTGAAGTTCGTGCCTCCGGACCGGCGGCCTCGGATCGAAGTGTGGTGCGAGCGCGCCGGCGGATGGGCGACGATCGTCGTCCAGGACAACGGCATCGGCATCCCGCGCGAGGCTTGGGAGCGCGTGTTCAAGCCTTTCGAGCGCCTGCACCCGGATGCCGGCTACGAAGGGACCGGCATTGGGCTTGCGATCGTCAAGCGCGCCGTCGAGAAGATGGGCGGCAGGGTGACCCTCGAGTCCGAGCCCGGCCGCGGCAGCCGCTTCCGGGTGGAGCTGAAGGACGCCTGATGCTCGAAGCCTCCCGCGCCGCCATGCTCGTCGACGACAACGAGGACGACCGCTTCCTCGCCGAGCAGGCGTGGGCGGAAGCGGGCATCCGCAACCGCCTGATCAGCGTCGACGGCGGCGGGCGCGCCCTGGATTATCTTCTGGGCGTCGGCGAGTACGCCGATCGCGCCAAGCACCCGCTCCCCGCATTCATCCTCCTCGACATCAAGATGCCCGGCGTCTCCGGCTTCGACGTCCTGTCGCGCGTGCGGGCGGAGCCGAAGGTGCGCTCGCTGCCCGTGCTCATGCTCACCGCCTCCACGTCCCCGAGCGACGTGGACGAGGCCCACCGGCTCGGCGCGAACGGCTTCTTCATCAAGCCGTCGTCGGTCGAAGAGCTCGTCCAGCTGTTCTCGGCGATCAACGGCTGCTGGCTCAAGTTCAATCAGTTCCCCGACCTCGTCTGAGCGCGGCGGCGACACGAAATGCTTGCGGCGCGGTCATGGCGCGGCGGGCGCTCGCGATGGTTTGATGATGGGCGATGGACGCGACCTGCGGCGGCGTGGCGGCGCTGAGCGAGCCGGCGGCGCGGCTCGACGGCGCCGTGCTGCGGCTCTGGCGCCATCTGGGGCGGCGGAGGCGGAGGCAGTTCGGGCTGCTCGCCGT
>Ga0265338_10011002_pt1 | contig 10509 bp, 8 predicted proteins | sample 42126metaG_FD_193579 | JGI IMG/M metagenome (GOLD analysis project Ga0265338, IMG submission 193579) | Rhizosphere microbial communities from Carex aquatilis grown in University of Washington, Seatle, WA, United States - 4-21-26 metaG | ecosystem: Host-associated > Plants > Roots > Rhizosphere >... | reverse complement strand
TCGGGTGGGGTCGTGGCGCGGCTGAAGCGGGCCAATGGCCGCGAGGAGTCCTGCGAGGCCCGATACGTCTGCGGCTGCGACGGGGCCCATTCCACCCTGCGCGGCCAGATCCGCGCCGGCTTCCCGGGCGGAACCTATGTCCAGCTGTTCTATGTGGCCGACGTCAGGGCCAAGGGGCCGGTGGTGGACAAGGAACTGCACGTCGCCCTCGACGACGCCGACTTCCTGGCCGTCTTCCCGCTCAAGGACGATGGGACCGCGCGGCTGATCGGGACCGTGCGCCAGGAGCCGGCGTCCGATTCCCCCGAGCTGACCTGGCAGGACGTGTCCGGCGCGGCGATGGAGCGCCTGGGCCTCGAGGTCGACAAGGTGAACTGGTTCTCGACCTACCGCGTGCACCACCGGGTGGCCGGCGCCTTCCGGCGCGGCCGGGCCTTCCTGCTCGGCGACGCCGCGCACATCCACAGCCCGGCCGGCGGCCAGGGCATGAACACCGGCATCGGCGACGCGGTGAACCTGGGCTGGAAGCTGGCGGCGGTGCTGAAGGGCCGCGCCGAGGAGAAGCTGCTGGACACCTACCAGAGCGAACGGATCGCCTTCGCCAGGCAGCTGGTGGCCACCACCGACCAGGGCTTCACCTTCGCCACCAGGCCGGGCCTCGTGGCGCGGGAGGTGCGCACCGAGCTCATGCCGCGGCTGGTCCCGGCCCTGGCCGACAGCGACCTGGCGCGGAAGTTCCTCTACCGGACCATCTCCCAGACCGCGATCCAGTACCACAAGAGCGCGCTCAGCCGCGGCGGGGCCGGGCATGTGGTGGGCGGCGATCGCCTGCCCTGGGGCGGCGAGGGATCGGGCGCCGGCGGCGGGGACAACTTCACGCCCCTCGCGGCCCTGGACTGGCAGGTCCACGTCTATGGCGAAGCCTCCCAGGCGGTGCAGGACGTCTGCGCCTCCTTCGCGGTGACCCTGCGCGAGTTCGCCTGGAGCGACGCCTTCTGGCGCGCGGGGCTGATGCACGACGCCGCCTATCTGATCCGCCCGGACGGCCACGTGGCCCTGGCCGAACCCAACGGCCGCGCCCAGCCGCTGGAACGCTATCTGGAAAGCTGGGGGATCGGCCCGGCGCGGGGGTGAAGACGCCCGGAAGCTTAGGCCGGAATCCGGCTTCCCCCGCTCATCTGGATTGTACCCGCTACCTTCGGCGCCTCACGGCGCCCGGCTCTGTCCCGGATCGGCCGGCGGAGGCGGTTCGCTCAGCAGCGGCGCGAGGATGGCGTTCAGCTTGTCCAGGTCGAAGGCGTCCGCCTTGGCGTAGCGGAGGACGCCGGCCCGATCGATGACGAAGTTCGTCGGGATGGCGTGCATGTCGTGGTAGGGCCCCTTGATGCGCCTCACCATCGGAAACGACAGCACCCTGGACAGGGGCTTGAGATCGACGTCCGATACCGAATGTTCGGTCGCGATGGCCAGGACCGCCAGGCCGGCGTCCTTGCGCAGCCGATAGTAGGTGTCGAGCGTCGGCAGCTCCTTGCGGCAAGGCGTGCACCAGGTGGCCCAGAAGTTCAGGATCACCACCTGGCCCTTGAAGTCCGCCAGGCTGAGCTTCTTGCCGTCAAAGGTCTCGACCTGGAAGTCGGGGGCAGGCTCGCCGATCTTCGGCTCCTTGGCCCAGGCGGGCGCGGCCGCGAGGATCAGGGCAAAGGCCGCCAGGGCATATATCGCTGGTTTCATCGCAGCCTCCCAAGGCTCAGCTTAGGACGATGCAGGGTTGTGGTCCAGGTGACGCCGACCGCGGAGGGTTCATGCGAGTGACGGTGCTGGGGACCTCAGGCTGTGGCAAGTCGACCTTCGCGCGACGCCTGGCGGCCCGGATCGGCGCCCCGCACATCGAGCTGGACGCCATCAACTGGCAGGCCGGCTGGCGCGACCTCAACACCCACGAGCCTGAGGAATTCGTCCGCCGGGTGACCGGGGCGGTCGCCGGCGAGGCCTGGGTCTGCGACGGCAACTACCGCCGTGTGCGCGACCTGGTGCTGGCCCGCGCGACCCACGTGGTCTGGCTGGACTATCCGCGCTGGCTGGTGATGGCCCGCGTCTTCCGGCGCTCGTTCGTGCGCGCCCTGACCCGCCAGGAGCTTTGGCCGGGAACCGGCAACCGCGAGGAGTTCGGCCGCTGGCTCGACAGGGAGCATCCCATTCGCTGGGCCTGGGACACCTACGAGGATCGGCGCCGGCGCTTCGAAGCGCTGTTCGAGGATCCCAGGGTCGCGCATATGGCGCGCTACCGCTTGCGCCGCCCAGCCGATACAGAGCCATTGATCGGCGCGCTCGCCAGAGAGGCCTCACCTTGAGCTACAAGCCGGAAGGATGGCCGACCCTCGCGCCGCGCATCTTCGTGGATGACGTCCAGGGACTCGTCGACTTCCTGAGGACCGTGGTGGGCGCCGAGGGCGCCGTGCGGCCAGGCGCGCCGGTCGAGCTCAGGATCGGCGAGTCGGTGCTGATGATCAGCGATGGCGCGGGCCTGCGCGAACGGACGCCCGCCTTCGTCTATGTCTACGTCCCCGACGCGGACGCCGCCTTCCAGCGCGCCGTCGCGGCCGGCGCCCACGCCGTCGAGACGCCGGCCGATCTTCCCTACGGAGATCGCCGCGCCACGGTGCGCGACCCATGGGGCAACCACTGGCAACTCGCGACGCGGATCGGCGCCGGGTGAAGGGCCGTGGCTGAGCGCGCAATGAAGACCCATGGCTGAGCCTGCCGCCGCGCTCGAGGGCGAGTTCGACTATATCGTCGTCGGCGCCGGGTCGGCCGGATGCGTGCTGGCCAACCGCCTGTCGGCCGATCCCCGCAACCGGGTGCTGCTGCTGGAGGCCGGCGGCCAGGACGACTGGATCTGGTTCCACATCCCGGTCGGCTATCTCTTCACCATGGGCGATCCGCGCTCGGACTGGATGTACCGGACCGAGCCCGAGCCGGGGCTGAACGGGCGGGTGCTGAACTATCCCCGCGGCAAGGTGATCGGCGGCTCCTCGTCGATCAACGCCATGATCTCGATGCGCGGCCAGGCGGGCGACTACGACCATTGGCGCCAGCTTGGGCTGACCGGCTGGGGCTGGGACGACGTGCTGCCGATCTTCCGCGGGCTGGACGACCACTTCCTGGGCGATGGCGAGCACCACGGCGCCGGCGGCGAATGGCGGGTCGAGGCGCCGCGCGTCCGCTGGGAGGTGCTGGACGCGGTCGCGCGGGCGGCCAACGAGATGGGCATCCCCACCACGCCCGACTTCAACACCGGCGACAATTCCGGGGTCGGCCCCTTCCACGTCAACCAGAGGCGCGGGCTCCGTTGGTCGGCGGCGCGGGCGTTCCTGAAGCCGGTGCTGAACCGGCCGAACCTGCGTCTCGAGACCAAGGTGCTGGCCGAGACGGTCACCTTCGAGGGCCGCCGGGCGACCGGCGTGCGCTACCGCAAGAGCGGACAGCTGTTCGAGGCCCATGCGCGGGGTGAGGTGATCCTGGCCTCCGGGGCGATCGGCTCGGTGCGCATCCTGCAGCTCTCGGGCGTGGGGCCGGGCGAATGGCTGGCCGAGCATGGCGTGGCCGTGGTGGCCGACAGACCGGGCGTGGGCCGCAACCTGCAGGACCATCTGCAGCAGCGGGCCATCTTCAAGGTCTCGGGCGTGAAGACCCTGAACGAGACCTACGACAACCTGGTCCAGCGCGGCCTGATGGGCGCCGAATACGCCTTCAGGCGCACCGGGCCCCTGACCATGGCGCCCTCGCAGCTCGGCATCTTCACCAGGTCCTCCCCCGAGCACGAGCGGCCGAACCTGCAGTTCCACGTCCAGCCCCTGTCGCTCGACGCCTTCGGCCAGCCCCTGCACCGCTTCCCGGCCATCACCGTCTCGGCCTGCAACCTCAGGCCCACCTCGCGGGGGACGGTGCGACTGCGCTCGGCCGACGCCGCCGACCCGCCGAGGATCGCGCCCGGCTACCTGGCCACCCCGGAGGACCGCCGCGTCGCCGCCGACGCGGTCCGGGTCACCCGCCGGCTGATGGCCCAGCCGGCGCTGCGGGCCTTCCGCCCCGTCGAGCACCTGCCCGGCCCCGCCTACGGCGACGACGACGCCTCCCTGGCCAGGGCCGCCGGCGACATCGGCACGACCATCTTCCACCCGGTGGGCACGGCCAGGATGGGCCTGGCTTCCGATCCCCTGGCCGTGGTGGACGGGCGACTGCGGGTGATGGGCCTGGAGCGCCTGAGGGTGATCGACGCCTCGGTGATGCCGACCATCACCTCGGGCAACACCAACACCCCCACCATCATGATCGCCGAGCGCGGGGCCCGGTTGGCGCTGGAGGACGCCAAGGCTGCGGGCGCCTGAGTTCCCCCTCACCGCCGAGGCAAAGCTTCTGTTGCGGGATCGTCCCGGCTCGGATCATTGTCCGGGCGGCATCCCCGTCCACAGCTCCGGAGAGTGCGCGAGATGACGATGGCCCCGCGCTGGCGCCGCCTCCTGCTGGTCGCGACGACCGCCTTGCCCATCCTCGCCGCCGCGCCCGGCCGGGCGGCCGAGCCCGGATCCACCGACGTCGGCGAGATCGTGGTCACCGCCACGCGCCAGGACCAGATGGTCACCAAGGTGCCCGAGAGCATCAGCGCCTTCCCCGCGGCCAAGCTGGCGGTGCTCGACGTCAAGTCGTTCCAGGACCTGGCCAAGTTCACCCCGGGCGTGGCCTACGACGACGCCAGCCACGACATCGCCATCCGCGGCATCAGCTCCACCGCCGGCTCGGGCACCACGGGGATCTACATCGACGACACGCCGATCCAGGCGCGGGCCCTGGGCCAGAACTCCAACAACGCCCTGCCCGCGGTGTTCGACCTCGACCGCGTGGAGGTGCTGCGCGGCCCCCAGGGCACCCTGTTCGGCGCGGGCTCGGAAGGCGGCACGGTCCGCTACATCACCCCCCAGCCCAGCCTCACCACCTCCAGCGGCGACGCCCACTCCGAGGTCTCCTGGACCGACGACGGCGCCCCCAGCTACGAGTTCGGCGCTGCGGCCGGCGGGCCGATCGTGCAGGACCGGCTGGGTTTCCGGATCAGCGCCTGGGGCCGGCGCGACGGGGGCTGGATCGACCGGGTGGACGATGCCACGCTCGAACCCACCCAGAGGAACGCCAACTGGGTCGACACCTTGGTGCTGCGCGGCGCCCTGGCCTGGACGCCCGCCGACGGGCTGCTGATCACCCCGGCCGTCTATTGGCAGGACCGCGATCAGAACAAGGACGACTTCTACTGGACGGGGATCTCCGACCCCGGCGCCGGCCGCTTCCTGGACGGGGCCCCCGACCGACTGGCCGACAAGGACCGCTTCGTCCTGCCCTCGCTGAAGATCGAGTACGACACGCCCGCCGTGAAGGTGATCTCGACCACCTCCTATTACGACCGCCACGAGCGGGTGAACGGCTACTCGGGCACGCTCTACAACCTGTCCTATTTCCAGCAGCTCACCGGCGGCGGGACCGATCCCATGGGCGCGCCCTGCGCCCAGTGCGCATCCGATCCCTCGCCCCTGCTGCTGCCGGCCGGCCCCAACCTGCCGGGCTTCGGCGCCTATGCGGCCCAGACCAACATCACCAACGACCAGAAGAACCTGACCCAGGAGGTGCGGCTGCAATCGGCCGATCCGGCAGGGCGGCTGACCTGGACGGTCGGCGCCTTCTATTCCTACGACAGCCAGCGCAGCGTCGAGGAGATCAACGATCCCCAGTTGCCGGCCCTGACCCAATACCTCTGGGGCGAGGACATGCTGACCGCCTGGGGCGAGGACCTGCTGGCGAACGGCGACGACTACATCAATGACACCACCGGCCACGACCGGCAGATCGCCCTGTTCGGCGACGCCACCTGGGCCCTCGCCTCGCAGCTGAAGCTGAACCTCGGCCTGCGCTACGCCTGGACCCACTTCGACTACCGCAACCTCAACGACGGGCCCCAGGACCTGCTGTGCACCGCGCCGGGCACGAGCCCCGGGCCCGACTGCGGCGCCGCCGCCGCGTCCGGCGGCAAGGACGAGCATCCGTTCACGCCCAAGCTCGGCCTGTCCTATCAGGTCACGCCCGACGACTTGCTCTATGCGACCATCTCGAAGGGCTACCGCATCGGCGGCGCCACCCCGCCCCTGCCGGCGGACGCCTGCGGCGGGGTCTTCCCCACCAGCTATGGCTCCGACACGGTCTGGGACTACGAGGCGGGGCTGAAGGCCAGGTTCTTCGATCGGCGCCTGCAGGTCTCGGCCAGCGGCTTCTACATCCGCTGGAACAACATCCAGCAGTCGATCTATGTGCCCACCTGCGGCATCCAGTTCACCACCAACCTGGGCGACGCGGTCAGCCAGGGCTTCGACCTGCAGGCCGACTGGCGCCTGTCGGACGCGTTCCAGATCAACGCCGCCATCGGCTACACCGACGCCCACTACACCCACGACTCCGGGCTGGACGCCAACGATCCCGGCACTGGGGCGCCGGAATCCTTCGTGGTGGTCAAGAAGGGCGACGTGCTGGACATCGCGCCCTGGACCGTCAGCCTGGGCGGCCAGGTCAACACCAGCCTGGCGGGCCATCCGGCCTTCGTGCGCATGGACTTCGAATTCGCCAGCCGGCGCACCCATCCCCTGCCGAACGAGGATCCGGGCGTCGATCCGACCTTCTACGATCCGGGCCTGGTCCCCGATCCGCCCACCTACCAGCTCTCGGCCCGGGCCGGAGTGACGCTGGGTAGCTGGGACGTCGCGGTCTACGGCCAGAACCTGCTGAACGCCCACCCCAAGCTCGGCCTCAGCCACCAGGATCAGTACACCCTGCTCTATGTGGCCACGACCCTGCGCCCGCTGACCCTCGGCGTGGCCGCCTCCTACAGATATTGAGCGCCGAGGTCCGGATCCGGTCGGCCGCAGGGGCGGACCTTGAGGCTCTGGGCGCGCTGAAGCTCAGGGCCTCGCTGGCCTGGGGCGATCACGCCCGGGCGCTGAAGGCCATGCCCGACGCGCGGACCGTGCCGACCGAGCACCTGCCCTTCGTCTTCCTGGCCGTGGACGGCGGCCGGATCCTCGGCTTCGCGACGGTGCTGCCCTCCGATGCCGGCGCCGAGCTGGAGGACCTGTTCGTCGACCCCGCTGTCTGGCGCCGCGGCGTGGGACGCAGACTGATGGATGAAGCCGCGCGCCGGGCATTGGCCCTGGGCGCCTCGTCGCTGCACCTCATCGCCAACCCCCACGCCCAGGGCTTCTACGCCGCCTGCGGTTTCGAGGAGATCGGCGAGGCGGCGACAGAGCTCGGCCCGGCGGTCGAAATGGAGCTGCGGCTGGCCGCCGGGGCCTAAAGACCCTCGAACAGCGCGGTCGACAGGTAGCGCTCCGCGAAGCTGGGCACGATGGCGACGATCAGCTTGCCGGCATAGTCGTCCCGCGCGGCCAGGCGGAAGGCGGCCGAGATCGCCGCCCCCGAGGAGATGCCCACCGGGATGCCCTCCACCCGCGCCGTGCGACGGGCCATGTCGAAGCTCTCCTCGTTGGTCACGGTCATCACCTCGTCGATGACGCCGCGGTCGAGGATGGCCGGCACGAAGCCGCCGCCGATGCCCTGGATCTTGTGCGGGCCGGGCTGGCCGCCGGAAAGCACCGCCGAGTCCTTGGGCTCCAGGGCGATCATCTTCACCGAGGGCTTTCTGGCCTTCAGCGCCTGGCCGACGCCGGTGATGGTGCCGCCGGTGCCGATGCCCGAAACCACTGCGTCGACGCGGCCCTCGGTGTCGTTCCAGATCTCCTCGCCGGTGGAGACCCGATGCACCAGGGGATTGGCGGCATTCTCGAACTGCTGGGGCATCACCGCGTTGGGATCGGTCTCGAGGATCTCCTGCGCGCGCACCACCGCCCCGCGCATGCCCTTCTCGGCCGGCGTCAGCTCGAGCCTGGCGCCCAGCAGGGTCAGCATCTTGCGCCGCTCGATCGACATGCTCTCGGGCATCACCAGGATCAGGGGATAGCCCTTGGCGGCGCAGACGAAGGCCAGCGCGATGCCGGTGTTGCCACTGGTGGGCTCGACGATGGTGGTCTTGCCGGGCGTGATGCGGCCCTGCACCTCCAGCGCCTCGATCATCGAGACGCCGATGCGGTCCTTCACGCTGCCGATGGGATTGAAGAACTCCAGCTTGGCCACGACCTCGCCCTTGGGCTTCAGCTGGGCCGTGAGCCGTGGCAACCGCACCAGCGGGGTGTCGCCGATGGTGTCGATGATCGAGTCGTAGATCTTGCCCCGCCCGGCGCGGCGATAGCGGCTGGCGTCATAGGCGGCGGAAGGCGGCGTGGAATCCATGGCGGCGGCTCGTGACGAGAGGGGCTTGACCTCCGTCTATAGGCATCCGGCCGCGGTTTGTAACGCCGAAGGGATCAGCGGTGCGCCTGCAGCCAGGCTTTTGACTGCCGGCCGACGACCTCGACCAGGTCGCCGAGCGTCAGGCTGACGTCAAGGGCATGCAGTCCCCAGTCCGCGCGGGAGTCGAGGTCGGCGAGCGCCCGGCTCAGGACCTGGGCTCCCACGCCGGTCTGCTTGACCGAAATCGCCAGGAAGGTGCGATCTCCGGATCTGGTGCATGCGCCCGAGATCACGCCCGGATTCTCGACCAGGGTCGTGCCGAGGACGCTCTCGACGCGGGGCGTGGTGCGCAGCTCCGAGTTCAGCACCGCATGGCCCAGGAGCTGGGCCGGATTCACGCAGGCCACCGCCTGCCCGGCGCTGTCCGCCTTGCCGAACGGCGCATCGGGTCTCGGTGGATGGTCGGCCAGGAAGGAGGAATAGGCGATCACGCAGCCCGTCTGGTCGGGCTGCTGGCACAGGGGGACATGACGGAAGTTCCCGCCCGCGTCCGAACCTGTGGCCACCTGCACATTGCCGCCGAGCAGGATGGCGGAGACCAGCAGGTTCTGGCTCGGCTTGCCGTCGATCTCCTGGGCGATCAGGCGGATCAGGTGGAACGAGCCCTGGCTGTGCCCGATCAGGACCACGCCGCGGCCGTGGTTGTCGTGGGCGAGGTAGGATTTCCAGGCCGTCAGCACGTCCGCATAGGCCAGGTCGGAATCGGCGCCCTGGGCCCGGCCGCGCATGGCCGCCACGGTGGTCTGGCGATAAAGCGGCGCATAGGGGCGGCAGATCGAGGCGAACCGCGCGAACTGCTGGGCGGCGACACGCTGCTCGTCCGGGCCCGCGGTCATGTCGGCATTGGCCGTGGGTTCCTGCGAGACCGTCGGATAGACGTAGAAGCAGTCGATGGGCGCGGCGGGATCGGGGCCGTAGGTCACCTTGGTCTGCTTGCCATCGGCCGGGGAGAGCACCGTCGAGGTCAGCGGGCGCGAGCACGCATCGTCCCGGCCCGGCCGGCAGAGCCAGTTCGCGGGATCGGCATAGTCGGGCGCATTCGCGGCCATGCCGGGCGCGGCGCCGAGAAGCCAGAGGCCGCTGGCCAGGCCGAGCAGGCTCAGCCCAAAGGTCGACCGGATGGTCATCACCCCCTCCCCTGGGCCTGCCGCGTCAGGCGGCCGCCCGCTTGGTCCCCGACAATAGCGGCTCCAACACATGGGCCGCCAGATGGCGCACCACGGGGGCGACCACGCCGTCGCCGGCCAGGTGCAGGGCCTGGGTGGTCCCCTTCGGCAGGCGGTAGTCGTCGGCCAGCCCCATCAGCCGCGCCGCCTCGCGGGCGGTCAGCAACCGGGCTCGCACCTGCCCCTCCTCGACCACCACCACGAACTGGCGCGACGACCCGCCCGTGGGGGTCCGCAGGCAGCCGGCGACGCCATCGAAGCGCACCTCGGCCCGCTGGACCCTGAGGCCGGCCTCGATCCGCGTGCGCCGGAAGGCCGTGCCCACGTGGCGTCCGCCCATCAGCTTCAGCGCCTCCAGCCGCGCCATGTGCAGCGGCCCCATCAGGGAGACCAGGCGCTCGGACTCGGGCGCCGAGAGCCAGCGCGCGTCCTCGTCGGGCTCCAGCAGGTCGGCGAGGCCCAGGTTGCGCCGGGCCGGCGGCGGGACCCGCCACCAGACCCAGCCGTCCTTCAGCGCCTCAGGCAGGCGCTCGAACGCCTTCATCACCGCCGGGCCGTGGAAGCCGCCGGGACCACCCGAGGCGACCTGGGCCTGCCGCACCGCCAGCACGAACAGGCGCGGGCGTGACTGGGGGGTGAACATCGCCGCGTCGATCTCCAGGGCGCCGAACCGGTAGCCCAGGCCCGCCAGGGCGGCGCAGAGGGCGGTGAAGTCCGCTCCCCCGTGCGAGCTCAGAAGGCCGGTGACGTTCTCGATGCCGATGGCGCGGGGCGCGCGGCCCTCGGCGGCCAGCTGCTCCATCAGCCGCCAGAAGCCCCAGAAGGCCGACGACCGCTTGCCTTGCAGCCCCTGGCGGGCGCCGGCGAGGCTGAGGTCCTGGCAGGGCGAGGACGCCCAGGCCAG
>Ga0265338_10011000_pt1 | contig 10510 bp, 9 predicted proteins | sample 42126metaG_FD_193579 | JGI IMG/M metagenome (GOLD analysis project Ga0265338, IMG submission 193579) | Rhizosphere microbial communities from Carex aquatilis grown in University of Washington, Seatle, WA, United States - 4-21-26 metaG | ecosystem: Host-associated > Plants > Roots > Rhizosphere >... | reverse complement strand
CAGGATCGCCCTCGCCGAAACCTTGCGCCGCATGGAGGCCGACTGCAAAAATCCGGCGCAGGACCAGCCGCGCCGCTCCCAGATCTGGGAAATGTTCCGCATCCGCCTCCTGGAGCCCATGTTGAATGATGCCGCGCCGGTCCCCTACGACGACTTGATTGGCCGGTTTGAATTAAAGTCGCCCACCGATGCGTCCAATATGCTGTTGACCGGCAAGCGGATGTTCAAGGCGCGCCTGCGCGAGGTCGTCAAGGAATACGCGGAGCAGGTCGCGGCGACAGCGGCCGAAATCCAGGATCTGGAGGGGTTCATCGGGCGCCTCGCAAAGAAATGATTGACGCAAGATGGCGCCGCGCAAATCGTATACGTAAGCATGCAGTTGAGAGGGCAGCATTGACATGGCAGAGTTTGATTCCGCTGGGGCGATAAGCAGGAGCGAAGCCAAAAGCCTGGCCGCCTTCATGGCAGCCGGGACGGAACAGGCTCGCCTATGGGGGCCCGAGGAAGTTGCTGCCGTTTTTCGGCATCAGATGGCGTCGCCCGTGCTCGTGGACCTTGCCGGATTCGACCCCGCTGGCGCCGCGCGGCTCAAAACGCTGACCGAAGCGCAAAGCCTGGTTCTCAGAAGCTTCGCCGACCTCTTTCAACATCCCCTTCCGCCGCTGGAGTTGCTCGAACTGGTGAAGGATTTTGCGAAGGCCAACATGGACCACGACGAAAGCGCCATCCCCGGCGAAGTCGCCGCTGCCCTCTATTACGCCAGCATCGCCAGCGCTCTCGCGCGCTTGAATCGCCGCATCTCCCGCTTGAGCGACGCCGATTTGCGCCGCGGCTTTCAATGGGCCAGAGGGCGCCCCTGGATGGATCCCCAAACCAGTCAACTATTTGACGAGGCCGCCGCAAAAATCTCAGGCAACGCCGACGCGACACCATGAGCAAAGACCCCAAACAAGAACAGGATTTCACGCCGCCGGTGTCGTCGTTTTCGGGGCCAATCGCCGAGCTCGTCGGCCAGGAAATGTTGTCGCCCCCGGGGCGTCCGGGCCTGCTTGCTTCCCTCGGCAAATTTGAGGTCCTGCGCGTGCTCGGCGGCGGCGGCATGGGTGTGGTGCTCCTCGCGCGCGACACCCAGGGCGGCGCCAACGTCGCCATCAAAATGATCAAATCCGAACTGGCGGGGGACCAGCGCGCGGCGCACCGGTTTGTCAAGGAAGCCGGCCACCTCCAAAAGCTCAAGCAAAAGAACATCGTGCCCGTGCTGGAAGTTTCGGATCGCTCGGCGGGCGCCTATTTTGTCATGCCCTTTTTTCAAAACGGCAGCCTCGCCGGCAAAATTCGCCCGGGCCAGCCGCTTGACAGCGCCGTTGCCCTTGACATTGCGCTCGGCGTGGCCGATGGCCTGCGTTTCGCGCACCAGCGCGGCATCATCCACCGCGACCTCAAGCCGGCGAACATCCTGCTGGCCGCCGACGGCGCCGCGTGTCTTGCGGACTTTGGCCTGGCGCGTTCCGTGTTCAACGACTCTATTATTGAGGTCGAACGCGAGCAATTCGAGGGCACCGCCCCCTATATGTCCCCGGGCGTCGCCGCCGGCAACGCCGAGGACACCCGCTGCGATATCTATGCCTTTGGCGCCCTCCTCTATGAAATGTTGACAGGCGAGCCGCCTTACGCCGGAACGACGACGCGCGAGATTCGCGCCCAAATCCTGTCCGGCCCGCCCAAGCCGATCCGCGAACGCAATTCTTCCGTCGACAGCGGGCTGGCCTTCGTGGCCGAAGGCGCGATGGCGCGCGAATTGCGCAACCGTTACGCCGACATGAATGACGTGGCCGCGGACTTGCGTCGCATTCAGGAAGGCAAGCCGCCCTTGGGCCCGCACGACGCGGCCCGAAAATCGGTCGCCGATCCCGTCGCATTGTGGATCTTGGGCGCGATGGCTCTCACCGGGCTCATTGCATGGATGGTCTGGCCCGCGGCTCATAAATCGAAAGCGGCGCCGCCGATGGCGCAATCCAATGCGCCGGTTGCGACCGCGCCAGCCACCAATGCGCCGCCGCCGCGAGTCGGGACAAACGGCCCCGGAATGATCGTTGCGGGCATTGCGGGAAGCCTCGGCAGCGCCGATGGTCCCGCTGTCGCAGCGCGTTTTCATGCGCCGGAAGGAATTGCTGTTGACGGGGCAGGGGATGTCTTTGTGGCGGACGCCGGCAACAACGCCATTCGCAAAATCACTCCAGATGGCATCGTCAGCACGTATGCCGGCCTGGCCGGCAGCCGCGGTAGCATTGACAACAGCGGAACTGCCGCGCGTTTTTGGGCGCCCTTCGGACTGTCCGCAGACGCCGCCGGCAATCTGTATGTCGCGGAGCTGGCCAACAACGCCATTCGAAAGATAACGCCGGATGGCGTTGTCTCGACATTGGCCGGCCTGGCCGGGATCGCCGGTAGCGCAGATGGCGCCGGAATTAACGCCCAATTCAGGAATCCATGGAGCGTCGTAGTAGATGATGTGGGCAATATCTATGTGGCCGACGCAAGCAATTTCACCATTCGCAAAATCTCGCCCGATGGCCGCGTTACGACCCTGGCCGGCGCCCCAGGCGCCCTGGGCAGCGCCGATGGCCCCGCCAAGGACGCCCGCTTCTGGGAACCCCGCGGCGTCGCCGTCGATAAGGCGCGCAATGTCTATGTCAGCGACAGCGGCAACAACACCATTCGCAAAATCTCGCCCGATGGCGTCGTGACCACCCTGGCTGGCTTGCCGGGCAATCCGGGCAACGCCGACGGCGTCGGAAGCGATGCGCGGTTTGCCGGCCCGCAGGGGTTGGCCGCGACGCCCGACGGAGTCCTCTATGTCGCCGACCCGGAGAATCGCCGGTTGCGGAGAATTTCCCCGGACGCTGTCGTGTCGACATTGCCGCGTCCGGCGGCGGCGGGCGGTGGTTCGGGCTTTCGGCCTTCCAATGTGGCCGTCGGGCCGGGGGGCGAGCTTTTCGTGACCGACTCCACGGCGGGCGTGGTCTGGAAGATTCCTGCCCCAAAATGAACGCAAGAATCGGCTGGCGGCGCCGTAATTGGTTTTGAACAATGACGCGCATGAGCGAGTCTGTTAGGGTGATGTTAGCTAAATCCTATTCGGTAGCCCCGGATCGGGGAGCGCGGGCGTCTCGCCCGCATCCGTCGTGGGAAGCGGAACTTCCGCCGTCTCGCCGACGGACTTATGGAATTGATTTCGCTAAGACCACGCTAACTTTATTGGCATCAGTTTGCCTGGGGGGATTGCTGGCGACCGGCTGCCAAACCTATCGCAGTAAGGAACGCGAGCCGCTCGAGGCCTGGCGCGCCTCTGATGTCCAGACCGCAGTGCAGGAATTCTCCGCGCACGCTGAACGCGAGCATTCCAAAGACGCCATTATCTGGCGCCTCGAAGCCGGCGCGGCCTTGCGCGCGGCTGGGCAATTCGACCAAAGCACGCGCGTGTTCGACGAGGCCGAAGCCCTCATCGACAAGCATGAGCAGGAGGCCAAAGTCCGCGTCGGCCAGCAGGTCATTTCCGTTCTGGGGAATCCTGCCGAAATGACCTATGTCGGCCGCACCTACGACAAGATCATGCTCGACACCTATAAGGCGCTTAACGAAATGGAGATGGGGCGCATCGACCGCGCGCGCGTCGATATGATCCGCGCCTACCAACGCCAGCAGGACGCCGTTACCGCCAACGCCGCCCGCATCGAGCGCGAAACCAAGGAGGCCCAGGCCGCCAAACCCGACGCCCAGCCGATGGCGCAATCGGCCGAAAATGATCCCCAGGTCCAGGGCAAACTCAACGATGCTTACAGCGAAATCCGCGCCCTTCCTTCCTACGGCGATTACGTCAACCCCTTCACCGTCTACCTCGATGGCCTGTTTTTCATGGCGACAGCCACCGACGCTTCCGATTTGCAGCGCGCGCAAAAATCCCTCGAACGCGCCGCGCAGCTCAGCGGAAACAATCCTTACGTCGTGCAAGACCTCCAGATGATCCACGGGATGATCGAGGGCAAATCCATCACCCCCACAACCTACGTCATCTTCGAAACCGGCGTGGCCCCCGTGCGCGATCAAATCCGCATTGATATTCCCTTGTTCATCGCCGGCGTGCGCGACGTGCCCTATTTGGGCGCGGCCTTCCCAGTGCTTCGCCTCGAAGGCGGCGAGCTGCAGAGCCTCACCGTTTCCGGCGGCGGCGCCCGCGAGGCGGCTGCCCCCGTTTGCAGCATGGACAGCGTCATCGCCAAGGATTTCCAAAACGAACTCCCTCTCATCATCACCAGGACCATCATCGCCACCGTCGCCAAAGCCGCCGGCGCCTACGGCGTCACACGCGTCGCCGAAGAGCAGGGCGGGCCGCTCGCCGGTTTGTTGACTCGCATCGCCACAACCGCCACGCAAGTCGCCATCAATATCGCCGACACACGCACTTGGACCACCCTCCCAAAACAGTTCCAGATTTGCCGCCTGCCCACGCCCGCCGACCGGAAGATCGTCGTCAGCAGCCCCTATGGCGCCCCGCAGGCCGCCGTCGCGTTGCTCGATGGCGCCGTTAACGTCGTCGTCGTCAAATCTATTTTGGCCGGCGGCCCCTTCGAGATTTCACAATTCAAACTCAAATGAAAAAAACATTCCTGTTTTTGTTGGCGCTCCCGGCCCTTGCCGGCTGCATGTCCAGTGTCAATTCTGTCGAACCCGCTCAGCCGACCGTCACCGCCCAGGCGGTCGTCGACAAGCGCGTCGTCACCGACCCCGATCTCGATAACGTCGCCCACATCATCGGCGTTTACACCTCCACCGGGCCCGAAGGATTCCTGCGCGTCGAATTGCAGGTGCAGAACCTCATGCACGCCCCCAGGTCCTTTACTTACCGCTTTGAGTGGAAGGACCAAAACGGCATGACCATTGACCTGCCCACGTCGACCACCATTCCCGTCACGCTCCAGGGCCGCGAAACCACTGCCCTCGTGACCATGGCCCCCACGCCTCTTGCCAAGGATTTCCGCGTGACCTTTTTCCCGTCGAAGTAAACGAATTACAAAAGAAACTTTATGCGAAAACTAGTTCTCACATTTCTGCCCGCCGTTTGCGCCGCCCTCCTGGCCGGCTGCGGCACCGACGCCCATTACGTCAACGCCTCCGGCAACCAACTCGTCACCACCGTCGAGCAGGTCAACATCCAGGACTTCGCCAACGCCGCCGATGCCATGACCGCCTCCCTAATCGACCGCGAAATCAACACCGGCGATCTCCGCAGCGGCGTCCCCGGAGACAAGGCCCTGCTGGCCATCAGCCTCATCAAAAATGAAACCGGCGAACAATTTGACACTGACCTCCTCGTCAAAAAAATCCGCGTCGCCCTCCTGCAAACCGGCAAAATCTACGCCACAACCACCGGCGGCTTCGGCGGACCCGAAGATCCCGTCGCCGCCGCCAACCAGACCACCGCCCGGCGGCCGGACTACACTCTTTCCGGCAAGATCATCGAAACCCGCGCCCAATCCGGCGACCTCCGCCAATCCGCCTTTGTCTTCCAGCTTTCCCTCACCTCCGCCGGCAACGGTGTCGCCGTTTGGGAAGACGAGAAGACGATTGTCAAACAGGGCACCCGCCCCGCCGTCGGGTTCTAAGAATTCCCTTGCGCTGGGCGAGGCTCCTGCCGAGCCGGGACCTCGCCTGGCCATATATCTCCCATTCATCCCTTGACAGGGCCAAATCCCCGTGCGACGTTTGGGTCGCCGGGTTTTTGACCCGGCGCCGCCTCGCGGGGGGGGAGCGAAAACCCGCTGTCACCGGCCCCATACCGCTATATATAGTGGCGCCCCTTCCGCAGTCTTGACATCGGGCCAGTCTCCGGCATTTTCGTTTTTCGCGAAAGATTCGGCTTGCGGCTGCCGCTGAACTTCGTAGATTGCAGCCCTTCGGATGGGGCGTTAGCTCAGTTGGTAGAGCGTCTGAATGGCATTCAGAAGGTGAGGGGTTCGAGACCCCTACGCTCCACCATCCGATGGGGATTCTTTCGCCGCCGGAGCGCTGAGGTTTGCCCTTCTTTTTTGCGTCCGGGTTCTCCATCCTCTTTCTGTGGTTCCAGATCCGATTCGTGTCGCCTCGCCGCCGCCCAAGCCGCTGATGATTTACGACGGCGAATGCCGGTTTTGCCGCCGATGGATCGAGCGCTGGCGCGCGATGACCGGCGACGCCGTGGATTACCGGCCATTCCAGGAAGAAGGAGTCCTGCGCCAATTCCCCGAAATCCCGCGCGAACACGCCGAGGAAGCCGTGCAGTTGGTGATGCCCGACGGCGCCGCCTACGAGGCCGCAGAGGCGGTGTTTCGGTGCCTGGCCGCGGCGAAGCGCGAGCGGTGGCTTCTGTGGCTCTACAGAAAAATTCCCGCGTTCACGGTCATCTCGGAAACGCTGTATCACGAAGTCGCCGTCAATCGGACGTTTCTCTCGAGGGTCGACCGCGTCGTCTTCGGTGAACGCGGCGAGTTGCCGCAGTACGTCCGTGTCAGGTATATCTTTCTGCGCGGGCTGGCGCTGATCTACTTCCTGGCCTTCTTTTCTCTAGCCACGCAAATTGATGGGCTGCTTGGCAGCCAGGGTGTCGCGCCCGCCAAACAGACGATGTCGGCCATCAGCGAAGCCGCCGCAACGCACCACCTCGGCTGGGAAAAATTCCGGTTGTTCCCGACGCTGGCCTGGTTTTCTGTCAGCGACCGGTCGCTGGATTGGCAATGCCGCGCCGGGATGGCGCTGTCGGCGCTTTTGCTCGTGGGCGTGGCGCCGGCGCCGGTTCTGTTCTTGCTGTGGCTGGTTTATCTTTCCATTGTCACGGTTGGGGAGCCGTTTCTGAATTTCCAGTGGGACATGCTGCTTCTGGAAACGGGATTTCTGGCGATCTTTGTCGCGCCGCTGCAATGGTTCGAGGCTCCTTCGTCGCGCTCGCCGCCGTCGCGGCTGGCGATCTGGCTTTTGCGCTGGCTGTTGTTCCGGCTCATGTTCGAGTCCGGCTGCGTCAAACTCATGAGCGCGGACTCGTCGTGGTGGAATCTCTCTGCGTTAAATTTTCACTTCGAAACGCAGCCGCTGCCAACCTGGATCGCGTGGCATGCGCAGCAACTATCGGCGGGGTTTCTTCGCTGGAGCGTGGCCATGATGTTTGTGATCGAGCTGCTGTGCCCGATCCTGATTTTTGTCGGGCGCAAACCGCGTTGGATCGCGGCCGGCGCATTTGTCGCGCTGCAGGCAGTGATTCTTTTGACAGGAAACTACACGTTTTTCAACTGGCTCACCATTTTGCTGTGCGTCCCGCTGCTCGACGACGGCGCGCTCGAACGCCTTTGGCCGCGGGCGGCGCGCCAAGCGTTTGCGGGCCAAACGCATTGGCTGCGTTGGCCCACGCTTGTGACGCTGCCCCTGACGATCATCGTCGTCCTTGTGACGAGTGTGCGCCTGTCGCTGTCCATGGGCGTTCAGTCGACGTGGTCGCGCTTTGGCACGGCGTTGTGCGTCTGGCTGGAGCCGCTGCGCAGCTTCAACGGATACGGCCTTTTCGCCGTCATGACGCGCATTCGCCCGGAGATCATCATCGAAGGCAGCGACGACGGCAAAACGTGGAGCGAATACGAATTCAAATACAAGCCCGGGGATGTCAAGCAAAAGCCCCGCTTTGTCGCCCCGATGCAACCGCGCCTGGACTGGCAGATGTGGTTCGCCGCGCTGGGTAACGCGCAACGCAACCCGTGGATTCTCGGCCTGGAATATCGGCTCTTGCAGAATGCAAAGCCGGTCACCGATCTCCTCGCCAAGAATCCGTTCCAGAGCAGGCCGCCCAGGTACATTCGCGCCTTGCTCTACGAATATCATTTCACCGACGCCGGGGAACGCCGCGCCACCGGCGCGTGGTGGACGCGCCGCGCCATCGGCGTTTACATCCCGCCGCTGACGCTTCAGAGCTTCGAGCAGCCGCAATAGCGCGTCACTGCGCCGCTCTACGGCGTTTGCACAGGCACTTCATAGCACGCCGCCTCCCGGTCGTTGCGGACAAGCAAATATCGGCCCGCCAGCGCCGGCGTGTTCCATGTTTTGGCGCTTAGCGCGTTGATCGTGGCCAGTTCGTGGAACCCGGAAGGAGCGGCGTCGGCCAGCGCGACCGGACCGGACTCGCTTTGGATGAGGAGCGCATCGCCGGCCAAGAGGACCTGTCCTTTGCCGTAGCGTCCGTCTTTCCATTTGCGTTCGCCAGTGGAGAGGTCCAGGCAGACGAGGATTCCGTCGTCAAGCCCATAGGCAAAGCCGTCGCGCGCGACGATGTTGTTGTAGGCGGCCTTCAAATTGTGGTTTTTCCAAATTTCATTGACAGCGAATTTGCCGCCCGCATCGCGGCTCACGCGCAGGAGCGTGGTGGGATTTTGAAAACTGGCGGAAAGAAGGATGCGGTCGCCGTCCAAAAGGACCGGCTGAGCGCACTTGGGCCATTTGCTGTCGCCCCAAGGGTATTCCCAAAGCGTCTGGCCGTCCTTTGGATCGTAGGCGGCGACTTTGGCGGCGTTGATCGAGACAATCTGGCGTTTCCCGCAAAGGGTCGCTGCGCTGGGCGAACTGAACGACGCTTGATCGTCGCCCGCCTGCCACGCCAAGGCGCCGTTGCCGGCGCGGTAAGCAAGAAGGGTCGATTTGTTCGCCATGCCGCCGGTGACGACCACCAGATCCTCAATGCGCAGCGGGGATGAGGATTTGCCGAATGGCATGTTGGGCAGGCCGTTCTCCTTCAGGATGTCGTGCGACCAAATGACCGCGCCCGTGCCACCGGCCAGACAATCCAGAATGCCGGTCGCGCCGAGCGCGTAAACGCAGGCGTCGGCGACGGTGGGTGTCGCGCGGGGGCCGTCGCCGCCCATGGGTTCGGCGAAGCGCACCTGGTTGGTGTGCGACCAAATGACCGCGCCGTTATCCAGCGCATAGCAGATCACCAGCTCGCCCGGTCCGCGCTGCTCTTGCGTGATTGCGCGTCCCCCCGACACCGCGAAGCCCGACCAGCCCAACCCGACCGGATGCCGCCAAAGCTGCCGCGGCGGATGCGCCGTCCAATCCCGATCCAGGCGGAGGCCGTTGACGACGCCGCAACGATTGGCGCCGAGGTAGCCCGAATAGTCCATTTCACCCGCCAGCGCCGGGCCGGCGCCGCCCGAGAGGGGCGCGGCGCCCGCGACTTCCCCGGTTCTTTTTGGCGTCCACTTCCAAACGACTATGGGCTGGCCCGTGCCAACGGAACCGTCGATACGCACCAGTTGCAAAGCGCCCAGCGCGCACAAGACGACCGCCGCCAGGCCGAGCAGCCTCACGCGCCAGCGAAGGCGCGACAAGAAAAGCCACCAGAGGAGCAGGAACGGCAGCGCGGCGACGATGGTCAACAGGGACCAGAAATGCTTCGGCAACGAATCCAGCTCCGGCATCGAATAGAGGCGGATCACGTTGGCCGCCGCGCCCGCGATAATCAGCGCGGGTATCCACAGGCGCATGCCGCGTTTTGGAACTTCAGGGCTCGCTTGCGAAATGTTGGACTCTTCGGATGTTTTCATTGACAGGGCGGGAAATCAGAACGCAGCGTGAAGCCACGGCGTTCGGTGGAGGTCCTGATCATGACGCGTCCAAAAATCGACGCCGCCTCGATGAACACGCGCCACCTTTCCCATTCGGCGCGCTTCGGTGACAAACTCGCGGTGATTCAGGAACCGCCTCACGAAGTCAGCCGCATCGTCATTGCGCACTTCCAACCACGCCAAACAATAGCTCATGTGGCAGAGCGAGCGACGGAAGAAGTCTCGGTCCATGGTGAAGAACGTTACCCGACGCCGAAGGTGCAGTAATGGTATAATATCGGATTCCTTGTCGCCCAGTCGTCCGATTTCAATCCCGATCCGCCGAAAGGAAACTCGACGCGCTCGCAATAAAAGGGCTTGATCGTGAGGGAAGTTTTCGTCGAGCAAGTTCAAACAAGAGCCGTTTCCTCCAAAGGCCGGCGCGACGATTCATAGTGTTCAACCAGGGCTTCCTGCGCCAGCCGAACCGCCTCAGCGATCGCTGCCAAAGGTATGCGCCCGCCCCAGCGTTCGTTGCAGATGAAATCCCAAGAGCGACCATCGGCAACGTCATCGAGAACCTGCCAGACCATGATTCGTGTGCCCTTGAACGTTGGCTTGCCGTGGCAAATCTCGGGGTCCGCGACGATGTGCTTGCCCAATTCAATGCGTCCGCCGGAGCGCTTGCGTTTCATGCCAGCCATTATAACGCCAGCGCTTGACGTTGACAACGCCAGAGGCTCCCTGGCGCCGGGAACGTCACGGAGGGGGCTTCCCACCCGTGACATCCACAAAATCCGTGGCGCAGTTCTATTCTTGTTACGACCCGACGTTGGCGAGCTCTTCGTTGGTTGCCACGTTGACGATCTTGAATTGCTCGGCGTGGAACGACG
>Ga0265338_10010999_pt1 | contig 10510 bp, 9 predicted proteins | sample 42126metaG_FD_193579 | JGI IMG/M metagenome (GOLD analysis project Ga0265338, IMG submission 193579) | Rhizosphere microbial communities from Carex aquatilis grown in University of Washington, Seatle, WA, United States - 4-21-26 metaG | ecosystem: Host-associated > Plants > Roots > Rhizosphere >... | reverse complement strand
TGGAAGCTCTTGAACAGCATGGCGGCGGGATCGGCGGCATCGCTTTCGTGCTTCTCGATGTTGACCGCTTCAAATCCATTCACGCGAGCCTTGGCGATGCGGGCGGCGATGCGATTCTGGAAGGCGCAGCGCAGCGCCTGTCCGAAAAGTTCGGCGCCGCGAATGTGTTTCGTGTTGGCGGCGACGCCTTCGCGATCGTGGTCCCGGATGCGGCGGCCGATGCGCTGGACATCGCGGCGAACATTGTCTCCATATCCCGTCGGCCCTTTCGTTTCGGCGAACGCGATATCTTCGTGACTGTGAGCGCGGGTGCTGTGCGTGGTAGCGATGCTTCCGATCCATTGGAACTTCTCAAGAATGCAGAGCTGGCGTTGTTGCAGGCCAAACGTCAAGGCGGCGCTTCAGCCAAACTTTACACCAATGAGTTGGAAGCGTTCGCGCCGAACGATGCCGTCGTTCTGGAAACCGACTTGCGCCGCGCGCTGGAAGACGAACAGTTCGAACTTTATTACCAGCCAATCATACGCCTCAGCGATCAGAGTGTTGCGGGATTCGAAGCACTACTGCGCTGGAACCGCCCTGCCAAAGGTGTGCTGCTTCCAGTGGAATTTATCGGTCATGCTGAAGAAACCGGCCTGATTGTTTCGCTGGGTGCGTTTGCCCTTGAGCGTGCGGGCCACGATCTTGCCGATTGGCAGCGTTTTTTTCCGATCGATCCGCCGCTTTTTATGAGCGTCAATGTTTCGCGCCGCCAGTTTCGGGATCCGCAATTTGAAGCGCTCGTCAGCGGTGTTCTTTCGCACAATGATCTGAAGAAGAACACATTGAAACTCGAGATCACGGAATCCGCCATCTCGACGGGCGCGGATGCAATTGAAATACTCGAAAGGTTGCGCGCGCTGGGCGTCGGTCTCGCTATTGACGATTTCGGTACGGGCCTTTCGACTCTGGGTCAGCTAAAGGATGTTCCGTTCGACATCATCAAGCTCGATAAGACTTTTCTTGATGCCGACAACGCTTCGCCGAACGAACATGGCGCTGTCATTCTCGAATCGATCGTTTCGCTCGCACGTGAATTGAAAAGGAGCATTGTCGTCGAAGGCGTGGAGACGGAAGGCGATGCATCCCGGCTCAAGGAAATTGGTTGCGATTTCGCGCAAGGTTTCTATTTCAGCGCGCCGCTTCCTGCAGCGGAAGCGCTCAAGTTCATCGCGCGACACTTCGCGGCGCAAGCGGAAGATTCAGGCGCGCCCGGCTTCGCTGGATAAGGCTGCGGCGTCGATACCGAGTTTGAGCAAAGCCTTGCGCCATTTCCGGTCGAGATCGAAGTCGAACAGGATTGCGCTGTCGGCATCGCAATGCACCCAACCGTTCGACCGGATCTCGTTTTCGATTTGACCCGGACCCCAGCCAGCATAACCTAGCGCGAATAATGCACGGGCAGGGCCGCCGCCATCGGCCAAAACGCGTAAGATATCCATCGTCGCCGTGAGGGAAACCTCCTTTTGAACCGGCATCGTCGCCCCGTCGTCCGTGTAGTCACTGCTATGAAGAACGAACCCCCGGCCATGCTCGACGGGCCCGCCAAACAGGACCGGAAAGTTCGGTGTGTTATCCGTGAGCTTGAGATCGAGACGCTGAACGAGTTCTCGAAACCGCAATTGTTCTATCGGTTTGTTCACAATAATCCCCATGGCGCCATCCGCGGAATGAGCGCACATGAAGATGACGCTTTTCTCGAACCGTGGATCGCCCATTCCGGGCAAAGCGATCAGCAGTTTTCCTTCCAGAAAATTCGTTCCATCGGAAGCAGCTGTACTTTCCATCATGCGCCCAAATTATCATGGCCCGGCGGCCTCACAAAGTGTTTGGCGAAGAGGCCTTTGCGTCTTGCCATGACTGGGCTACAACGCGCCCGGCAACATTCCAGGAGTTTCACATGACAATAAAGGTCGGCGACAAGGTCCCTTCCGCCACATTGATGCAGATGAAGGCGGGCACACCAGGCCCGGTGAAGACCGACGATCTGTTCGCGGGTAAGAAAGTCGTTGTCTTCGCACTTCCCGGCGCATTTACGCCGACGTGCTCCGCCAAGCATCTTCCCGGGTTTGTGCAGCATGCGGACTATCTGAAGGCAAAGGGCGTTGATGCCATCGCGTGTCTTTCGGTGAACGATGCATTCGTTATGGGCGCGTGGGGCGAGCAGCAACACGCCGGCGACAAGGTGATGATGCTCGCGGACGGCAATGGCGATTTTACGCGGGCCCTCGGTCTGGAGATGGATGCGAGCAAATTCGGCATGGGCAAGCGCAGCCAGCGCTTCGCGATGATCGTGGACAATGGCGTGGTCAAGACGCTCGACGTCGAGGAGCCCGGCGCGTTCGGTGTTTCCAGCGCCGAGCATGTCCTGAAGCAGATCTAACGAACGGTTTCGATCGCCGCGCGGGCCAGCGTGTCCGCGCGCGCGTTCTCCACGTGGTCTGAATGACCCTTAACCCAGCGCCAGCTCACGTGATGGCGATCGGCGGCCTCTTCCAGCTCGACCCAAAGGTCCGCATTCTTCACGGGCTTCTTGTCGGAGGTTTTCCAGCCATTTAATTTCCATTTTTTCATCCAGGCTGTCGCACCGTCCATCAGGTAACGGGAATCGGTGTGGATCGTGACCTCGGACGGCTTTGTCAGCGCGCGCAGCCCCATGATCGCCGCCGTGATCTCCATGCGGTTGTTTGTGGTCGCTGCGTCGCCTCCGGAAATTTCCATTTCCTTTCCATTTGCCCGCAGAATGGCACCCCAGCCTCCGGGTCCCGGATTTCCCGAGCAGGCGCCGTCGGTAAAGATATCAACCGCAGTCACAATCCGTACTCCGATGCACTGCGAACGTTTGCATGAAAGCGGAGCCGCTTGACGTAGTCCCGTGGATCCTTGGGGCGAACGAAGGCAGATGGATCGGGATTCAGCCAGTCGTAAACCCTCGTCAGAAGAAAACGCAGTGCGGCGCCCCGCGCGAGAAGGGGAAGCGCGTCGGCTTCATCCCTTGTGAGCGCGCGCTGTGCCGAATACGCGGCAAGCAGCGCTCTGCCTTTGGTGATATTGAATGCGCCGTCTGTCTCGAAGCACCACGCATTCAGCATGATGGCGACATCATAGGCGAGCGCGTCATTGCAGGCGAAATAAAAGTCGATGAGTCCGGAAACCTTGCCATCCATGAAGAGCACGTTGTCCGGAAACAGATCGGCGTGAATAACGCCATTGGGCAGGCCGGCCGGCCAGTCCGTTAGGCCGTCTAGCGTATCCATCACCAGCGAAGCCAATCCATTTTGAATGCTGTCGGCTCTATCCATTGTTTGTGAAGCCAGCTTCCGCCAACCCTCAATGCCGAGAGAATTCTCTCGCTTTGGTTCGAAACCCGCCGATGCAGCATGAAGCTTCGCGAGAGCATCGCCCGCGGCAGCGCAATGCAAAGTCTCGGGCCTTCGCAGTGAAACGCCATTCAGGAACGTAAGAATTGCGGCTTGCCGGCCGTTGAGGTTGCTCCAGTATTCGCCAGACTTGCCGCGAACCGGCAAGGGACATGCAATTCCACGCGAGGCAAGGTGTTCCATAAGTCCTAGGAAATAGGGCAGATCGGCAGCGCTCACGCGGCGCTCATAAAGCGTAAGAATAAACGCACAGCGATCGGTCTGCAGATAGAAATTCGAGTTCTCGATCCCTTCGGCAATGCCTTTGAAGATTCGCGGCTTGCCGATGTCGTAACCGGCCAGCAGCGATTCCAGATCCTCAAACGAAACGTCGGTATAGACCGCCATTAAGACGCCAAAGCCCTTGGAAGGTTGAACGCGATGTCCTCGCGCGTCACGAATGCTTCTTCGAGCGTCACGCTATAGCGGTCGCGAAATGCCGCCAGCACTTCCTCGACCAGGACTTCGGGCGCCGATGCGCCAGCCGAAAGGCCGACAGTCTTTACGCCTTTAATGGCTTGCCAATCGATATCATCCGCCCGCTGGATAAGCATGGCGCCGCGCGCACCGGAGCGTTTAGCAACTTCCACCAGCCGGACGGAGTTGGATGAGTTTGGCGCGCCAATGACGAACACAATATCGGAGCGCGGTGCGATGGCTTTCATCGCATCCTGACGATTGGTTGTCGCGTAGCAAATATCTTCCTTGTGCGGCAGGGCAATCCGCGGGAACCGGCGGCGCAGGACGGAAACGATCTCCGCCGTATCGTCCACCGATAATGTCGTCTGTGTAATGTAAGCAAGTTCTTCGGCGTCGGCCGGCGCGAAAACCTGTGCGTCGCGTACATTTTCGATGAGTGAAATAGCGCCTCGCGGCAATTGCCCGATGGTGCCTTCCACTTCGGGATGTCCGGCATGTCCGATGAGGATGATATGCTTTCCGGCGCGAAAATGCCGTTCGGCCTCGACGTGAACCTTGGAAACCAGCGGACAGGTGGCATCAAGGTAAAAAAGTTGCCGGCGCTCGGCTTCTGCCGGAACCGACTTTGGCACGCCATGCGCCGAAAAAATCACGCGCGCGCCTTCGGGTGCCTGATCCAGCTCGTCAATGAATACCGCTCCCATTCGCTCGAGCCGCTCTACCACATAGCGATTGTGAACGATCTCGTGGCGCACATAGATGGGCGGTCCGAATTTCTCGATCGCCAGTTCGACGATCCGAATGGCCCGGTCCACGCCCGCACAGAAGCCGCGTGGCGCTGCTAGCACGATGGTCAATTGCGGCTTATCGCCAGCCTTAATATTGCCTTGCGGACTTCCCATGAATCGCCTGCTTGTCTACAGTCTCGCGCCGTTCGGCCGGTCTCGAAAAGGGCTTTTGAATTGCGGAAAGTCAAGCACCGCAACAACTGCCAGCTAATCCGCCGCGCGGCACGTGTAACCAACAGGCTCTGATAGCGCATCATGATGAATTCCACTTTTCGTTCGCTGGCGTTTGTCGCCCTTGCTGTCCTTGTTTCCTCCTGCCATCCCGCCAGCAAAATGGTCTATTGCCCGGGCGTAACGAGCATCCTGGATGCCGTCGTTCTTACCGAATTCAAACCCGGATCCGCGCCTGACCCATCGAATGCTCTATACACGGTAAAAATCGGCGACGTGACCGGTGTTTGCGATTTCGACAAGAAGGGCGAACACTCCAGTTCTGACATCGATATTACATTTACCGCTACGCGCGCTCAGGCCGATGATGCTGCCGAATACAAAGTGCCTTACTTTGTGGCGATCACGCAGGCGGATCGGGTCATCACGAAGCAGCAGCGTTCAGTTGAGATTTCGTTCGCGGCGGGCGAAAAGTCCGTCACGATTGACGAACCTGTAAAATCCATCGAGCTAAAAACCGATCATGATAAGAAACCGTGGGACTATCAGATCCTTGTAGGGTTGCAACTCACCAAAGAGCAGCTCGATTATAACCGGCAGGTCGGGATCTATTCTCAATGACATCTCTTAGCGCGGAGCTTTCCGCGATTGCGGGCTCCGCGTTTGCCGCCGAAGGGCTTTCGCCGGAGTTGGGCGTCGTCCAGATTTCCGACCGGCAGGATCTCGCGCAGTTTCAATGCAACGGTGCGTTGCCGGCGGCGAAAGCGGCGAAGCAAAACCCGCGCGCGATTGCCGAGAAGATTGCAGCGCGGCTGAAAGCCAATCCGCTTTTCGCGAAGGTTGAAATTGCGGGTCCGGGTTTCATCAATCTCGATGTCGCCGATGCCGCGCTTGCCGAGCGCGCTGGTGCGATGGCGAAAGACGCCCATCTCGTCGCGCCGGAAACTGGCAAAGGCAAAACCCTTGTGATCGACTTCGGCGGCGCGAATGTCGCCAAGCCGATGCACGTCGGTCATCTGCGCTCGTCGGTGATCGGCGATTCCTTGCAGCGCGTGTTCCGCGCGAACGGATGGCATGTCGTCAGCGACGTGCATCTGGGTGATTGGGGCCTGCAAATGGGCCAGCTCATTTCCGAGATTGAGCATCGCGGCGTCGCGCCTATTTACTTCGACGAGAAATTCACCGGGCCGTATCCCAAAGAATCTCCGGTGACGATGGACGATCTCGAAGAGATTTATCCGGCGGCGTCGGCGGCATGCAAAACCGATCCGGCGCGGCTGGATGAAGCCCGTAAGGCGACGGCGGAGCTGCAATCGGGCCGTCCCGGTTATCGCGCGCTGTGGGAACATTTCTTTGCAGTCTCCAAGGTTGGTCTCGAACGCGAATGGGACAGTCTCGGCGTTCACTTCGATCTGTGGAAAGGCGAGGCGAGTGTCGAACCGCTGATCGCGCCGATGATCGAAAGCCTTAAAGCGCAGCACATCACGGAAGTCAGCGAAGGCGCGCTTGTCATTCCGGTTGCCGAACCGAGCGACAAAAAAGAAATGCCGCCGCTTATCCTCGTGAAATCGGATGGGGCGGTTCTCTACGGCACCACCGATCTCGCAACGATTGTCGATCGTGTCAAAGAACAGAATCCCGATCTTGTTCTGTATGTTGTCGATCAACGCCAGCATCTGCATTTCGAGCAGGTCTATCGCGCCGCGCGCAAGGCGCATCTGAATGGCAAAGCGCAGCTCGAACATTCGGGTTTCGGCACGATGAACGGGCCGGACGGCAAACCGTTCAAGACACGCGCCGGCGGCGTAATGAAACTTTTTGATCTCATCGCGATGGTGACGGACGAGGCGGAAAAGCGCCTGACCGAAGCAGGTATCGGTGCGGACTTTCCGGCGGAAGAACGCGCGGCGACCGCGAAGATGATTGGCATCGCGACGCTCAAATTCGCCGATCTCTCAAATCACCGTCTGACCGATTACATCTTCGATCTTGCGCGCTTTTCGCAATTTGAAGGGAAAACAGGTCCATACCTCCAATATGCGGCGGTTCGCATCCAATCGATTCTGCGCAAAGCGAGCGAAGAGGGTTATGCTCTGGCCGCGCCGGTTCTGCGTTCGCCGGAAGAGCGCAAACTCATGCTGCAACTCCTAGCGCTGCCGGATGTGATGGTTGCCGCCGAACAACGCCGCGCGCCGAACATCCTCTGCGACTTCGCGTTCAACTTGGCGCAGGAATTCAGCCGCTTCTATTCCGAGCACCACATCCTCTCGGAAACCGACGCCGGTCTGCGCGCTGCGCGGCTGGGCCTTTGCGACCTCACGCTCCGTACTTTGCGCAAGGTTCTGGACCTTTTGGGTATCGAGATCCCACCCAGGATGTGAGCGAATCGGTCCAAGCGGCTGCTTTTCTTTGACTCTCTAACCCTGCTCCCTATATTCGGCTCAACGGGCTTTCCCGCCGTGAGGCGCGGCCGTCCGGCCATACAATCGATCCCTCGCGGGAGAGACTTGGAAACAAGCGCCGAAGGAGCAACCGCCCCGGAAACTCTCAGGCAAAAGGACCGCGAAGGAGATGAACTTCTGGAAAGCGGAACCGCCGGTGGGGTGGTTCTCACCGAAGGGGTAATCCGCGAGGACGAAAGCGTCCGGCGGGGAAATCTCTCAGGTCCATAGACAGAGGGGCGCGAAATCCGGTTCGCCGGATCGCGCGCTATCAACCTCAGTCGCGGACCGTGATGACAGACAGCACCGAAATCCTGCGCAAGACGCCGCTCCATGCTTTGCATGTCGAGCTTGGCGCCAAGATGGTGCCGTTCGCCGGTTACGATATGCCCGTTCAATATCCGTCGGGCGTTCTCAAAGAGCATCTGCACACGCGCGATAAGGCCGGATTGTTCGACGTCTCGCACATGGGGCAGGCGTTCCTCAGCGGCGACAATCCGGCGAAGGCGCTGGAGCGTGTGACGCCTGCCGATGTGCAAGGTCTGAAAGAAGGCATGCAACGTTACGGCCTTCTGCTCAATGATCGCGGCACCATCATCGACGATTTCATGTTCACGCATCTGACAGGCGAGAAAGATCTCTACCTCGTTGTCAACGGCGCGACCAAGGAAGGCGACTTCGCCTACATGGCGGAGAAGCTTAAAGGCCATGCGATGCTGACGCCGAAGCCGGACCGCGCGTTGCTGGCGTTGCAAGGACCAACTGCTGGAAAGGTTCTCGAAAAGCTTTCGCCCGGCATCGACACGCTCACCTTCATGCATGTGCGCCGCGCTGATGTCGCTGGTTGCCCCGCCATTGTGAGCCGTTCCGGCTACACCGGCGAAGATGGCTTCGAGATTTCGCTCGAAAGAAAAGACGTCGAGAAAGTCGCGCGCGCATTGCTTGCCGATCCGGATGTGCTGCCCATCGGCCTTGCCGCGCGTGACTCGCTGCGTCTCGAAGCCGGGCTTTGCCTTTACGGGCATGACATTGATGAGACGCGCGATCCCGTCGAAGCCAATCTTATCTGGTCCATCGGCAAGCGCCGCAAGATGGAAAAGGATTTTCCCGCCGCCGAAAAGATCATGGGCGAAGTCTTCAACGGCACGAAAACGAAACGCGTCGGCATCCTTCCCGTCGGACGGGCGCCCGCGCGCGAAGGCACGGAGATCGCGGACAAGTCCGGCAAGATCATCGGCAAGATCACCAGCGGCGGCTTCGGACCTTCGCTGAATGCGCCTGTCGCCATGGGTTATATCGACAGCGCTTTCGCCGTAGACGGCACCGAGATCGATCTGATCGTGCGCGGCAAGCCCAATCCGGCACGCATCGCGCCCATGCCATTCGTTCCCAACCGCTACAAACGCGCAACCGCATAAGAGGCCACCATGAGCGAAGTCCGTTACACCGATCAGCACGAATGGGTCCGCCTCGATGGCGACGAAGCGACCGTCGGCATCACCAAACATGCCGCCGAACAGCTCGGCGATGTCGTGTTCGTCGAAGTGCCGGAAGCCGGCCGCAAGGTCGGCGCAGGCGGCGAGGCCGCCGTCGTCGAAAGCGTGAAGGCCGCCAGCGACGTCTATTCGCCCGTCAGCGGTGAAGTGTCGGCCGGCAACGATGCGATCGCGGCCGAGCCTGCGAAGGTCAACGCCGATCCCGAAGGCAAAGGCTGGTTCTTCAAGCTCAAGGGCGTGAGCAAGGACGAGTTCGGAAAGCTCATGACCCGCGCGCAATACGACGAGTTCGTGAAGGGGCTTTAACGGCAAACTGTCATCGCCCGCTTCATGCGGGCGATCCATTTTGTTTGGCAAAGAAAAATGGATCACTCGGACAAGCCGGGTGATGATAAACAGTAGAGAAGATAAATGAGATACCTCCCGCTTACACCAGATGACAGATCCCACATGCTGAACACGATCGGTGCCGACAGCATCGACGCGCTGTTCCGCGACGTTCCAAAATCTGCTGTCGTGTCGCGCAGCGCGTTCGATCTTCCCGATACGCAGGGCGAGCTTCAGGTCGAGCGTGCGCTGTCGAAGATGGCGGCGAAGAGCAAAGCCGCCGGTTCGCTGCCGTTCTTCTGCGGCGCAGGCGCATACAAGCATCATGTGCCGAGCGCGGTGGATCATCTGATCCAGCGTTCGGAATTCCTCACCAGTTACACGCCTTATCAGCCCGAAATCGCACAGGGCACGCTGCAATATCTGTTCGAATTCCAGACGCAGGTCGCGCTGCTGACCGGCATGGAAGTCGCGAATGCCTCGCTCTATGACGGCTCGACCGCGACGGCCGAAGCGGTGCTGATGGCGCAGCGCGTGACCAAGCGTCCGAAGGCCATTCTCTCTGGCGGTTTGCATCCGCACTACGCCGAGACGGTTGAAACCGTCGCCGGATTGTCCGGCACGGTCACGCGCGCGCCGGTCACGCCCGGCAAGGCGGAAGACATTATCGCTCTGATTGACGATCAGACGGCGTGTGTCGTCGTGCAAAGCCCGGATGTGTTCGGCCTCATCCGCAATCTCAAACCAATCGCCGATGCAGCACATGCCAAAGGTGCCTTGCTGATCGCGGTCGTCACCGAGATCGTCTCGCTTGGACTCATCGAACCGCCAGGTGCGCAAGGCGCGGACATTGTCGCGGCGGAAGGACAATCGCTTGGCGTCGGTCTCAATTTCGGCGGTCCCTATGTCGGACTCTTCGCCACACGCGAGAAATTCCTGCGCAACATGCCGGGACGTCTCTGCGGCGAGACCACGGATGCCGCCGGCAAACGCGGATATGTGCTGACGCTTTCCACGCGCGAGCAGCATATCCGCCGCGAGAAGGCGACGAGCAACATCTGCACGAACAGCGGCTTGTGCTGTCTTGCATTCACAATTCATCTTTCGCTCCTTGGCGAAGAGGGCTTTTCACGTCTGGGGCGCGCCAATCACGCGCGTGCGTGCGGGCTGGCTGACCGGCTGGCCGGCGTAAAAGGCGTCTCTGTTGTCACCGAATCCTTCTTCAACGAATTCACGTTGAAGCTCCCGCGTCCGGCTGCGAGCGTTGTCGATGCGCTTGCCGACAAAGGCATCGTCGCCGGCGTTCCGGCGTCGCGTCTGATGCCGCATGAGAAAGACGCGCGCGATCTTCTGATCGTCGCCGCCACGGAAACCAACAGCGACGAGGATTGCGACGCCTTCGTCAAAGC
>Ga0265338_10010998_pt1 | contig 10510 bp, 11 predicted proteins | sample 42126metaG_FD_193579 | JGI IMG/M metagenome (GOLD analysis project Ga0265338, IMG submission 193579) | Rhizosphere microbial communities from Carex aquatilis grown in University of Washington, Seatle, WA, United States - 4-21-26 metaG | ecosystem: Host-associated > Plants > Roots > Rhizosphere... | reverse complement strand
AGTAATACTTTTTTCACAATTCATTCCTCCGAAAAAGATTTCCTGCAAAGAAGTCGGCGGTCGATTATTCCGTGGTGCCTCGGAAAGATATGGATGGAATTTCCAGCGCTCACAAAGCACTCGAGAGCCCGAATCAGGGTACATCACCCCTTTATATTCATTGCTGCATCGAGCACGAGTTGATTTTTCAAGCCAACGCTGCCGGGGGCAAAAGGCTCGGTGTCATCAAGGATATTCGTCGAGAAATTCGATACTTGCTCTATATAAAGGTTCGGCACGAAGACCTCTTCGACCTTTGCCAGATCTTCTTTTCCGTCCTTACCCATCGTGATATTGAGATAGACCGTTGCATTGTTCTGCGTGAACGTAAAAGCAGAGATGATCCCTTTTGTGCCGATAAATTCGATAAATGTCCGTCTATAGGGAGCGACGAACGAACACGATATGGTTGCCAGGGTGCCTCGTGAGAATTTCAAAAGTATATTGGCGCTATCCTCCGTCCGCTTCGCAGTCGGCCGCGGCGAGAGATCACTCTTCGTCGAGACAACATTATCATCGAGAACATACCGAAGAGTGTCCAATCCGTGGACGCCAATATCGAAGACCGGCCCTCCCCCGGCGATTTTCCTATCGAAGAGCCACCGGCGCTGGCTGAGCGTTCCATCGTAAATGAAGTCTGCCCTGGCGGACGTAATATCGCCGATCATTCCCGACCGGACGATATCCCGCATGCGTCGCACAAGCGGAGAGAGCCGCAGCATATGACCCACCATCAATTTGACTTTGTGCTTCTTGCAGGCGGCGATCATGAGCCGGCATTCGGCGGTATTCATGGCCATCGGTTTTTCCACGAGGACATGTTTTCCTGCCTTGGCTGCGGTGATAGTCTCGGGACAATGAAGTGCATTCGCCGAGACGATATAGACGGCATCGATCTCCGGGCTCGCTGCCATTTCCCTGGCCGATTCAAACGCGAGCGGGATTGAGTGTTCCGTAGCCTTTTCTTGAGCCGCAGAGAGGGAGCGTTTCTGAATTGCAACCAGCTCCGAGTTAGCGGAGGCCCGTATTGCAGGCGCGATCGCCCGTTCGGCAAAGAGGCCAAAACCGAGAATCCCGTAACGGATTTTACGAGGAGAAGGCTGCATGGTTGTGGGAGGATGCGATGAAGGGTGGTATGAAACTGCGCAATGCGTCGACCGGTTGAATGTTCGGGATTAAATATCAGAAAAAAGCGAAAGAGAATCAAGAAGGTGACGAGACTCGTGGTAGGGAATTTGGGACGGATAAGTCTTTGCGAGGATCCAGACGAAGTCGGTAGACCAAGCAGTCCCCCATTGATCACGGGGAGTGCTTCTCCCGCTCTTCGAGCGGGATCGCAATGACCTATGGCTCAAAGCAGACCACTACCCGTCGCATCTATAAGTCATTTTTTCCAAACTGCAACTGCACCGCAGAGGGGAAAAATGCTGTTGTCGGGAGTGATGTCGCCACTGCTGCCGTTTGAGAGCAAGAGCCTATTCTCTTTCTCAATAAGAAATTGGTAACGAAGTGAATACAACCTCAATCGCGAAGTGATAATTGGAAGCACTTCAGACTGCTTCCAATTAGAGCTTGCGACAGAGGAAGAAGAATCTGTATATTTCGCTGCCTTAATGAAGAACAAGATGACAAGTTTGCGTGCAAATGCAATCGCGCCGATCCTTCCACCCATCAACCCCTCACGTATCGGAGAATTTCATGAGCGTCAAAACCTTGAGACTACCTATTCCAAGCTATTACCTCGTTCGTGATTTTCGCCGGTTGGCCTTCGCTTCGGTTCTTCTCCTTCTTCCCTGGATGTTGGCTTTCGGACAGGACTACACTCGAGGATTGGGCGTGTATCCGGGTGATCCCAAAGAAGATTTTTCTCCCTTCATAAAGATCGACGCCTTTACATATCGGAACCTTGCACTGCACAGGGCTGCGTATCAATCCAGCGCTTACGATTTCAACCTCACGGCCCAGCTCGTAACCGACGGCATAAAAGAAACGCAGCTTCCAGGTTGGATCGTGGTCACAACGAGTGATGGGGGTATCGTTCCGAGAAACGAGCGGCAATGGATTATAGACCGAAATCCGATGACCCGGAAAAACCTCGCAGGGTCCTCTGCATGGCTCCAATTAGAAATGGCCGGGGGTGTTGCAGCGCCCGAGATCGACAGCCTGTCCATCAATGGCAGTCTTCTCGTGGACAGTCTTCCGGCTAAACCGTGGGAGATTGCGCTCCTCGGTTCCGACGACGGCAAACGCTGGGAGCAACTCGGCCAGGTGCATGGCGATAAGCTGCCTGGAGATACGCTCACCGGATGGTGGCGCACATACTATCCTCAGAATTTGCGCGCATTCAACTATGCGGTCAAACTTGGTTCCTCATTCCGTTATCAATACTACCGGCTGAAGCTAAGTTCTCCTAACGCGAAGAGCTGGAGCATTGGAGAATTTGGATTGTCCAGAGAGGTCAAACGCGCGCCAATCGGAGGTCCATATGATTTCAGAAGTGCGTGGATGAGTGCCGGTTCGAATGAAGAGTGGGTCTACGTGGATCTGGGAGCGAAATGCTCGTTCGATAAAGTAGCCCTTTCATGGATCCGGAAAGCTTCGCAGGGATCGATCCAAATATCTGATGATGCTCAATCATGGAAAACTGTTGCTCCGCTTCCTTCTGGTTCCCATAAGGTGGACGAGATCAACCTTGGGAAAGGGATAGAGGGACGTTACGTGCGAGTGCTCATGACGAAAACATCCTTCGATCGATACATTTTGAGCGAGTTGGAAGTGTTCGGCACGGGAGGTCCGATAACAGCAGCGCATTCTCAGCCGCCGATGAGCGATGGGGGAAAAATGGCACTCTCCGGCGGGATGTGGAAACTCCAACGAGAATCGCTCGTTCAAGGCGGCGGCGAACTTCTGTCGAAGCCGGGATACGACGATAACGAGTGGATCGTAGCGACAGTGCCCGGCACCGTCCTCGTGAGTTATCTTAACGCGGGAGCGCTCCCCGATCCGAATTTTTCGGACAACCAATTGCTGATTTCCGATTCATACTTCTATTCCGATTTTTGGTATCGGGATAAATTTGCGGTTCCCGGATCGTTCAAGGGGAAGAAAGTATTTTTGAATTTTGATGGAATTAACTGGAAAGCGGACGTCTATATGAACGGCCATAGGCTCGGTTTAATTGAAGGAGCTTTTACCCGCAAACATTTTGACGTAACGGATCTGTTAATCCCCGGTAAAAAGAATGTGCTCGCAGTTCTCATCCACAAAAATGAGACGCCCGGATTTGTCAAGGAGCAGACCAAATTGAGCCACGACGCGAATGGCGGAGAGATCGGATCCGACAATCCGACATTTCATGCTTCGGTCGGCTGGGATTGGATACCGACAATCCGGGGAAGAAACACCGGCATCTGGAAAGACGTCTATCTTTCAGCGACTGGTCCGGTGACGATTGAAGATCCGTTCGTATTGGCAACTCTCCCGCTTCCGGACACCACTTCTGCGGATCTGAGCTTCGATGTAACGCTGGTCAATCACAATGCAAGTGGCGTCAAAGGCAGGCTTCAAGGAAAATTTGGAACGCTGCCGTTCGAGCAGGATGTGACGTTGGGAGGATCGGAATCGAAAACGATTCGCCTCAGCCCATCAACCAATCCAACCCTAAGATTAAAGAATCCGAAACTCTGGTGGCCCAACGGGTACGGAGAACAGTACCTTTATGATGTTGGATTGGAATTCAAAACTGATGATGGAAAACTTTCGGACTCAAAAGAATTCAAATCTGGCGTACGCCAGATGAGTTACTCGGAGAGCGACGGTAAATTAAGAATCTGGGTTAATGGCCGTCGGTTCATCGGGCGCGGAGGGAACTGGGGATTTTCCGAATCGATGCTTCGCTATCGCGAGAGAGAGTATGACGTCGCGGTTCGCTACCACAAGGAAATGAACTTCACGATGATCCGGAATTGGGTCGGGCAGATCGGGGATGATGAATTCTATGACGCGTGCGATCGTTACGGAATCATGGTCTGGCAGGATTTCTGGCTCGCGAATCCGTTGGACGGGCCCGATCCGAACAACACTGTGATGTTCATGCAAAACGTAAACGACTTTGTCAGGCGGATACGCAACCATCCTTCAATCGGTCTCTATGTCGGGCGGAACGAGGGAAATCCACCCGAGGCGATCGATACGGCAATCAGAGCGCTCTTGCCGGCTGTACACCCCGGGTTGCATTACATTTCCAATTCGGCATTTGGAGTCGTGAGCGGTGGAGGTCCATACCGTGCGATGCCTGTCAAATATTATTTTGAAGAGAGGGCGACGGAGAGGCTGCACAGTGAAATCGGTATGCCGAACATGGTTTCCTATGAAAGTCTGAGGCTCATGATTCCCGATTCAGCGATCTGGCCGATCAACCGGCTCTGGGGAGTACACGACTTCAACCTAGAAAGTGCGCAATACGGATCATCCTTCATCCAACAAATTGCGGACGATTTCGGTCCAGTTGAGAATCTGAAGGATTGGCTCTCATTTGCGCAATGGATCAACTATCAAGGTTACCGTGCGATGTTTGAGGCGCAGAGCAAGAACCGGATGGGACTTCTGTTGTGGATGAGCCATTCGGCGTGGCCTTCGATGGTATGGCAAACTTATGATTACTTCTTTGAGCCGACCGCAGCATATTTTGGGTGCAAGAAAGCGAACGAGCCGCTCCACATTCAGTGGAACCCTGTGAGCGACAGCATTGAGGTGGTCAATTACAGTGAACAGCATGGCAGCGGACTCACCGCGACGATGGACATCTTCAACCTGGATGGAAAGCTCAGGGCGGAGAGAACTGCCGATGTCGATTGCCCGGAGGATGCCACCGTAAAAGCAATGAAGATGGAATATCCGGACAGCCTTTCGAGCATCTATTTTGTAAGATTGAAGTTGAAGAGAGGGAACGATCTGCTTTCTGAAAACACGTATTGGAAGGGGACAAAGGGTGACGATCTCAGCGTCATAAGGAATCTGCCGTTGGCGAAACTCGAGAGATCGAGCAAGATAATGAGGCAAGGCAGCACATGGCGCATCACAACGGAACTGGTGAACACTACAAATCATGTAGTCCCGATGGTGAAAGTAAGGATCATCGGGGAGAAGAGTGGAAAACCAATCCTGCCGGCAATTTTCAGCGACAATTTCGTAACGCTGATGCCTGGTGAGAAACGGACAATCGCGGTGGAGCTTCAGGAATCAGACACTCGAGGCGAAAAGCCGGCGGTGGTTGTTGAAGGCTATCATATAGAATAGAGGGTCAATTCCTCCGTTGGACCTCAGAGGGATCCCATGGCTTGCTCTATATATAGAAGCCGAAGGCAGCGCCGACGTGAGCCGATCACGTAAAGAGGATGTGCAAAATGAACGGATGGGATAATTCGAAGCTAATCTCCGACAATCATTAAGGAATCCCATCGCAATATCATCCGGCTTCCAGGCTTTCACGTATCGAGAGGACTCAGCACCGCCAGTCCACCGCGATTCAATACGTGCGTATAGATCATCGTTGTGCGAACGTCTTTGTGGCCGAGGAGTTCCTGGACAGTCCGGATATCGTATCCCCTTTCAAGGAGATGAGTAGCGAAGCTATGGCGAAGCGAATGGGGTCCGCCGTGCTTGGGGATTCTTGTAGTTCGGAGGGCCGTCATAAACGCGCGTTGAAAAGTGCTTTCGTCCACGTGATGCCGCATCATTTTCCCCGATTTTTCGTCTTTGGATCTTCGTGATGATGGAAAAACGTATTGCCAGCCGAATTCTTTTGCAGCCTTTGGATATTTGCGATCGATAGCGAACGGCAGTTTGACCTCACCGAATCCGGCCTCCAGATCTTCTTCGTGGAGATCGCTCACCTTTCTGATTTGATTTTTCAGTTTATCTATCACCCTTGATGGAAGCACAGTGACGCGGTCGACGTTCCCCTTTCCTTCTCGTATGATGATTTGGTTCTGCGCAAAATCGACATCCTTGACGCGCAGGCGGAGGCATTCGAGCAATCTCATGCCGGAGCCGTAGAGAAGAGATCCCTCGAGCCAGGCCGTTCCATGGAGGTGGTGGAGGATTTGTTCGACCTCTTGTTTTGTGAAAACGGTAGGCAATCGGCGCGGTTTATCCGATCGGACGACCTGTCCCAGATCTCCCAGATCGATTCTCAGGATATCTGAATAGAGGTAGCAGAGTGCATTGAAAGCCTGGTTTTGTGTTGAGGCAGAGACCTCATCGTCGACCGCGAGGGAGGTGAGAAATTGTTCGACCTCCTTTGCGCCCAAAGTTGATGGATGTTTTTTTTGGTGGAAGTAGATAAACCTTTTGATCCAGTAGATGTATGCCTCTTCAGTTCGGAGGCTTTTGTGTTGGAGGCGGATACGATTGCGGATTTGTTCGAGCAGAGATGGTTTTTGCATATGTCCCCCTTGTCATATGTTTGCATTTAAGATAAGAAAAAATTAGATTCCAGCCAAGGCACATCAGCAAACAAAGGGGGGTCCATTCCTTTGTTTCCCCTTTGCACAATTCATGCAAGTTGCAGCTTTTTGTTCATTAGTGAGCAAATAACTGCAGCACACAGTTATCTTACATTAGACCCTTATCCAAACAGTCTAGTAGTAGTTAGCTGGCATTCTTTCAGAATACTACGAGGACGGAAAATGAAATACACTGTTAGTATCTTGCTACTATTATTGTTCTTTGGTTGCAAGGGTGATCCGGGGCCGGCAGGACCAACGCTTTCTGGCAACATTACTGGAAAAGTAAACCTGTATGCAGACAATGGGTCTCGACTTCTGGATCAAAGCGGGATGCAACTCTCAATTGACGGTAGTTCGTTATCGTGTGTGACGAGCCCGGATGGTTCATGGCAATTAACTGGAGTATCCGCGGGTATATATACTCTAGTTTTTTCCAAGGCGGGTTTTATGACCAAAAAGGTTTCTAATATCCAATTCGTCGGCGGTGGAACGTATTTCTTTGGTTTTATCTCCTTTGCCCAAATACCACCCCTTTCAGTAACTCGTTTAGACATCACAGGACCAGACTCGACCCATGCTTTTCATCTCCGTGGGTACGTTTCCAAAGCTGATTCAATTGATCACTATATCGCTCTCATATATGACAAAGCTCCAATCGAGATCTCATCAACAATCAGTTTCCTGTTCTATGACGTTATTTTCTTGTCACACGATTCAACAGCATTTTCTTTTCCTCTAAACGTAGGCGCTTATGCAAAGGACGAGTACAGACTGGCAACCGGTTCAACGTTATATTTGAGAGCATATGCATTGGCGAACTATGCGGACCCAAATTATAACTCAGCCACTAACAAACTTGAAATCTACAACCCGGAGATTCCATATTCTAATCTTGCGAGCCTAATAGTCCCTTAGAATGCCAGCTAACCAGTCGCTCAAGCTGACGGAAGTAGCCGTCGACGATTTCCCCGCGCGATAGTTCGCCGAGAATGAAATGATCAGCAGATACGTCCGCGCAACGAACTACATGGAACTAACAGTTCGCCGCCGCAGCTTAGCTCCGGTCCGTTAGGCGGCGGGAACCTGCTATCGAATATTGACAATGAAAACTCACCTGCCTTACTTGTTCATATTTTTATTGGCTGCGTTCGTCCAATGCAACCAGCAGCCTAGTGAGCCGGTACCGGTTGGCGCTTACCAATACACAAGCTATGACACTTTGGGGACGCCAATGGTTTCCGGGTGGTTTGCGATCCAAAAGACGGATTCAGATCATATCTCTGGTGAATGGCATTTCAGCTCATTAGCAAGAGCGAAAGACGTTGGCCCACAGACCGGAGACGGCAATTTCGTTGGCTCTATTGACAGCAACCAAATGCATATTGAGCTAAATCCGCAATACATAGACAACAATCTAGAACTATTAGGTACAATCCAAGGCAATCGCTACTCCGGTCAATGGTCTTGGATAAGTTTTGTTGGTGTCACTAATCATGGCAACTTCGAGGCGGTCAAAAAATAAACCGCCCGCCGCCTAACAAGTCGCTCAAGCTGACGGAAGTTGCCGTCGACGATTTCGCCGCGCGGCAGTTCGCCGAGAACGATATGATCAACAGATACGTCCGCGCAACTGACTACATGGAACTGGCTGTTCGCCGCCGCAGCTTAGCTCCGGTCCGTTAGGGCGCAGGAACAACCATTATGACTTGCATCAGATTATTTACTCTCGGTGTCCTCTTTGGCTCTTCATTCTGCACTGCACAACTACGTGACCAACGCTACAACTTAGCGTTCGAATACATTGCAAATTCGCCAAGGACGAAAAACGATGTAATCCCGTCTTTAGTAGGCGAGGATTCGTCAAAGGTCACTCTTCCGATCTCTATCAATGTTTCACCTAAACTCCAACAACTTCGCTTCAGCAATTTCCCCTCGGTTTATATGTGCCTGCACCCTGGGTTATCAATGCAGGCAGTGAGCGACTCAATGACGGTACTTTCTCGAGAAGAGCATACTTTGGCGAACATAGATTCAAGCTCTAGCGAGTTGGCCAGCTTTTCAAACTCGAAAAGTCCCATGTACAACCTATATTTTACAGTCATACGTAGCAACAAATTGGTCGCGATTCTTTATCCAAAATTGCCGAGTGATCGAATAGCGACAAGCCGTTTGATAAACGCATGTACGTTTTTCTTCTTATTTACTGCCGAAGGCACAATTGAAAAGGTTTATTGCTCCGTCACCACACTTAATCTCGATTAAAGAATGAATAACCTTTCTAATATTTGCCTGCGCCCTAACCAGTCGCTCAAGCTGACGGAAACTGCCGTCGACGATTTCGCCGCGCGATAGTACGCCGAGAATGATATGATCAGCAGACACGTCCGCGCAATGAACTACTTGGAACTAACAGTTCGCCGCCGCAGCTTAGCTCCGGTCCGTTAGAACGCAGAACATACATTGCGTTTTTATTCAAATCGGGCACACGGCATCGATAGGTCGTGAAGGGACGATCAGAGAATGGAGATTGCAGAAGTGTTATCTTGATTGTGCTATAGAGGCATATTTGCGGATTGCGCCCTCATCCACTAATCTGTCGGTGACGAAGCGATGCAATACACTCGAAATCAGAGTTTGATACGGAAGGCCTTCTTCTAGCGATCGCTGTTTGAGTCTCGCAAGGTCAGATTCTGAAATCCGAATGTTTATGTTCTTTGTCTTTCTGGCACTTTCGAGGATCTTTTCAATCTGACGACGCTTCTTCTTTGAAACGGGTCGGAAAGAATCGGCCTGATCTTCAAGGCTGCGTTCGTATTTGTCGAGTTTAACTTTCATGGCTCTTACCTCCAAAGTGTTTGTGGTGTTTTCGGCTTGGATACACTGTCTTCAACACGACTCTGTCTTCCGCATCGATGATAAAAGGCACTGCGTGAGTATATTCCTTATAGGAAATAATGAACATCATCTGATCAGGGTGTCTTGGATTTTCAAGAATCTCAAGGAATTCATTTCTCATGAGCATGTCTGCGATTGCTTCGACAGAAATATCACGCTCGCGCAGAAGCTTCTCTGCCTTTTGATTATCCCAAATAACCTTCATAAATAAAGATATCACATATTATAGACATTGTCAAATACCATTTCGCGCATGTTAATCAACATTTCTACCGTTTGCGTTCTAACCAGTCGCTCAAGCTGACGGAAGGGGCCGTCGACGATTTCGCCGCGCGACAGTACGCCGAGAATGATGTGATCAACAGATACGTCCGCGCAACTCACTACATGGAACTGGCTGTTCGCCGCCGCAGCTTAGCTCCGGTCCGTTAGGCAGCACAAAATGCATCCTATGAATAAAATCATTCTAATATCTCTTACTCTAACACTTAGCCTGATTGTTGCGTGCAACAGCGCAAGCCAGAGGGAATCTGCGCCGTTTTCACAAATAGTTCTACCTATTGATTCAATGCGTATCGCGCAAGCACAAAAAGCCTTTGCCACCGAGATTCCTCCACAGCATCGAGGTCCCAATCCATTCTCGCCATCATTTCTTCTATATTTTACTCAGAACGATTCCGGCCTTGTCGTAATCAAAATTGCGGCGTGTGACTCCTGCTCGAAAGTGGAATTATTTTCCCAGAACCTCCCTAGAGGGCATTACGCGCTTGACCTGCGTGAGTTAGCTCCTCGACATGCAGGCTTAATCTGTACTCATTTTTTCATAACCATGAATGATACTATTCATATTTTGCAAACAAGATGTTTCTAGTGTGTGCTGCCTAACCAGTCGCTCAAGCTGACGGAACCAGCCGTCGACGATTTCGCCGCGCGACAGTTCGCCGAAATTGATATGATCAACAGGTACGTCCGCGCAACGAGTTACATGGCGGCGGCTGTTCGCCGCCGCAGCTTAGCTCCGGTCCGTTAGGCGGCACGCTCCCAGCAGTGTGCAAAAACAAATAGGA
>Ga0265338_10010997_pt1 | contig 10513 bp, 14 predicted proteins | sample 42126metaG_FD_193579 | JGI IMG/M metagenome (GOLD analysis project Ga0265338, IMG submission 193579) | Rhizosphere microbial communities from Carex aquatilis grown in University of Washington, Seatle, WA, United States - 4-21-26 metaG | ecosystem: Host-associated > Plants > Roots > Rhizosphere... | reverse complement strand
CTCGGTTATAACAAGGCCGCGACCCTCATCGAGCGCATGGAGCGCGAGGGCCTCGTCAGCCAGGCCAATCATGTCGGCAAGCGCGAGATTTACGGACGAAAGCCGGATGATGAGTAAGCGGATTTAGTTCGGAGTTGCCGCTTGAACGGCGGTGGGTATGCCCGTAAAAGGCGCCCCGCGATAGGGACCAGCATTGCGTGAACCATCGGCATTCAGAATGTTGGTGGTATCGCTGATCAAAATTCCAATAGTCAGTTTGTGCGGACCGTAACCGGCGACGACCTTGCTTAATTTGTGATTGTCAGCAGCAGCTTTTATTTTCGGAAGGAAATTTCTCAGATCATTTTCCAGCGCGCGGGCATTGCTGCTATCCCACTCGAGGCGCTTTGCGCCCATCTCCGGAACGCCTTTCATGTTTTTATCAAAGTCCGCCGCGATTTCCGCAACGCGGACACTGAGAGCCGCGACATCGGCTTTTAAATCGACGCCGGTCGCGAGAACCTGGTCATTTGTAAAAAAGCTATGGATATCGCTGATCGTGGCGGCGATGCTGCGTAAGGATGCCTTGCTCATTTTTTAGGATTGTTTCGCACGTTGCAGGGCAATCGAAGCGTCGTGCTCGGCTTCCCAGGTCATGCCCTTACATTCGAGGCACAGTTCGAGCGCGGCGGCCATCTGGCTGATCAGCTCTTTCTGTTTTTCATGCTCGTTGACGGCGCGGGCGATGAAATTAGCGGTCGCTTCGGCGTCGATACCGGCGTCGTCGTTCACTTCCGCTATGGTTTCCCAATCGCCGGTGATTTCGACATAGGCCTCGATCGTCGAGCGGGTGGCCTCATGCTTCGTCGACCACGGCGCCACCGTGAAGAGCGGTCTGTTTTTCGCGATTTCTCTTTTTGGCTTGCGGGCGGTGGCGGCGGGCATAACGGTCTCTTTCAAGTTAATGAATCCCGGACTTTAATTCGTCGACACGCAAATCGACGAGGAAGCGGACGACTTCGTCGTAATCGCGCTGCTTGATCTTGGAGACATGATTGACATTGAAATTGGCCTCGACGATCGCCTGTACCGTTTCCTGGCGCATGTTTTCGTTGTGGGCGACGTAGGCGAGCAGGGCGTAGATCGAGCGCATTTCGTTATCGTTGAGTGTCCCTAGCGTGCGGCCGTAGACGCGCTTGGCGAACTGGCTGCTGGCGGCGGTCTGGCGGTTGGCGCCGAAGGAGGTCAGCGTCGCGGTTTCGTGTTCGAGCTGATTGAGAATATCGGTGAGTGCCTGAATGCTGCGGGCATGTTTTTTATCGAACTGGGCCATCGCGCTCTTCCTTATTTCTGTGATCTGATTGAGGGCTTAGGCCGCCATCTGCTCTTCGCTCATCAGCGCCATCCAGCGCTGCTCGAGCGGAATAGAGGTGCAGCCGCGAATGCCTTCGAAGCGCTCGAGGTTTTCGAGGATCGCTTGGGCGGCGATTTCGCCAAATTTCTTTTCCAGTTCCCTGAAGCTCGGCATGGCCTGTTCCCCGGTTAATTTTTTTAAAGAATCCGTTTCTCTCAAAACCAAGGGCAATATATGAGCTGATTGTCATGAAAGCAATTCAAAAGTCTCAAAATGAGAGAAATAAATTCTCATGAAATTATTTTTGTTGCTTATAATATCGCAATTTACCAAAATATAGTATCTTGTTGCCAGGTTAATGAGGAAATTTGTGGATTATATATTGGCAAATATGGAGATGAGTATGGTAAATAGACTCTTAACACCACTCTGTAACATACAACGATAAGCAAAATGATCAGTGGTCCCCAGATTCGTGCCGCCCGCGGGCTGCTCAAGTGGTCAGCGGCTGAGCTCGCCGAGAAAACCGGCCTGACGCGCGAAACCATCAACAAGATCGAAGACGGCGCCGTCCAGCCCCGTGAAGGCACGGTGGCGGATATTGTGCGGGTGTTCGCCGAGCACCGGCTAGAATTTATCGACAATCAGGGTGTGAGATTCCGGCCGGAAGACGTCGAAGTCTTGAACGGCAAGGAAGGCGTGGAAAAATTCTGGGACCGCGTTTTTACTTTTGCCCAAACCAAGGGCGGTACCATAAGGCAGAACGGCATTCCGGAAGGCCCGTTGGACGAGTGCGCGCCTCAAGCCGCCGCCGAGCATCGGGAAAGAATGGCGCCTCTAGTGAGCGCACGAAAAGACATTTTTATGCGCGTCATTTTGGAAGAAGGTGACGTGAATTTCTTGTGCAATGATTATGTTGATTATCGTTGGAATCCAAAAGAATTCCCGCCGCCGGTTCCATACTACATTTTCGGTGATTCAGTCGCCATTTTCGCTTTTGAGTCCAATCCATCACCAAAAATTATTCTTATCACGTCGCCGATTATTGCTTTGGCTTATAGCAAGCAGTTTGATCGAGCCTGGGAGCTCGCAAAAATGCCGCAGCAAAAAGTCAAACTCTCAGGCCGGAGGTGACCATGTTAGCGCATGCACTGACTGATATTCAGCCGGTCTTGCCGGATAATGATGAAGCGCTTTTTGATGCTATTCGCCGTTACAAAGAAACGAGCTACCTCAATTCCACGGCCATGGAATATGTCAATCTTGGCAAGTCCGACCTTAAGGTGTCGCGTATTTGTCTTGGCTGCATGAGCTACGGCGACCCTAACAAAGGCACGTTGAAGTGGGTTCTAAAGGAAGACGAAGGACGTATGTTCATTCGTCATGCCTTGGAGCTGGGAATCAATTTCTTCGATACGGCCAATATGTATTCCGAAGGTGCGAGTGAGGAAATCCTCGGTCGCGCGCTTCGCGATCATGCTCGACGGAATGAGGTCGTTGTCGCGACCAAGGTCTTTTTCCCCATGGAAAGCGATCCCGCCAGCGGTGGCTTGTCGCGTAAATCGATCATGCACTCGATTGATGCCAGCTTGAAGCGGCTTAACATGGATTATGTTGATCTCTATCAAATTCACCGTTGGGACTCCAAAACGCCCATCGAAGAAACGCTGGAGGCGTTGCATGATGTTGTGAAGGCCGGCAAAGCGCGATATATCGGCGCTTCGTCGATGTATGCGTGGCAATTTTGCAAAGCGCTTTACCTTGCTGACTTGAATGGCTGGACACGCTTCGTGTCGATGCAGCCCCATTATAATCTGCTGTACCGCGAAGAAGAACGCGAGATGCTCAACCTTTGCAGAGACGAAGGCGTTGCCGTCATTCCTTGGAGTCCCTTGGCGCGCGGTCGGCTGACACGGCCATGGGCTAAGGAAAACTCGACCTTCCGGTATCAAACCGATCAATTCGGCCGGAAATATTACAATGCAACCGAGGAAGTCGATCACCGCGTCACCGATCGCGCCACGGAAATTGCCAAACAGCACAATCTTCCGCAATCACAAATTGCCCTTGCGTGGCTGCTCAAAAAGCCTGGCATTGTTTCTCCGATTGTTGGGGCCACGAAGTTGCATCACCTCGATGACGCCGTAAGGGCGCTCTCGGTCAAGCTTTCAGATAGCGATATGCAGGCCTTGGAAGAGCTGTATGTTCCGCATGCGGTGGCTGGGTTCTAGCTAAAACTGAGATTGGCCAATGGGACAAGCGAACGTCCTAAAATCCCGTCAGATTGCTGCCGGATCAAACCATGGATAAGGAAAATCGATCTTTCGTTAATGCCAGCCAAATACGCGCGGCGCGGGCTTTGATCGATTGGTCGCAAGATAATCTGGCGGCCGCATCGGAACTTTCAGTCGCAACCATCCGTAAAATCGAGTCCGGTCATATTTCGCCGCGCGACAAAACCATGGACGCTATTGTGGTGGCGCTAAAACAGGCGAAAGTCGAATTCACGCCGTCCATGGGAGTGCGTCTAAGAAGTAACGATATCGTTATTCTGGAAGGCGACGATTGCTATTTGCAATTATTGGATGACATTCATCATACGACTAAAGGCGGGAAAGGAGAGGTTTTGTTCCTTTATTATGATGCAAGACTTACGAGCGAATTTGAAACCGATGCTGAGATAAGAATAAGGAGAGAAGGAATTAAGTGGAGATTTCTGTGCGAAGAAGGCAATACGCACCTTCCATTTCCATTGGAAGAGTGGAGATGGTTACCAAAAGAATTCTTTAAAAGAAACATTCAAGTAATCTACGGCGGCAAAGTCGCGCTTGGCTGTTATATCGATAAATCGCGAGAATTGACTACAAAAATGGTTATTGTGGATAGCGCTCCATTGGCCGAGTCCGCCAGAAATTCGTTTGAATTTATGTGGGCGAACTGTCGCAAGCCAACCTTCAGTACGGCTCCCAAGGTCTACGAATAATTTTAATTTCGGCGTGACCTGCCGTGCGCAAAACCGCATAAAACCCCGCCGATTCCGTGATGCCGAAAGCCCGCTCCAGCCCGTTATTTGTCGCCGTTTTTAACCATGCCGGGGCGAATTTAACCATGCGCACTACCCATAATTTGCACCTAGTTTTCTCTATTGAATAAAAGTAATTCGATGATTTGTCGCGTATGCGCCTCGTGATATTCTTCGTGCATAGGATGATTTTTCCGGCGTGATTTTGAAAGAAACATTTTTAAGGCGATAGGAGATAAAGAAATGTTCGCACGTAACGAAGCCCCGCTGCTGATCTGCGAAGTCGATGAAGTTCTGCGTGAGCTGCCCTCGCTCAACCGCCCCTTCGGCCACGACGTCACCCATAATAAGCCGGCGCTTGCGCCTTTCCCCGTCCGCCCTGCTGCCAACAGCAACGGCCACTAAGCCTTCGGCCGCGCCAGCGCGCGGCCGCCGTTCATGAATGCGAACAGACCGGGCGTCTTACGCGCTAGGAAGACGCCGAGGCTGGTGCCAATCAAAACCGTCAGCGCCACGCTGGCAAAATAATGCGCCACCATCCAGAAATCGCTATCACCCGGCAGCAGGCGCCATAATTCGATCTTGATGATCGCCAAGAGCGGCCAGTGCGCCGCATGCAGGAAAAACGCCACCCCGCCATATTCGCCTATCGCGCCACCCGCGCGCGTTTGCGCCGCGCGATACATGATCCCCCACCAACCGATCACGCCGATGAGGCGCATCGCCCGCGTCGCGACCTCGATCCAGAGCGGGCCGTGATCGCCGTCGAACACGACAATATAGGGTGCAAGGGCCCGCAGGCCGGCCCAAAGCAAGTATAGCGCGACAAGCCCGGCCACCAACGGTAAGGGCATAACGATCGAAAGTTTTTTCTGATGCACAAGCGCGCCGAGATAAAAGAAAAACACCACATCCGGCCGAAAGAAGATCACGAGATGCGAATTGCAAAGCCATGCGGCACATAGCGCCGCAGCACCTAGCCACGGAATATGCTTGATCATCAGCCAGAGCAGAGGGCTGATCATGGCCGTTACGAACAAATCGCGCACAAACCAGAACTGAAAGGCAAGCGGGCGGTGCGCGATGCCAAAAACGGCGTCGATGTAGTTCAGCCAGCTGGCGTTCGCATATTTGATATTGAGGACATCAAACAGCGGATAATGCGGGTTGATCCTGAACAGCGCGTAGGTGCCGATCATATAGATCGCATTCCAGGCGACCAGTGGCAGGTAAAGCGATTTCGCCCGGCGGCGCATGCGCGTTTTGATGGAAGTCCACGGATCGCCCATGAAGGTGAAGAACAGCCAGCCCGAAATCATGCTGAGCAGTGGCACCACGGTGTAGAAAAACAGGCGCACCGCGCTGTTGAGCCAGGTGGCGAACTGATGGTTCTGCGTATCAAGACCGGCGAGAGGAGAGGCCGCGGAATTCGGAAAAGGCCCGAAATGTACGAAGACCAGGCCTATGATAAGCGTGATACGCGCGAAGCTGATTGCACGCGAGATTTCATCCAGCGAAAGCCCGTGAGGCGTGGGCGCGGTTTTCGAGGGTTGCGAAGGTGTGGGCGCGGCGGTCATAATTCCGATCAATGTTAGCAGGTGCAAAAGTGCGTGCCAGTTTACGCGCCAGAGTGCCGCTTTTGCCAATGTTTTAGAACCTCGTTCGGGCAATATAGTTAACGCCGATCCTCTCGTTTCAGAGGAAAATCGCTATTTACTTTCAGCCTTGCATGCTATTCGGAAGCGCTATTACGAGGAGGTACGATTCTATGAGTTCGTTGGGAAAAAATACATTTCGAAGTGCTGCCGTTGGGTTGGCAATGCTGCAGGGCGGATGCGCCGAGATCATCGAGAAGGAAGGTGTTCGCGTGGCATCCGACATCGCCAGGGCTCCTGAAATTGACCTTGCTCGCGATGTCGTAGACGGCGTGTTTGGTGTGTCCCATAAATCAGGTTCGATCTCGACGGTAACTTGCAAAGCGGGTGTGAAAACCGTCGAAGTTGAGGCCAAAGGCCATGCTTATCGTGCAATGCGGGGAAAAGATGGCAAGCTTGAACTTTGTCATGTGTCGACGGCAAAGCATCACACTGCCGAAGCGGCACTGAAATAATCGGATTGGAGAACGAAAAATGAGCTTAGGAGCAAAAATAAGTGAATTCGTGGGAACAAACGTGCGCAGAGTTAAATTTGCTTCGCTTTTTGCGCTCGTAGGTATTGCTGCTGATGAAGTTTTTATTCCCGGTAATGCCGGCTATGATCTGCTCAGCGGATGCAAGACAACTCATGCGTCGCGTAGCGCAACAACGGTTTGCCCGCATGGCGCTTGGTGGGACCAATCGGACAAGCCACATCCGTAACTGTGCGTGCCAATAAGATACAAAAAAACCCGCTTCCTCACGGTCGCGGGTTTTTCTTTGGCCCTAATCTGCTTCGGCTCTAACTAGAAGAGACTAGTCTTCTTCTTTTTCGTCGCTTTCGGCGGCGCCGATCATGGCCTCGCCAACGATGCCAGCGTTGGCGCGAACCTTCTTCTCGATCGCGTCTGCCACGGCAGGATTGTCGCGCAGGAACTGTTTGGCGTTCTCGCGGCCCTGGCCGATACGCTGACCGTCATACGAGAACCAAGCGCCTGATTTCTCCACCACCCCGGCCTGTGAGCCGAGATCGATGAGCTCGCCGAGCTTGGAAACGCCTTCGCCGTACATGATGTCGAACTCGACGACACGGAAGGGCGGCGCCAGCTTGTTCTTCACCACTTTCACGCGCGTCTGATTGCCGACCACGGTTTCGCGGTCCTTGATCGCGCCGATGCGGCGGATATCGAGCCGCACCGAGGCGTAGAATTTGAGCGCGTTGCCGCCGGTGGTGGTTTCGGGGTTGCCGAACATCACGCCGATTTTCATGCGAATCTGATTGATGAAAATCACCATGCAGCCCGATTTGGAGATCGAGCCGGTGAGCTTGCGCAGTGCCTGGCTCATCAAGCGCGCGTGCAGCCCCATGTGGCTGTCGCCCATCTCGCCTTCCAGCTCGGCGCGCGGTACGAGAGCCGCCACCGAATCCACCACAAGAACATCAATGGCCCCGGAACGTACGAGAGTGTCCGCGATTTCAAGGGCCTGTTCGCCGGCGTCCGGCTGAGAGATAAGCAGTTCATCGATATTCACTCCAAGTTTGCGGGCGTAAGCGGGATCGAGGGCGTGTTCGGCATCGATAAAGGCGCAGGTGCCTCCGCCCTTTTGTGCCTGCGCGATGACGTGCAGCGCGAGCGTGGTCTTGCCGGAGCTTTCCGGGCCGTAGATTTCGACGATGCGACCGCGCGGTAGGCCACCGATGCCGAGCGCGATGTCGAGGCCGAGCGAGCCGGTCGAAACCGTCTCGATCTCCACGCTCTCGCCGCCGGTGCCGAGCTTCATCACCGAGCCCTTGCCAAAGGCACGCTCGATCTGGGCGAGGGCGGCGTCGAGGGCCTTTTTCTTGTCGTCCATGCCGGCGTCTTTCTCTTTGCTGCCCTTTTCGACGACGTGAAGGTTGGCGCTGCGGGGGTTGCTCATAGTGGCTCTCCTCTGTGGCATTAGCAGGATAGGATAACGGCGGGAACGAGAACAATGTTTATGTTTTGTTCTCATACATCTAAATTCGCCGCGCAGGCAAGTTCTATTTTTGTTCTTTTGTTAAAAAATGTATAAGCCATTGTTATACAATATATTATTTTGAAAGCAGGCCGAAGCAGTATGTTGTATCCAGATAGAACACTATTACGACTGCCGGAGAATCTCATGGCGAAATTGTCACCCGCTCAATCCGCGCATCGCGCCAAGGCCGAGAAGGATCTTGGCGAAGCTTTCCTGCAATTACGCTCGCCCGAAGAGGCGCGCCGCTTTCTGCGCGACCTCTGCACGCCGCAGGAGATCGCTGCTCTTTCCGAGCGCTGGTGGGTGGCGCGGTTGCTCGACGAGGGCAAGCATTCCTACCGCGAGATTCACGATCTCACCGGCGTCAGCGTCACCACCATCGGCCGCGTCGCGCGCTTTCTGCAACAAGAAAATTTCCAGGGCTACCGGCTGGTGATCGATCGGATGAAAAAATAACCGGCACGATTTTAGATCGCCGTCGTCGTTTTATCCAGCCATGCGGCTTCGGCTTTGCTCAGCATCGGTTTCAGGGTTTCACGGACGCGGGCGTGATAAGCGTTGAGCCAGTCGCGTTCGGGTGGCGTCAGCATCGCAGCATCAATAGCAAAGCGGTCGATGGGCACGAGGGTCAGCGTCTCGAAGCCGAGCATGTTGTGCTCGCTCGATGCCAGCTCGACGACATTCTCGACCACCTGCAGATTCTCGATGCGGATGCCGTAGGCGCCGGCCTTGTAATAACCAGGCTCGTTGGAGACGACCATCCCGGGCCTGAGCGCCACCTTGCTCCGTTTAGAGATGCCCTGTGGTCCTTCATGGACGCCGAGATAGCTGCCGACGCCATGGCCGGTGCCGTGATTATAGTCAAGCCCGGCGGCCCACAGATATTGGCGGGCGAGAGCATCGAGTTCAGCTCCGGTGACGCCCGCAGGAAAGCGTACGGCGGCAAGGGCGATATGGCCCTTCAATACGCGCGTGAAGCGGTCGCGCATCTCGGCTGAAGGTTGGCCGATGGCGATGGTACGGGTGACGTCCGTCGTGCCGTCGTTATATTGCCCGCCGCTGTCGAGCAGATAGAACTCGCCGGTCTTTAGCTTGCGGTCGGTCTCCGGCGTGGCGCGGTAATGGACGATGGCGCCGTCCGGCCCCGCACCCGAAATCGTATGAAAGCTGGGACCCTTATAGAGATTACCTGCGCTACGAATTTCGCCGAGTTTTTCCTGAGCCTGAACTTCGGTGATGTTGCCCGCGGCGAGCGCGCCTTCTAGCCAGCAGAAGAATTTAACGAGCGCCGCACCGTCGCGCCGGTGCGCCGCGCGCATGCCTTCGATCTCGGTCGGATTCTTGCAGGCTTTTGGCATCACGCAAGGATCGTCGCCCAAATCAAGCTTCGCGCCCGCCGCACGCAAGCGCTCAACGATCCAGCTCGCGGATTCGGCCGGATCGACGCGCACCGCGCGGCTCTCGCGCCCGAATTCGTCCAACGCGTTTCCAAACATACGCGGATCACAGATATCAACATCGTCGCCGAGATGCTTATCGAGGTCCTTTGTCACCTTGCGCTGATCGACGAACCATTTGACCTTGGCCTGATCGTTGATGATCGCGAAACTGAGTGGCAGCGGCGTGTCGGGAACATCCCCGCCGCGCACATTGAGCAGCCATGCCACGGAAGCCGGATCGGTGACGATGGCGGCGGCGAGGCTGGTTTTTTTCAGCTCGGCGGCGATCTCCTTGCGCTTGTCGGACGATGATTTGCCGGCGTAGACGATATCGTGCGCGTGAATCGGGGCCATCGGCGCATCCGGGCGGTCGCGCCAGATCGCGTCTAACGGATTTTGCTCGACCGCGACCATTTCCGCGCCGACTTTCGCCGCAGCTTTCTTGAGGCGCTCGACACCGTCGGCCGTATGCAGCCACGGGTCGAAGCCGAGCTTGGTGCCCTTTTTGGTGTTTTCCGCTAGCCATTCGGAAGGCGTCTTGGCACCGCTGTCGAACACGGCAAAGAGATCGGAGGAGATCTGTTTGGAGGCTTGCAGCGTATAGCGGCCGTCAGTGAAGAACGCGGCCTTGTCCTTCAAAACCACGATAAAGCCTGCCGAACCGGTGAAGCCGGAGAGGAACGCGATGCGCTGCGCCGAGGCCGGCACATATTCGCTCTGATATTCGTCGGCCATTGGCACGAAAAAACCGTCGAGCCTGGCTTTCGCCATTTGTTCGCGCAAGGATTTGAGACGGGCGCTGGTATCGATGCCGTGCATATGGCTATTTTGCGCCCGCCGGGCGCTGCAAGGCAAGCACCGCCCATTCGCCGATCCGCATGCGCTTGACGAGCTTCAATCCCTGCGTTCGATGCGCCGCTAGAACGGCATTGGCCTGGTGATTCAGAAGGCCCGAGAGGATGGCTATGCCACCGGGGCGCAAATGGCACTTCAACTTCTTAGCCATCTTGCAAAGCGGTCCGGCAAAGATATTCGCCATGATCAGATCGTAAAGCGCGTTTTGGTGTACCAGCGCAGCGCGGTA
>Ga0265338_10010996_pt1 | contig 10513 bp, 9 predicted proteins | sample 42126metaG_FD_193579 | JGI IMG/M metagenome (GOLD analysis project Ga0265338, IMG submission 193579) | Rhizosphere microbial communities from Carex aquatilis grown in University of Washington, Seatle, WA, United States - 4-21-26 metaG | ecosystem: Host-associated > Plants > Roots > Rhizosphere >... | reverse complement strand
TTGGTATGTAAGGATACAAGGGCACCTTATAAGGCCGCGGTGTATCCGGCATTTTTTTCCGCAGCACAAAGACCGCCGATGCGCCCAGCGCATAGAATATCCATCCGGCAAAAATGACGTAAGTGAATATCTGGTCGTACGTTCCCGTCAGTGTGAGGAGCGAAGCCCAGACCCCCTGCACGAGAAGAGATGTGCCGGGGGTTCTGTAACGGGGATGGATTTTGCCGAGGCTTCGGAAGAACAGTTTGTCTTTCGCCATCGCGAAATAGACGCGCGCCGTGGTCATCGAAGTAGCGTTGACAGTTCCAAACGTGGAGATCATCACCATCGCTGAAATGATGGCCCCGCCGTATCCGTGGAAAATGTTTTCCATGACATCAGCGGCGACGAGTTTGGAGGTCGCTATTTCGCCAATGGGAAGAATATAGAGGTAAGCAAGATTTGTGGCGACATAAATGATGATGATGATGAGTGTGCCGAGGACAAGAGCGATAGGAATATTCTTTTTGGGCTCTTTCACCTCGCCTGCCAGGTACGTAAGACTATTCCATCCATCATACGACCAGAGCGTTGCGATCATCGCAACACCGACGGCGCTCAGCAGCGCGCCCGAGTGCGGTGCACCCCACAATGGAAAGAAGTGAGCGGTGCTTCCGTGACCGACGGTGAAGGCCAGAACCACGATCCCGCCAATGGCCAGGATTTTCATGAATGTAAAAATATCCTGCACCATTCCGCCAAATTGCACGCCGAAGTAGTTGACGACGGCCAGAATAACGATGGCCGAAATAGCCATCATGCTCACGCCGATATCCTTCAGCGGATAGATGTTGCCGATGAGAGGGAGCTTCCACGCTTCGAGCTCGGGACTGAAATGAGGGAGGTTGATGAAGTATCCTGAGTATCGCCCGAACGCAACGGCGATGGCGGCGATCGATCCGGTCTGATACACGATGAACGTGGTCCAGCCATACAGAAATCCAGTCAGATCGCCGTACGTGATTCGGAAGAAAACATACTGGCCGCCCGCCTCCGGAATCATCCCCGCGATTTCGGCGTTCGTCAATGCACCCGCCAGCGTCAACAAGCCCGTCAATATCCAGACAAAGATCATGACGCCGGGAATCTGGACGGTCGCGGCGATACTCTGGGGTGTGAGGAATATTCCCGAGCCGACGACCGAGCCGATGACGACCATGACCGCCGACGTCAAGCCCAGTCGTCGCGCGAGCGTCGGTTCAGATTGTTGTATTTCGTCTGTCGTCATGAGAATCGGGGTACCTTCGCTTCGGACAAACACAATCCAGCCGAATTGGGCAGAGCAGAAATGTTGTCCATTCGTTTCTTCTTGCTGACATTATCGTGCAGATGGCAGATCGATGGAAAGGTCCATGACCGAACGAAAATAGCTATTGCATTCTGCAGATGCAATTGCAAATATTGGCAGTGTCTTAACTTCACTCCGTAGGAATCTGTCGATGTTACGTCTTGCCCGCCTTGGCGGGCATCTCATAGACCCTGGATAGGAGCGTTTCAGGGCGACGTGTACTTGAATTTAAGACGCTGCCGGAAAATTCGCAGCTCTCGGCTTTCTTCTCCTGAAGGTGCCTGATGGCCTCCTCAGATCGTTACACGTTGCCAGACTTGATTTCTCTACGAAGAAGCTGATTTAGCTCCAGCTGAAATTTCAGTGCATTGATTCTCCGGGAGAGAATGACCACGACACCGGCTGTGATCGTTTCAGTCGTTCCCAGGAGAGCCAGCACCCATCCGTTATGGACCGTAAAGGGGAACCAGACGAAAACAACCATGGACATCAGCGGGGACATCAGCGCGCCCATAATCAAACCCAGCCGTGCCGGGTTTGTGAAATCTTGTTTCAATGCCAGAGTCCATCGGGCCGCGGGTCTGGCTATTGAAAGCTTGCCGTCGCTCACCAGATCGTCGACGCATGTTTTGTACATCCGGAGGCTCTGAATTGCCGTGGCTAAAGAGAGGGCAACCGAAGAAACACCGAAGACAAATCCCGCCCATGAGAGATGCCCGCTGTCGATGAGCGGGTCGACGCTGAACGCTCCGAACGTGGCCAGCCCGAAGACAGGGATGAGAATTCTTGAACGGGCGATCAGCTGTTTCCATGTGAACCCGGAGCCCCGCAAGGCGAAGAGTTCGGCCGCTTCGGCGAGAAGGTCGTCGGTCGATGCCGCAAAGAGCTTCCCGAAGCCGTGCGTGTACATTTCAAGGATGTGCGTGATCGGTCCGATGAGAAGGAGGGCTTTGATGATTGCCTGGGCCGTTGCCGTGCGCGTATCGGCGTTGTCGAAGGTCATGCGGCTGGTCGCATGATGGATCACGATAGAGGAGATGATCTCATTCAACTGTGCGATAAGCAGGCCATCGGACTCGCTGATTCCGATGTTCCCATCGTCCACGATAACAAACTTTTTGAAGTCGAACCTGTGCGACAGGATGACGGCAAGCTCTTCATCCAGATCGATGCCGTCTTTTGCCGCGAGTTCGTGATCGCTCGGAAGGAACATCGGTCTGGTCTGGGTCCGCAGCAATCCCGGCAGCCAGGTAATTATCGTTCGATGCTGGGTGAGAACGGCGATATTGTTGATGGCGCTGAGAACCCGTTCCGGAGTCTTTTCCACCGTGCGAACGCCGACTGCCTTGCCGCCCTTGATCACTTTTTTGATGCGGCTCTTCAGAGCCGGATTTTTCAGCAGAGCGAAACGAAGTTCCTTCGGGAGCAGATGCGGCGTTTCCAGCTCTTCTTCCAGCGAAACGACGCGCAGGTTGTATGAACCTACGGGAGGATTCTTCTGAAACCGGAGAAGTTTTGTAGGAACCGAGGAGAGTTTCAACGATCGGAGGTAGCGAATCAGTGCCATGTCGCCCGAATCTGTTTTAAAAATATAGAAAGAAGGAGAGCGACAAGCAAGATGAAATGGGAGTGGGGCATTTTCAAAAAAAAGTCATTGCGAGGACCCCGGCGTTATTTGCCGGGGGACGAAGTGCCGCTTTACGGCATCCTGTACAACGGGACAATCTCCTCTTGAAACAGGGGGATTGTCCCGCCGTATGGGATCCCGCTCTTCGAGCGGGATCCCATTGACCTTTAATTCAAAGTAGCCCGCTGCCTGGGAGTGGCGCGGTTTGAAGTTTGGTGGCATCACTCTTGAGCCGCCATGGTATTGCTAAAATCAGTTTGGGAACAGGAAGAGGATTGTTCCCCGGATTCCGCCGTTTTTCGTCCGGCTGGTGGAAGCGACATGAAATTCACATCTTGATCTCTGGGGAAATAAAAAACCCCGGCTCACATCGAGACGGGGCTTTGAAATACATGCAGCACGGAGAAATTACTTCGTGTCGTCCTTCTTTTCCATGTTCTCTTTCTTCACCGCTTTCTTGTCTTTCTTCATTTTCTTTTTGTCTTTTTTCATCTTCTTCTTATCCATCTTCATTTTCTTCTTGTCTTTCTTCATCTTCTTTTTATCGCTCTTCACCTTCATCTCTGATTTTGTCGGCGGCGCGCTGTTATCCTGCGGTTTTGCGGCATCCTGTGCAAACGAGAGAGTGAAGGCGAATGCAAGCGCCAGCACTAAACTTAGAATTTTCTTCATGGAACGACCGCTCCTTTCGGAAAAATTGGATATTGGTTGATTGTGTTTGGCTTATTCCAGTGAGGCTAGAATTCTCTGACGCCTAACTTAGGCTTTTGATTTTTCAGAGTCAAGTTAAAAAATCACTGATCCAGAAGAGGGAGGAGCACGCTGAAAACACTTCCCTTATTCACTTCGCTTTGGACGAAGATTTTGCCGCGATGCGTTTCCGTAATCCATTGGGCAATCGAAAGCCCGAGTCCCGTTCCGCCCATTTCGCGGGAACGTCCCTTGTCGACGCGATAGAACCGGTCGAATATTTTCGGCTGGTCTTCGGGGGGTATTCCGATGCCGTTATCCTTAACAATGATCTTGGCCGAACCGTTTTCGCGAACGAGTGACAGCGCGACCGTTCCATGCTCGGGCGTATATTTGATCGCGTTGTCCAACAGATTCAGAACGAGCTGGCGCAGGCGGACTGTGTCTCCGGACACAGAGAGGTCTTCGACGGTTTCCAGTTTTACCTGGATGTGTTTCCGCTCGGCGAGCATTTCCCCGTCTTCGTGAAGTTCTCTGATGATAGGAGCGAGGTCGACCTGTTCGAACGTGATGGTCGATCTTCCGATGTCCCCTTTGGCGAGGAGCAGCAGGTTTTCAATGATCGATGACATGCGCAGGATCTCGTCCAAAGTGCTCGAGAGGATTTGCCTGTATGCTTCATTCGGCTGTTTCGAGCGAAGCGCGAGTTCGAGCTCGCCTCTCATGACCGTGAGCGGAGTCCGCAATTCGTGCGATGCATCGATGGAGAACTGCTTGACCTGGTCGAAGGAGCTTTGCAGGCGGCCGATCATGTCGTTGAACGTGAGGATCAGGCGGCCAATCTCGTCGTCGACGTCGACGGTGACAATACGCTGGTCGAGATTCTGGGCGGTAATATCCCGCGCTGTCTTCGTGATCTTATCGACAGGCTTCAGAGATTTGTTGGCGAGGAACCATCCTCCGAGAACCGAGAGGATCAGCGCTACCGGGACGAGGATGATAAAAATGTAAAAGAGGTTTCCAAGCACCTCCCCGATCTCCGCTTCGGGATAGGCAACGTAGATCTTCGCGAAGGCATTTTGGGTGACGGCAAGCCGCAGCGGCTGACCCTGGGCGTCGTAGATCGTAACGAGTTTTGTCGTGTTGAAGGGGATATCCTCAAAAATAATATCCTCCTTGCCAAGGCTGTACGACTTGTAGAGGATATCGCCGTTTCGGTCGCGGATCTGGATGATCTGCTTCTTCGGGCTCAAGAGGGTGTGCTCATAGATCTGGTTCCAGATCTGATCGAACTCCGTCGAATCGTCCTGGGTTACCTCCACTTCATGAGAGCGCCGCACCTTCTTTTCCTGCTTCTTGGCCGTGGCGCCGGGGGCCAGCCGCTGCCGCTTCAATTTCACTTTTCTCGCTTGCGGCTCGATGAAGTTCTTCAGCCAGACGACTTCGTTGCGGAGGGAGTAATCGAGGCTGGCGAGGAGATTCTCTTTCGTAAAGAAGTAGGATGTCAGGCCAAATCCGAACAGCGTGACCCCGAGAATCAGCGTATACCACGCGGTAAGTTTTAGCCGAATCGAGTGAAGGTAATTCATTTCACGAGGCCTTCATCATATACCCGACCCCGCGCACCGTATGGATCAATTTCTTCTCGAATCCCCCATCGACCTTGTTGCGCAAGTGGTTGATGTAGACATCGATAATATTGGTGCCGGTGTCGAAATTGTAGTTCCAGATATGTTCCGAGATAATTGTCCGGCTGAGCACTTTGTTCGTGTTCCTCATAAAGTATTCGAGAAGCGTGTATTCCTTCGCCGTGAGCTCTATCGTCTTCCCTCCCCGGAGCGCCTTATGCGACACGAGGTCGAGCGTCAGGTTCGCAACGGCGAGTGTCGTGAGCTTTTCAAGCCCTCCTCGGCGGAGCAGAGAGCGGACACGGGCAAGCAATTCTGCGATAGCGAACGGTTTCACAAGATAGTCGTCGGCTCCCGAATCGAGTCCGCGCACTTTGTCTTCAACGGAACCTTTTGCGGTGATCATGAGCACCGGCGTGGCGATGTGTTTTGCGCGAAGATCTTCGAGCATCGTCAGGCCGTCTTTTTTGGGCATCAGAATGTCGAGGATGATGAGATCGTAGGCATTCTTGGTTGCAAGCTCCTCTCCTTTTTCTCCGTCGTAGGCGAGCTCAACGTTGAAGTTGTCCTCTTCCAACCCCTTCTTGATGAACGCCGCTACCTTTTTTTCGTCTTCGACAACCAATATTCTCATCACGAAATCCTCTATGAACAGGGAGCCTTGCATAATAGTAAGACAGTTTGCCGCGATTTGCAAATAGAGATAGTGGCCTAATTTGCTCTTTGAAAGAAAATACCAAAAAGTCATCCTGAGCAAACGAAACGCGTCTGCGCCAGAGGCGCATGAGCCTATGGCGCAGAAGGATTATTCAGCCGTTTGTCGTGGTTCGACTTCGTCCCGCTCTGGCGCGCCGCGAGAGCGGGGCTTCACTCACCAAGCCTTGGGGAGCAAATTAGGACACCACTCAATAGAATGGAGCCGTGATTTCTAAAGCACGAGTCATTGTGAACAAGCGCGAAGAGCGGGATCGCAATGACCGTGTTAAGGAGGCACCGCCCTCCAAATATTCTCTTTGGATTAATTGACCATTTTCTCTATATTTATCCACGAAATTATGAAAATCAACCTTGCCTCGATTCTGCTCTGCTTTGCGTTTGAGAGTTGGTCATGCGGACTTCTCCAGACCGTCGCAGTAAAGTCGACAACCGGCATCCTCGACGAGGGAATGGCAGCGGTGTTCGAAGAATCGGACCTTAAGCTCGCGGAACAGGCGATTGCCTCGGACCTTAAACTTCTCGAAGCGCTCCACAAATCCGACCCGGGAAACGATCATCTCCTTATCATGCTAACCCAGGGATATGCGGGGTATTCGCTTGGTTTTGTCGAGGATCAGGACCCCGAACGCGCAAAGATGTTTTACGCACGCGCTCGGGATTATGGACTGGAAGTTCTGCGGAAGAACAAGAAATTCAACGCAGCATTTGATGAGGCACCCGCCGCGTTCGTGCAAAGTCTCGACTCATTTTCCGACGACGACGTGCCGGCTCTTTTCTGGACTGCCAATGCATGGGGTAATCTCATCAATCTGAGCATTGGAGACCCGGAAGTCTTGGGGGATTTGTACAAAGTAAATGCGATGATGGATTTTGTTCTCCGTCATGATGAGAATTTCTTCTACGGCAGCGCGCACCTCTACTTCGGAACGATTCTCGCAACGACTCCGAGAGCATTAGGGGGAAATCCCGAAAAAGCAAAGGAGCACTTTGAAAAATGCCTCGCGATCGGCGGGCAAAAGCTGCTCCTGCCGTTTGTTTATTACGCAAAGAGCTATGCGGTTCAGGTACAGGACACGGCTCTTTTTCAGTCCCTCCTAAAAACCGTCGACGACGCCTCCATCGATATTCTGCCCGAACAGCGGCTCGTCAATGCCATTGCCAAGGAGAAGGCGCGGGCGCTCCGCGCAAAGATGTCGGATCTTTTTTAATTTCACACGAGTCACAGAGAGAGGGATTTCTCAATGAGAAGAGCTATCTTGTTTTTTGGAATGTGCTTCCTGGCGTCTCATCTTGTTGCTCAGGAGTTTACGATAAAATTCGCTACCCTCGCGCCCGAAGGGAGCACCTGGATCACCGTGATGAAAGAATACGACCAGGCGATTCGCAAGGAGAGCGGGGGACGGCTTGGTTTCAAGATCTATCCGGGAGGAGTCGCGGGTGATGAAAAGGACGTGATCCGCAAGATCCGTCTGGGCCAGTTCCAAAGCGCCGGCATCACGGGCGTCGGCATCGGCGAAATCGCAAAGTCGGCGAGAATTCTCGATGCACCGTTTCTTTTCAAGAATTCCGATGAAGTGGATTACATCCTCCAGCAGTACGACGGAGAATTAAGGAAGGACTTCGAGGCGGGCGGGTACGAGCTCCTCGGCTGGGCCGAAGTAGGGTTTGTCTATGTTTTCACGAATGCCCCGGTGAACAAGGTCAGCGATATGCGGAACGTTAAGATGTGGCAGTGGGAAGGCGACCCAGTCGCCGAGGCAACGTTCAGCGCATTCGGCATCAACCCTATCCAGCTTTCCATCACCGACGTGCTGACATCGCTCCAGACAGGGCTCATCAACGGCATGTATACATCTCCGCTTGCGGGTGTTTCGCTGCAATGGTGCACCGCGACAAAATACATGCTCGATTTTCCCCTGACAAATGCGTCGGGCGCCGTGGTCATTTCGAAACGGGAATTCGATAAGATGCCGCCCGACCTTCAGGGGATCCTCCTCCGGAACGGCAAACTGCTGATGCGCAAACTGACAGAGCAGAGCCGCAAGGATAACATTAAGTCTCTCGAGGTCTTGAAGAAAAACAAAATTATCTTTACGAGACCGGCAGCGAGCGAAGTGAGCCAGTATGAGGAGATCGGGAAGAACGCTCGCCGCCTGATGGTCGGGAAGCTCTTCAGCGCGGACCTTCTCGCCAGGGTAGAAAAATCAGTAGCAGACTTTCGAGCGAAAGAAGGCAAATGAAGTACCTCATTTTTCTTGACCGATGGCTGGCGCGAATCACCGGATGGCTGATTATTTTCCTGCTCTCCGTCATGATTCTCATGGCCTTTGGCCAGGTGGTGTTGAGAAATTTGTTTCACACCGGCATCGAATGGGGGGACGTGCTTCTCCGGCACCTTGTGCTCTGGATCGGTTTCCTCGGGGCCATCATCGCTACAGGCGAAGGGCGTCACCTCAAAATTGAGTTCATTAACAAGCTTGCCGCTGAACGCTATAGAAAAATCCTCTATGTGCTAACCAATCTTTTCGCCGCTGTTGTCTGTTTCTATCTGATGGATGCGGCATTTGCATTTGTCCAGTCCGAGCAGGACTCTGCAAGCACGCTGATCCTCAACCTGCCGACAACCTACTTCATCATCATCATTCCCGTCGGATACGGAATTATTTCCTTCCGATTCTTTGTTCGCGCGCTGATATGGGCGTCGCAGATTGCAGTGGGTGAATGGTACTTTAAGGAGACGCATTGATGCCAGTCATCTACATCGTCCTCATTCTGGCAATATTTGTCTTCATCGGCGCGCCTCTTTTTACGGTCATCGGAACGATTTCGCTCCTCGGTTTCTCTTCGCAGGGCATCGACACGGCGGCAATTATCGTGGAGATGTACCGCCTGGCGAGCCAGCCGGTGCTGCTGGCGATACCGCTTTTCACCGTCTCCGGTTACTTCCTGGCCGAAAGCAAGGCGCCTAAAAGGATTGTGGCGCTGGCACAGGCGCTGATCGGCTGGATGCCGGGCGGTCTGGCCATTGTCGTACTGGCAAGCTGTGCGGTGTTCACCGCGTTTACCGGAGGCTCCGGCATCACCATCGTCGCCCTCGGAGGGCTGGTTTTTCCGATTCTCATCGCGGAAAAATACAACGAGAAATTCGTGCTCGGTCTTGTGACCACGTCGGGGAGCCTCGGTCTTCTTTTTCCCCCGAGCCTTCCGATCATCCTGTACGGCACCGTCGCCGAAGTTTCGATCGATCAATTATTCCGTGCCGGGATTGTACCGGGTATTTTGCTGGTGACAGTTCTGGCGATCTACAGCATCCGTCAGGGAGTGGCGGCGAAGATCGAACGGCATCCGTTTGATTTCAGGATATTGTGGGCTGCATTGAAGAATGTCGCGTGGGAGATTCCGCTCCCGTTCTTCATCATCGGGGGAATCTACGGGGGATACTTCACCGCAACGGAAGCGGCAGCCGTGACGGCTTTTTACGTTTTTATCGTAGAAGTCTTCATCTACAAAGATCTGAAACTCACGACGGACGTGCCGCGGGTGATGAAGGAGAGCATGGTTCTTGTCGGGGCTATCCTCATGATCCTGGCGACGGCGATGGGGTTAACGAGCTTCCTCATCGATCAGCAGATACCCCAGCAGCTCTTCGAACTTATTCGCCAGTTCGTCCAAAGCAAGATTCTGTTCCTGATCATCCTGAATGTATTTCTTCTGGCGATCGGAATGATGATGGAAATTTTCTCGGCCATCGTCGTGGTTCCTCTCATCGTCCCCATTGCGAAGCAGTACGGGGTGGACCCGATCCATCTCGGAATCATCTTTCTCGCCAATCTCGAAATCGCGTACCTGATGCCGCCGGTCGGAATGAACCTCTTCATGTCGAGCTTCCGGTTTAAGAAAAGCATCGGCCAGGTTACCGCCGCAACATTTCCGTTTATCCTCGTCCTCCTCGTCGGGCTCTTCATCATCACATACGTGCCTCAACTCAGCCTCTGGCTTGTGAAGTAGCGGCAATGCGTGGCGTATCGGCCGAGTTCAAAAAAAGAAATGTCTGAATTGGGCGATGAAGTGATTGAATCGCGCATGCTCAGGCATACAAGCCTCGACAATGCGATAGTAAAATGCCGCGGCAAGGGAATGAGGATGTGGTAGAAAGGCCGATCTACGGTGAAGCGAAACAGATAGTGCGGATCAACGAGCATCGGTTCCTTGGAAACATCACCCCTGCGAAAACAAATGGAGCTGCAAAAGGGAATTGATAAACTTTTTCCCAAAATCGAAAAGAAGGCGATCGATATGTAATGTAGATTGTATCTCCAAGTTCCTGGCGCCTGTTGGGAACGAGATCGTTGGAACAGAGGGGGCACCGCACGACAATCCATTCAAACATCATCTGCCATAGGGGGACTCATGAAATCAAAACTGGAATTTGTTCCGAGCAGTTTAATCGAAAATAGGATTTTCTTGATCCGTGGGCACAAAGTGATGTTAGATTTTCACCTCGCGGAACTGTATGGCGTTGAG